>Ga0126379_10001500_pt1 | contig 14271 bp, 15 predicted proteins | sample PanSoiMetPlot_24_FD_92640 | JGI IMG/M metagenome (GOLD analysis project Ga0126379, IMG submission 92640) | Tropical forest soil microbial communities from Panama - MetaG Plot_24 | ecosystem: Environmental > Terrestrial > Soil > Tropical forest > Bulk soil | place: Panama | collected 2016-02-17 | reverse complement strand
GTCGCCCAGTGTGCCCTTCAAGTCCTTCGATGAACCGAACATCTGCTTCAACACTTCGACGAACTTCTTGCCCACCTTGAACGTCATGTAATCCCACTGGGCTTTGACCTTTTGAAACACCGCTGCCACAGGCCCGCCTAGCCAGTTGCGGAACGATATCCACGCCGGGATGAGCGTATCTTTCACCCAGTGGGCGAACTTGATTGAGCCCTCGATGCCCATCTTGAAAAACCCTTTGATGATGGGCTCCGCCTCTGGCAACACCCGTCGCCACGCATCCGCCATGGCCGCTTGCGCGGGTAAGAGCTCGTGTCCTATGCGGCGCGACATCGCGTGAATCGCGCGATCGAGAAGGTAGATGCGGCCCTCTGGCGTTTTCATTAGGGCTGCGGCCCGGCCTTTGAACATCTTGGACTCGGCTTTCTCGATGAGGAACGCCTGCCGCTGTATCTGCGTCATCTTACCGAACGCGGTCTGCTCGTCCTTCGATAGGATGATGTTGAACTGTTTGATGCCACGCGCCATGCCACTCTTGACCGCGATGCTCCATGCGTAGCCTAGCTTCTGCGCGTCCTCCTTCGTCGCATAGACGCCTTTCTTCGCGGCCAACACGTCGGCCATCGCCTTAGTGGTGCGCGATATCTCCGGGCCGGGCATCCCCGTGACAGCCACTTGGGCGCTCATGGTGTTGAGTATCTGATGCCCGTAGAGCACTTGCTGGCTGTAGGCCTCGTTCGCTTCCTCGATGGCCTTGGCCTGTTTCTCCGCATACACGACGCCTTTGGCGCGGACGCTATTGTTGGCCATGAGGAAGCCAGCCAAGTTGCGATGGGTCTGCGCCTCTTCCTTCGCGGCCTCAGTCGCGCCCTCGGTGATCTCGTGCCATATCTTGCCGATGGCGAACGCACCAAACACCGTGCCCAGTGCGCCCACAGTGAAGATGAGCTTCTTGACTGCGCCTATGGCCGCTGTGACGCCCGATTGGAAGCGCGAAAAACCCGCGCTCGCGGACGCCATGCCGGCGCGGAACTGCGTGCCGAACGCCTTCGCCTGCGCTTGGAGCGAAGCCATGCGCCCCTTGGCCGCAGCCATGGCCGCATTGAAGCTGCCCTGTAGCTTCGCCCCAAGCTGGAAGACTGCGTAGTAAACGCGATGAGCACCCATCTACGTCAGCCTCCCTTCTTCGATTGTTCCTCCTCCTGTTTCATCTGTGCTGCTAGCTCCAGCAAATACTTCAACAACTCGGATAATGGCAGCCCTAGCCAGTAGTCCACACCGCCACCTGTAGCCCGTGCCAAGCGCAGCGCTATGGAGCGGAGCAAGTCGTTTACGCTTTCTCCTCTTCCGGCGAGCTGCCACAGGCTTTTAGGGCTTCTGTCCGCACCGCCACATAGTAGCGGCGAGGTAGTTTCAGTATGAGCCCGACAGGCACGTCGGCCACTTGAGCAGCCACTATCGAGTGGAACAAGTGCTTGGTCTCGGGCATGACGAACTCGTTCTTCTCTGCGCGATAGAGCTTGCTGAACGTCCGCTCGGCTCGCTGGAAGTCCTTGCCGATCATCGAGTCGAAGTCGAAGACCAGCTTGTCGAACTTCTGCCCATCGTATTCCACGGGAGGATCGAGCACGAGTCGCAATGGCGGCTGCGCTGCCTCCACCCGTAGCTCGCGAAAGTCCTCCGGGACGTCTGGCGATGGCTCTATCTCATCATTCGACGGTAGCCGACTAGCGGCCACCTCCGGCTTTTGTAACAGGTCGTTGTCCATAGGCAGTTACCATATGCCCTATGTCAAGACCTTTACAACCCTATGAGTTGTCGGATGCGTCGTGCGTAGTCCACCAGCTGCACACCATCGAACCAGCGGCACACTGCGTTCTCCTTGTCGATCTCCAACACGATCTGATCGTTGCGCAGAATGCGGAGGCTGATGAGTTCATACTCGGTCACCACATCGCCTTTCACGCCCACCTCTAGCTTCCCGAAGTTGAACGCCTTAGGCGCAGTGCCCATGACATAGCGCCAACCCATGTGAATGATCTTGTTGGTGCCACTGTCGTGCAACTGATTCGCGCTCCACGCATCCAATTGCGCGCCATCCTGTAACGTGGAGAAGATGGCGTCATCCATGATGGTCTGCCAGTTGAGCTTCACGCTATAGGGCTGGAAGTGCGATTGCACTGGCATGGCGATCTCGCCAAAGATGCCGCTGCCCTTGAGGTTGTCCTCTAGGTTCTTCAAGTCGGGCAGTTCGACAGTCGCTATGCCGATGAGGCGACGACCGTCCTTGAAGATGCTGTAGTTGGTAACGTGATTGGGTATCTGCATGTGGTGGCCTCCTATGGTTGGTCAGTTATTTTGAAATCAAGATAACTGCTTTATGCTGCTAGGTTCTGTGGTTGGGTTTGGTCTTGCAAGTCGGGCCACAGGTTCGCCAGATAGGGCACCCAATACTCGATGCGGAAATCCAGCCACTCGGCTGGCGTCGGCACCGCGATGTAGATGTGGAACGTATAGTGGCCGTTCAAAATTTCCGTGGTCGGATTCTCGTCGTGGCGGAACTCGATACGAGCGCCCACCAGCGCGTCCTGATTGGTCAAACCGTCCAGCCATAGCTGGAGGCTGTTCACGATGGCGTCGATGAGACGCCTGTTGCCGGGTTCGTCCACTTTCTGCCAGATGGTAAGCACGACCGTGTTCCCGATGTAATCGAACATGCGCCGCACAGGGATGAACATATCCTTCACGTCCGTGTTGGATGGATAGCACGCCGTGCGATTCCCCCATGAGCGCCAGCCACCTATCCAGTTGAGCGCGGTCACCACGCCCTGCCCGTTGAGCATGTTGGCGTCCAGCAGGTGCATGGGCAACTCGCTCCCGTCTTCGAGCAAGAGCGCGTTCATCTTCATCTGCTTGTTGGATGGGCTCTGATACGGCAGGCTGTTGCCCTTGTAGATATCCACCCATTGCATCAGCGGCCCTTGCTGCGATGCGAAGTTATACACCTTGTCCACTGCTTGTGCGCTGCCCGGCTGGCCCACTAGCGTGCTCTTGAGCGAGGGCTTCCCGAATAGGCATTGCTGCCGTGGGAACACGATGTTGTTGCTGTTCTTCCATGCCAGCACGTCCTGTGCCTGCTTCACCGAGCTCGTGTCCACATCGATCAGGCACGTGCACGCGAAGCAGCCGTTGATGTTCTCGCACTTGGCTTCCATGGCCGCAGCCACAGTGGGATCCTTGCTCCACTTGGGCGCGATGAGGATGCCCGGCACATAGCCAGTCTTTTGAAACACGTCCTCGATGACTTCCAATCCAGTGCGCTTGCCCGTTGCCACATCGACGCCGCCGATGATATCCGCAGCCGTAAGCGCAGTCGCGCTCGGGACGTCGCCGCCCACCATAATGTCGCTATTGTCGGCGGGAATCGCGCCCGTGGCGATGCGCGTGATAACCCACGAGCCAGTGTCCGAGAGCGATAGCAGATAGTCGGTGCCCTCCACGTAAGGCGTCAGATGAGGCGTGGGCGTTTCGCCTCCATTGCCGCCCTTCTTCTTTTTGCCAGTGGTGCTACCCGGTGGCGTGTCGCTAGCTCCACCTTCGAGCCCGCTGCCCGAGGCCGTGCCAGCCGCTGGCGGAGTGCTCGATGCCGCCGCTGTGGTGGCCGACGTGACCGCGATAGTCCAGCGGATGAGTTTAAGTCCCGTGTCCACCTGTCCGTTGGCTAGCGTGAAGGACGATGGCGCGTGCGGTGTCGCGCCTTTGGTGGGATCGTTGCACGCGATGTAGATGACCGGGAACACTCCGAACTCAACGAAGATGGCATCCATATGTTCGCAGATATCGTAGGTGTCCCAATCGGTAGAAAAACCCAACTCCGCTACAGCGTCTTCATAGCGGTTGTATACGCGTGGGGTGTTGATGGCGTTCTGTCCATTGGCAGCCAAGTGGAGCGGGGCGGAGCCAAGCACCACATTGATACCGGGATAGGACGGCACCGGGGTGATTACGCTAGTGGGAACGTCAGCCCAGCTGACGCCGTGTTTGAATGGTCCGAGATTAGGCATGGGTAGTTACTTTCACTCCTTCTGTTGATGGTGTTTTAGTGGATTTGGCCCGCTTGGCAAGCCAGTTTTGAACTTCATTGTAGAAAGCTACGTATTTGCCAGTGGTGCCGCGCATCTGGCGGCCATAGTCGAAGTTGAGTTGGCGACGCACCTTCGCCACCTCGTGTGTGAGCACGAACAGTTCCCCGATGGCCGGGCAATCCTTAATGAACTGCTCATAGTGCGGAAAGATGGAGGACTTGTCCGGGCCTTGGTCGGTGAAACCCTGCCCATACTTGAGGCCGATGGACATGATGTTCGGCCCTAGGTAAATGCGTTGTCCAGTGATCATATGTCTCCGTAGGTTGGCACGTCACCCAGTGTAACACGCGGGTCATCGGGCATGGGTCGCCCGCTCGGTAGCTGCCAGACGGTCTCTAGCTCGCCTAGGAAGTGCGGGAACGTGTTGGCCTCGACGATCATCCACGTAAAGGGTAACACGATGGGGTAGGCCTGATCGATGCCCGCCTGCCCGTAGGAAGTGATCGCGATGGCTACGGCCTCGATCATGTTGAGCACGTCCTGATAGCCGCCACCATCGGGATTCTCGTCGTAAGCGCCCACGAGTATCTTGACGGTCACATGGGTATCGTCAGTGTGCACCTTGGCCTTTACAGCTTGCACTATGATGTGCGGGAAATCGGGCAGCTTATCGAGGTCGAGCTCGCCCGTTACAGTTCGAGGCACGCGCCCGCGCTCTACCGTTGGAGCGACCTTGCCTTCGAGCGTCTGTGCGCGCTCCGTGTAGTCGTATGGCACACTGGGCTCGGGTGGCAAGATCGGGTTTTCGACTCGTGTGGCCTGTAGTCGGTTGACAGCGGGATTGTCCAGCCTGTATGCGTCGGCAAAGATTTGTTCAATGAACGACACAAGCGTCTTTTCCAGATCGTAAGCCGTATGTGTTCGTATACCGCTTGCGCTGATATCATCGGTAACTGGCACGGGTGCGCTCATGCGTGCCCTCCAGCTGCGGTCATGACACGGGCGATCTCGTGATCGAGCCGCTTGGCGAATGTGTCGCCCATGACCTTGTTTGCTTCTGCCCCTACACTGGGCTGGCTAGCCATAATAGGCGCACCTATGGCTAACAGCTTTTTGATAGGCAACCGGGTGTGGCCCTTGCGAACGAATGGCCCTAGGTAGCCACTGCTCGCCTGCACATTGAATGCGCCCGGCAGTGCCTTGAGAGCGCCTTTGCGCACAGCCACGCGGATAACACGCCTGCGCTTGCTATGCTGGACGCCTCGCGGTGTTACCTTGAACTTCGATAGGTCAAGCATCTCGTCCTTGATCTCGATATCGCCACGATAGGCCACGCCTTTATGACTGGCTCGATGGACGGTCATCGGAATGTCCTTCTGCTTGATCTCATACTCCTTGCGTATCTCGCGCCTGATGACGGTGCGCCCGCCATCGAGAGCGCGGTTGATTGCCGGGACTAGCGCCTTTATCGCGCCGTCCTTTATGCGGTCGGGAATGCGCGCCAGCTTGCGCATGTCCTCGGCATTGATGACGATATCGACCATTAGTTGGCTCCGTATTGGGCTGGTTGCGAGCGATAAGCCGCGAGCGAGAGCTCGTATAGGCTTTCTGCATCGGTGCAGTCTAGGACCTCCCATGGCTGGTTAGCTGGCGAGTAGATAAGCTCTCCCGCCACGGGAGCACGCGGCAGATATTTGTGCTCAATGTAACACCGCACGTCGCCCATATAAACGCCGTGAACGGTGACTATCGGTTGCTGGCGCACCGCGTCTTTGTCCCAGACTACAGGAGCGTTGAACAGTTTGAACCCGCCATGACCGTCGCTAATGCGAAACTCCCGCATGGTAGCGAACTCGCCCAAGTTCATGAAGATGCGGTCAAGATCGGGAACAAACTGATCACGCAAACTCATAGGTTCAACTATAGCACATTACCATTGTGGCTTGAGGATCTTGATGCCTATGATGATGAACAGCACTAGCGTCGCTGCCGCGTTGGCGCGGGGATACCACGTCCACGCTGGTGGCGCGAAGATGCCGATCACTATCAATAGCAGGATGACCCAGTAGAAGATGGTCAGTAATCCCATATGATGAAGTCAGTTATTTTGAAATCAAGATAACTGGATTCCTCCTATTCGTTAGCCCTGTGTTCCTCGATCTTCTCGATGATGTCATCCTTGCGATGAGCACCTTCGAGATCGATCCCTTCGTCCTCGGCGATCTCCTTCAACTCTGCCACTGTCTTGCTGGACAGGTCGTTCTCGTCGCCGCCATTGGCCTCTTCCTCGCCCTTCTTCTCCTTCGATGTGTCTGCGGCTGGCGGGAAGAAGTCCACGCCTTCCTTGGCTTTCGCCTTGAACTCCTCATCGGCCTCACGAGCCGCCTTCGCTTCCTCGCTCTCGTCGTCTGGCGCGAAGTATGGCATCATCCCCGGAGTCGGGAACGGATAGCTGGCACCTGTGATCGCTTCCACGATCCTCCATCCAAGCACGTCCACTGGCATGGGCAGCGGGCAGCTGGTCAGCCGATAGTAGAGTGCGCCGCCATCCTCGTCTCCATAGACATAGGGGATGCGGCTGGTTTGGTAGGTGACAAACGACTTGGCCTTCACGTCCTCAAGCTGCGTGTATGCTCCATACACGATCTTGTTGGGCGTGTTGGTGCTCGCCAGCAGCACGAGCTCTGGCGGTAGCATGGGATACAGTGTTCCTGCATCGTCCTCGAAATACTCCGCATAGGAGTAATACTGCAATCCGGCCTGTTGACCGAAGATGACCACAGCCTCGTCTTGGATGACGGGCTTGATCGTGGCGATCTGGAACCGGATGGAATCGAGGAACTTGCTCACATTGGCGTTATTGAGGAACGCCGTCTTGGCTGTAGCGCCGAACAGCACGATGTTCGGGCTGATGCCACTATCGCGGATGACCGCGAGCCGGGCCGCTTCGAGATCGGCCAGTGGGTCGGAGTTCGTCTGATCCCACTTGATCGTCGGGATGAAGTGGTTGTTGGGCGTGCCCTGTGACGACTCCATGTAATTGATCACATTGGTGTAACCGTTATCGGCGGTCACTGTGATCGCGCCATTGATGAGCAGGTTGCGGCACATCCATTCTTCGCGCCGACTGATGGCTTCATCGAGGAAGATGGCGTCCTCCGCGAGTAGCTCTGCCGCTCTATCGGCAGGTGTTCCAGCGCTGTAGATGGTTTCCCCCGGCAGTCGCGCCTCCAGATCGGGGACGCGCAACGGACGCACTGGAGCGATGCGTGGCGCTCGATAGAAGCGCGTCTCGTAGCCCATACGCTCCATGACTTTCCCGGCTACGAGTGGGGCTACGAATGGAGCCATCTTCCGGCGACCTCGACGGAAATCGAACTCCACCATGTTCGTCGGTGGGAACTCCCGCGCGGGAAAGAAAGTGTCGCGCAGGAACGTGTGGCTGAGTGGGCCAGTCTCGAACGCCGCCAATAGCGTTCGCGGCTCATAGTTGGGATTCATGTTTGACATATGATGCTATGTTCCTTTCGGTTGGTTGACTGGGGTTACTAGGGTGCGAACGCTCCGGCTGGTGTCGCCGGATCGAGGAAGATGCCCAACGAGCGCAACCGAGCGATAGCCGCTGTCGATAGCGCCGTGCCGTCTTGATAGCCGACAGTGTTCTTGTCGTAACTGCCCTGCAAGCCCACGGCCACAGTCTTGTGCGCCGCGCCACTGGGCACGTCTGTGTTATCGGGGATATCCTCGATGACGCCTTCCACTGTCGCGTCATCCGCGCCCGCTGCGCCTACAGCGGCGAGCACTTCGGTGCGGCCCGCGTTGAATTTCACCAGATGACCGACTTTCATCTGGCCGATGTTGCCACCGCCACCATCTGTGAACGGATAGCGCCTGATCACATGCGATGGATCATCATCGTGCGATAGCAGGTTCGGATAAGCTACTGAGTCCTTGATTGCCATATGAGTTATGTTCCTTTCGTGTGTTGGTTGTCTGCTACTAGTTGCGCCCGTTCATCATGGGGCTACGTCGTTGTTTCAGCTTGGTCGCTACAGCCGACTTGATGCGGTTGCCGAAGTCCTTCTCATCGCCGCTCGCGCCACTGTCACTCGCGGGGATGCCATCGAGCACTCGCGCGTCCGCGTGTCTGCGGGTTTGGGAATTCGACGCGTCCATCGCAGCCATGCACTCGCCTACGATATCGGCGACCGTCTGTCCCTTCTCGATGGCAGCGGTCACGATGGCGTGAGTGGCTGGCCTATCGAGCTTCATCAGCGCAAGCACCCGGTCACGCTCGGCTCGTGCTCCTGCCTCTTTGGGGTCAGGGGCTGGACGTTGGCCTTGTCCGGGGTCGCCGGACGCGTTCTCGGCAATCCTCGTGCCGGGGACGGGCTGTTCTGCGGGCGGTTGCCCGGCATTTTCGGGCGGTTTGGGCGGTTGAGGTGGGGTCGGCGTCGGCGCTGGCGTCGGCGTCGGCTTTTCTTTGGTTGGCTCTGCCATATGATCTCCTTCTGTGTTTTGTGGTTGAGTGGCGCTAAACGCCGGAATGTTGTGAAATCTCGATAGGTCGAACGTGGCTCCATTGAACACGGCTCGCTTGGTGTCCACCATGGCTGCGGCCTTGACTACACCGCGCACCTCATCCGCGAATCCGCGTTCTACTGCCTGCTCGGGCGACATCCACGTTTCCGCGTCCAGCCATGCTCGTATGTCCTCGCGCGTCTGACCTGTGCGCCGCGCATAGACGTTCACCATGGACTCGGTGATAGTATCGAGAGCGCCCGCCATCTTACGCATATCGTTGGCATTGCCCACGGCGAGGCCATTGGGCAGGTGAATCATCATAGTCGAGTTGGCGCGTGCGTAGATTCGATGACCCACCATCGCAACGATCGTGGCCGCGCTCGCGGCTAGGCCGTCGATGTAAACGTGTTTTTCGCTCTTGTGATCGGCCAGTCGGGAATAGATGGCGCTGGCCTCGAACAACGAGCCACCGGGCGAGTTGATGTGGATATCGAGCCGCTTGACGCTGGCGGGTAGCTTGGCTAGATCGCGCGACAGCATCTTGGCGCTCACCTCGCCCATGTCCTCCCAGTTGCCGATGGCATCGAATATGAGCAGTTCCGCGCCTAGCGGTTCATCGCCTGCTTCACATCGAAACTTGTAAAACTCTCTCATGGCTTGCCTCCTTCTGTGGGTTGTCCGGGCGACGTGGCGCCAGCGGGTGCAGGTGCGCTCAAACCACTACCCGCGCCAGCCAGTGGGCGTAGTGGCGGGAACACTAGGCCTGCTTTTTCAAATTCATCCTTCTCGATGCCCTGTTGGACGATGTTGTCACGATAGTCGCTCCCGTTGAGTTCCACGCTCTCGCGCTCGATGGTGGAGAACCCACAGCGCACCTTCTGATCGGCAGCGGCCACTTCCTTCACAGGATCAATGGAGCCCGCGCTGGCACCGCTCCACTGGCAGCGTGTCACTGCCCGCCTTATGGCGGCATCCATCAGGTCGCCCTTGAAACCATCTATCTGCCCCATGGCGACGGCGTCCGTGAGCCATTCCTCATAGACAGGCTGGCAGAAGCCATCGCGCATCAGGGCTCGCCATTTGCGCACTCGCTTCCAGAAGTCGAGCAGTGCGGCCCTGCTAGCGCTGTAGCTGCTGTTATACTGCTTGAGCAACACCTCATAGGGCACGCCAGTAGCGGAACCGATGAACTTGGCAACTGCTATGGTGAAGTCACCAAACGTCGCTTGTGGCTGCGTAGGCGTGGCGAAGTTGACTGCATGGCCGGGCCTCATGAAATTCACTATCCCCGGCCCAAGCTGAACGTCATAGCTATTCAGATTGAGGATTTCGGCCTTCTGCGTTTCAGTGAGCAGGCTATCGAAAATCTGCGGGTCAGGGAACTCCGATGTGATGAACGCTGTGAAGTAACTCTGGATGACTGCGCCCAACACGGTCGCGTCCACGTAGCGGCCCATCTGCTTGAGTAGCTCTAGGCACACTGCCAGTATGGGGACGCCCCGACGCTGTTCCGGGCGCTCGGGGCGCATGAGCAACACCATGTTACGCCTCCCACTGAGTGGACCATAGGGCTCCACTCGAAAGGTTCGTCCGGGCACGGCTGGCGGTGGCAAGGTGAAACGCATGATCGCCAGCGGGTGCACCTCTGCGATGTGATACGCAGCGAGCTCGCCTGTGGCGTCCAACTCGACGCCGCTGAAAACGTTCACTCTGGGGTCAAACACGAGCGGGTCACGGATGCGGTCGGCCTCCAGTATGCGGATGCGCAGATCGAATACGCTGCCCGGTCGCGGTTTGAGCGGGAACAATGCAGGGCAATCGCCACTGAGAAGCATGCTCTGGAAGGCCACGGACTGTAGCGTATAGAAGCTGTGCTTGGCCTCGAAGTCGCATTCGCGCGGATCGGTTGCCCACCAGCCGAATTTGGTGGCCAGTTCGTCATTGAGCGCCTTAGTCGCTTCGGGTGTGAGCCCTAGCGCTTTGCCATCCACGTTGGGCGCGGGCAGCAATCCTTCGCCTATGACGTTCGTATCGAGCGTTTCCACTGCGCCCTTGGCCATCGGTATGCCCATAAACGCGTCTCGCGAGCGTTCGCGCAACACCTGCGCATTCAGCCCAATGTCCGCGTCCGCGTCGCCGCCATGCCATAGCCAGCCTGCCAGTGCATTCTTGCTGACGTTCGCGCCATACTGGCCGTAGCCAGTGGAGCCGCCACCAAAATATGGGAACGGCGACTGGAGCCGGGCCTCTACGCGCGGCATAGGTTGGCCGCTGGAATCGAGCAGGATGCCCCGAGGATTGCCCTCTCGCTTGCGATGACCGTTGAGCGTGGGCGTGGTCATACGTCGCGCGGGATTACGCGCATTGCGGTGTCGCGCCCGGTCACGGATTGTGGCAGGGCAGCTATGCCGCAGAACTCGATCACCATCTGATTCCACCAGTCGATGGCCTTTTGCTGTTCAGCTGCGGTGGAAAAGCGCACATGGCGACTGCCTATGCCGTAGCCGAGCACGCCACCGCTCGCGCTATTGATGCCCTGTAGCGCATTCTTGAGCCCATCCATTGCCCAATCGCACCACGATGCATAGGGAGACGGTGGCTGCATGTCCACAGTGGGCTTGATTACCACTACGTCACCTATTGTCTGGCTTTCGAGTTGGGCGGGCATTTCGGGCGGAGGTTACGTCGATCGCAAATGTCGGTGTCAAGACTGTGGAATAAAATACTCGGGAAAATGCTTGCTTTCCCATCAGGTTTCGTATTAGATCGGGGCAGTTATCTTGAAATCAAAATAACTGCTTTACCTATGAACAAGACCAATGGACAGGCCGAGAAACGCGGGCGCGGACGCCCACGCTTAGACAACGTGCGAGTGGAGTGCATGATCCCTCGCACTGCATATGAGCGGTTGATCGCTGCGGAACAGGCGGGCTTGGGTTATCGCACACGGGTAGCTGCTCGTGTCCTATGCAACTGGGCTAAGTCAGAGGGCGATTCTTTGCGCCGAAGATAGATTTGGACTGTGGCGGCTGTTGATCTGTCGCTATGCCAAACTGGCGTGCGCCGAATGGGAGTGTTGTCTCGCCTGTTACTGGCACCCATAGGTCGCGTTCCATGGTGTCCAGCTTGAATAGCGGTGTTATGGCGAGTGCGCCTAACGCGTAGTTGCGACAGTCGAACGGCTCATTCCTCTGGCTTAGGCGCTTAGTCCAAACATAGGTGCGGAAACCGTGCTTGGCTTTTACCACTCTGCGCTCCGCTGTGAGACCTTTGAAATATTCCTCGTCATAGCCACGCGCCTGCTCGCCATTGGCCAGCTTGGGGAAGTGACAATAGCCCGGCCCGACCTTGTCCACTATGAGGCGATTGACAATTTCCTCTTTGCCAGTGTCAACGCCGAATGTAACCAGCCGCGCCCGGTTGGACTTGGTGAACGATGAGGCTGCGCTCACGAACGGTTTGCCCAGTCCGCCCATGCCGCGAGTGGAGATGGCGCGTGGCTGGCGTGGCTTTGTATAGGCGTAAACATAGTCGCTGGCGTAGTTTGAATCGACGCACACCTTGCGCACGCGCATTCGCTTGCCATCGTGCGTCTTTAGCGTGCGATAGAACACCAGCTGGTCGAGTGCCTTCCATACGTCCGCCTCGCGCGGGTCACCGTCAATGATGCCATACTCGATGCCCCATGATTCCTTGCCCCTGCCCCATCCCACGATTTCATAGTTGAGTCCATACTCGCCCACGTCCACGCCTGCGGTTAGACCTAGGACGCCAGCGGGCACCTCCGCGTCATAGACTTCGCGCCTGTGCTTGTATAGGTCGATATCGACTTTTTGCCCGGTATCCTCCCATAGCTGGCCCAGTCGTGTGTTGCGGAACGCTTTCAGTGGCTCGATGTCGCCCTCCTCATGGGCGCGCACGGCGCGGATGAACTCGTCGCGCAAAATCTCCCACTCGATCCACGGATTGTATAGGCCGCTCAGATAAAAGCCGCGAGTGGTCACTTTCCGGCCCGCTCGGTCATAGGGCCGATGGGCTCGCCACTCGCCTTTGCCCATGAGCCAGCGATACTTGAGCGCGTAGCGCTGGCACTCCAAGCAGCGATGTTTCATGGTGTCAAAGCTAATCCTGTCCCATTCGAGGATTTGCAGCAGGCTACAGTGCGGGCATGGCAGATACCAATGCTCGCACGTGGACACGGCCATTTCGCGTTCGATGTGGCTGACACCCCTAATGCCGGGACTTGAAACGATTACAGCTTTGCGGTTCCAGAATGCAGAAGTCCGGGCGATGGCAAGTTGCAGGGGATTACCCTCGGTTCCTGCGCTGGCGGGATAGCGATCTGTCTCATCCAGCAGGACGACTCGCACAGGCCGACCGCTCAGGCTGGCTGCACTGTTGGCACCGCCCAGCGCTATGAAGCCGCCTTTGAACGCCTTGCGCCGGAGCGTGTTTGCGCTATCGCGCGAACGCGGGTCACCAACTAACCCGCGCAGCCGTGGGGAGTCGCGCAACATGGGGTTGAGCCTATCGGTGCTGAACGCTTCGGCGAGCTCTATGGTCGGCTGGACGCACAAGATGGGGCAAGGGTCTTCGCTCATGAAGTAACCGATTGGATTGAGGATGGCGCTGTCAGTGATGCCCACTTGGGACGCCTTCTGGACGACTACACGCGGGCAATCGGGATCGCTTATGGCGTCCATGATCGCTTTTTCGTAGGGTGCCTTGCTCGTTTGCCATTGGCCCGGCTCCGCGCTGCTTTCCGATGACAGCATGCGATACGCGTCCGCCCACTCCGAGAGCGTCACTTTAGACGCCGGGCGCACCACGCTCAGGAGCGAGTTGAGGAATTCGACTGTGTTCGCGTTGGCCGCGCGACGCTCGACGATCTCCTCAATCGTCAACGATCTCGGTTTCGTCTTCTTCTTCCGCGCCATTGGTCTTGCTGCTCAGTTCGGCCAGTAGGTCTGCGCCTGCTCCTTGTTCCGCCAACATGCGTTCATTGGCCCGCGAGAATGATCGCGAGTCGGGCACCGCCAGTTCGCGCAACGCCAGATCGAGCTCCTCGCTCAAGACGCGCCGAATCTCGCGCTGGTCGGTGACGCCCACCAGCTGACGCGCCACTCGTTGCGGCACCGCTTGGATGCGTGCCTTGAACCGAGTGAACGATTGGGTAACCCAAAACTCCACGTCGTCCCGGCCATGGAGTTCGCCCTTCTCGCGTTTCAATCGTAGCTCTGCCAGTTCAGCTTCCGCCGCTAGCTTGCGATTGGTTAAAAGTCCCTTTTTGGTTTCACTGGCGTCCTCCCATCGGCCCTGCTCCATGATGTAAGCGATGTAGGCCCAGTTGTTTTTCAACATCTCCCATCGGCCTTGGATGGTCTCGCCCGTTTCATCGCGAGCGCGTTCCAATACGCCTTCACTTGCCAGCTTTCTCACAGTGCGCGGATTGACGTTGATCAACTTCGCCATCTGTGCCGTATCGAGTGTCACAGTGCGTGCCATAGCGGAAAGCAGTTATCACGTTTTCAAAATAACTGTCAACTCCACTATGGGACTCTCGCACGGGCCGCACCCGCGACATTAGCCGTTATGTGACGCCTGCGGCCCGGCCCTGCTTTTTCCGATGGTGGTTGTCTGCCTGCTTTCCGGGGCTCTCCGCGCC
>Ga0126379_10001499_pt1 | contig 14273 bp, 7 predicted proteins | sample PanSoiMetPlot_24_FD_92640 | JGI IMG/M metagenome (GOLD analysis project Ga0126379, IMG submission 92640) | Tropical forest soil microbial communities from Panama - MetaG Plot_24 | ecosystem: Environmental > Terrestrial > Soil > Tropical forest > Bulk soil | place: Panama | collected 2016-02-17 | reverse complement strand
CGATGGAGGAAGAGTGATGCTGCGTAACCCATTCACCTCTCCCGGCACGAGGTTCCGCGCTGCGCAAAGACGCGCGATTTGACATAAGGCCTGCGGGACGTTTGCATGGTTCAGTCGGCACCAGGCTTGTTGGAGCGACTTCGGCTGAGGTCCTATCGGGGCGCGGATTCGCGTTGGCTCGAAAGCGGAATAGCCGAACATAAGAAGGGGCGGCCCCTGAGGGCCCTCGCAGCATGGAAAAGGGCCAGTGCGCTCGGCAGTACTGAAGCCGATTTTCGCATCGGCCTGCTATACGTGCGCGGAGAAGGCGTCGCACGCAGCGTGCCGGACGCCGTCGCTTGGTTCGAACGCGCAGGTGCCGTGGGGCACTTTGAAGCACAACATCAACTGGGTTGCATCTATCTCAGCGGCAGCAACGCGGGTCCCAACGGGCCAGATGACTGGTTCCGGGTGGCATCACAACACAACAATGAAGCCGCACAGCAAACGCTGAAAATGCTTTTTCCAAACGGGATCGCTGTCGATAAAGACCTCGATGAGGCAATGCGCTGGATGGCGGCCGCAGCAGCTGCGGGACACGCAGAGGCTCAGTCGCTTCTAGGTGATATGTATCGGCACGGTCTAGGATGCGAACAAGACTACGTTGAAGCCCATTGGTGGTACTCTCTCGCCGCAACGCAATCCGTTGCCTCCGCCCAATTTGGCCTCGGAGATATGTATTATCAGGGGTTGGGTGTCGACGTTGATCATCGGGTCGCGGCTGACTGGTATGACAAGGCTGCGCGAAGCGGGGATGGGCGAGCACAGGTCGCGTTGGCTTCGATGTACTTGGCCGGAGAAGGCAGGCCCGCCAATCCCAGTGAGGCCGCGCGTCTCTTTGTTCAAGCGGCTGAGCGCGAAGAGCCGCGCAGCCTGTATCGCGTCGCACTCATGCTTCTTAATGGCAACACCATGCCGGCGAATGTGGACAGGGCCGAAACCTATCTACGAAAGGCTGCAAAGCAGGACTACCTGCCTGCGATCATCAGGCTTGCTGAATTTTATTCCCGTGGCAACGGTGTCGAGCCGGATCTTAGGGAGGCGGCCGACTGGCATCGTCGTGCCGCTGAACTCGGCGACGCTCAATCGCAGTTCATCGTCGGCTGCCTTTACGCGACCGGTACCGGCGTCCCGCTCAATTTGCGCGAATCGGCGCGCTGGTTTCTTCGCGCGGCGCACCAAGGCCATAGCGTCGCGGCGCACAACGTTGCGGTCTATTATGCCAACGCCACCGTGGGCGACCGTGACTTCACGATGGCGGTGAGATGGTACGAGAGGGCTGCCGCTGGGGGCGTAGTGGCTTCTCAGGTCCAATTGGGAAAGCTTTATGCCGCTGGCCAAGGCATCACGCGCGATCCGAATTCGGCAGCTCATTGGCTCGAAAAAGCGGCGAAAACGGGCGATCCAGAAGCAAAGACGGCACTCGCCATGTTCCGTTTGCAAGGTGAAGGGTCGGGACGCGATGCTAGGCAGGCGGAGGAGTTGTTAAAGCAAGCGGCGGAAGGTGGTCACGCGGTGGCGGCGATGCAGCTCGGACATCTCTATGCAGGCAAATATTCGATCGAAGCCAATGCAGCTGATGCGTTGCACTGGTACACGAGAGCCGCGGAAGCCGGCAACGCCGTGGCTCAGCATACACTCGGAACGCTGTATCTGAACGGACGCGGCGTCCCGCAAAACTTGCAAGTTGCGGCAATGTGGATGGAGAAAGCCGCCCGTAATGACCATGTAAATTCGCAATTTCAGCTCGCACTGATGTACTGTGCTGGACAAGGCGTGCCGAAAGATCTGGCACAGGCCGTCACTTGGTATGAGCCTGCTGCCCGGCGCGGCCATCCGCTCGCGCAGTACAACTTGGCCGTCATGCTTTCCAAAGGCCAGGGATGCGAGCCGGATCAGGCCAAAGCACTTTCCTGGTTTCAAAAGGCCGCAGCGCAGGGTCTGAAGCAGGCGTGTGACGCTGTTCGCAAGATGAGCGGCGACGCGCGGAAAGATTCACCAGAAACTGGCACCGCTGGACGTTCAGTTGTGACGGAAAACTCCAACGAGCCGCGCAATCCATCGGCGCGTGATCCCAGCCGTGTGGCAGGCATGCAACAACCCAAGCCCAATCAACTCGCAAAACCACATATCCAGTTTGCGCGAGATGGCGACGTTGCTAATGGTTAAGCTGCAGGGTGGTTGCGGGGGTGCCATTTTGGGCCAGCTTCGCGTCTTCGGTTTCGGGCATAATGCAATTCCGATCGTAGCGTCGAAGAGCTCTCCTCACGAAGACCGACTGCGCGGCGACAAATCATCAGCAATCGGAGCGGTCCGGTTGCAGCTCGCATAATCAAAGGGTGCGGGGCGAGCTCGATCGGTTGTCTTCTTTTAGATGAAACGAGGCCGGCGCGGGAATCCTTATGGCTTAACAGGGACTTCTCTGGTCTGAGGCTGATGGGCCGCCACCGGCTGTTTTGATTCGGGCGATAATCTCGCCGGAGTAAAGGCTAGGAGTGGGCGATGACGGATCCTGTGACGTGGGGCAACGAATTCGTAGTGAACACCACGACGGCGAACGACCAACTCAACAGCTCGATCACGGCGCTCGCCGACGGCCGCTTTGTCATGACCTGGACGGACTACAGCCTTACTGGCGGAGACCTCTCCGGTTCAGCGGTGCGGGGGCAGATTTTCAATGCCGATGGCAGCCCGGCCGGCGGCGAGTTCCTGGTCAACACGACGACTGAGAACTTCCAGTTCGGGCCGTCAGTGACGGCTCTTCCGGACGGGCGCTTCGTCGTGGCGTGGACAAACGAAACCGACAGCTACTACGAAGGTTTCGACGTGATGGCGCAGGTCTTCAATCCTGACGGAACGAAGTCCGGCCCTGAGTTTCTGGTCAACACGGACCTGTTGGGCGATCAAAGAGACCCCAACGTCACGTCCCTTGCGGATGGCCGGTTCGTGGTGACTTGGACCAGCAACGACCCAAACGCCGCCGATCCGCTTGCCGTGAAGGGGCAGGTGTTCAATGCCGACGGCACCAAGTCAGGCATGGAGTTCCAGGTCAACACGACGACGTCCGGCACGCAGGAGAACGCGAAGGTTACGGGCCTCGCCGATGGCCGTTTCGTCGTGACCTGGCAGGATTACAGCGTGAGCGGCGGCGATACGTCGGGACATGCGGTCCGCGGACAGGTTTTCAATGCCGACGGAACAGCGTCGGGCGGCGAGTTCCTCGTCAACACCACGACGGCAGGCGACCAGTGGTACCCGTCGATCACCGCGTTGAGCGACGGGGGCTTCGTAGTGACCTGGGAAAATGACATTTCTTTCCTGCAGCACGACATCCGGGCACAGGTGTATAACGCGGACGGCACCGCGCGCGGCAGCGAACTGGTTGTCAATACAAGCTCCGGCGGCGCTTCGCCCGCCGTCGCGGCGCTCCCCGACGGCCAGTTCGTGGTGGCGTGGTCCAGCGCGATCCCGGATGGCAGCGGCGGAGCGTCGGGTTCGGCCATTCATGCGCAAGTCTTCAACGCGGACGGAAGCAAGGCGGGTGCCGAGTTCCTCGTCAACGTCCCCGCCACGGGCTACGACTGGACGCCGGCGGTCAGCGCGCTCAACGACGGGCGCTTCGCCGTCTCGTGGAACTACTACAACGGTTCGAGCTACGATGTTCACGCTCAGATCATCGATCCACGCGCGAGCGCGGTGACCTTCAACGGCACCGCGTCCGGCGAGCAATATGCCGGCACGAACTTCGACGACACGCTCAACGGAAACGGCGGGGACGATGTCCTCTTCGGCGGCGGCGGCAACGACATCCTGAACGGGGGCGACGGCAATGATACGCTCCAGGGAGGGGCTGGCGCCGATCAGCTGGTGGGCGGAGCCGGAATCGACACGGCTGCCTATACTGATTCCCCATCAGCGATCACAGTGAGCCTAGCGACCGGGACGGGCTTGGGCGGCGACGCCGAGGGCGATACGCTTACCGAAATTGAGAATCTCACCGGCTCGCGGTTCGACGACTCCCTGACAGGAGACGATGGGGCTAATGTCATTGCCGGCAATGCCGGCAATGACACACTCTCCGGCCTCGGCGGTGACGACGTCCTCATTGGCGGGGCAGGGGCCGATCACCTCGACGGCGGCGCCGGCACTGACACCGCTTCCTACGCAAGCTCGCGGGCGGCGGTCGTCGTGAACCTCGCGACCGGGACCGGCTCTGGCGGCGATGCCGAGGGTGACACGCTCGTCAACATCGAAAATGTCACGGGCTCCGCTTTCGCGGATATGCTGATCGGCGACAACAATGCGAACGTCCTCGCCGGCGGCGACGGTGATGATCTGCTGATCGGCGGCGCTGGAGCGGATCAGCTGATCGGCGGGGCCGGCAACGACACTGCGTCCTATGCGACTTCCGGCGCGGCCGTGACAGTGAATCTTGCGACCGGAACCGGCTCGGGCGGCGATGCCCAGGGCGACACGCTGAGCGGAATCGAGAATCTCGTCGGCTCCGCATTCGGCGACACGCTGACCGGAGACGCCAATGACAACGTTCTGACCGGCGGCGCCGGCGCCGACGGGCTCGACGGCGGGGCCGGCAACGACACCGCGTCCTATTCGACGTCCAGCGCCGCCGTGACGGTGAACCTTGCGACCGGAAGCGGTTCAGGCGGCGATGCCCAGGGCGACACGTTGATCAATATCGAGAACCTCACGGGTTCTGCATTCAACGACAGCCTGACGGGCGACCAGAATGCGAATGTCCTGATCGGCGGCGCCGGCGCCGACGTGCTCAACGGCGGCGGGGGCAACGATACCGCCTCTTATATTGACTCATCGGCCGGCGTAACGGTGAGCCTGGTGAGCGGGACGGGGTCCGGCGGCTCCGCCGAGGGCGATGTGCTCATTCAAATCGAGAATCTCGCGGGCTCGACCTTCGACGACACGCTCACCGGGGACGATTCGGCGAATATCCTAACCGGCAATGGCGGTAACGATGTGCTCAACGGCGGGGGAGGCGACGACCTGCTGATTGGCGGGCCCGGCAACGATATTCTCAATGGCGGCGACGGCATCGACACCGCTTCCTATGCGACGGCGACCGCGGGCGTGACCGTCAATCTTGCGGTTACCCTGCCTCAGAACACGATAGGCGCAGGAACCGATACGCTCAGCGGCATCGAGAATTTTACCGGTTCGGCCTTCGACGACACCGTGTATGGCACCAGTGACGCCAATATCCTCAACGGCGGCGCCGGCAACGACAGCCTGTGGGGCTACAGTGGTGACGACATTCTCATCGGTGGGTCTGGAGACGATTTCCTCTATGGCGGTCCCGGGGCCGACGACTTTGTCTTTGGCCCTGGTTTCGGCCACGATGGGATTTCGGATTTCACTCCGGAGGCGATGCTTCCCCCTGAGTTGCATCTGCCCCACGACGTGATGGAATTCGATCCCAGCGTGTTCGCCAATTTTGCAGCCGTGATGGCGGCCACGACGGATGACGGCATGGGAAACACGCGTATCCAACTGGACGCCTCCGATTCGATTGCTTTGATCGGGGTCACGAAGGCCAATCTCAGCCCGGACGACTTCCTGTTCGCGCCACCTGGAACAGAAGGAAACGACACGCTGCTGTCGACATCCGGGAACGACATACTCAACGGCGGCTTCGGTACCGACACCGCCTCCTACGCGAACGCGACGGCAGGGGTGACCGTCAGCCTTGCGACGACCGGGCCCCAAAATACGATCGGGGCAGGAACCGATACGCTCATCAGCATCGAGAACCTAACGGGCTCGGCGTTCGCGGACATTTTGACCGGCAATGACGGCGACAACATACTGAGCGGCGGCGGCGGCAACGACCGGCTTGCCGGCGGTCTCGGCCACGACACGCTGACAGGTGGTGCTGGCAACGACTTCTTCGACTTCAATTCTGTTGACGAGACGCCGGTCGGGGCCGGCCTCCGCGACATCATCACCGACTTCCAGACCGGGCAGGACAAGATCGATCTCTCGGGCATTGATGCGGACACCACCCGCAAGAACGATCAGGCGTTCAAGTTCATCGGTACTCAAAACTTTGACGGCAGGGCCGGCGAGCTTCGCTACCAGACATTTGACCAACCCGGCACCGCCAGCGACCTCACGGTTGTGAGTGGCGATATCAACGGCGACAGAGTTGCCGACTTCGAAATTGAGCTGACCGGAATCGTCAAACCGACGTCGGGCGATTTCGTTTTGTGAGCGGCGAGCAGCCGGATTCTGATCAATTAGGGGGGTATGATCATGCCTGGAATTCCGTCCGTCATTGATGTCACGAACCTCGACGGGTCGAACGGATTCAGAATCCTCGGGGCGGGGATTGATGAGACGGCGGGCTCGTCCGTCGCCATCGGCGACGTCAACGGCGACGGCTTTGCGGACGTCATCGTGGGCGCTCCCGGCGTTGGCTTCAGCTACTCGTACTCGGGGGGGGCGGACTACAGCGCCTACGTGATTTTCGGCCACGGGGCTGATGACGTTCCCGTGCCGTGGTCCGTCGCGACAAGCGACAACGTCAATCCCACCGCCGTATTCCACGTGGGGTTCGGCATAGGCTATCCCGGTGACCCTGTGGGCACGCAGGCCGGCTACGCCGTCTCGTATGCCGGCGACTTCAATGGCGACGGCTTTGGCGATTTCATGGTATCCGCGCCATACTATGACGGCCAGCAAGGCGCCACTTACATCGTCTTCGGCAAGGCCGGGCTTGCGGATGGAACCCCGACTGGGGCGATACGTATCGATGGCGGCGAAGCGGCTGGCGTGGTGGGCGACCTAAGCGGCTATTCCGTAGCAGCGGTTGGCGACGTCAATGGCGACGGGTTCGACGATGTCCTGATCAGCTCGCCTCATGCGGCTGGCGACGGGCGCTGGTGGTCAGGCGTCAGCTACGTGGTTTACGGCAACGCCTCGGGCGCCAACATCGATCTCGCCAATTTCAACGCGAGCGAAGGTTTCCGCATCATTGGCCCGCAGTTAGACGGTGTCGGACAATCGGTCTCTGCGGCCGGCGACGTGAACGGCGACGGCCGCATGGATTTCCTCATCAGCGCAGCCAACACCAGCCCCAACGGGATCCCGTCCGCCGGCTCGACCTATCTCGTATACGGGAGCGGTTCCGGAGCCGACGTCGACCTTGCCAACCTGACGCCAAGCCAGGGGGTTCGTTTCGATGGTGAATTGGGAGGCCTGAGCGGGTTCTCGGTATCGGCTGCGGGCGACATCAACGGCGACGGGCTTGCCGACATCGTCATCGGAGCGCCGTCGCCGTTCAACGGCGCTGGCCAGGGGCCCGGCACCGCCTACGTCATCTTCGGCAAGGTCGGCGGCCTGTCGAATTTCGACTTGGCCAACCTCGCGCCCGGCGACGGCTTTCGCATCAACGGCGCCGCCGTCGGAGACGAAGCCGGGTACTCGGTTTCCTCCGCAGGCGATTTCAACGGCGACGGCTTCGCCGACCTGATCATCGGGGCGCCCGGCGCCGATCCGAACGGGCAGACGGACACGGGCTCGGCCTACGTCATCTTCGGCAAGGCTTCAGGATTTGGCGATATCGATCTCGCCAATCTCAGCGCCGCCGATGGCTTCCGGATCGATGGGCCTCCCGTCGCTCAAGGCAATCTGGGGTTCAATCTTCCCACCCATCTGGGATTTTCGGTTGCCGGCGCCGGCGACATCAACGGCGATGGATACAGTGACATCGTCGTGGGAGCGCCCAACTTCTCTCTCGTGGAAGGGGCCGCCTATGTGATCTACGGCGCGCCCTCGGGCGCCGTCAATAAGGTGGGGACGAGCGGGGACGACCGGCTCTTTGGCGGTGACTTCGACGACACGCTGTCGGGCGGAGACGGCAACGATGTCGTCGGCGGCAAGGGGGGCAATAACGTCCTGACCGGCGGCGCCGGCAGCGACTCCTTTGTCTACACCCTCTCCGATCAGCACCACGACGTCGTCACTGATTTCCGGCAGGGCGAGGACGTGATCGACCTCCGGGCTGCGGATATCGGGGATTTCGCGACGGTGCAGCACCTGCTGTCGAACGACGCTCAAGGCAACGCCGTCATCACCACCGTGACCAACGGCGTCAGTTCGACAATGACGCTGACAGGTATCTCGGCGGCGCAGCTGACAGCGGCCGATTTCGTCTTTGCGGGCAATAGCAACGACGTGTTGACCGGATCAGACAATGCCGACGACCTGTTCGGTGGCGCCGGCAGCGACAATATAGCCGGCAATGCAGGCGACGATCGCCTGTTTGGCGAGCAAGGCTACGACAATTTGAGCGGCGGCGCGGGCAACGACAGCCTGTTCGGCGGTCCAGATAATGACTCACTCGAGGGCGGCTCCGGAGCTGACCTTCTCGATGGCGGCGCTGGCATTGACGAAGTGACCTATCGCACGGCCCCGAGCGGCGTCACCGCCAGCCTCGCGAGCGGCGGTACCGGCGGCGACGCGGCGGGTGACGTCTACGTCTCCATTGAGAACATGTGGGGCTCTAATTTCGACGATGTTCTCGAAGGGGACGATCAGGCCAACAGCATCTTCGGGCTGGACGGCAACAACGTCATTCGCGGCGGCGGCGGGGACGACCAGCTGTACGGGGGCAGCGGCAACGATACGTTCTACGGCGGCGCCGGCGCCGACCGGATCGACGGCGCCGGCGGCATCAATTACGCACGCTACGATGATGCGACAAGCGGGGTGACCGTTGGCTTTGCTTCGGCACTGGGGAGCAACGACGGGGCGGGCGACGTGCTCATAAACATCCAGGGCATCATCGGCTCCGCTTTTGCCGACAAGCTGGGGGGCACGAACGCGGGGGAAGACCTCCAGGGCGGCGGCGAGGACGACCTGCTGCAGGGCCGCGGCGGCAACGACACGCTCGACGGCGGCGACGGAAACGATCAGGCCGTGTACAGCGGGTCACGCGGCGAGTACTTCATCACGTTCGACGCCGCCACGGGAACCTATGTCGTCGATGACCTACGTCAGGGTTCGCCCGACGGCACCGATCAGGTGCGAAACGTCGAGACGTTCGTGTTTGCGGACGGCTCGATCTCAGCCAACTCCGTGCTGGACGGCAACCCCGGTCCCATCATCGGCGATGACGGCGACAACACGCTGACCGGCACACCGATCGCCGATGTGATCCGCGGGCTCGGCGGCAACGACACCCTGTCCGGCCTTGCCGGCGAGGACGTCCTTGAAGGCGGCGACGGCAACGATGTGCTCGACGGCGGAACGGGCATCGACACCGCAAGCTACGCATCGGCGACGCAGGGCGTGACGGTCAGCCTCGCGGTGACCGGCCCTCAGGACACCGGCGGCGCCGGCATTGACACGCTCGTGTCGATCGAGAACCTGACCGGCAGCGCCTTCGACGACACCCTGACCGGCGATGCCGGCGCCAACACGCTCAGCGGCGGCGCTGGCAACGACATCCTGATTGGCGGCGCTGGGGCGGATACGTTCGACGGCGGCGAGGGATTCGATCTCGTCAGCTACGAGACGGATACGCTCGTGGTGCCGCTCCTCAACATCACACCCATCGACTTCTCGGGCGATGGTGGCGGCGCCGGCGACGTTGCCGGCGACACCTTTGTGAACATCGAGGGCGTGATCGGCTCCCCCAACAATGACCTGATCACCGGTCGGGCCGGTGTCGCCGACACGATCATCGGTGGGGCCGGCAACGACATCATCAATGGTCAGGGCGGCGGCGACACTCTCATTGGCGGTGTCGGCAATGACCTGTTCTTCGGCCTGTACGGCAATAACCGCTTCGTCGGCGGCGATGGCGCCGACACCGTGTTCTACAGTCTTGATGACACCATCACCACCGGCCTTACGGCCGATCTCGCGGATCCTACCCGCAACACCGGACTCGCCGCCGGCGACACCTATGACGGCGTCGAGAACCTGTTCGGGTCCATCCTTGACGATACGCTTATCGGCGACGACGGAAACAACGTGCTCATGGGCAGCCTTGGGGACGACCGCCTGATCGGCGGCGCGGGCGCGGATGTCCTCAACGGCAATCTCTTCTTCAACCCAGATATCACCAACTGGTACGAAGGAACCATCGACGATGCTGGCGATGGCTTCGACATTGCGAGCTACGAGACCGCGGCGAGCGGCGTCACGGCCAGTCTCAGCAATCCCGCGAACAATACCGGCGATGCGGCGGGTGACACCTACATCCTGATCGAGGGGCTTGCCGGCTCCGCCTACGACGACACGCTGGAAGGCAATCAACGCCACAACAGGCTCGAGGGCGGCGCCGGAAACGACATGCTGATCGGGCGCGGCGGCGGCGATGACTACGACGGCGGAGCGGGCAACGACACCGTTGTCCTGGACGGACGGCGCGCAGACTACACCATCACCTACGATGCCGCATCGCAGACTTTCAGCCTCGGCAGATTCGGCCTGGTGGACCACGTGACGGGGGTAGAGACGCTGCAGTTTTCCGACGGAGCGATTTCGGTTTCATCGCTCATCGCCGGCGATGACAATGACAACCCGCTCACCGGGACTGCGGGGTCGGACGACCTCAGCGGAGCAGGAGGCAACGACACACTGCTGGGGCTTGGCGGCGACGACCGGCTCGATGGCGGCACCGGCAACGACGTGCTGGACGGCGGCGATGGCAACGACATCCTGCTCGGAGGGGACGGGGACGACACGCTCCTCGGCGGGGCGGGCGTCAATATGCTCGACGGCGGCGCTGGCCGGGACACGGCCTCCTATGCGCAGGCTGCGGCCGCCGTGCACGTCGACCTCGGGGTGGCCGGTCCGCAAGCGACCGGTGTCGGGACGGATACCCTGGTGAGCATCGAGGATGTCATCGGATCCGCCTTCGACGATACCCTGATCGGGGCGGCCGGCGTCGTAAACCATCTGTATGGCGGCGCCGGCAACGATCTGCTGGTCGATACGGGCGGCGACGTTCTCGACGGCGGGGCGGGGAACGACACGGTGTCCTACTCGACAGCGGTCACAGTAGATCTCGCCCTCAACGGTCCGCAATCGAACGGAAGCACGCTGATCAATATCGAGAATGTCATCGGGTCAGGCACGCTCAAAGGCGATGCCGGGAACAACCGGCTCACGGGCGGCAATTTCAGCGACACGCTCATGGGCCGCGGAGGTGACGACGTCCTCGACGGGGGGGCGGGAACCGATACGGCGTCCTACGCCGAGGCCGCGTCGGGCGTCACCGTCGACCTTACCATTGCCGGCCCGCAGAACACCGGCGACGGCGCCGACACGCTGATCAGCATCGAGAATCTCACGGGCTCTGCTTTCGCGGATACACTCAAGGGCAATGCCGGTGACAACATCCTGACCGGCGGCGCGGGGGACGACATCCTCGAAGGCCACGGCGGAAACGACATCCTCGACGGCGGGGACGGCAGCGACACCGCGTCATACACAGATATGACAACCGGCGTGCAAATCGATCTCAACTCCAGCTCACAGCAGGTCGCCGCTACGGAATTCGATCACCTCATCAGCATCGAGAATCTGACCGGCTCAGCGTTCGCCGACAGACTCACCGGCAATGCCGGCGCCAATGCGCTGAACGGCGGCGCCGGCAACGACCTGCTGACCGGTGGCCTCGGTCACGACATGCTGACTGGCGACGCCGGCAATGACGTATTCGATTTCAACTCTGTTGACGAGACGCCGGTCGGGGCCGGCCTGCGCGACATCATCACCGATTTCACGTCGGGGCAGGACAAGATCGATCTCTCGGCCATCGATGCAAGTCTGACCCGCAAGGGCGACCAGGCCTTCAAGTTCATCGGCACGCAAAGCTTTGACGGCAAGGAGGGCGAACTTCGCTACCAGACGTACGACCAACCCGGCACCGCCAACGACTTCACGGTCGTCAGTGGCGATGTCAACGGCGACAGGATTGCCGACTTCGAGATCGAGCTGACCGGGATCGTCAAACCAGCGTCGAGCGACTTCGTCTTGTGAGCGGAGAGAAACCCGCGCCGGTCCGTCATTCGACAGTCAGTTCGAAAGCTTTTTCCAGCACGGCTCGGCCGTCGTGCGTCACTCTGTAGCTTGCTTGATACCTGCCGAGCGCCCAACCGGAAAGTGGGCGTTTCTTGCCCACGAACAACATGGACTGCGCTTTGTTGCGGTCGAGTGCTGCGTCCATGTGAGCGGCAATGATTTGCCCATCTGGCGCATGGATCGCGATCTGTTGCACGTCGCCTGCCTTGAGACCGATGGATCGCACAAAAGCCACCAGGGCCTCGGCATTAACCCACGGCTGGTCGTGGCCCGCCTCACCGGACTCGATCTGTCCCATCGTGACGGGTCCAGACGAAAAGCCTATATTCAGAACCGTTCGCTCCCGATAGATCAGTGAATTGCGTATCGGAGCGCTCCAAAGCGACGTGCCAGACCCGCATGAACTCTCGAGTGCGCCAAACGCGAACGGATCGATGACTTTTCCGCGATGTCTGACCGTCAGATGAAGGTGTGGGAATTCAGTCCCGACAGCCCTACACGTGCGAGCGGTTGTCCCGCCGAGACCCAATCGCCCCGTTTCACGCCTACGCTGTCCTGCATCAAATGACAGTACTGGGTCTCCCATCCATTTCCGTGAGAGATGATGACGCCATTACCGCATTCGCGATCTGCGATCGATGGCGCATTTGCCGCCGACATCATTTGATCAGGCATGCCGTCGCGCGCCCGAAGCACCTGTCCGCGCGCCGCGGCAAGGACGTTGACCCCCGCACGTTGAGCCGCCAGCGTCGGTAGCCGGAAATCGGTGCCATTATGTCCGCTATTGGTCAGCCCGCCACATTGATAGTCGCTCGCATTCGACGAGCGGCTATGGTCGACGTATTGCTGGATCATACAGTTCCGGCCGACCTCGCAGTCAAGAGGCATCTCGAGCTCAATGACGTCGGCCGTCGCTGCGGACGCGACGGAACACAGCCAAGCCGGTGCCGCTCCGAAGATGGTGCTGGGCCTCATTCGCAATACTTTCGATTAGACTGATTGTTGCGACACTCCATTTTCACGCGAAAATAATCAAGCTCCACGAAGGTTGAACGCAGCGTTCCAAAGCATGCTCTCACTGCGCTTTAACGTGCCGCGGAGCAATCAGAGGCAGCCTCGACGCGATCAAGCTCACCGGGTGCGGAGCCGGCATTGCCCTTGTCATTTGCGGTCGGCACCGCGCAGCACAGGCGACGATCCCGGCGGCGGCGCTCGTTGTCGGCACTATCGCGCTGTTGGCGGCTATCGAGCGGCGGCGCGTGATTCCCCCGGCCGCTCAGTCCCGACGAGGCACGGCGGCTTGCCGATGTGATTGAGCGGACGCCCTAACGCCGCCAAGTGGCGCCCATGCAACACCGCCTCGGAAATCGGCAAACACGCGGAAATGGGCCGTTCAAACTGCACTGAAAAGCCACAATCAGTGGTTTCCGTCGCTGCGAGCCGCGCAACGGGACCACTCACGAGTCCGTACGGGTTCGTGAAGAGTGGCTTGTTGCGGCGGCCTTGGTTTCGACTCTAATCCTGCCAGGAAGGCCCAAGTCCCATACGACAGCCCGCGACGAGGCTGCGCAAGGCCACCCGTCCTCGTCCATATCGGATGCTTAACCCGTTTGTTGCTTACGGTGAAGAGGCCACCATGGCAGGGATTCCGTTCGTCCTCGACCTCTCGACCATCAATGGAGTGAACGGCTTCAAGATCTTTCGGCTCGGGGCTCAACGAACGTGCTGGCGCGGCGGTCGCCTCCGCCGGCGACGTCAACGGCGATGGCTTCGTCGACGTCATCGTGGGCGCACCAGGCGAGCCCTTTAGTTACTTTACACCAACCGACTACGGCGCCTACGTGATCTTCGGCCGTGGAAGCGAAGCCACCTCCGGGCCGTCGTCCATCCAAACGCAGGACCTACGTCCCGACCAGGGATTCCGCATCGTTCTCGCCGGCGGCGACGGCGGCTTTGCGGTGTCGTCTGCGGGCGACTTCAACGGCGACGGCTTCGGCGATGTCATGGTGTCGGCGCCGTCCTATGGCGTCGACGACAAGGGAGCCACCTACATCGTCTTCGGCAAGGCGGGTTCACCGATGTCACACTGAGAACTGCGGCAAGCAGCGACTGGATCCGCATCGACGGCGCGGCGGCCTTCGATCGCAGTGGGCAGTCCGTCGCCT
>Ga0126379_10001498_pt1 | contig 14279 bp, 15 predicted proteins | sample PanSoiMetPlot_24_FD_92640 | JGI IMG/M metagenome (GOLD analysis project Ga0126379, IMG submission 92640) | Tropical forest soil microbial communities from Panama - MetaG Plot_24 | ecosystem: Environmental > Terrestrial > Soil > Tropical forest > Bulk soil | place: Panama | collected 2016-02-17 | reverse complement strand
GCCTTGCTCCGGCGCCGGTGCGCCGGGACGCCAATTTTGGACTTTTCGTGCCCGAGAGCTGCCCCGAGGTGCCGAACGAGGTGCTCGACCCGCGCGGCACCTGGTCCGACAAGAAGGCCTATGACGAGACCGCGCGCGAGCTCACTCGCCGCTTCGAGGCGAATTTCCTGGAATACGAGCCGTTCGTCGGCCGCGAGGTCAAAGAAGCCGCAATCCGCGCCGCGGCTTAATGCGGACAACCCCTCTCCCCCTTAAGCGGCGGAGAGGAGCAAATATCAATGCCGCATGAAATAGACGCGGTAGAGCTGGTCGCGGAAACTTTGGCTGGTGGCGAGCGCGGTCTGGAAATCGGTTTTACCGAGCACATAGGTATCGAGCTCGCCGATCGCGACAACAGTCGCGTTGCGCGGCTCACCGCTGATCAGCGCGACCTCGCCGAAGAAATCGCCCGGCCCTAGGCGCGCTACCTCGTGATCGGCGCGGATCACATCGACCTCGCCCTCGGAAATCAGAAAGAACTCTTCGCCGGGCTCGCCCTCCCGGATAATCGTCTCACCATCAGCAAAATGGCGCTTCGTCATCCTTTCTGCGACGTCGGTGAGCTGCCGCGGCGTTAGCGCCTTGAACAGCTCGATCGGCCGTAGGAACTCGCAAATTCGCAGCGCGTCGTGCAGGACCACATCCGACATGATCCTGCCATCGACCATGTGAACCAGCCGATCGGCAGAATCGATGATCCGGTGATCATGGGTGACCATCATCACCGCAGCGCCATGTTCGACCGTCTGCTGCTTCAGCAGCTTGATGACGTTGATTGTCGAATCCTTGTCGAGCGCTGCGGTCGGTTCGTCGGCGAGCACCAGCCTCGGCTGGTTGACGAGGGCCCGGCCGATCGCGACCCGCTGGCGTTCGCCGCCCGAGAGGTGTCTTGGCTTGTAGTCGATCCGATGACCGAGGCCGAGGCGCTCGAGAATCCCGCAGCCGCGCTGCCGCATTTCGGCGGCCGGCATATCGCCGAGCTGAGCGGCCATCTTGACGTTCTCGTAGGCGGAAAGCGCCTCGAACAGATTGTGCATTTGAAAAATGAAACCGATATCGCGCCGCACCTCGACGAGCCCGCCACCCCCGAGCCGCGATAAATCGCGGCCGAGTACCTGGATCCTCCCCTCCTGGCGGGATCGCAGAGCGCCAATCAGGGTCAACAGCGTGGTCTTGCCGGCTCCCGAAGGACCAGTCATCACGACGAGCTGCCCGGCCGGGATCTCGATCCGATTGTCGAACAGAACCTGATTTCGCGCTTCGCCCTCGCCGTAATAGTGGTTGAGCCCTTCGACCACGACGACGGGCTGCGAGCTGGCAGCCTTTGCCGCTGCCGGCGCCTCTGCCCGTTCGGCTACCATTGCGGCGCACATCAGAACACCTCCGCCGGGTCGGCCTGTATCACCCGCTTAACGGCGAATACAGCCGAGATCAGGCACATCCCGACGGTCAAACCAAGGCTCACAAGCGTCACGTTCACACTCATACGCAACGGCAACAGCGCGAGTCGGCCAATAAAGTAATATAGTACGATGCTGACTAGCCAGGCGGGAACCCAACCCGCCAAGGCGTTGCAGGCTGCCTGTTCGAGGACGACCCTCAGCAAATAGCCGGTACGGTATCCGATCGCCTTTAGTGTCGCATATTGCGGTAATTGATCGGCGAGGTCGGTATAGGTGACTTGGTACGAAATCAGCATTCCGACGACAAAGCCGACGATCGTTCCCATCCAAAAGATCGGCCCGGCCGAGGAGACATCCGCCTGAAACTTGCGCTCGAACTCAATGAGCTGCGGTTTGGTAAATATTGCGACTGTGTTGGGCAATGCCTTGCTCAGTGCCTGTCTGACGGCGGCCACATCCTCGCCGGAGCTGACCTCGATCACCCCCAGATCGACTTCGGACAGGTTTCCGGCAGGGCCGCGGAGCAGGCTCGCAAAAGTGCGATCGCTCATAATGACCGTTCCGTCGCTCTGAAAGTCGGGGCCGAGGGCAAAGCTGCCGGCGATTTTGACTTTGCTGTCGTTCAGTTCGGCTTCCGCCGGATCGCGGTCCATTCCGAGAAAACGGCGAGCCCGGCGGTCGATCAGCACAGTATTCGCGTCCTTCAATTTCTCGCGGTTTGCGTTGACTTCGGGAAACGAGAAGACCGGCTGATCCGGGTCGAAGCCGAAGGCGCGGACAAGGAAGACTTTGCCATCGAACGGGTTCTTCCAGAAAAAGTCGAACCAGTCGACGTAGAGGGGCCGAACGCTCGTAACCCCCGGCACTTTACCTGCCGTATCGAGGACGGCCCGGGGAAAGGGGTCTCTGGTGGCAAACTGGTATTTGTGGATGCTTTGGACGAGGATGTCGCCGTCCAGCCCACGGATAACTTCGAGCGAGCTGTCGAAAAACGCCTGCTCGAAACCGAGCTGCATCAGCATCAGCAGCACCGAGAAACCGATACCGCTCGCCGAGCGGAAGAGACGGGGCTTGTTCGCGAGAAGGTTACGCCAGGCGAGCGGAACCGACTTCGGCTGGAGGCCGGCGGCGAGACCTGGCCGATGCCGCTGCGGAGAAGGAGCGACGGACATAGCCCTCTCAGAACACGTCGGCGGGGTCGGCTCGCCGCAAGGCGCCGACCGAGAGCAGTGCGGAAACGAGTGCCATGCCGAGAGCGGCGCCAAATACGGCAAAGAGCCGGGTTTCGCTCATCGTCACCGGCAATAGGGTTTGTTCTCTGATGACCGAGTAAAGCCCCAAGGCCGCTGCCAGTGCCGGAATAAAACCTGCGACGACGATCAGCAACGACATCGCGCCGACCGTGGCGACCAGTAAGCGATCCGGGTAGCCGATCGCCTTCAATGTCGCGAATTGGGGCAGCTGCCGGCCGACCTGGGTCGAGACGATCTGGTAGACGATCATGATCCCGACCACAAAGGAAATGAGCAATCCCGATCCAAAAATGATCCCGACCGAGGTGCGCGTCGTCCAATATGCCGTCTCGTGCGCCTCCAGTTCGTGGCGCGTGAAGATCCGGGTGCCGGGACCGCTCGCCTGGGCCAAATCGGCAGCGGCTCGATCGGCATCGACCCCCGGCTTCAGCACGATCGCGCCGAGATTGACGATGTCCAGGCCGCGGCCCTGAAACAGCCGCGCGAAGTTCGGTGCGCTCGCTAAGGCCACGCCGAGCCCCATGAAGCCTGTCCCCAGAATGTATTGCCCGCCGATCGTCTCGTTGCGCGCGCCAACCTCGACCACCCGTCCGGTATCGAGCGGTCCGAAGATCGGTCGGGTCGCACTGTCAACGAGGAGCGTGTCGGTCTTCCCAAGCACGCTCAATTGCCGGTCGATGCTCTCTGGGATGAAAACGTGGCTCGCGGGGTCGAAACCGATGACAAAGACATCGGGCCACACGCCTCCCTCGCCTCCTTTCCATTTGGCAAATCCGAAATAAATCGGGGTTGCCTCTTGCACCTCCGCCGCAGACCTTAATCGATCGAGCCGGCTGAGCGGAAAGGCTCCCGGCTGTGCCTGATACTCGTATTGGTCGGAGACCAGCAGCAGGTCGAAGCGCGTATTGTCGTAAAGCAGCAGCCCGCCCCGCGGCACGGCGTAAAAGAAGCCGAGCTCGACGAAGACCAGCAAAATCGCCATGAAAATGCCGATAAGCGCGAGCGCCGTCCGCCTCTTGTCGTAGGTCAAGATGCGCCAGGCGAGCGGAACCTTCATTGCCAACTGGGCTGCTGAGATTGAACCTGGGTGATCGTCACACCGGAGAAAGCCAGAGTCTATCCCAAGATGACCTCGGCCTCGCGGATGACAGCCACGGCGAGCGAGAACAGCCGGTCACTGAAGCGTGAGCGAACTTAACCCGAAAGGGGGATTTGGGCGGACTCCGCAACCGGCATAGAATCGTTTGCGTCACTCGAGGAGTAGCAAAAATGCCCCGTCTCATGATTAACGGTCAGACGCACGAGGTGGATGTCGACCCCGGTACTCCATTACTTTGGGTGCTGCGCGATACGCTGGGCTTGACCGGCACCAAATACGGCTGCGGCATCGCCCAGTGCGGCGCCTGTACCGTGCATGTCGACGGGACCGCGACAAGATCCTGCTCGGTGCCCGTGAGCGCGGTCGAAGGCAGCCAGATCATCACGATCGAAGGGCTGCACACACAAGTTGGCCTGCACCCGGTGCAGCGGGCTTGGCTCGCGCACGACGTCCCGCAATGCGGCTATTGCCAGAGCGGCATGATTATGGCGGTGGCGGCGCTGTTGAGGGAGAACCCGCAACCGAGCGACGCCGATATCGATGCCGCGGTCACGAATATTTGCCGCTGCGGCACCTATGCGCGAATTCGCACTGCGATTCACACGGCGGCACAGGCGTGAGACGGGGAGGTTGTCATGACACACATGCCGCAGATCAGCCGCCGCTTCTTCATCACCAGCGCCGGCGCGGCGGGCGGCGGGATGGCTCTCGGTTTCCACCTTCCCGGGTTCTCCGGGCGGGCCGGGGCTGCGACGGACCCCGCCGAGGTCAATGCCTGGGTCGTGATCCATCCCGACGACACCGTCGTCATCCGCGTCGCGCGGTCCGAAATGGGGCAAGGGATCACCACGTCGCTGCCGATGCTCGTGGCTGAGGAGCTGGGTTGCGATTGGAGCAAGGTGCGCACCGAATTCCCCTCCCCCGAGGAGAATCTGCGGCGCAAGCGAGCCTGGGGCGAGATGTCGACGGGGGGCAGCCGGTCGGTGCGGACCTCGCAGGAGTATCTCCGCAAAGCGGGCGCGGCGGCGCGCGAGATGTTGGTCGCCGCCGCAGCGGCGCAATGGAATGTCTCCGCCGCCGAATGCCAGGCGGCGAACAGCATTGTCACGCATAAGCCGAGCGGACGCCGCTTGCGCTTTGGCGAGATCGCCGAAGCCGCGGCAAAACTGCCGCCGCCAACCGAACCCAAGCTCAGGGACCCGAAAGACTGGACGCTGATCGGCACACCGCAAAAGCGGCTCGACACCGCCGACAAGGTGACCGGCAAGCCGATCTTCGGCATTGATGTCCGCGTGCCGAACATGCTCTATGCCGCGATCGCGCAGTGCCCGGTCTTTGGCGGCACCGTCAAATCGTATGACGAGAGCAAGGTGCGCGGCCGCAAGGGCGTGCGCCAAGTCGTAGCGTTGCCGGGCGCCGTCGCGGTTGTCGCCGACAGCTGGTGGCAGGCGAAACAGGCCGTCGATGCGTTGCCGGTGACCTGGGATGAAGGGCAGAACGGCACAGTGTCGAGCGCCGGCATCGCGGAATTGCTGCGCGGCGGGCTCGCAGCGACCGAGGCCGCGGTCGTGCGCAGCAACGGCGATGTCGACGCGGCTCTTGCCCGCGCCGCGAAGCGCGTCGAAGCCGAATACCAGGCGCCGTTCCTGAGCCACGCGACGATGGAGCCGCAGAACTGCACGGCGCATGTCACCCCCGACAAAGTCGAGGTCTGGGTGTCTACGCAGAGCGGCGAGGCCGCTCTGGCAGCAGCCGCCGGCGCCGCGGAGGTGCCGCCGGAGAAGGTCATCGTGCACAAGACGATGCTCGGCGGCGGCTTCGGCCGGCGCGGCGCCGTCCAGGATTATGTCAAGCAGGCCGTGCTCGTCGCGAAAGCAGTCGGGCAGCCGGTCAAATTGCTGTGGACGCGCGAGGAGGACATCCGGCACGATTTCTACCGGCCGGCCGCCATGGCCAAATTTACCGCCGGCCTCGACGCCTCGGGCATGCCGGTCGCCTGGCGGGTGCGAGTGACCGGCCCGTCGATCCTCGCCAATTTGTTCCCGCAGCGGCTGACGAACGGCGTCGATGCGTCTTTCGCCAACGGCTTCACCGAGGAGATGGCCTACGAGGTCCCGAACTACGAGGCCAGCTATGCGATGCGCACGACGCATGTGCCGGTCGGCTTCTGGCGCTCGGTGAATCATTCGCAGAACGGCTTTTTCCGGGAATGCTTCATCGACGAGATGGCACATGCCGCCGGGCAGGATCCGTATCAGTACCGCCGCAAATTGCTGGGCAAGGATCCGGCGCGCCTCGCCGTGCTCGACGCAGCGGCCGAAAAAGCCGGCTGGGATCAGCCGGCGCCGCAGGGCATCTCGCGCGGCATTGCCCTCGTCGAGGCCTACGGCAGCCTGTGTGCACAGGTCGCCGAAGCCTCGGTTGGCGACAAGGGCGGGGTGAAGGTGCGCCGGGTCGTCGTCGCAATCGACACCGGCCATGTCGTCAACCCGGAGATTCTGCGCTCGCAGCTGGAAAGCGGCATCGTCTATGGCCTCTCGGCGGCGCTTTACGGTGTGATCACGATCGAGAACGGCCGCGTGCAGCAGGGAAATTTCGACGACTACGAAATGGTGCGCCTCGCCGACATGCCGGTGGTCGAGAGCGTGCTGGTGCCGAGCGGGGGGTTCTGGGGTGGCGGCGGAGAGCCTGGCGTGCCGCCGCTGGCACCGGCATTGTGCAACGCGATCTTCGCGGCCACCGGCAAGCGCATCCGCTCATTGCCGCTGAAGGGCCAGGACCTGACGCGCGCGTGAGGCGGTCGAGAAGCATTCTGCGGGCGCTTCGAGGCGTGGCACTGGGTTTTCTCGTGACCACCGCCGCAGCCGCGGCGGAACCGCCGGCCGGGGCGACTTCGTGCTCCGGCTGCCACGCCTTAAGTGCAAAGGTCGAAACGCCGGTTCCGCCGATCCGCGGGCGCGATCCGGCCGAGATCGTCGCGGCGATGCGGCAATTCCGCTCCGGCGAGCGGCCGTCGACGGTGATGGGGCGGATCGCCAAAGGCTTCTCCGATGACGAGATCCAGGCGATCGCCGGCTGGGTTGCGGTGCAGCATTGAGCATCAGGCTGACGCGACGGGCGTTTCTGGGCGGCGCGGCTGTAGCCTCACTCGCCCCTCCAGCCGTGGCGCAGGCAAAGCCGCGTGTCCTCGTCATCGGCGGCGGCTTTGCCGGCGCTGCCTGTGCGCGTGCGCTGCATAGAGCCGATCCGCAGTGCGACGTGACGCTGGTCGAGCCGAACCCGACCTTTACCGCCTGTCCGTCCAGCAACAGCGTCATTGCCGGTCTGCGCGATATCGCGGCGCAGCGCTTCCGCTATGAGGCGATCCGCGGCGAGGGCATAACGGTAGCGCAGGATGAGGCGACCGCGCTCGACCCACGGGCCCGGAGGGTGACGTTGCGCGGCGGCTCGGTGTTCGATTATGACCGGCTGGTGCTCGCACCGGGGATCGCGATCCGCTGGGATGCGCTGCAGGGCTACGATGAGGCGGCGGCTGCAGTAATGCCGCACGCCTGGTGGGCGGGCGACCAGACCCTATTGCTGCGCCGCCAGCTCGAAGCAATGCCGGACGGCGGAACGGTCGTCGTCTCGGCTCCGCCGAACCCGTTTCGCTGCCCTCCCGGGCCTTACGAGCGGGCGAGCCTCATTGCCTGGTACCTCAAACAGGCAAAGCCCCGTTCGAAGCTGATCCTGCTCGACGCGAAGGACAGCTTTTCGAAGCAGCGGCTGTTCGAGTCGGCCTGGCGGCAGCTTTATCCTGAGCTGATCGAATGGATCTCGCTGTCGAACGGCGGCAAGGTGATCTCGGTCGACACGAAGACCCGGACCTTCACCACAGATTTCGCAACCTACAAGGCCGATGTCGGCAATGTCATCCCGCCGCAGCGGGCGGGGAAGATTGCGCAAATTGCCGCTGTCGCCGACGCGACGGGCTGGTGCCCGATCGATCCGGTGAGTTTCGAATCACGTTTGCAGCCGAACATTCATGTGATCGGCGACGCTGCGATCGCCGGCGCGATGCCGAAATCGGCTTTCTCCGCCAATGCCCAAGCGAAGGTCTGTGCATTTGCCGTGGCAGCGCTGCTGCGCAGCGAGACGCCGTCATCGCCAAAGCTGATCAACACCTGCTACAGCTTGGTGGCACCCGATTACGGCATCTCGATCGCCGGCGTATATCATCCGATGAATGGCCAACTCGCCGATGTCGAAGGAGCGGGCGGCGTCAGCCCGCTCGACGCGCCGCCCGATTTCCGCGCCCTCGAAGCCCGCTATGCGGAAGCCTGGTTTCGCACGATCACTGCTGACACATTTGGTTGACGCTGTGGTCGCCACGGCTTTGGCGGGCGCCTGCTTCGCGGCGAGCGCGGAGGAGACGCTGCGGCCGTTCACGGTTGTCGGCGACGCGATCCCTGCGTCGCTCACCGGAACCGTCGGTGATCCGGCGCGCGGTCGCGCCATTGTCTTGGACCGCCGGCTCGGCGCCTGCCTTCTGTGTCATACCGGTCCGTTTCCCGAGGAAAAGTTCCAGGGCACGCTCGCTCCGGATCTATCGGGGGCCGGTTCGCGTTGGTCCGAAGGCCAGCTCAGGCTTCGCCTGGTCGACGCGACGCGCCTCAACCCGGACACGATCATGCCCCCTTACTACCGGGTGGCCGGGTTGGCCCGGGTCGGCAATGCGTGGCGCGGCAAGCCGATCCTGTGGGCCGAGCAGATCGAGGATGTGGTAGCCTTCTTGTTGACGTTGCCTGACTGACCGAGGACGTCTCACAGTTATGCACCCGACGCGCCGTTGGATCGTGCTGGCGACGGCAAGCGCGGCGTTCTCGCGCTTTGCGCTGCCCGCCGACGCAACGCAAGCCACTATGGAGGAAGCCATTCGCGCGCTCGTCGGCGAGACGGAGCCGCAACGAGGCAAGGTCAAGCTCGAATTGCCGTCGATTGTCGAGAACGGTAACACGGTGCCGTTGACTGTCTCGGTCGACAGCCCGATGACCGAAGCCGACCATGTCGTGAGCATCCACATCTTCGATCAGAAAAACCCGCAGCCTTATGTCGCCGCGTTCAAACTCGGCCCGCGCGCCGGGCGGGCGCAGGTCTCGACCCGCATTCGGCTTGCTGATTCGCAGCAGGTCATGGCGATCGCGCAGCTTGCTGACGGCAGCTTCTGGTCCGACAGCGCCGACGTCATCGTCACCCTAGCCGCCTGTACCGAACTGTAGGGGCGCGAATGGCACGCGTGTTGATCAACCTTCCGGCGCGAGCCAAGCGCGGCCAAGTCATCGAGATCAAGACGCTGATCGCGCATCCGATGGAGACCGGCTATCGGCTCGACGGCAAAGGTGCAGCGATCCGGCGCGACATCATCAAACGCTTCGTCTGCACCTATAACGGCGAGGAAATCTTCCAGGCCGAGCTGTTCCCGGCGATTGCGGCAAACCCGTTTATCGCGTTTTGCACTGTCGCGACGGAGAGTGGAGAGCTCGTCTTCAGCTGGACGGATGATCCCGGCCAGACGCAGACAGAGACGAGACATATCGCCGTCGAATGAAGCGCTTACGGTCTGTGGCCCTCGCTCTGATTGCCGTATTCATCACTGCTGCGGAATTGCAGCCCGAGGCGCGACGCTCCGGCTATGACTTTGCGAGCCCCGAAACCCGCGCGATGCAAGACGACGACACGGCAAACCCAGGCATGTTGTGGGTCGGTCAGGGCGAAACTCTGTGGGCCAAAAAAGCCGGAGCCGCCGACAAGGCATGCGCCGATTGCCACGGTGACGCGCAGACGAGCATGAAAGGAGTTGCGGCGCGTTATCCGGCATTCGACGCGGCTCTCAGACGTCCGATCGATCTCGAGCAGCGCATCAACCGGTGCCGCGCCGAGCGACAAAAGGCCGAGCCGCTCGCCTGGGAGAGCGCCGAATTGTTGGCGCTGACCGCGTTTGTCGCGTACCAATCGCGCGGGATGCCGATCGCAGTAGAGGATAAACCGGAGCTGCGCGGCGCTCGTGACTTGGGAGCAGAGCTGTTCCACCGCCGCGAGGGTCAGCTGAATTTATCCTGCAGCCAATGCCATAACGAAAATTGGGGCAAGCGGCTTGCGGGCAATGTGATCCCGCAAGCTCACCCGACCGGTTACCCGCTCTATCGGCTCGAATGGCAGAGTCTCGGCTCGCTGCAGCGGCGGTTGCGCAACTGTATGACCGGAGTGCGCGCCGAACCGTACGAATACGGGGCACCGGAAACCGTCTCGCTCGAGCTCTATCTGATGAAACGCGCGCGCGGCATGCCGATCGAAACGCCGGCGGTGCGCCCGTGAGCGCGCTTGGCTATGCTCGGCATCAGAAGCCGATGACGGGAGAGGGCGGATGAAGGTCGAGGGGCTGGAAGTTCTTCGCTGTGACGCCGGCTGGCGAAATTACCATTTTCTCAAGCTGACGACCGATCAGGGTATCGCCGGCTGGAGCGAATTTGATGAGGGGTTTGGCTCGCCCGGGGTCAGCGCCGTTATCGAGCGGCTTGCCGATCGTGTCATTGGACAACCCGTATCCGAGCACGAGCGCGTCTATGCCGAACTCTATTGCCTGACGCGGCCGGCCGCCGGGGGCGTCGTCGGTGAAGGACTGGGGGCGATCGAGAACGCACTCCTCGACGCCAAGGCCAAGGCGCTCAGGGTCCCCTGCTACGCGCTGCTCGGCGGCAAAATACGCGACCGCATCCGCGTTTACTGGTCGCATTGCGCAACCTGGCGCATCAATCACCCCACTTTTTACCAGCCGGCGATCACCAGCCTCGATGGCGTCAAAGCAATAGGCGCCGAGGTGCGCGAGAAGGGTTTTAGCGCTGAAGACCAACATCTTTATTTATGAAAACGGCGCGCCGCGCGGCTGGCGCCCGGGTTTTGGCGTGCCGTTTGCTCCCGAGCTCAACGTCGACAAAAAAATCTTGCAAAACTTGCGCGCCCATCTGGAAGCCATTCGCGATGGCGCTGGCCCCGATGTCGATCTGCTGCTCGATCTCAACTTCAACGCCAAGACCGAGGGATATTTGAAGATCCTGCGTGCGATCGCCGATTTCGAGATGTTCTGGATCGAGATCGACAGCTACAGCCCCGAGGCGCTAGCCCATATCCGCCGGCACAGTCCGCACCCGATCAGCTCCTGTGAAACCCTGCTCGGACTGCGCGAATTCCTGCCCTATTTCCGTGAGCAGTCGATCGACGTCGCGATTGTCGACGCCGTCTGGAACGGCGTGTGGCAAGCGCTGAAGATCGCAGCGGCTGCCGAGGCAGTTGAGGTCAATATCGCACCGCACAATTTCTATGGCCATCTCGCGACGATGATGAATGCGCATTTTGCGGCCGCCGCGCCGAATTTGCGCATCATGGAAATCGACATCGATCGCCTGCCGTGGGACAACGAATTATTCACGGTTCAGCCGCAATTCGAGAACGGCCATCTTATCGTCCCCGATACGCCAGGATGGGGAACCGAGCCGAACGAGGAGGCGATCCGGGCTCATCCTCCGAAAGCGCAAGGCGGCCTGATGCATTACCGGCGTTCTTGAACGAACAGTCCACGCTTGCGAGGTTGCTGTATATTAATAATATAACAATAAATTAGCACGCCTCGCTTAAGCTGTCTGGCCATTGGGTCCCTGCCAGGAGACGGCCCAGTTTTTGGCGTGCCGTGGGCTTATCGGGGTATTCGACATGTGGCGAGCGTTTCATTACAGCGAGGTCTTCCCGCGCCGCTTCAGCGAGGAGGAATGCGACCGCGTCATTGCGCTGCACCAGGACCAAGGCGCATTGCGGAGCACGATGCCCCGGAGCGATGGCGGCTTCATCAGGGACAGTGATTTGTTCTGGGTTCCGCACACAGCGGACACTGATTGGATATTCGACCTCATCTGGCAAGTCGCGAAACTCTACAATTCCGGCTACGGATTTGAGCTTTTCGCAGAAATGGGTCAACTGCAGCTGACCCGCTACGCCAAGGACCAGCTTTACAATTGGCACATGGACCTCGGCGAGGGCCCGATGAGCTTGCGAAAAATATCGGTCGTTGTTGAGTTGGCCGCAGGCCAATACGACGGCGGCGGCATCGAAGTCTTCTACGGCGAGGGCACCTGCAACCGGATCGCTCTCGGTCGGGGGGACGCCTTGATCTTTCCGTCTTTCATCATGCATCGGGCGCTGCCTGTGCAGAGCGGTACCCGCTGGACGCTGGTCTCCTGGCTGACCGGGCCCGAGCCCCTCAAATGATTGCTCAGACTGCGAATGCGGTCAGCGACGATGATTGTCGTCTGCTGACGAAGATCTACGATTGCGAGGCCCCGCTGGCAAAGGTCCGGGACTACACGGGACATCCGGTCGTCTACTGGGAACAGCTGCGCGACATGCCCAGTGCCGGCGAAATTGTTTTGCGTCTCGTGGAAGAATGCCTCTGTACTATCAGAATTCAGCTGCAACTCGAGGAGCCGCTCTATCCCGAGACGGTGATACTGGCCGCCCTGGGCGCCGGAGGGTACCACAGCCGCCATGCCGACAATTGCCGGCAGAACGAAAAGGGCGAGTGGATCGCCAATCATACACCGCAACGCGACGTGTCGGCGATCTACTACCTCAATGATGAATACGAGGGCGGCGAAATCGTGTTCCACCGCCAGCGATTATTGGTCAAACCGCGCCGCGGGCTTCTGCTGACGTTTCCCAGCGACGCCGATCATGAGCATGAAGTTCTCCCCGTGCGGAGCGGTGTTCGATATACGATGCCGATTTGGTGTACAAAGCAGCAAAGCTTCGCACTTGCGGATTTTTCGCTCGGCGCGCCGGCTAGCGCATCCAGCAATCCGTAAAACGCCCTCCTCTCCAGGTCGTCGTCGCCCCCACGCAAGCGGGGGGTCCAGGGGCGACCGCAGCGGCTTCCGGCGCTTTCGCGGGAATGACGATAAGGGGCGACAAGGCCTTCATGTTTCTCAGTTTATTCTTGGTCGGAGTGCTATGCGACGAGCGCCGTAGCCGCGCGCGCCACTGCGCTGGCCGCGGCTCCTTCCCGCAAATCCATCAGCCGGCGAAGCGCATCGCGGCCGCGTGACAAGCGCGAGCGTACGGTGCCGACCGGCACGCGCAAGATCTGAGCAGCCGACTCGTAGGACATGCCTTCGAGACCGACCAGCAGAATGACCTCGCGCTGCTCGCCGGGAAGAAATCCGAGCGCCCGCTCGAGCTCGCGCAGTTGGCGCGAGCCCGTCGGATCGGTCGTGGCGATGAGCGAGGATGACATTTGGTCGATGTCGACCGTCGCCTTCTCGCGGATCGCCCGCCGTACCATGTTCACGTATTGATTGTGCATTATGGTAAAGAGCCAAGCCCGGATGTCAGTGCCCGTCTGCCACAAATGACACTTTGCCACCGCGCGCAATAGGGTCTCCTGTACAAGGTCGTCGGCCCTGTCGGCGCTCCGCGTGAGCGCCCGCGCATATCGGCGAAGCCGGGGGATTTCGCGTTCGATCAGATCGTGAAAATCCGACATTCCGCTCTTCCGTCTGCTATTGCCCTTCGCGCTCCCGAACCCGGGATAGCGAGGCTACAAAGTTAGAATAGGTTTGTAATCACCGTATGAACGAACCAATTTTTTTGGTAAGGAGTTGTAATCGTAGTGTAAACTTGCGGCCATTAGCCGATTGTAAAAATTCGTTACATGGAGAGGCGAAATCTGTCTATTGGTTCATGGACTGAGATTATTGTTTATCGGCGGCGAACAGGGTGATCGGGAACGGCGAATTTTGAATGTTGTTGATCGCGAGTGCCATGAAGTTTTTCAGGGGCTTGCGATGAGAGCTATTCTCGTCCTGGCATTGTCGGCGGCAGCCGCTGCGGCCTTTTTGTTGAGTTCACCTCCCGCCTCGGCCAAAGGCTGCATCAAAGGTGCGATCGTCGGCGGGGCGGCCGGACATTATACCGGTCATCACGGGCTGCTTGGGGCGGGGCGGGCTGCGTGATCGGTCATCGTGAGGCCAACAAACATGCCCGCGAGCGAGTTTACCACGAGGGCTATGGCAGCAGCGCGCCCTCCAACGGTCCTCGTTAAATAGAATGGGCGCCGCAGCGATACGGCGCCCTGAATTGCTTCTCTTAGACCTGCAGCACTTCGGCGTTTGGCGCGGCCTCCAGCTCGCACGCATTCACCGTCATCGCCAGCATGCTGTAATAGCCGATGGCGCCGGTCAGCTGGATGAGGCCGTCATTGCCGAACCTCCGCTGCAACGAGTTGAAACTCGCCTCGTCGACCCGGTGCCGTCGCAGCAGCTGCCGTGTGAACTCGACGATCTCCGCATCTTCCGGCGGGATGCCGCGCGAGTGATTTTCGCGGATCGTCGTGATCGTCGATTCCGGCACGCCAGACCGGCGGGCGCCGCCGGTCTGCGCGCCCCACACATAGACCGCTTC
>Ga0126379_10001497_pt1 | contig 14281 bp, 14 predicted proteins | sample PanSoiMetPlot_24_FD_92640 | JGI IMG/M metagenome (GOLD analysis project Ga0126379, IMG submission 92640) | Tropical forest soil microbial communities from Panama - MetaG Plot_24 | ecosystem: Environmental > Terrestrial > Soil > Tropical forest > Bulk soil | place: Panama | collected 2016-02-17 | reverse complement strand
GATGTCGAAGATGGCGGCGGCCGGGAAAAAAAGCTAGATGGCGACGCAAACCTTCACCGCCTCGACCGACTTCACGACCAAAGGGAAGCGGCTCGCGTCCTGGCATGTCTCGCAGGGCACCGGTGCGCAGACGATCAACTTCAGAAACGGCTCGGTCGGCGGCACGATCATCTTCCAGGTGCAGCTCGTCGCGACCAGTAGCGCGTCGCAGGCCTACCCGCAGGCGAGCATGCCGTTCTTCCCGCTCGGCCTCTACGTCGAGGTCGTCGGCACCGGCTTCAACGCGGGAGCGGTCGATGTTCTCTGAGCGCGGCGGTCATATCCACAACGACTCGCTGAAGAACAAGCACGGCAACAGATAACCCGCGGGCGACACCAAGCGCCCTGAAAGGAGCTACCAATGGGAGCAGTCACGGTCGCAATCGTGAAGCGGCGACCACTCGGCGGGACGGCTCAGCACGTCATCGCTGACGTCACCTTCTCCGGCACCTACGCCGCCGGAGGCGACACCTACACCCCGTCCCAGTTCGGGCTGACGAGGGTCGACGCGATCCTCTCGCAGGCTGCCGTCGGCTCGGCGACAACCGCCTACGTCGTCGCGCCTGATCTGGCCAACAACAAGATCAGGTTGATGGCATCGGCCGCTGCGGGCACCGCACCGACCGAGACCGCGACCGCGAACCAGGCGGCGACTGTGCTGCGGTTGATCGCGATTGGCGACTCGCCGTACATCTAGGAGGCACGCATGTCAGAGCTCGAGCCAGAGCAAACACCAGAGGCAACACCCGAGCCGAGCGAGCCGAGCTGGCAAGGGCCGTCGCAGGAGGAATGGGAGCAGACCCAGGCGCAGTTGCAGCAGTACGCGCAGATGCTGCAGCCGCAGCAGCCGCAGTACCAGCCGCAGCAGCCGATGGCGCCCGACCCGTTCTCGGAGACGTTCCAGCAGGACCTCGACGCCTACATCGGCTACCGGATGGCGGGCTCGCAGCAGCTCGAGCAGGAGATCCGGTTGGCGCAGGCGGAGGAGTTCGCGATGGAGCACCTCGACCAGCTCGCGCAGAAGGCGGGGGAGTTCGACCGTGAGGCCGCCTACGCGCGCGCGAACATGATCCTGATGCAGTCTGGCGGCGACCCGATGGCCGCGTTGGACCAGGCCGCACGTGACGTGCGTGAGTACGAGCAACGGGTGGGGCAGGCGTTCTACGACCGTCAGATCGAGCAGCTGCAGACGAACGCGGGCGCGACCCGCGGTTTGCCGCCGAGCGGCAGCGGCGCGCAGACCGTCCCCACGGGTGGGCTCGGGAACGTCCCGAACGCCGTCACCCGCAAGTTCTTCGGACCCAACTAATCAGCGATGGAAAGGAGCCCTCGTGGCAGATAACGCCCTGTCGACGTGGCAGCCGTTTCTTCTGGAAAAGCAGGGGCATGTCTACGAGGTGTTCCCCTCGGAGGCCGTGTTCCTGGCCGAGATGAGCGGCTACGACCAAGGCCTGCAGGCCGTCGACTACCAGCAGACCGTGACCCGCGTCACCCGCGAAATGTCCGGGAATCGCGAAACTTTCAGCGGAAAATATGTCAAGCACGCGATCGTGACCGCCGGGTTGCCGGGCGGCGGGCAGGTGCAGGAGAGCTCGACCTGGAACCAGCCGCACCTGCTCCCGGTCAGCGAGGCGCACATCAACCTCGTCCGCACCCTCGTCCCGTTCTCGGTCACCGTCGATGTCGAGCGTGACTCGATGGACGCGTCGATGGCCAGGGCGGTGGAGCAGCTGATCGACGAGGCCCGCTCCGCCTGCGCGAGGCTCGAGAACCTGCAGATGCTCGGCGACGGCACCGGCCTCGTCGCGCAGGTGACCGACTCGGCGACGAGCCTGACCACGACCGTGATCGGCGCCCAGGGCGGCACCCAGCCGGCGAACTTCGACGTGCTCCTCCCCGGCACGGTCTGGGACGTGCTCACCCGCTCCACCGGCGCCGACCCGGGCCAGGGCTTGCGCCGGAAGATCAGTTCCGTGAACGAGTCGACCGGGGTGATCACCTGGCTGACGACGCAGCAAGCGAGTGACGGCGGCTCCGGCTCGATCGTGCACGCCGCGACCGAGGGGATCTACATCCCCGGCTCCTGGTCGAACGGTGCCGCAGGCACCGCGACCGCGCCGGGCGCGCTCTGCGCGCAAGGGCTCGTGCAGGCCGCCGCGACGACGGGGACGTTCGAGACGATCGACAAGACCGCCGCCGGGAACGCCTGGTGGTGGGGCACGGACGGCCGCGGCGGCGACACCTCCGCGTTGGCACTGAGCGTGCAGATGATGGACGGTGCCGTCCGCCGCGGCCGCCGCTCTGGCCTCGGCACCTGGGACTTCGCGATCGGCGACCCCGCCGTGATCGACCTCTACAAGCAGTCCCTCTACGCCTCCGTCCGCTACGACGCGCAGGTCGGGGTCTTGAAGAGCGGCTTCCACGGCGTCGTCTACGACGGCTCCGACCACCCGTTCCCGCTCGTCAAGGACACCGCGCACCCCAAGCAGGGGATCAAGCTGATCGACAAGGCGTCCTTCACAATCTACGGTGACCAGCCCGGCCCGACCTTCCTCCAGGACGACGGCAGCACGTTCCGCCGCTTCACCCGCACCCTGGCGAAGGAAGCCGACTTCCTCGACCGCTGGCAGCTCGGCGTCGGCAAGTGCAACACGATCGTGAGGCTGGACAACCTGTCGCAGGCGTCGTGATCCACCGCGCCCTCGAGAGCGGTCTCGTGCTCGCCGAGCACGGGATGGACACAAGCAGCCTGGAGCGGGAGCTACGACGGCGCGACCCGCTGCTCTCGCTCCAGGGCTGGGCGGACCCCGAGTACGGCCGCATTCGCTGGCGCGTCGTCCGGGAAACGCCGGAGGGCGGGTTCGAGACGGTCGTGTGCTGGCCGGAGAGCGGGGAGCCGTACCCGCTCTCCTCCGGCATCCTGGATCTCCTCGACCGTCACGACCGCAACAACAGTCGGCGCGACTACCGGGACGAGGACGAGCTTGAGTTGGAGCGGCAGGCCGAGGTCGCGAGGCAGCGGGAGCGGGACAACGAGGCGCTCGCCGACGACTGGCAGTTCAAGCACGGACGGCCGGTGCTGCCACGCAGCCAAGCGTTACGCATGAGCCGTGATCGCCGACGTGCACGGGGGGAGAAGGTCTGATGTCGCTCACGCTCACCCCGCTGACGCCGGTGCCGCTCGGGCTCGGGTCGCCGTGCCAGTGCTGCTCCTCGACGTGGTCGGGCATGTACAACGTCAGGGACTACGGCGCGGTCGGTGACGGCTCCCACGACGACACCTCCTCGATCCAGGCGGCGATCAACGCCTGCCAGGCCGCGAACGGCGGCATCGTCTACATCCCGACCGGCAACTACCTGATCAGCACGCCGCTGCTGATCACCCAGCCGCATGTCACCCTGCTCGGCGTCGGGCTCGGCCTCGGCGGCTCCCCCTATAACCCCGTTGGTGGCCTGAAGGGGCCGACCGTGCTCGTCCCGACCGGCGCCGCTGCGTTCACCGGCTCCGCGGTGATCCGTATCGGCCAGTCCGGCACCCCGACCGGGTCGCTCACGAACATCCGCCTCACCGGCTTCGCGATCTCCGGCTTCGGGCTTCCCGCGAACGCGTCCGGGATCTACGCGCAAATAGGGCAGAGCGAGATCTGCGACGTGCGGATCACCGCCGTCACCGGGCACGGGATCCAGATGGCGAGCGCCGACGTGACGATGACCGACGGCGACTTCAACGAGATCCACAACAACTTCATCGAGGGTCCCGGCCTGCACGGGATCTACCTGCAGAGCGCCCCCGACAACCGGATCACCTCGAACACGATCTACGAGGCCAGCGGCAACGGGATCGAGGCGCCTGCGCTCGGGCTGATGCTCCAGAACAACCTGATCAGCGCGCTCGGCAAGGGCGTCAACAGCTCCCTCACTGCCGCGATCATCGGCAACCGGATCCAGAACTGCAACGGCGGCGTCTACCTCGGCGAGAGCAGCGGCTTCGGCGGCTTCCACGTCGTCAGCAACAAGCTGATCAACTGCTCACGCACGACCGACAACACCACCGACTCGATCAACCTGACCGCATCAACCGCGACCCGCGGCTCCGGCGTGATCAACGGCAACACCTTCTGGTCGAACAACGCCGGCCCGAACGGCGGCAGCCCCGGCGCCTACAACCGCGCCCGCTACCACATCAACGTCGCCTCCGCGAACGTGCAGGAGGTCGCGATCGGGCAGAACAGCTACGGCTTCAACAGCGCCGTCCGCTCCTACGGCACCGCTGCGATCAACAACGACGGCACCCGCACCCAGATCGCCCCGGTCGTGCTCGCCCAGTCCGGTGTCGCGGCGTCCTACACCGGCGGCACCGGCTTCCCGAACCTGGTCACGGCCACCGTGCCCGGCGGGCTGATGGGCAAGAACGGCAGGGTGCGGCTCTCGAGCCTGTGGTCGTTCACGAACAACGCGAACGCCAAGGCGGTGTTCGTGAACTTCGGCGGCACCTCGTTCTACACCGTCTCGCCGTTCACCAACACGGCCTCGCTGCAGCTGATGACGGTGATCACCAACCGCGGCGCGCAGAACTCGCAGGTCGGCGCTCCGACCGACATGACTGGCACCGGCGCCGACGTGAACGCGGTGCTCACGACCGCGATCGACACGAGCGCCGACCAGACGATCGCGTTCGCCGGACACATCGCGGTCGCGACCGACACGATCACGCTCGAGAGCTACAGCATCGAACTCTTCCCCGGCTAAGGAGCACGGATGGCGTTCCCGAGCACCTTCCTCGACATCCAGAACGCGGTGCTGCAGAAGGCGCGGCTTGACCCGACCCTTGACCTGCAGCGTGTCAAAGATTGGGTGAACCAGACCTACACGCGTGTCTGCTTGGAGACCGAAGCCACTGTCGTGATCGCGACGATGGCCGTCACCGCCGGCGCTCCGAGTTACACGCTCCCGCCGGGGGTGGCGCGGATCAAGCAGATGCAGCTGAAGCCGTACGGGTCAGGCCAGTTCAACCCGCCGCTGGTGCGCACCACCCTGGACGAGATCATCCAGCGGCGCCAATACGGCGGCGACACGCAGCAGTCCGGCAACCAGACCTGCCTGTACGCGCTGCTCGGGATCAACGATTTTGAGCTCTGGCCGACCCCACCCGCGACCGACACGATCTACATCTACTACGTCGCCTTCCCGACCCCCTTGGTCGCGAACAGTGACGTGCCGGTGCTTGAGGAGCCCTATGCCTCGAAGCTGCTGGAGCTCGGCGCGCTCTCGGACGCGGGTGACTTCAACGGCGACCCGTCCACGATCGGCTGGCAGTCCGACTTCGCCGACTGGATGACCCGTTACATGCAGCACCTTGATCGCAAGCAGGGCGTGATTCCCGGCCAGTTTCATCAGTGGGGCGACCCGTGGGTGCCCGCAGGGTTCACGGTGACCGGTGGCTAGAGCGCCTCAAGGCCCGACGATCTCGAGCGGCAGGCGCGGCTACCTCCGCTACCAGTACGGCGAGCATTTCTGGATTCCGGAGGTGCTCGCGGACTTCTCGAAGGGCATGGTCCGCGACACCGCGAGGGTCGCGATCCCGGCAAGCGGCGTGTACGACTCAGCCGACTACCTACTCGACCTTCCCGGCGTCGCCAGGAAACGCGGCGGCACCAGCTACTTCGGCGGCTCCCTCGTCGGCGCGAGCTACGTCACCGGGATCAAGCACGTCCCCTACCTGGGCTCGTCGCAGCTCCTCGCGATCGGCGACAACGGCCACCTGTACAAGCTCAGCGCCGGCACCAGCGTCGACATCGGCGCCACAACCGAGACCGACCGGTTCTGCCCGATCGCGCTCTCCCCGGGCGCGCAGTACGCGATCATCCCGCACTACGGCGTCGCCAGCCAGAAGTACGACAACACGACACTGAACACGCTCGACACGAGTGTCGGCGCGTCCTTCATGACCTCCTACAAGAGCCGGCTGGTGGCGATCTCCAACACCTACGTCAACCGGCTGTGGTTCAGCCCCACCCCGGACGTGAACGCCGCTTGGGATCTCACGAACAGCTACATCGACTGCGACAACATCCTGATCGGGCTCGCCGCCCTGAACAACGCGCTCCTGATCTTCTCGCCGACCGCGACCGAACGGATCATCGGCTCGACACCGCCGCCCAACAGCGACATGGACCGCGCGCCGGTCTCGAACGTCGGCTGCACCGACGCCCGCTCGATCGTCACCGAGAGCCCGTACGTGTACTTCGCCAACCCGCAAGGGGTGTTCATGACCAATGGCACGACCCCGGTCAGCCTCACCGCGCAGGGCGGGATCGCGAACTACTGGCGCGGCCTGTTCGACTCAAGCTACGTGGCCGCGTGGCCGGTGCCGACTCACCTCACCTGGACGATCGCGGCCGGACTCTGGCGCGGCTACCTGTTCATCTCGGTGCTCGACAACTCCCGGGTGCTGCGGACCTGCCTGATGTGCGAGGTCGCGACCCGCGCCTGGTGGCGGCTGACGAACATCAACGCGATGTCCTGGGCGGCCTCCACCGACGGGACCGAGCTCTGGTACGGCGACGCCTCCTCGAACCGGGTCGTCGCGATGAGCGGGATCTTCAACCCCTCGGCGGCGAACAAGAACGACGCGAACGGATCAGCGGTGCAGCCGACGATCGAGTTCCGCCCGGTCGGCGCCGGGACCGGCACCAAGGCCTACGCGTGGGGTCACGTCGACTACGACATGCGCGACGCCGCCACGGACAACCCGACCCTGGGGGTGACGGTGAAGATGGGCGTTGAGGCCGACACGATCCTGACCCCGCCCGAGTCGCCGCTCGCGGAGACCTCGACACAGCTGCGGCCCAGGTTCACGATCCACCGCAACGACCAGGCGTGCACGATCGCGCTGGCGCAGACGGGGCCGTCGGCGAAGACGGAGATCTACGCGCTCGAGGTGCAGAACCGGCCGCAGTCCCTGGTCGGTGAGGGCGTGACGTGAGCGAGTTCACGGTTGTCGGTGACCAGCCGAGCCCGACGTTCGGGCCGGCGAAGACGATCATCCAGTCGCTGTACGAGCTCGACCCGCTCGTGCTCGAGGAGCTCGCGCAGTGGCTCGAGCAGCGCGGGCTCAGGACACCCGTCTCGACGCTGATCGGCGCCTCGCCCGCGTTGACGCACATCACGCAGGGCACCGGGACGCCGAACGGGGCCGTGACCGCCTCGGTCGGCGCGCTCTTCCTCCGTCTCGACGGCGGCGCCGCGACCACGCTGTACGTGAAGGAGTCCGGGACGAACACGAACACGGGATGGGTGGCGAAGTAGATGGCGAAGAAGATCGGCGGGATCACGATCCCCTCCAACGTCGGCTACAGCGGCAGCGGCTGGAACTACGGCGGCACGACCTACAAGCCGCTGCCGGCAGCGGCGCAGGGCGTGACCGGCGGTCCGGTGGCCTCGGCGATCGCCGCGTCGCCCGCAGCCGCCGCTACAGACGGTGGCGGCGGCGGTCAGACGGTCGGGTCGTTCGACTTCAACACCGACCCCGGCTACCTCGCCGCACTCGCGGCCGAGCAGACAGGCTACGCGCAGCTCGACGCCGCCGACCGCGCCGCCCGTGAACGCGCGCTCGTCCAGTTCGGCGACCCCTCCCTCGCAGGCCAGTTCGGGATCAGTGACCTCAACCCCCTCACCGCTGCGATGGCGCAGCAGGCAACCACGAGCGGGATCTCCACCTTGGCGCAGCTGCAGCGGAGCCGCGACCAGGCGCAGTCGAACATCGTCAATAGCCTCGCCGCGCACGGTCTGATCCGCAGCGGCGACCTCGGCTGGCGCACAGGGCAGAACCAGACCGACTACGGGATCGCCTTGTACAACGCGCAGCAGGGCGTGCTCGACACGCTCGCGCAGGGCGCGCGGGACACGGCGCTGCAGAAGCAGCAGCTGCACACGAACACCGTCAACGCGCTGACGAGCGCGTACAACGCCTACGTCGGGAACCCCGACGCCTGGGGCGCGGCGAACACACCGCCGCCGAAGACACCGACGCCGACCACCACCACAACGACTCCGCCGCCGCCGGCACCGTACGTCTCGCCGACGACCGGGATCCCCTACTCCGGCATGGGCGCCCCGCCCGTACCCTCGGCGCCCCGCTCGACGGCGCCGGTCTCGAGGCTCGCGACCCCGAACCCGTATCGCTTCCAGACCGCGAGAAACGTGAGGATGGGCTGATGGCCTTACTTCCCACCTACCGCTCCGCGTTCCAGACCGCCCGCCAGACGACCGGGTTCCCGAGCTACAACGTGCCGCAGGTCGCGGCACCGCCCGCGTGGAGCCCAATCCCCGGGCTTGCCAACGCACCGGCTGACACCAGCCCGTTCGCCGCGCCCACGATTCCGAGCACTGTAAGCGGTAGCGGACCCATGACCGTGCAGCCGCGCGCGGGCAGGCCGTCGCTGACGGTGAACCAGGCCGCGAACCGGCAGGTGAACCAGGTGCTCGCGCCTCAGCTCGCCGCCGCACGGGTCAGCGCCAACCAGCAGAACAACGCGATCAAGGGGTTCGCGGCCGCATTGATGGGGAAGCTGCAGCCGATCGCAGGGCAGGTCGCCGCCGACTGGAACCAGGCGATCGGGCAGACCGGCGCCCTCGCGAACAACGCGGCGACGTTCCTGCAGCAGGCGAACCCGACCCCGCAGGTGCAGGCGCTCCTGCAGAGCGTGAACGCGCCCGCGGCGCAGCAGGCGCAGCTCGCGGGCAACCTCGGGCAGACGTTCGGCGGCGGCGCAGCAGTGCTGAACTTCCTCGGCGGCGCCGTGCCCGGCACGGAGATGGCGAACCAGAAAGCGGCGGCGGTCACGCAGGCGGCCGGCTACCCGACCCTCGCGTACCTGCGTGGCGCGCAGGACACCGCCGCTGCGGCGGCGCAGCAGGCGAAGGACCGCGCCACGATCGAGGCGACCCGCGGGCAGCTGTACGCGACCGCGAGGCAGAACATCCTCGACAACGCGATGAAGCGGCAGCAACTCGCGGGGCAGGTCGCGGCGAATCGGGCCAGAGCCACGTACGAGGCAGCAACGCTGGGACAGCGCGCGACACAGGCCCAGCAAACCGCCACGGAGAAGCGCCGTGAGTTCGATATCTCAACCGCGCAGAAGCAGTACCAGTTCGGCGTCACCGCGAAGGCGAAGCAGCAGGCCGCCAGCTTTCTCCAGTGGTATCGCACCCAAGGCGTCAACGCGACACAGGAGAAGATCGACCAGAAGGCGCGCGAGTTCGGCGTCACCAGCCAGCAGGCTGGGCAGCGGCTAGCGCAGGGCCAGCAGCGGATCGCGATCTCCCAGCAGCAGGCGAACACTTCCGCGGCTCGGGCGCAGACCGCGCGGCAACAAGGCGCCGCTCGGCTGGCGCAAGGCCAGCAGCGGCTTGCGCTCGAGGCCCAGAGCGTTGCCACCTCGCAACGACGCGAGCGCGCCTACGAGCGCAGCCAAGCGTTCAAGCAGCAGGCGAAGCAGAAGGGGATCACGCCTACCTCGTACGCGAACCTGCGCAGCAAGGCGCTCAAGGCGGCCGACATCTACTACTGGGGCGATCAGAAGAAAGGCATTCCCGCGATCGACTATCCGGTGGCCGTCAAGCGGCTGATGGACGGCTATTCGCTGACCAGGGGGGACGCGCAGGCGATCCTCAACGATTACTACGCCCCCGGCGAGGCAGGCCGCCCGAACACAGCCAACAAGCCGCCCAGCGTGAGCGTGACGTCGAAGGGGCCGCTCGGGGTGCAGGCGGTTGGCTAACCCGTTCGCGACTGCGGGCACGCAGACCGACCCGTTCAGGAACGCCGGGAAGCAGTGGACACCGCCGGCTGCTCCGAAAGTGGCCCCTAAGGCTGCAGCGCCCCCGACCAAGGTCGTGCAGGTGCGTGCCCACACCCGCTCTGTACCGGTGAAGAAGGCCGCGCCTGCGCCACAGCCGAAGCCAGTTGCGCCGGTCGCGAGCGTCAGACCGGCAGAAACCTCGACCGTGCAGCGGCTCACGCCGAACTTCAAGGGCGAGCCGGTCGCAGGGATCACGATGGGGCACTGGCGCCCTGACGGCAGCTTCGTGAAGGGCGGGCAGCCCTACTACACCGACGCGAACACGCTGCACCACTTCGCCGGCCCGGCCGGGCAGCAGAGCACCGCCTGGAACGCGGCCACAGCCGCGCAGGCGCACCGGATGCAGATCGCCCAGTATGGGACGCCGGGCTACATCGCCCGCTCGCTTGTCCCCGGTGGGCTCGACCAGAGCGGCACGACCAGTATCGCCAAGGCGATCACGCGGGGCGTCGAGGCAGGGTCGACGGTTCTCCCCGGGGGCGGTGTCGGTGAACTCGCCAGCGTCTTCGGGTTCGGACTCAAGGCGCTCCGGGGAATTCGCGCTGGCAGAGATATCGCCGAAGCCGCTCCCGTCGTGAAGGGCGTGGCCGAGGCTGCGCCCAAGCTGGTGCACGAGCCGCCTGTTCCTGCGCCTCACACCACCGAGCCGGCTGCCACCTTGCGCGCCGCTTTGCCCGGCGCGAAGATCATCCGCGGGAAGCAGGAGGCGGGCTATTCGGTCGAACGAGGCGCGCGGGCCGCCGCCGCTCGCATTCATCTCGAGAACCCGAACCTGCCGCCGGCCGAACGGGTCAGGCTCGCCAAGGGAGAACTGCCCGGCGAGCTCCCGAAGATCAACTTCCAGGGCTTCAACGAGCTGAACCACGAATCGCTACAGGCACTCCAGACGCACATCCTCGACCACCCGCACCTGCTTCCCTTCCAGAAGATCCGCGCATCGGACGCGCTCGTGAGCGCGCTCGCCGGGAAGGTCCCGACGCGCAGCGAGATCACGCTGCTCGAGCACGTCTTCGGGAAGGACACCGCCGATGGGCTGAGTGGGATCGCCCGGCATCCGTTCAGAGAAAAGCTACTGAGCGCGTTGAACATACCGCGGTCGCTGATGTCCTCGTTCGACCTCTCGGCGCCGTTCCGGCAGGGGCTGATGGTCGCCACACGCCACCCGACGATCTTCGCCCACAACTTCGGCTCAATGGTCAAGGCGTTCGGGAGTGAGAAGGTGTACCAGGGGATCCTCGACGAGATCCACGCACGGCCGAGCTACCCGCTAATGGTGGGAGCGAAGCTGCCGCTAACCGAACTCGGCCATGCAGTCGGCCCACGCGAGGAGCGGTTCGCATCCGACTACGCGGAGAAGCTGACCGGCGGCAAGTGGGGTCCCGTTCGCATGTCGGGCCGGGCCTATACCGGTTTCCTCGACAAGACCCGCGCCGACGTGTTCGACCACCTGATCCAGCGCGCCCAGGCGCAGGGCATCGACGTGCAGGACGAGAAGTTCCTGAAGAGCCTTGGCAAATACATCGGCTCCGCCACCGGCCGCGGCGATCTCGGCGCCTTCCAGGAAGCCGGCAAGTATCTGAACGCGGTTATGTTCTCTCCCCGTCTGCTCGCCTCCCGCCTCAACTTCTTGAACCCGCTCTACTACCGTCGCCTACATCCGTTTGCGCGCAAGGAGGCGCTGCGCTCGGCGATCCAGCTCGCCGGGACACTGTCGACGCTCGCCGGGCTCGCCTCGCAGGTGCCGGGCGTCAAGGTCCAAACCGATCCCAGAAACCCCGACTGGGGCAAGATCCGGATCGGCAACACACGCCTGGATATGGCGGGCGGCTTCCAGCAGCCGCTACGGCTGCTCGCCCAACTTGCGACCGGAGTCGCGATCAGTTCGACGACCGGTAAGAAGCTGAACCTGACAGCTGGGGGGTTCGGGAAGCCGACGAGGCTCGACATCGCGCAGCGGTTCTTCATGGGCAAGGAGGCGCCCTGGGCAAGCCTGCTCACGGACTGGCTGCGGAACCAGACCCAGATTGGGCAGAAGTTCTCGTGGAAGTCGGAAGCAGCGCAGCGACTGACACCGCTGCTCGGTCAGGACGCCTATGACCTCTACAGGGAACGGCACGGAGGCATGAACGGCCTGATGGCGGCGCTCGCCGGCTACGGCGTCGGCGCGTTCGGACTCGGGCTACAGACCTACGAGCCGAAAAAGCCCACCACGGCTGGTCCCCGAGCGCGCTACACGGGGCAGCAGCGCTCCACCGGAGGACGTCAGCGCTACACGGGGCCGTCCGGCCGCAGCACAGGCCGCACCAGATACCTCGGCCCCTAGGTCAATCGCTCTCTTCGCTTGGGAAGAACGACTCCCACACGTAGGCGAAGAGAAAACCGCCGATGGCGACAAGAACGACAAGTTGCCAAAGACCGAAGAGCGTAGACATCAGGAGGCATAGTGGCACAACGCGGCATCAGGTCGCTCACCCTTCCGGCTAGTTTCGCCCCGACCCATCAGACGGCCGGGCTCGCCGGGTTCCCCGCGATCGACGTGTTCGGCCAACCCGGTACGCCGGTGATCTCGCCCGTCACCGGCCGGATCGTCGACGTGCACATGATCCCCTGGAACGCGCAGCAACGCGTCGGCGGTGAGACCGCCTACCTGCAGGGCGCGAACGACCGCACCTACTTCCTCACCCATCTGATGGGCAACGTCCCCACCGGGCCGGTCACGGCCGGTCAGCAGATCGGACAGGTCGGCGCGGTCCCGAACGACTGGTGGCAGCCGCACATCCACGAGGGCATGTACCAGGGGATCTACAACCCAGGCGGCACGACCACCGCGACGCCGGTCTCGAGCGCGCCGCCCACAGGCGGACTCGCGCAGGCCGTCGCAGCGCAGCTCGCCCGCTTCCCCGGCCTCGACCCACGCGCGGTGCTCGCGGTCGCCGGGCAGGAAGGCCTCGGTGGCGGCATCGGCGACCAAGGCACGAGCTTCGGCCCGTTCCAGCTCCACTACGGCGGCGCCTACCCGTCCTGGGCGCCTCAAGGCTCACAGGCCGCCTCGCAGGCGTGGGCGACCTCGCCGCAAGGGATCCAGTACGCGCTCAGCCAGATCGCCCCGGTCGCCCGCGGGCTCACGGGGCAGGCCGCGATCTCGAACATCGTCTCTCGCTTCGAGCGGCCCGCGAACATCCCCGCCGAGATCGCCGGCGCGACCCGCGCCTACGGCGCGACGCAGATTCCCAGCACCGTGGCGGCGACGCCCTCAGGGGTGCCGACCTCCGTCGCCGCCACGGCACCACCAGCGGCACGAGTGATGCCCCCCGCCGTCCGTGCCGCGCTCGCGATCCTGCGCGCATGACCGCCGTCGCGATCGACTGGGACGACACCCTCGTCCACCAGGGCGACTGGCTCCCCGGCGCCGAGCGCGCCCTCATCGGGCTCCGCCGCGCCCGCTACGAGATCATCATCCACTCCTGCCGCGCCGCATGGCCCGAAGGCCGCGCCGAGATCGAAGCGAAACTCGCGAGCGCCCGCCTAGGTGGCCTCCGGCTCGAGGCGAAACCCGACGCGCTCGCCTACATCGACAACCGCGCGATCCACTTCGACGACTGGGTGACCGTCCTGCGGCAGCTACGAACGATGGAGACACGATGAGCAACTGGTGGGATACCGCCTACCCCGGCGGCCCAATGGTGAAGGTCAAAGGATTCCCGCGCCCCCTCTACCCCCCGGACGCGAAGGGCTACACACCCTCGAGCGACGGACCCGACGTGGAGGCCTACAAGCGCACGGTAAGCCGCGCCGGCCGCTGGCCCTGGCAAACGTTCGACCAGACATTCAGCAATGCGTTCAGCCACGGCAAAAGCGGCAATGTCGGGGAGAGCGGCATCGCGGGTGTGCAGCAGCAACAGAAGATCAACCCGACCGGCTGGGTCGGGGAGTCCACCTTCAACACCCTCCGCTCGATCAAGATCCCCGCCGGGCTCCCGAACGCCGGCCAGATGGCGATGGATGCCACCGCTGTGAATCTGATCAACCAGGCCTACGACCAGTTCGCCGGCGCACCCGCGGCGACCCCGGGCAAGCCGCTCACACGCAAGCCGTTCCCGTCGCCGAACTACTCCAGCCGTGGCGGCGCCACCGTCCGCCTGATCGTGATCCACACCGCCGAGGGCGCGACCACGATCGAGTCATTGGGCGGCTGGTTCGCGAACCCGTCCAACCAGGTCTCGTCGCACACCGGGATCGACGACACCGACGGCGTCATCGGCGAGTACGTGAAGCGGGACGGGAAGGCGTGGACGGCGATGAACGCGAACCCGGTCGCGGTACAGACGGAGCTGTGCGCGTTCGCGAAGTGGAGCTCGGCCGAGTGGCAGCAGCACCCG
>Ga0126379_10001496_pt1 | contig 14284 bp, 9 predicted proteins | sample PanSoiMetPlot_24_FD_92640 | JGI IMG/M metagenome (GOLD analysis project Ga0126379, IMG submission 92640) | Tropical forest soil microbial communities from Panama - MetaG Plot_24 | ecosystem: Environmental > Terrestrial > Soil > Tropical forest > Bulk soil | place: Panama | collected 2016-02-17 | reverse complement strand
GTGGCTGTCGGCGCTCGCCTGTATTGGGCTGAAGAAGGACACGATTGATGTCAAGTTCAAGGACTACTACGCGAAGGGATGGCAAGAGACATACGGCGATAAGGCTTCGCCACGGTATCCGAAGATAGATGAAACGGTGCGGCAGGCGGTAGCGGGCAGACTGCCCGGGCGCAGCCTCGACATGCGCCTTGCCGTGACGTGGGCAGATCGGCTCGGGCTTGTGGAAGCCCATGGCGATGGTCTGCGTTTTCCGCACAGCATCATGGAGGCATACATCGGCTCCCGTTTCATGAGCACCGCCTTGCAAGACGAGAAGTTCTACGACGAGGCGCGGGCCGCGCTGAAGAGCCCAGGACGGGAGTTTCTAATTGCACTGGTCCTGTACTCCCGTAATGTGGCTGCCGAATCGAAATCTCCGGTGCCGCGCGAGCTTGAAACCTCTGCCGCGCCACTGCCACTACCGGCGGGGCGGGCAACACCGCCATCGCAGGTGTCACGACGACGCCGAGAGGCGCCTGCCCCCCCGGCAACCGTGACTCCTCCTGCGGCTGCAGCCGTGACTCCTCCCGCGGCGGCAGCCGTGACTTCTCCCGCGGCGGCAACTGTGCCTGTGAACACGGCAACGCCGAACAACGCGGAGGCATCCCGGACCGCGCCGCCAGCTCCGGCCACGTCGGCCAGCGATGTGCAGTGCATCCGTGACCTGCTGAAAGTCTCTGCTGAAGACGCAACAGATGGCGCCAAGGCCCTCGACATCTATGCCGCTGCGCTCGAGATCGACAGCTTCCTCGCCAAGCCCGATCACCAAGGCATCACACAGAGTGTCGCAGACCGCTGGGCCGACATCCGCGGCGGGGATCAGCGTACCCTCGACGAGGCCAAGCTTGGGCTTGTATTGCGGTTCGGCGATGCGGTGCGGACGCTCACCGAGCGGCGGAAGACCGAGCCGCGCCTTCCAGAGCCCGCCTACCGGCAGCTACTCAAAATCGGTTGTCTCGACGAGTCCTATTCCATCCGGCTAACGGTCGCACAGGAAATCGGAGCCGGCGGCGACGACTCCTTCCACCTCCTTCAGGATAGTCTTGACAGCGCGCGATGGCTCATCAAACCGCCCGAAAAGCCTACCGATATCAAAAAGGGCAAGAAAGACGGGAACCGGAGAAAAACCGGAGCGCGTGTGGAAAGTATCGCAGAACAGCCCCGCGAAAATGGGAATGGTATGGGGCGCGATCGCATCATGTGTGCATGGCTGGCTCCGCTGCTCGTTGGATCGGTGGATAAGTATCGCGGTAGGGCGCAGCAAGAACTCGAGCAATTGCTAAAATACGTCCGGCATGATGCCATGAGGGGTTCCGGAGTCGAGTTTCCCATATCCCTGGAGATCGCGCTCGCGCAGGGCTTCAAATATGCGGCCAACCGTCGGCGTCGACACCCGCATGCTCGCCCAGAGGCAAGAGTTTATCTGGCCGAGCAAGCTTTGGAAATGCTCAAGCATGCACGTTTCTGGTTCTCGCAGCTCACACTCATTCATGCGCTGTGCCTGTGGGAGATGCCCGAACCAGACGCGCAGGACCCCGACCGTGCCGACGCCCAATTCGCCGGGGAGGAGAACTCCAAGCAACCAGCTCACCAGCGCGGATCCAATCCAGAGGCAATTGTCAAGCACTGGCTCGAAGCCGCACGCAACCCAGGCCATCCCTTCGTGGCTGAGGCAGGTGAACTGGCCGTTCAGGCGCTGAAAACCAACTGTCCCGAAAGGTACTTGTGGATCGACGAAAGCGGCGTGGTCTCCAAGGTCGGCACCCGTGCGGCAGGCCTCCCGCGATACAGAAAGCACAACCTGTGGATCCCCCCGTCGACCGGATGGGTAGCACTCGAGCCGCGGGCTCAGCAGCTGGTCGCAGACGTGCTACTCCTGCTGAATCTCGCCGAGCGCGGAGAGCAGCCCCGGCGGATCGAGCAGCGCCTCGAGCGCACCGATCGAGGCGACCTGCCACCGTGCCTGACCACAAACCGGACGCCACTCGATCCCAAGAAGACCGTGGGCGAGGCCGGCGGATCAGCGCCCGGCACCAACTGCATGGATGGCTGCCCATTCAGGTTGTGCCCCTATCCGCCAAACGGAAAGCAGCCACACAGGGCTGAGCTAAGTGAAGCCTTCTGCCGCAGGCAGCAGATGCTGCTGAGTAATGGCTTGGTCCGGTCAAGGGCAGCCCGATGGCAGGCGATCAAGCCCCCGGCTCTCAGGCAATTCTGGACCCACATGGCGGATCGGGCCCGGGGAGGCAGCGAGGATCACGATCAAGGTCACTACTGGATGTAATCTTCGGCGTGAACAGGTGACAAGTTCCCCCGGCATGGCGGTGACGGCCACCGTGGACCGATGCCGGATCCGGTCGTGGCTGGCGTAGGCCGGTGCCGAACCCGGTCCTGGCAAATGCGGTTGTGGTGCGGGCGTGAGTGGCACTCAGCGTGATCGCAGCAGATATGCGGAAAACTCCGAGGACCATACCTCGCCGTTCTCGTCGATGAGGCCGTAGCGCCGCACCAGCGCCCCCCGCTCGACGTCCACATCGACTCCCCGGCCGGAAGCCAGCTTGACAAGTGGCTCCCAGAGCTCCTCTCTTCGCATGAAGTCTTCCAGCTTCTTGTAGTAGGACGTCAGGTCGGGCTGGATGACTCGCCCGATATCGGTGATGCCCAGCTCCAGCATGCGGCAGAAGGCCACCTCGGAAAGGAAGGGATGCCCGGCCGCGTATTTCCATGCCACGTCGGGCGCTTCGCTCGCAAGCTCCTCGGCGCGGGCGGCCATCGCGCTGATCTGGTCGTAGTCCATGGGGCGCAGGTAGATAGAATCGCAAACGCCCGCGAAGGTCGAAACGTCTGCGGCCTGGACTTCAATGCGATCGATCGGGGTACGCGCTACCGCGAGGGCTGCCATGGGGATCCGGTCAGGATAGTAAACCAGCTCCCGCAGCAGGTTGAGGAATTCACGAGCATCCGGGAAATGCTTGATCGAATCGAACTCATCGAGGACGACTACCAGATGGCTACCCGAGTTGCCCATCCGCAGGAGCGCGTCGCGGATCCTCCGGTAAATATCGTGGATCGCGATCTCCGGGGCGCCGTTTTGATTGCCGGCGGTGAACGTGGCGTGCAGGGCGGTCTCCTGCGGGCACATCTTCAGGATGTCGTTCAGTGCTTCGGCACCGGAACGAACGGCGGAGATGCTCACCCAGCCGGTCCGGGTCCCGCTGGGCGCCTCCTTGAGGATTTCGTTAGCCAGCGACGACTTCCCCATGCGCGTCAGGCCGATCAGCGCAGCGCTGCTACGGGCTTCGTAAAGGCGCCTGCGGAGCGCCGCGCGTTCCGGTGCACGGCCGATGAACCGCTCATCAGAGGCTATGGTCCCGTACCGTACGAAGGGGTTAGGAGTCGTCATTGCACATTCCCGACACTATTGGCTTTCAGCCACTCGGCGAACAGCCCGACTCGAATACGCAGCCGCCCGCTCGCATCTTGCTCGAGGACCTCGCGCGCAAAAAGGTCGCGCACCAGCACTGCATCCTCCTGCCCGACTTCCCGTGAGGTGATCGACGGCCGCAGCGCGACGCGGGTCAGCAGCTCCAGGTACCTCTCCTTCGGCACCAGGGCAACCGACTCCCCGCCAGCGGTGATGAGCGGGTCAAACTTATCCAGCGGCAGAGCTGAAGGTCCCGTCGTCAGCTGGGCCAGGACGTCGCCGACCACCGACTCGGTGATGAAGGCCAGCCGGTTCCTGTTGAGGTGCTGGACCAGGCGGTCGCAGAAGATCTGCAGGTAAAAGGGACTTCCCGCGGTCAGGCTGATCAGCCGGTCCAGGGACGCACCCTTATACCGTGACTCGCCGGAGATCATAATGGGCTCCACGGCGAGCGCGCGGGCCTCCTCCGCGCTGAGGTAGCTGATCCGCTCATCGTGAGTGACGCCGAACTCGTTGGGATAAGCCTCCTTGAAGCGGGGCATCGTGTCCTGGCCAATCAGCACGGCATCGAATGTCCGGCTTTCGAGAAGGGACTTCCATTGCCGCATGAAGGCAGGCGTGAGGAGCCCTTCCCGTATGTACTCGTACACATAGGTGAATTCGTCAATAAGAAAAATAGGCCTGACGTTGCGCCAGCCCTTCCGCGACTGAATCAGGTGGGTAGTGGCGAACACGCTGCGCCGGAAGCTTTCAATGGGTGAGGCCTCGACCTGGAAGTCCCGGGGCCAGTTATTCTCGAGGACATCGGTCATATCAAAGTCATGCACGAGCCGCTCGTACAGCGCATCGATGCAGGCCTGGACGAAGCTGCGCTCCGCCTTGGCGGTGTCAATGGTCCCCAGGCTGAGGTGGACGGCGAGGTTCGGCGGCCCGAGGCGCTTCGCCAGCTGCCGCAGTACCGAGGACTTCCCGGACCTCTTCTGCCCGTAGAGCACGAAACACTGGCCGAGCGGCCCGCTGGTGAGCTCGCTGTAGATGCGGTCGAGGAGTTCTTGACGGCCGAAGAACATCTTCTGCTCCTCGACCGGGGTGCCGCCGGAATACCGGCTGTAGGGGTTGATGACACTAACGAATCCGCGGGCTGGTTCGAGCACGGCCACCATGGTCCGCGCGGGGCTTTCTGCGATCTGGCCGTTGGCGCAACGGAACCGCAGGCCCAGGGACATCGTGACCTCGCCCATGCCCAGCGCCAGGTCGGAGACCTTCAGCCGTTGCACGAGTTCCCGGGTCTCACCCGGCCGCAGCGTCTGCAGAAACCCCGTCTGCCCGTACGCGCGCAGGCCGGGTGCGTTCTTGAGAAGGAGCTGAACGCTCTCAACCGGGGCATCCCCGGCTGGGAGCTCAACCAACATGGTCAGCAGAAAGGTCTGGTCGTCGCCCAGATAGAAGCGTTCACTGGAGCTGAGACCGACAAAGTCAGGAGACGAGACAGCGCTGCCGACGTACCGGGAATGCTCGGTGTCCACCACGTACGTTAGCTGTCGCAGCAGGGTGCGGAAGTATGCTGGCGGGCTCGGCCCCGCGCCGCTCACCGAATCCAGTACCGAAGTCGCCGCAGCGATATTCTGGCGAGCTTTTTCGTAGGCGGATTCATGGCGCTCGTAGTCGTTTTCCAGCAACTGTTCGGCTACCACGTCGAGGGCCTCTGCTATAGCGCTTCTAAGCTGCCCCGAGGGTCCTCGGCCAGCCTTTTCCATGAGGAGTCTCGTGCGCAGATCGAGCAGCAACGCGGCAGAAACGTCGCTGCCCTTCTCATTGATATATGTGGCATAGAACGACTCGGCATTTGCCGGAGGACTGGCGGTAACGTTTCCCGCGGGGCTCGCGGTGAGGTTGGCCCGGGGACCCGGGGTAGCCGCCGGTGCGGGAGAGGCGGGAGCCTCCGTTCGGGCTGGAGCGCGCTCGCTACCGCGGCCGGCCTGGCCGGCGCTTCGGGGTGCCTGGTCGGCACTTCGGGGATCCTGGTCGGCGCCGCGGGAGGCCTGGTCGGCGCCGGCGAGCGGGCGGGCCGAGATGATGGCCGCTTGCGGGACGGTCAGCTGGCGGCCGTCATCGAGCTGGAGTACCAGCCGGCCGGGCGGGACCGACAGGATTCGCGCCTTTTGCACCCAGCGCTGCGCGCCCTGCAGCGTGATTTCGTACTCCGCGCCTGCCCTCAGGTTAAGACTCGTGGCCACGACCCCTCCGCCGGCGAGTGGCACCTCAACGCAGGCCCATAGTCAGCTGGTCATTGTGCGTGCGCAGCTTTGACATTACCTCCCGGGCCACGCGGGCTGCCATGCCTAACTGGCTGGCCGGCCCGTGGACGCGGGCGCCCCTGCGTAGGCTTTGACGATGATGCAGCGGCCAGGCTTGGGGTACCGGGTGTGCGATCAGCGGGGTGATTATCGGCTGGGTCTCACCGCGATTCTGCGCGCAGCCCGGCGGACGGCCCGGTAATGGTGTCAGGCGAAGCGGTGCGATGGCTGTCGCCATGGCTGCACGGGGACGCCCTGAGTGCTGCCAGGCATGCCCAGTCATCAGGATCATCCAATGTGTGGACGATCGCGGCGGTCCTCGTCGCCGTGGCCGGTTCCGCCATCGTGGCGTGGCAGGCCTGGGAAACGCACCGTACGACGAGCCTGGGCCGGAAGGCGCTGGACGCCTCCCACTCGCTCGCGATCGACAGCGCGCGCAGCCGGCTGGACCAAGACGCACCCCGGATCGATATGTACGTCGAGGGTGTGTCGATCCTCACCGCTGGCCTCGTGGATGTGCCCGGCTCTCAGATCGAGCCCGGCGCGCGATGGAACCTGAGCGAGGACGCCGCGCGATTGCTCCAGGTGCAAGCGCGGATCAGGGTGAAGAACCTGATGAGCGACAGAACCACCCATCTGGAGGTCACCGGCCTGCACGACCCCGCCATGCACGCCGACACGGAGGTCCTGCTCCTGCCCAAGACGGAGCTGTTCTATTTCCTGACGGCAACGTTCACGCTGGGTCAGTGGGCCGAGAACTGGGAGGCACATCAAGCCGGAAACCCGCCGCCCAACGTCGCAGAAGGCTGCGTCATATCCGGGGACGATAGGGACGAGGGCGTGGTAGATCGGTGGCCCTTGTCCCTCGCCGCCTGGCCCATCCAGCCGGCCGGGGACTCCGGCGAGACGTGGCAGCTGACGGAGGGGACGACGGGAAAGGATTGGTCCGACATCGCGATGCGCCCACTCCGCGAGCGCAGTTACTGGATCTCCCAGCGCAGAGGGATCCCCCTGCCCGATCTTCCCGAACGGCAGGCCCCGGCGGTGCGCCGAGCCGGGAAAGGGAATGCCTTATGCCCTCCCAATACGCTTCCGTTACCCGCCTTTTACCGGTCGCTGCCACATTACGCGCTGCTCAAACGTTCGCTGCCTTGTCGGCTGCCACAGTCGGTGACGCTATGCTAACGCGGCCGACGGCACCGTCCTCACCATGGCTTTCTCTGGGCGGAGTGGGTTCGGTCTGCCCTGACGGTCGCGGATGAGCCGTTGGCAGCGCCCACGTGAAAAACATTTTGCGAACCATTGACACGGCGCCAAAACGCGGCGCTAATAATTAGTGCGCTGTCCACGCACTCGGGCACGGCCAGCAGAACGGCCCGCTCAACGCGGACGGGAATAACGGCGCCGCGGTACCCGGGCGCGCCCAGGCTCTTCCGGAGTTGCGAGCGCGGGACCTGCCATTCACGCCTGATCTACCAAATCCCGCCGAGGGCGATCTTGATCGCTGCGCCGCTGATGCCGGATGCAGAGTCGCTGACCAGGAACGAGACGACGCCCGCAACGTCGGCAGGCGCCAGCACGCGGCCGGCCGGGTAGGAAGCTGCCCGCTCGGCCCAGAGCGCCTCCACGGTGATGCCCCGCCGGGCTGCCTCCCGCTCGGCGTCCCGCTCTGCCATCGCCGTGCCGCGAACCCAGCCGGGCACCACCGCGTTGACCGTGACCCCGTACGGGCCGAGGTCGCAAGCCGCCGACTGGACCAGCCCGAGCAGGCCCGCCTTCGAGGCGCTGTACGCCGCCATGGCAGGCGCGCCGATCTCACCCGCCGTTGACCCGATCATCACGATCCGGCCCCACCGAGCCTCCATCATGTCCGCCGCCGCGAGACGGGTGAGCTCGAACGCGGCGTCGAGGTTCAGGGCCAGCGTGGCCCGCCACGTCTCGGGCGTTTCCTGCCATATCGGCTGGTTCAGGTAGCCGCCGAGGCCGGCGGCGTGGACCAGAACCGTCAATGGGCCCATGATCCGGGCCTGAGTCACCGCTCGCGCGCACCCATCAGCACTATCGAGCGATACCGGTACCGCGGTGATGCCCTTGGCCTGGCGCGCGACCTCGTCCAGGCGTTCGGCGGACCTGCCCGCGGCGGCGACGCGTGCTCCCCGGGCCGCCAGAGCGATCGAGACCGCGCGCCCGATTCCGCTGCTGCCTCCGGTGACGAGGGCGACCCGTCCGCTCAGGTCCCCCGGGACATTGTCAGCCGCCGCCATGCACGATGTCCCGGAGAGCGGCCACGACCCCGGCCGGATCGTCGGCCCCCCACGCGTTCCTGCCGAACGCAACACCGGCGGCACCCGACGCCATCGCCTCGCGGACGCCCGCGAGAAGCTCCTCGCGGTCGTCCACCCACGCTCCGCCGGCGATCAGCACCGGCACGCCGAAGCCGGTCGCCTGCCGGAGAGCGCTGGGCGGCTGAGGGAGCGTGGTCTTGATCACGTGCGCGCCGAGCTCCACGCCGACCCGGCAGGCGGACGCCACGCGCAGCGCGTCGACACCCGAGTCCGTTTCGGCTGGCATGATCTCACACACGTACGTGCTCCCGGCCGCATCGCAGGCCGCCGCGACCCGAGCCGCGTTGCGGAGGGCGCTGAGCTCGAACGGCGTGCCCAGCTGCACGTATGTGAGCACCATGTCCACCCCCAGCCGGCGGGCGTCGTCCAGGCCCCAGGCCAGGACGTACTCGCTCACCGGGTAATGGCCCCCGACGGCCACGGTCGTCAGGTCGAGCTTCAGGATGGGCTGGGCGTTTCCGAACGCCTCGCGGCAGTCGCGGATCGTCCCGTACGAAGCGATCACGGCGTCGGCGCCCGCGTCGGTCACCAGGCGAAGCAGCCGCCCCCGGTCTTCAAGGTTCTGGCACGGCCAGGAATACAGCGGGTGGTCGATGGCAACGACGACCCAGCGACCATCGGGTCCCAGGCGCGACGTCATCGCGGCTGCCCGGGGATCAGGACCGTCTTCAGCTCGCGGTGGTCCGGGTGCCGCACCAGCGCGTCCTCCAGTTGCTCGAAGCCAATCACCCTGGTGACCAGCCGTTCGAGGTATAGGTCCGGTGAGGCCAGCAGATCGCGGGCCTGCGCGTATCGGTCCAGGCGCTGCTTCGGCGGGGTGCCGACCCAGTGGCTGCCGACCAGCTCGACCTCACCGTAGTGGATGCGGTTCATGTCGATGACCGCGGCTGGCTCGTTCCCGAAGCCGGCGAACGCGACGACGCGCCCGCCTGGCGCGGCAGCCTCGATTGCCTGGGAAACCAGGCCGGCCTTCCCGATTGCGACGATCGCCGCCGCGAAGCCGTCGGGGGCGAATGCTTGCGCAGCGCCGCGCCACTCCTCCGGGCTGACAGCCTGCTGGGCGCCGAATGCCCGCGCGAGCTGGCGCCGCTCCGCGATGGGTTCCACGACCAGCACGCGCGCGCCGGCGCCGCTCGCGAGGGCGGTGATCTGCAGGCCCATGGGCCCCGCGCTGAGCACAAGCACCCGATCGCCTGCCGCAACGCGGGCCTGATCGTGGACAGCGTGCAGGCAGTCCGCCAGCGGCTCGAGGAAGACCGCCCGTTCCGCTGCCACGGCTGGGTCAATCCGGGTTGCGCCGCAAGACCAGCCCCGCGGCCGGGCGGGCACTAGCGCGAGTTCGGCGAACCCGCCGTAGGTGTCACCGTACACGCGGTCCCCAAGCGCCCACCCGTCGGCTTCGGGCCCGGTCGCCTCGACCACGCCCACCCACTCATGCCCGGGATTGAACGGGTACTCACCGTCGCTGACGCCGATCGCGTACTTGCGCGCGTCAGTCGGGCATACCCCGCAGGCCTCGACGCGGACCAGGAGCTCACCCGGCCCGGGCCGGGGAACCGGCAACTCCTCAAGCTGCAGGTCCTTGATGCCGTGCAGCCGGGCAGCGCGCATCAGGTTCTGCCTCAACATTCCCTCCTACGTGATCAGTCGATGTGAGCGAGCGCGTGCATCGCCGCCGCGAGCCCCCCGTAGAGCCCGCGGTAGGGCTCATACAGCAGGCGGTAGCGACGGGTCTGGGACTCATCGGGGGTGACCCGGAAGGTTTTCGGGGGTTTCATCGGCGTGGCCGCCGCAGCAGCGAAGGCGTGCGCGGCCGCGGCGACGCCGCCCGCCTCGTCGACCACCTCCAGCGGGCTCCCGACGGCGTCCGCGGTGGCCCGCAGCCACACGCGGTTGCGCACCCCGCCGCCGCCGACGCGCCACTCGGCTGGCGGCGGCAGCACCTGGCGCAGGCGCTCGGTTAGATCCCGGGTAGAGAGCGCGACGCCGTCCAGCACGGCGCGGCAGAGCTCAAGCCTGGACGTGTGCGCGGTCAGCCCTACGATGGCACCGCGCGCCAGCGCGTCCCAGACCGGAGCACGCTCGCCAGCCAGGTATGGCAGTGCCAGCAGCCCCCCGGCGCCGGGCCGGACGCCGGCCACCGCGCCCCAGATGTCGTCCAGGCCGGCCCCGAGTACGCCCGCGCACCAGTCGAGCGTCAGCCCCGCAGCGGAGGTCCACCCGCCGATCAGCTGCCCGGAGCCCAGATGCGGCGTGCAGCGAAGCGCGCTGCCCGCCGCCAGGGCCGCTGGGACGCCGGCGACCTGCCCGACGACCTGCGTGGACCCGAGCAGGATGCAGGCGTCGCCCGGCACTCGCGCGCCGATCCGCGCGAGGTCGATGTAGGAGTCGTAGCTGCCCACCGCCACCGGGGTGCCGGCCGGCAGGCCCAGGTCCGCCGCTGGCCCCTCGGCCAGCCCACCGGCGATCTCACCGGGCTCCATGGCCTCAGGCGGCGACACCGGGCAGGCCAGTCCCGGAACGGAGTAATCGAGCGCCGTGACCGTGTCCATGGTGGGGACACCGGTCAGCGCGCTGACCAGAAAGCCGGTCGCGTCCAGGACCATCGAGGCTCGCCCCCACGCCGGGGCGTGCTCCTGCCACCAGAGCAACTGGGGAACCGGGTGACCCGGCGGCACGGCCGCCGCGTCCAGGCCGAGGGCATCTACCAGCCGGATCCGCTGCTCCTCCAGGCGGGGGTCGAGCGACAGCAGGCAGGCGGGCATGAGCGGGCGGAGGCTGGCGTCCACCAGCACCGGGGCCGGGCCGAGCGCGGCGACCGCGATAGCCTCCACCCGGGCAACCGCGGCCTTGCCGAGCGCCCGGCGCGCGGCGTCGAGCACCTCGGCGACCCACTGCCCGGGATCCTGCGGGGCCAGGCCGGAGCCTGGCCGGTCGTGACGTGCCGCGCGCCCGCTGCCCGCGACCGTTCCGTCGAGGTCGACCACCGCAGCGCGCGCTCCGCTGACGCCTAGGTCGATCCCCAGGGCGTAGGGGCCGGGTCCTCGCGTCACCGGACGGCGCCTGCCTGGCCCGTGGCCTCCGGCGATCGGGCCCGATAGTCAGGCAAGCCAGGCGCCCTCCCAGCCCGCGTTGCCCAATGGCACGCCAGTCCCGGCCGGGACGAACCCGTGCACTCGCGTGCTCATGAGGTCAACCTGCTTGTTGTAAGCGGCGATGATGTAGCCGCCGCGCTCGAAGTCGGTCATCTGCATCTGGGAGATGATCTGGCATCGCTGGGCTTTGTCGACGGTGGCGTTCGCCTTGTTGTAGAGGGCCACATACGCCGGGTCGTTCCAGTGCGTCTCGTTGAACGGCGACTTCGACAAGGACCCCTGCGCGACCTGGCTGAGGTAGGGGCTGTACGCCCAGAAGTCCTGCGCGAACGGCCAGTGCAGGTAGTTGGGGCCGTAGAAGGTCCCGATCGGCACCGGCTTCACATTGACCGTCACTCCGGCCGCCTTCGCTTGCTGCGCGAAGACCTGCGCCGCCTGCAATACGCCCGCCGCGAAGTCCGCGGTGACCAGCTGCACGGTGAGGTTGGCGTGCCCGGCCTGCTTCAGCAGGAACTTTGCTTGCGAGATGTCCTGCCCCCTGTGCAAGTTCCGGGCGTAGCACGGATCCCACTGAGAAAAGATATCGTTGCCGACTGATCCGAACCCAGCGAGCGACAGGTTGATCAGCTGGGGCCGGTCAACGAGCAGCCGGAACGCCTGCCGGACCCGGACATCGTTGAACGGTGGCGCGTCGACGCGCATGGTGAATGGCGTCCACTGGCCCGGCTGGGACACCAGCGCCTTGAGCGTGGTGCTGCCCTTGATCTCGTTCGTGAGCGAGAGGGTCGCCTGAGAGTAGACGTCCAGCTGGCCGCTCTGCAGCGCGTTGAAGGCCGCCGTGTCGGCAGAAAAGTCAATGATGGTCACCTGGTCAAGGTGGGGGAGCCCTGGCTTGAAGTAGTGCGGGTTGCGCTCAAACACGCTCTGCTGTCCCGGCGTGAAGCTGTGGTACATGAACGGGCCGGTCCCGACCGGGCGCGCGGGGTTATAACCGACCGGGACGATCCCGAAGTTATACGCCGCGGAAATCTGCTCCGGGAAGGAGGCGTACGGCGTTTTCATCGGCACCTGGACGGTGACCTTGTCAACCGCCTTGAGGCCGGCGAGGTCGACCGGTGCCAGCCCGGTGGCACCTACGAGCGGCGCCTTGGGGTCTCCGATCCGGCGGAAAGTGAAGATCACGTCGTCGGCGGTGAGATCCTTGCCGTTGTGGAAGGTGACTCCGCTCTTCAGCTTTACCGTCCAGACGGTGGCGTCTTGGTTGGGTGTCATTTCCTCGGCAAGGTCGTTGATCACCTGTGCCTTCGTATTCAGGCGAACCAGCGGGTTGTACAAGGCCATGATCCGGATCGCGTCGGGCTGGGTGACCTCCTTGTGGGCGTCGAGCGTGTCCGATGTCGACCCGCCGACGATCCCCACGCGCAGGTTGCCGCCACGCCGGGGCTGTGACCCGCCGGCCGACGGCGTTGCCGAGGTCGATGGCGAGGAGCCCCCACACGCCGCGGCAAGTCCTCCGCTTGCCAGGATTACCCCGCCCGCGAGCGCGCCCCGAAGCACGTCCCGGCGCGAGCTGCCCGCCCCGGGCGCTCCCCGCGTGGATGCGCCGCTAACGTCGTCACTGCCTGCGCGGTTAGCCATCACGCCTCCTCTCGCCGGAGCTGATCCGCCCGGCAATCTGCGAGTTGAACAAGGTGGTGCGGAACCGGTACCGGTCACCCCGGAACACGCTTCGGCTCAGCTCGATCGGCCGGGCCGACTGGTCGAACGTCACCGCTTGCGTGCACAGCAGCGGTGCCCCCGGGCCGACGCCCAGCAGCGCCGCCTGTTCAGGATCCGCGGCGACCGCCTGGACGTCGTAGTCGGCACGAGTCGGGATCACCCCCGCCGCGCGGAGCTCGTCGTACAGGGACGTCTGGGAGAAGTCGGTGCCTGCCAAGGCCGGCGCGACCGCAACCGGGATCCTCGTGACCTCCAGCCCCACCGCGATGCCGTCCAGGAAACGAAGCCGCCGCAGCTGGAAGACCGGAGCGCCCGGGGCCAGCGACAGCTGCTCGGCCTCGTGGAGGGTCGAAGGCCTCGTCGCCGCCGCGAGCACCCGTGACGACGCGCGCAAGCCGCGGGCACGGGCCATGTCGCTGAAGCTGACGAGCACGTTGGTCTCACCGACCGACCTCTCGGCCACGAACCACCCGCGGGAGCCAGCCGACTCGATGAGCCCCCGGCTGCGCAGTTCGCCAAGGGCGCGCCGGATAGTCACCCGGCTGACCTGGAGCCGACGGCACAACTCCCGTTCGGCGGGCAAGCGGTCCCCGGCCTCCATTGCCCCATTCGTGAGCTCTTCCTCCAGCGCCCTGGCAACGGCGAGATACCGGGGCTGCGCGGGCGCCTTGAGCAGGGGGGCGCCGGAAGGTGACGCCATGGCCCAGCAGTGTACGGGTCACTTAGAGACCACTGCAATACCACTTTGAAGCCACATACAGACCAGCATCGAGCCTCGCCGACCGCAGTCCTTGTCGCCGCAGCCTGATTTCCCAAGCCACCACCTCTACAAGCAGAGAGGTGGCTGAGGTTGGGCATGTGGAGGACACTGAAAGCTGCCCGCGCATCGTAAGCGGGGATGGGGGCTCGATCCGCCCTCGGCCGAGGTCACGGGGCCCGGTGCGTCGGCCTACTGGGCGGTCCCGGCATCCGCCACGTCGAGCCATCGGCTCGCGGACGGGACAGGCTTCGGGCTCTTCGACTCCGGGGTCAAGGCTCCCGGGTCGTCGTATGCGTTCGCGTTCCCCGCAAGCGGCACGTACGTGGTAACAGATCGGTCCGACGGCGCCCAGCAGAAGGTCGCCGTCCCCATTCTCACCGTCCCTGCGTCCAACCCCCGGCCCGCCTTGTGGCTGGCGAGCGGCCCGCCACCGGCCGGTGCCGTCTATGAGATCGAGGACATCCCGCCGGGCGGCACAAAGTTCGTGCACTTCAGAAGCACCACAAGCACGACCCAGAAGCTACACTCCGGGCTGCCGGCCGGTACCTACAAGTTCCGGAGCCGTATCCGCAACCCAACCAGCGGCCTGGCCACCGGGTGGTCGC
>Ga0126379_10001494_pt1 | contig 14293 bp, 11 predicted proteins | sample PanSoiMetPlot_24_FD_92640 | JGI IMG/M metagenome (GOLD analysis project Ga0126379, IMG submission 92640) | Tropical forest soil microbial communities from Panama - MetaG Plot_24 | ecosystem: Environmental > Terrestrial > Soil > Tropical forest > Bulk soil | place: Panama | collected 2016-02-17 | reverse complement strand
GCCTACGGTTGGCGAAGCAAAACCATCAACGAGAGCGAAATGGCGCTCTTCCTCGAGCGCATGCTGCAGTGTGCTCAGAAAGAACTTGACACCGCCGACATTGTCAGAGAGGCGATTTTGCAACAATTGACCGAGCCGCTGTTGATTAGGGTAATTCTCAAAGCAAAGGCACTGACAAGTTGACGCGATCAGGCGTGGCACTTTTGTTCGAGTGCACGGCGAGGTACGCTCCAATTTTGTTTGACGCTGCCGAGATTGTCAGAGACGCGATTTCTCAACAATTTGTGTCTTGAAACGTCGCGCATCACTCCATTGAGTTCTGTCAATAATCACAGTTTTGAGTCGTGCTAACGGCGGCCTAACCTCTTGCTGGAGGGGCGAAAATGAGAACAGGTCACCAGTTTCGGGCCATCACAACACTGGCTCGGATGCTGATTCTGATCACAGCCGTGTCCGCTGCCGCACAGTATAAGAACTCCACTCCTATACCACCAAGCATTCCCGCGCCAGACAAGATCGACACTCCCTTCGGGACACTGCACCTCCACGACGGTTTCCCTGACAAGGAGTCGACGCAAAAGCTATACGACAACCTCGACTTTCAGCGAGCAGTGCAGGGATACTTGCTTGGCCTCCCTCCCGTGAGCCAGTACGCCAACCGCCAAGGGATGGCGAGCCTCGGTCCGGCGAACTCCACGGTAAATGTCTACGCAGAGCTGATGAATGCCAAGTCGCTAAACCTTACAGCGAACAACAACACGCCGTATACGTGGATTTGGCTTGATCTACACAATGGACCGCTGGTTCTCGAAGTTCCGCCCAAGGTGCTCGGCGTCATTGATGACATGTGGTACCACTGGGTGGTCGATGTGGGTATCACGGGTGCGGACAAGGGCCGCCAGACTGGCCTAGCTCCCGTGTCCGATTTGCCGACTAGCCAATGCCTCGCACCGGCTTTGCGCGGGCGGCGCAGGCTATAATGACGCACACACATGGTTCTGGCCCCTGGGACGAGGCTCGGTCCTTACGAAATCCTGTCACCGCTTGGTACGGGTGGCATGGGCGAGGTTTACCGGGCTTCTGACACGAGACTGCGCCGGAACGTAGCGCTAAAGGTCCTGCCCTCTTTTCTTTTGTCAGATCAACAGCGTTTGGGTCGTTTCGAGCGCGAAGCTCAGCTACTCGCGGCGCTGAACCACCCGAACATTGCTGGGATTTACGGCGTAGAGGACTCTGCCGGTGTTTTCGCTTTGGTCATGGAATTAGTTGAAGGGCCGACTTTGGCCGAACGGCTCACGAGTTCCCAGATTGCAATCGAGGAGGCCCTGTATCTGGCGAAGCAGCTTGCCGATGCCCTCGAATACGCCCATGAACGGGGGATTGTTCACCGCGACCTTAAGCCCGCCAACCTGAAGGTCAGGGACGACGGCATGCTGAAGGTGCTCGACTTCGGCATTGCGAAAGCGCTGGCTGGTGATCCCGCGAGTGCAGATGTCTACAGTTCTCCCACGCTTACTGCAGAAGCAACTCGTGCAGGGGTGATTCTTGGCACCCCTGCGTACATGTCTCCAGAACAAGCGCGAGGGAAGGCCGTAGATCGTCGCTCTGATATTTGGTCTTTTGGCTGCGTACTTTTTGAAATGCTGACACGACGTGTCGCGTTCGAGGAGGAGACGGTTACCGACACTTTCTCGGCGATTCTTTCAAAGGAGCCCGACTGGTCACGGCTGCCCTCGACCACGCCTCCCCGTATCCATAGCCTGATGCGCCGGTGTTTGCAGAAGGACGCAAGAAACCGGCTGCAGTCCATTGGCGACGCGCGGATCGAAATCGAGGAGTGCCTGGCCTCGCCGCCTACAACACAGGCAGATTTCAAAAAAGCGATTCCCTCAAATGAAGAGCTGCGTGAATGGCAAGCTCGCATAGGGATATCTTTCTTGGCGATCTGTTTGGCCGCCGGATTGATCGCCTTAGCGGGACTTGGGGGCTGGTGGCTCAAAGGTGCGAGGACCAGGGCGTTCCCATGGAACGGAACCGTGGTCCCGGGATCGAGCGTGGCGTTTGGGCCACGCATTTCACCAGACGGGCATATTCTCGCCTTTCAGGCCATGATGGGCAATTTGACACAGGTGGCAGTGGCGAACCCGGACACCGGGGAGTGGACTCTTCTCACTCATGATCCCAATCGCGGATTCGTAAACGAAATCTCCTGGGCGCCGGATGGATCGAGACTGTATTTCGATCGTGTCGTTGCCATTCCAATGGGGATTTACAGTGTCCCCGCAATTGGTGGCGGCGAAAGGCTGATTCTGGAAAATGCTGGTACGCCGGAGGCCTTGCCCGATGGCAGCCTCATCGTCGCCCGGAACGATGTCGGCTCGCGCCTCCGGATTTGTCATTACTGGCCCGATTCCCAGCGACTAGAGCCGCTCGCGGGCTGGGTCTCGCTGGACACAACCATCGCGATGCGCGCCTTTCCAGATGGCAAAGAACTGGTTTTCTTTGGAGCGGCCACTAGTCCCGAGTCTGCAGACTACCTTTACGTAATGGATATTGCGACAGGGAACAGCCGGCGTCTGGCTCCGGAGATGCACATCCAGCGCCTCGGCGAGAGCTTCCCCATCACTCCAACGTCGGACGGGCAAGCCGTCGTAATCGATATTCCCAGCGGCGACTTGCATCGACTGGTTGCTGTTCCACGAAATGGAAGTGGAGCGGCCAAAGATGTACTGACCCTTACGACCCCACCGTGGTATCTCGATTTCGGTCGAGATGGAACGCTCTATGCAGACGCAGTCGAGCGCCCACACGAGTTGCTGCGCTTTCCAACGAAGGGCGGGACCCCAGAAATGCTGGCCCACTCTGACAATCTTCGTCTTGATGTATCGCCGTACCTGGACCCGATACAGATTTCAGACGGCCGGTTTCTCTTCGACACGCGTGTTTCCGGTCATGGGCAACTCTTGGTGGGTAATTCGGGCGGCGACTTCTTTCCTCTGGTGGAGACGAAAGAGCAGACTTATTCCGTGGCGTGCAGCCTCCCTAACGACGAGGTTGCTTTGGTTCTTGGAAGCGGGGAGGATCGGACCATTGCGATTGCTTCTGCAGATCAGGGGAGACTCATCCGCCAGCTGCAGGGGACCAAAGGGAAGGAGATTACGATGCTGGCGGCATCTCCCGACGGAAACACGTTGTATTACGGCTCTGGCGGAACGATCTGGGCGATTCCCACAAGTGACGGAACTCCGCGGCAAATTGCGAAGGGCACCACGGTAGCGGTTGATCCTAACGGTCGAGACCTTGTGATCAAACAGGACGAAACCTCTGGCGGGGTTCTCTTCCGAGCTTCCGCGTCCGGAGGGCAATCGCAGGAGATATCACTTCCCAGCGACTGGTCACTGGCGCCGATGCCCATCGGGCAATCCGCGATTGCCAAGGACGGGAAGATCTTGATCCCCGTCTCGCCAAAGGATTCATGGTTCTATCGGCTTGCGATTCTGGATCCTGTCCGCGGACAAGCTAGCGTCATTCCAGTCATCTATAGCGGCGACACAGTTAATGGTGGTTGGGCGAGCGACGGCCGTGTCCTGGCTGCAGGATTACCCCTTAAGAGTCACGTTTGGCGTTTCAAACAAGTTGAGGAGGCACACTGACGTCCATTTCGTCAAAGCCATTGTGACAACAGTTACTCCGTTCGCCTATGACGAGCAAACCGGAGACTGTTGGCTGGAGGCAAGAATGGGAGATGCCATGTTGTGCTAGAAATCAGCCGTGACGAAGTGGTTAGTCGCCCTACTGCGGCAACCCTCCCGTTCCTACTCGTACCCGCAGCGTGACCGTCCCTATTGTGTCGGCAGCCGAGGTCGCGCGGCACATCACCTCATTGATTTGTTCGGTCTTCTTAGGTGGCGCGATCAGTTCGATTTGAACGGGGAATACCTCTCCCGCCGAGAGTTGGTACCTTTGCGATTTTTCCGGTTGTGTCCACCCCTCCGGCGCAGTGAGCGAAAGCGACAGTTCGACGGTTTGGCTGCTGTCATTGCGAAGAACGAGCGGCAGCTGAAGGGTGGAGCCGGCGGATATCGCAATCTCCGGAAACTGAGCCTTTGGGGTGGACATCAGGTCGTGTGCCCGCCGAAAGCGTTCATAAAAGATCCAAGGACCTCCGAGAGTCATCGACACCCCGGAATGCTGCTCCGGGGCGGGCGTCGGAGGTCGCACGAATGCGATTGGTGCGGTGCTGACTCCCTCAAATACATCGCCGGTCACGCTACTCGGCACATTCGACTTGCCGAAGATCAGGCCCACCGGACTGTCCCATCCGTCCTGGTCAGCGCCGGCCAACTTGGCGAGTTGCTCGTCGTTCATGGCGTCGAGCTTCTCGATATAGGAACGATATTGCGTACGATGATAGCGGAACTCGTCCATGGCGACCCGCCAGTACGGAACGTGGCGAGTGGGAGAAATTGCTGTCGCAGGATACTGCGGCCCCTTGCCTTTGAATTGTTTGTCATCGCTGGCATCGGAAAAGAAATACAGTTTTTGGGCTTGCCAGGGTTCCAGGCCCTCCAGCAGCGTTTCATTGGTATGACGAGCAGGCGCTAGCTGTGCCGGGAAGACGGCCGGATCCCCAGCGGAATCAAAGGCCTCGATGGCAACTACTCCAGCCGCCTGGTGATCGCCGTGATTCTCGCCAATGAAGAATGCCGGCAACCAGGTGATGACCACGTTTGGGCGCGTAAGGCGAATAATGCGTACCAAGTCTTCCAGACATGCGCCATGATGCCAGCTAGCCAGCGACTGCCGCACGTCTTGGGTGGGGGTGTCTCGTCCATCCAGGAACCACACATTCTGGATGCCCAACTGGGTGAGCGCATGGCGCAGTTCCATCTCTCGCGCAGCCCCGAGCGAGATTCCCCGCTCGGGCCCCATGTTATTGTGTCCGGCCTCACCGCGCGTCATATAAACGGCGGCCACCTTCTTACCTTGATCCAGCAACTGAACCAGGTAAGCCGAAACCCCGGTCTCGTCGTCGGGATGAGCCACAACCAGAAGCACATCAGCTCTGAAACGATCGTCGGCCCTGAGAGCCGGCTTCACAATATTCTGCGCAACTGCCGCGATCGATATTGCCAGCAAGAGTGCCAGCATGTGATTGATCTTCATTATTTCTCCGCGCGCTTTGAACTATGCCTCTGCGTCGCCAGAACTACCTTCAAACGTCATCAGATATTGTGGTTACCACAAAAGACTCGTGCGCGGCAATGGAGGCGGAAGTTATCCCTTAAGCCCCAAGAACTGGAGGTGCAGAGCCAGTAACTTCTACAGCTCCATTCCAGCAATACCAGTCCATTCCGAGCGGCTCGAGTCGTTTATCGCGTCATGTCCCTTAACGGATGGTCAGCCAGTCAACGATCCGGTCGCTCGATTGTGCGAATGGCTTAGCAATGGGGAGCCAGAAACGTTGTCGACCATGCGCTTGGTCTAGCGTGGGAGATCCCTGGGGACACTGGCTCTACACATCCGGACTTCCTTTTAGCCCGGCCACGATTTCTTTCTGATTTGCATTTTGGAGGATTTGCTAACTGGCGGCTACCGACACCCCAGCGTTCCGGAGGGGACATGGACGGCCCGATGTTCCGCCCGTTAAGTCACAATCGAAAACGCCAGGAATCCCGCAGGCACATGGACCCCGACGCCATCGATCGCATCCTGCGCAAGCACGCCGCGGCCATCGGACTCACGCGCGGCTATTCCGCGCACTCTATGCGCGCTACCTTTATTACTACCGCGCTGGAGAACGGTGCCATGCTTGATGACGTGCAGCGCGCGGCCGGCCACAGCGAGCCCAGCACCACGAAGCTGTACGACCGTCGCGGCTATAATCCCGAGAAGTCGGAGAGTTTCTTTGCGACGTTCTGACTGAGGCGCAACACCCGCAGAGCGTGGGTTCGGGCAACAGAAACCGACAGACGCTATAATTCCAATCCGTGCCCAGGGGAATGACAGTCGGAGAGATACCAGAGGCTTTGCGTGCGAACTCTGCCCACCCACACGGACATCGTGTCGCGACTACTAGAACTCTCCTTCACCTCAAAAACTGGATTACGACGGGCCTTGTTGTGCCGGTTCGTTTCGGTCCAAATCCGAAATCGTATCGGCTTCATAAGATCGCCTAAAGGGAGATGGTCAATTGGCCTGCCGACCGATCCACATGGCTTTTGAATTCCTTCCCAACGGAGACGAGAAAATTCTCCTGGGCCTCCAAAAAGACTGTGACGCAAATGATGAGGCTACATGGAACGTGTCGTTCGAGCTTCAAGAGGGCAATCCACTCGTTACCGTGGTATCGCTCAATGTTGAGCTGGATCCCCAAAACTTTTCCAAGGCGCAAGAGACTGTGGATGCTGGGCAGCTCGACGATAGCCAGCTAGGGGCGTCGATGCGAATAAAGAGCTATGGTTTCCGGTTTTTAATCTTCTTGCTTTCATGGGCATGCCGGCCTATGGACGCCCAGAGTCGCGTGCATCAGCTTGCTCGAGATGTTTACTATTGGGCTGGTGACCTCAGTAAGCGCGAACAGACCAATGTGGGCTTCGTTGTATTTCGCGACTATGTGCTGGTTATTGACGCGAATTTTCCGTGGGCGGCTGAACACATCCTTGCGGACATAAAAACCGTCACCTCCAAACCCGTGCGTTTTGTCTTCAACACTCACTACCATGCGGATCACACCATGGGAAATAGTGTGTTCATCGCCCATGGCGCTGCCGTTGTAAGTACGGAGGACCTTGCGCTAGAGCTAGGCACAAAAGGGATGGAGGACATCTGGGAGCAGACGAAGATGAAAATGGACCATCTGGAGCTGCCGTCGATTCGCTTCCCGGACCGCCTGGTATTAGACGACGGTCAACATCGGGTCGAGCTGATCAAGTATGGGCAAGCCCACACGAAAGGCGACGGGGTGGCTTATCTGCCTGCGGAAGGTGTTGTTTTTGTCGGAGATTTAGCTGTGAACTGGACTCACGGGAACAATGTCTCCGACCAGGATGTTCGCTACATCGGTTGGATTCGCGCCCTCGACAAGATTGCCCAGCTTCCCGTCAAGACCGTGGTTCCGGCGCATGGCGACCTGGGCGATGTGGACCTGCTCCGCCGCCAGCGAGACTTTATTGCCGACATGTGGAACCAGATCAAGCAAGGTCTTAAGGCTGGAAAATCTGCCGCTGAATTGAGGAAGACACTGCAATTTACCGAGCACGGAATCTTCGCGCGCGATGCGAGAGAGACAGAAGACATGATCGAGTCCATGTGCGAGCGAGCACAGACCCAGCCAGATTGGAATCCGGGCCCAGGAGATCCAAAATAAGCGTCGCGCCACGCTTTCACGAATCTCTCGACTCATTCGCACCTGTGGTGTTCAACGTCAGTTGGAGAGAATAAAACCATCGCTTAACTGGTTTGACACGGCTCGACAATTAACCGAACGCGGCGCAATCAATATGAAGCGCAGCTTACTTAAGATTGGATTGATGGCTCTTGGAACTTGCCTTTAGACTGTGGGCGACGAAGATGCGGCCCTCGACCTCTCCATCATCAGCGCGATCACTGTGGCCGGTCTTTTTGCTGATGGCAGCTGTAGTCCCCGCCGTATTGTGGATTTATCGTTCAAGAGTTCCAACCAACGTAGCCTATGTTTCCGAGGAAGACGGCGCAATTAGCGTACTCGACTTAAAAACGTTGAGCGTAGTCCGGCGAGTTCAGCCGCAAGATGTCGCCCCGCGTGGCCTGGCAGTGACCGCGGATGGAACATATCTCATAACCTCGAACAAGAATACTAAGGATGCGGCTGTCTTCAGCACTCCCGAGCTTCGTTTGGTGCGACGGTTAGATCTCGGGAGTAGCCCGGAATTCCTTAAGCTCAATCCATCCGGAGACCGGATATTTGCAACTTTCGAGCCAAGCTCAGCGGGTGGACCGGGGAGACCTCCAGCAATTGGGGCTACAGAGGATGAGACAAATGGTCCCCCCGCGCAGATTGCCTCATTTCATATTGGGGATTGGAGGCAGGGGCCAACGTCGACGGCGGGTCACGAGACAGAAGGTATTGAGTTCTCACTTGACGGAGCACTCATGCTGGTGGCCAATGAAGCGCAGAACAGCATTGGAATCTTCAACGCAATCGGCGGCGCCCATCTGCGCGACATCGACCTAACCGCTTACGGAATGCGGCCTCGCGGCCTGAAAACTTCCCCAACAGGAAATCGCTACGCAATTACGATGGAAGCGTCGGGTACGCTGGTGGAGATGGACCAAGATTTTAAGGTCATCAAGGCAGTACCAACCGGAGCCAGACCTTATGGCCTGGCCTTTGACCGCGCGGGCAAGAGAATCTTTGTTGCTGCTGCAGGGGCCCGAAAGCTCCAGGTGTTTTCAGCAGACTCGATGCAACTGATGGCTGAAATCCCCATCGCGCAAAGATGTTGGCATTTCACGTTTACTCCAGACGATTCGCAAATATTATTGGCTTGCGGTCGGTCCAACAACGTGATCGTAGTCGATGCACACTCGTACAGGCCGATCCGAACGATCGAAGGATTCAAGCTTCCGTGGGGCATCGTCACATACCCGAAATCGTACGGCAGCCTGGACTTGCCGTAACGATTGCATTTTTTTGCTGCATTCGTGCACTGGCGGCTGAAATGACTGGTGTGTGGGATTGCGTACATGCCTCCAATGCGTCAGCCTGATGCACCCGCATCGGAAGCGACTTGTAAGACAGCACAAAGGTGAAAAATGAATCGGAAATACAGACGGGAACGTATCCTCGGTATCGGACTAATTGCCTTTTTGGCATTTGCCGTTTCAGCGCAAGCACAGCCACTACCTAAAGGAAAGGGACGAGCGGATTTTCAGCGGCTTTGTGGCACCTGTCACAGTTTAGCGAGGGCAACAAGTCAGCGGCTGAGCCGAGAAGAGTGGACGAGAGTAATCAATGACATGGTCGCGCGTGGTGCGCAGGGGACGCAGGATGAACTAGATAATGTGATGGCTTACCTGACAGCAAATTTTGGCAAACCTTTAGCTGGCGCCGACGGCGTGAAGCCGAAAGTGGCGCCTGCGGTGAACGAGAAGCCGTTGAGTGAAGCTGAGATTGCCAAGGGGACGGAACTTATAACGGCAAAAGGGTGCCTCTCCTGCCACCGTATGGGTGAGACGGGGTCGTATGTTGGACCGGACCTGTCCACGATTGGAGCTAGGCGGTCCGGGGACGAAATAAGGGCCTCGCTCGTGTCGCCGAAGAAAGATGTTAGTCCCGAGAATCGGGCCGTCAATCTGATCACAAGCGATGGAAAGACGATCACGGGAAGGCTTCTGAGGCACGATGGTTTCACCGTTCAGATGATGGACAGCAACAACCAGCTCAGGTCTTTTGAGAAGGCGAATCTTCGCAAATTTGAAATTGTGACGACGAACCCGATGACGTCGTATGCGAATCAGATGAGCGCCCAGGACCTTACCGGTCTTGTTCGCTACCTGAGCTCCTTGAAGGGCAACGAGAATCCATGAACGGATTGCTTTGAGAGTCCACAGCGTGGATACATGTACAGTTCCCCTTGATGAGATCACTGCCTTCGCAGTTCCCAATGCCAACTGTTTTTCGCAGAAACAGACGTACACTGGCATCCTCTCTGAACTTCCTTCAACCAGCGCGGATGCGTGCAGACCGGCTTGGGTTAGAGGTACGGAAGCAAGGCGTTGATCACATTCTGTATCTCGGCCCATGCGTCAGGACCGCCGTCGGTCTCGATGGAGAACCAGCCTTTGAAGCCCAGCTCCTTCGAAAGCTTGATTGCGGTTGGGAGGTTGGATCTCGGGCCGTCGTTGATGTGTTGGACGGTGCGCGCAAGCGGATACAAAAGCCGCAGCCCCTCTACCGTTCCGATCTGGGGATTCGAGTAAGCTCCGCTGCCTTTTATCAGCTCCACCAACTGCTCCAGCCGCTGTCCACGCGGTTCGAGAATGACGGCGACACCTTTCGGCTTGCCGTAGTCGACCAGGGCTTTTAGCCCCTCGATGCATGGCGTCAGGTCTTGTGGCAAGTAACGAACCCCCTGATTGGGCATAACACTGGGAGACTCAAGAACTGCCGCAATATCGATCCACTTCTTCGTCAGCTCGATGGCATGTGCGCGAATTGCAGGATCGGGAGAACACACACTGATATTGCCGTGGTAGCTTGTTGCGGGCGGATCAAGTTCCACTATCAGGTCCACCACCCTCGATTTGGCCTTCTGCAGCCGCTGTTTGAATTCCCCGATATACGAAGGCTCCATGGAGAGCAGATTGATGTTGCAGACCTCCAGATTGTGGAGATGGAGACGGTCTGCCACCTCGTCGGGGAGATCCAACATGTTCATCTTTAGCGGCGCCGGCTGTTTGTTCCAGTCCCCCCAGGTTTCCGGCAGGAGACCATAGAAATCGTTGGTCAATAAGCTAATGCGATCGAGCTTGGCACGAGTTGCAGCCTCTTGCGCCCGGGCTAGCGGGCTCATGGCGGATGCAGCCGTAGCCGCCGCAGCGCAGAACAAAAAGTCGCGGCGGTTCATGCCGAAAAACCGCACTGAAAATCACAAGACCTCATACTCACAACCTCCTCACGCAAATTGACAGTTGCCTTTGGTCGGCCCCGCAATGCTCTAATCTGGCAGAGCGAATGCGTACATCGTGTCAGCACCCGTACCTATAATGTATTGTTTCCCGTCTACAGCGTAACTGATGGGACCACTCGCATTGGCACCGCCCAGGTACACGTGCCACAACGGCTTGCCGGTTGCCGCATCGAGTGCCATAAAGTCGCCGTCCATCCCACCTCCGAACACTAAGCCGCCGGCGGTGGATAGCACGCCACACTCCGTATAATTGACCATCTTGAAGTCCCACTTCTTCTCGCCGGTTTTCGGATCGATGGCACGGATTGCACCGTACCCCTCGGCCTCCGTCTTGTAATTCGGAGTTGCACGCCTTTTTGTAACGGGAACGCTCGGCAGGGCAGGAGCGGGCGGCCAGTCAGCCGGGGGCGCCGTTTCCCCAAAGCCGGGCCACCAACCGTTTCCAGTGTACATATGCATCTGCTGCCACGGAGGAATGGGCCGTTTGCCCGAGAAACCTTCATAGTTGTCCCAGACGGACATATAGAAGAGCCCCGTTTGCGGGTCGTAAGATGGAGGATAATAGTTCGTACCTCCTTGCCCACCCGGCATTGCGGCAATTCCGCCCGTCGGTTTCGGGAAGTACTTTGTGGTCCTAATTGGTCCGCCATTTTCATCGAGACCGTTGGCCCAAGTCACTTTGACAAAAGGCTTGCCCATAAGGAATTCGCCGGTCTCCCGGTCGAGGACATAGAAGAAGCCATTGCGATTGGCCCAGAACATCACCTTCCGGGGTTTGCCCTGCCAATCGATGTCCACTAATACAGGAATCTGGGTGGAGTCATAGTCGTACTCATCGTCCGGAGTGAATTGGAAATACCACTTTAGCTTTCCTGTATCGGCATCCAATGCGACTACGCTATCCGAGTAGAGGTTGTCGAATTTGCCGCCAGGCGATCGCTGATCGCCATTCCAGCCTGGATTCGGATTGCCGGTGCCAAAAAACACCAGGTTCGTCTCAGGATCGTAGGAACCGGCGTTCCAGACGGGGCTGCCGCCGTGCTTCCAGGTATCGCCTGCCCATGTCTTGGCAGCCGGATCATCTGCCGTATTCGGACTGGTGTAAAACTTCCAGATTTCCTTTCCGGTGTGAATGTCGAAGGCAGCTATAAAACAGTTTGCGCCCATATCGTCGGTCGCAGGTCCGACGATGACGATGTTCTTCACCACCAAAGGCGGGACGTTGAGCTGATAGCCCTTTCTCCAGTCGGCAGCGGCAACTTCCCATTTGACCCGGCCGGTGCTGGCATCGATGGCGAGCAGATGATCGTCCCATCCCGTCGTCCAAAACAACGTGTTTCCCTCGATCGCCACTCCCTTGTTGACCAGGTACATACGTTGCATATGGAAATCGTCTGGATTAAACGGACGCGAGAGTTTCCAGTACTGCCCGCCCGTGGCGGCATCGAGCGCCACCACTTCGGTCAGGCTCGTCGCATACAAAACGCCGTCCACGACAATAGGCGTGTTCTCCATCTTCTCGTCGGCCGGCGTGGTGGTGGGCCGCCATACCCACTTGAGCTGCAGATTTTTGACATTATCCCGATCGATTTGCGTCAACCGGCTATAGCGATCACTTTCATAACTTCCCGAGTAGGTGAGCCAATTCTGAGATTCCTGCTTGGCGTGAAGCAGGCGATCGAACGTGACTTGCGCCTGCAGGGAACCCATGAGGAAACCCAACACCACCAACACGCGTTTCATATCCTGTCCTCAAAAATGGGCATGAGCCATTCACTTCCTGTTTGCGTCGCGCTTCGTAAGCGGCACAAGTACGATATTCCGGAACTCGACCCCGCCGTGGTCGCCTTGCAACTCGATCGGCCCGGGCCGACCTTCGAACGGATCAAACGCGATCCCCGTCAGGCCGTCGATGACTCCCTTCTCGTAAAGCTTCTGTCCATTCAAGACCGTAGTGACTTCACGACCGACGAGGCGTATCTCGTAGGTTTGCCACTCGCCCGGTGGCTTGCCCGCATTCACACTCGGTAAAATGCGCGTGTAGAGCGCACCGGTGCCGTGCATGCCCGGAGGCCTTCCATAGTCTGACGCGATCTGGACTTCATACCGTCCGCGCAGACCGATGCCGCTGTTGCTGTTCGCGGGAAGTTTGAATTCAATGTGTAGTTCAAAATTCCAATATTTCGCCACAGTCCTCAGATCATCCTCTTGGCCGGCACACTTGAGGACTCCGTTCTCAACAGTCCACCCTTCCGCCTTGCTGGAATTGACCCCCGTCCACCCGGTGAGTCCTTTACCGTCAAATAGCTGTATTGGTTTTTCCTTACTCCAACTGCCATCATCGTGTTCATCAATCTCGGGTGAGCGATATCCGGTGAACGTCAAATGTGTTGCGGGAGTTGTTGTGGGACTCGTCACTGTGCCCTGGAGCCGGCCGTTGACGTACTTCACTTCATATTCGGCATGATCGTTCGGATTCGGCGTGTGTCCGTTGCGTGCTGTGGCTTTCCACGTGAAGTGCAGTACCCCGTTATCGATTTTCGCAATCGATATGTCATCCAGGCTGCCGTCGGGAGATCCAACGAACTGAATCTTCATATCGGGCGTTCCCGCGCCCGTGATCCCCAGCCACCATGCCGCAGTCGTAGTGAACTGCGCAAAATCGCCAGGTTTGGCGTGCACCTGAATATCCCATCGGCCATTGAAATCTTGGTCCGCGGCTCGCACCTTCGGCGTTAAAACGATGAACGCGAAGAGCAGCGTTGCGAATAGGGATTTGAAAGTCTGCATCTTTCTCCGCTCCATGAGACCGAAGGCTTCTATCGGCCTCATCCCGTCCCCAAGCACAAGATACCGCCGATATCGGTCCTAGTGTCGTCTACATCGGGAGATCTCTATTCGGCACAACTCGCGGGACGCACGGTCCGGATTGCCAATAGATAATCAAGTTGCTTCACGCGGCACAAAACCGTGACAACCGCACTGATGTCTGCGTACCTTCTTCCTCTCGCCTATCCATAGGTTGAGTGTGGAAAACCCCTAAGGGCTTCCGGTTAGAACTCTAACTTCAGGGCAAACTGAATCTGTCGCTGCGGGATCACTGTTGAAGTGATCACACCGGTAGCACCAGGACCATCGTCAATATTGTTGTCTGGCTGAGAAAAGACAGCGGCGCGATTACATAATTGCCTTCGGGGTTAGTCTTGACGGCTGTGGGGATACCAGTGTCTACGTTAGTTGCGGTCACGGAGACGTTGGAGAGCGCTCCGCCGCTCGAATCTTTCACTGTACCTACCAAACCGCCGGTATCGACTTGGGCGAACCCTATCGCGGTCGCACCGATGAGAAGAACGACTACCATGAAAGTGTTTCTCATCGCCGAAACTCCTTTGTGTCCTCACGATTTCGCTCTGCACTCGAAAGAGTTGCGACTTGAGCGCGCCCATCCGCGCCGTTCAAGTCGCAACTAAAACCTCCCTCATCAGAAGCAGGCTTCCCGTTGTTACGATCTCTTTCGAAATCGTTTGGTTTTATATCGTTTTGGCGACCTCTGTCCAGAACAAAATAAGCAATCCCTCGAATTTTGAGAATGCTGTCTCTCATTGGGGTGGCGGACTCAG
>Ga0126379_10001490_pt1 | contig 14324 bp, 9 predicted proteins | sample PanSoiMetPlot_24_FD_92640 | JGI IMG/M metagenome (GOLD analysis project Ga0126379, IMG submission 92640) | Tropical forest soil microbial communities from Panama - MetaG Plot_24 | ecosystem: Environmental > Terrestrial > Soil > Tropical forest > Bulk soil | place: Panama | collected 2016-02-17 | reverse complement strand
CGAGGCATCCACACCCACGAAAAAACCTACGCCCGGATCGCGGACCAACCGTTCGTAACAGAGCAACGGCACGTGCTTGGCTTTGGCCACAGCCACAATGCGCACTGCCTTCTCGGCATCGTGGGCTACCAAAACGAGCGACTTCACTCCCGCATTGAGCAGTTTCTGAGCTTGCTGGAGCTGCAACTCGTCATTGCCTTCCGCAGTTTCGACCAGAACCTGCGCCCCAAGCTCGCCAGCGCGCTTCTGGAAATTGTCGAGATCCGTCTGCCAGCGCTCGATCTTCAGTGAGTCCATGAGAAAGCCGATTTTCAGGTCCCCCGAGCGGGCAGGTTTATTCTGAGCGTGAAGCGCAGAGGCTGCCAACAGCAGAAGGAACACCCACCGCGCACACAAAAATGTCTTCTTATAACCTGGGCACAACGACGCACCTCCAGAGAGATTACTGGAAAACTAACAGATCCCATTCATGTTAACAACGCTGACGGAGGCTGTGTGCTGCGTATCCCTAACGTGGCGGCGAGACCGGAAGGCGTCGTGATTTCGGGTTTAAAAGAGGCTAGCTATGGGGTGGCAGCCGACGGTCGAGGGGCGGGGAAAGGCGCTCGGTGAGGCGGGCCACCCACAGAGCCGCCAACATGCCAGTGAAGATGTCCATGGTGTAGTGGGCGCGGAGGATGAGTACGGTCGCGACTTCGAAAAACACCAGCGAAATGGCAAACGCGGTGAGCCATTTGCGGCGAAAGTGTGAGAGTTCTATCGCACCGAACACCGCGATGGCTGTGTGTCCTGAGAAGAAAAAGTCATTGGCGACGTGATAGGTCACGAGGAGCGAAGGAAACCCCGGGTAGTGCCAAATCATCCCCTGCGGCACGGGTAGTGAGCAAAGAGCCTGGAGAAACTGCCGCAGGGCCATGAGCAAAACCAATCCCAGAAAAGGCCGAACGCTGCCGCCAAAGAGCCAACTGCCAAGGAGAAAGAAGCCGAGTGCATCTATGAAAGCCGAGCTGACGATGAGCAACGCGTTTGCAGCGGTGGGGCTGCGTGCGAAATAGGAATTCATGCCGACGGTCAGGTTGTGCAGAGCGTCGCCAATTCCTCCGTTGACAGGCGCGGTTCGCGCACCAAGCAGCGATTGCGTCCAGAACCAAATTGCGAGCACAGCCACGGTCATCAGAAGCCGCAGAACCAGAGTGCGCCAGCGCAGTGGATTCTCGCCAGGTTTCATGCAACATACTTAGCAGATGAAGGTAGTTTGAGGCTACTGGGGAATGGCACGGCGCATCATTTCTAAAGCCAATTCACGCGCTTTCCGCAGGTCGAGTTTGCCCGTGCCCAGATAGGGCAGTTTCTCGATGCGCAGGAAGTGGTCCGCGCGCGGGCGCCAGAGGGCGGGCAGATCGCTCTTGCCAAGCTTTTCCAGGCACTCTTCCAGCCGCTCGTCATTCAAAGTATGAAGAACGACCAGTCGCTCGCCTTTTTTTTCGTCGGGAACGGCGGTAACTACAAAGGTCTGTTCCGTCGCGCCGGCCAGTTCCTGGAGCAAATCCTCAACCTTGATGTGGGGCACCATCTCGCCGCCGATTTTGCTGAAGCGGCTTAGGCGGTCGGTGATGCGCAAAAACCCCTCTTCGTCCATGCGCGCAATGTCGCCCGTGTTGTACCAGCCGTCGCGGAGAACGTCAGCCGTTTTCTCGGGCTTGTTGAGATAGCCGCGCATGATATTCGGGCCGCGAACCAGCAGCAATCCTGGCTCGTTCGGAGCGACCGGGTCCAAAGTGTCTGGATCAACAATCTTTACCGCGATTCCCGGCAACGGATGGCCGATGCTACCCCGTTTGGCTCCCACTTGGCGAAACGAAGCGGCGCGAAAATCCGTGGTGTTGACCGTGACAGCCGGAGAACATTCCGTACAACCATAACCTTCATGCGGCCGAATGCCGAAATGATCCTCGAAGGCTTGCGAAATGCGATCCGGCAATTTCTCCGCGCCAGCCATCACAAAGCGCAGGCTGCCGAAATCTTCCGGCGCGCAGCGGCGAGTGTAGGCGTTCAAGAAAGTTGGGGTGGCGAGCAGCATGGTCACGGAGTATTTGCTTACCAGCGCGCCAATCACGCGCGAATCGAGCGGATTCGGATGAAACACCACGCCGATACCCGTAGCGGCGGGAAGGCAAAGCGTTCCGGTAAAGCCAAATGAATGGAAAAACGGGAGAATTCCGAGTATCCGGTCGTTGGCGTGCAGCATGAAAACCTGGTTGAGCTGCTCGACGTTGGAGGCAATGTTGTAGTGCGTAAGGACGACGCCTTTGGGATCGCCGGTCGAGCCACTCGAGAAAATAATTGTGGCAATGTCGTCCAGTGTTGCGCGGCGTTCGCTTCCGGCAAATCTCGACAGCGCTCGAGCTGGTAACAGGCAGGCAGCGAGTGTCGCAAGCAGCCTTTCGCCGAAGCTGGGATCTTTCGCGGCGTCTTCGACGAAGATCACTTCGCCCGGCGGCTGCACCTTGACCTTCTCAATAAAGACCCTCGCGGTCACGACCGTTTTCAGATTGCATTGCTGCGCGCAAGAAGCTAGCGTTTCATTCGAAACGGTGTAGTTTAAATTCACCGGCACTTTGCCCATCAGCATCGCTGCGAAATTCACCAGCGCGCCCGGCACCGAAGGGGGCAGCAGCACGCCGACCATTTCCTGGCCCTGCCAATGTTTGCGCAGGCGCCGGGCCAGAACCAAAGCACCCACGAGCGCCGAGAAATAATTGAGCTTGGGCCGCTGTCCATCGGCCATGGCAAATCGGAAAGGATGCCTTCGCGCCGTGTAAGCAAACGTCTCCGGCAGGATGTGCATGCGTTTTTTGCGCCGTTCGAACGCCTCCGCGCCAAGGTCCTGCACGACGTGGCGGACTTCCTGCGAAGTTGAAGTTGACGGCATCTGTTTCCCGAACGTGACTCGCACGGGATACGGAATCCGCCGCGGGAATTTCCAGAGAAACCGCCCGCCTGCAAAGCTGAAAATCGACCCCCACACACCGTCGAGATTCACTGGAATGATGGGCACTTCCACGCCCTTGATGATGCGTTCCATGCCGCGGCGGAAGGGCATCATCTGGCCGATTCGCGTCATTTGACCCTCGGGAAAGATGCACACCACTTCGCCGTTTTTCAGCGCTTCCGTGGCCTGGCGCAAGGAATGAATCATTTCGCGCGGGCCCTGGTCCGAGGCGATGGGAATCACGCCCAGAATTTTCGCGAAAGGCTTTACCAGGGGATGCTCATACGAGCCACGGAACATGAGAAACCTGATGGGTCGGTCGATCGAAGCAATCAAAAAGGCAGCATCCGCCATCGAGACGTGGTTCGGAGTTAGCAGAGCGCCGCCTCGTGCGGGAATATTGTCGCGGCCAACCACATCGAGGCGGTACAGGGTGTGTGTAGCAAACCAAAGGAGCAAGCGCAGCAGCGAATCCGGCAGCAAGTACAAGACATAGCCCGCAGCAACGAGCGTTGCGGCCGCGCCCCAGAAGAATACGGCTGGGGGGCTGAGATGCAGAGAATTCGTTAGCAGATAGTACAGTCCGCCGGCGGCGCCAATGCCCACAAAGGAAAGTAGATTGGCAGTGGCAATTACTCCGCCCTTGTGTTGTTCCTCTGGGCGGTGCTGAATCAAAGCGTTGATGGGAACGACAAAAAATCCGCCAGCAAAGCCGAGAGCAGCAAGCAACCCAAGAACTAGAAGAGAAGAGAGGCCATGGATGGCCAGAGCGAATCCGAACGCCGTCATGCCCAGCGCGCCTAGCGGAACGAGGCCGTATTCAATCTTTCCGCCGGAGAGATAGCCCGCGGCCACGCTCCCCAAACCAATCCCGATAGCCACAGCTGCCAGAAGCGGGCCGGTGTGCGAGCTGTCCAAATGCAAAACTCTCTCACCGTAAAAGATGACGTTGTTTTGCAGGAGAGCTCCGAAGAACCAGAAATAGGTGTTGCCCATAACCGCCAGCCACAGCACGCGATCTGCGCGGATTAGCCGGCCGTGCATCCAGACATCGGCAAGAGTGTTGGCGCGAAACCTTTTCATTGGATCTGCGGCGGGAACGCGGGTGATGGCCAACGCCCAAACGAGGCCTACAACGGAACAACCCAGGAAGATAAAGCCGGAGATTGCCTGGTGGCCCCGGAAGGCATCCGACATGATTCCCGCCACAACCACGGCGGAGATGATCGCGAGGAACGTTCCCAGCTCGATGACCCCATTGCCCCAGGACAACAGCTTTTGCGGAAGGAGCTCCGGCAAAAGGCCATATTTGGACGGTCCAAAAAGAGCCGCTTGTGTGCTTGCGAGAAAGACTGCGGCCAGTGCTAGAGACAGGTTTTCCCGGGCGAAGGCCAGAACGGCCAGAAACATCACGCCCATTTCGAATAATTTGGTCCCGATCGTGACCGTTCGCTTGCTGAAGCGATCGGCAAGGTAACCGCCAGTCATGGAGAAAAGAATGAAAGGAACGGAAAACAGCAGGTTCAGAATGAAGACTTTGCTGTTTTCTTCCTGCGGCTTCAAATGCATTGCCAGGATGAGGAAGAAAACCAGGCTCTTCAAGCCATTTTCATTGAAGGCGCCCTGGAATTGCGTGGCAATGAGGCTCCAAAAGCCCAATCGCCACTTCTTTTCCGGCTCACTTAGAGAAGGAGTTTCAGGACTAGGCATCTGCGCGCACCAATCCTCTGGATGGAAGCCACATAGGTAGAACGATTCTAACAGGGGTTCTTGCACGCAGGATATCCAGGTACGGATTCAGTTACGAAAGTGGGACGGCGGTCCAGGCACTCTTACGGATTGGAAACCTGGAAGGACAAGCTGTTCTCGCGCTTTTGCTGCCATGATTTCGACCACGCTTCGTGCACCGGGCTCTCCGCGTAATCGGCGGCGGCTTCCGGGCTCGCAAACTCGATGGCATAGACGCCGCTGAAATCGCGAGCCTGGTTGCGCTCCGTTTTCAGCCAGATATTCTTGATGCCGGGGATCTTGCCCGCCATGTCCTTGATGCCTTCGATGGCCTTCTCGCGGTCGTAGTTCGACGTGTCTTCGCGGAACTTGTACACCACCACGTGTAGCACGGTTTTTGGCTGGCCAAAATGGTTCTGCACCGCGGCACTGCGCGCGCGCAACGTGCCAGCCGCAACTCCAGAAACAAAGAGCGCCGTTCCCAGCGCCATTTGTGCAATCCGTTTTGTGAACGGCTCCATGTTTCCTCCTGGACTCATGTAAGAAGGCCTCGACAGTTTATGCAAGGCACGCGGCGTGAGCAAATCCGCCGCAATGAAGAATTCAGAAAGCCCACTAAGCGTTTGACGGACGAGCCTGCGAGCCGTTACCCTCGCAAGACATCATTGTCGAGAGGGAAATGGATTGGTCGAGCGGAGATTCGCAAGGGCAGCCAGTGCAGACGGCACCTGCACCTCCATTTCCGAGGATTTGGGTCGGCTACCTGCTGGGCTGGGCGACGTTCATGACAGAGATTGTCGCCATTTCGCTGCATCCCGAACTCACCAAAGAACTTTTTGTTACCCCACCGCTATATCTTTTCCTGGCAAACTTCATTAGCTTGGTGTACTGGCTGGTATGTGTCTATGAGTTTCATGTCGTTCTGAGGCATGCGTCTTCCGGCGCTTACCCCATCAAGCCGCTTCGCGCGGCTTGGTTTCATTTGATTCCGATCTACGGGTTGTACTGGGTCTACAAATGGCCGCGGGAAATGGCTGGTTTCGTGAACAGCCGCCTTCCCGCGCCGTTGATGAAGCCCGATCGCACGGGACTCGCCGTTTTCTTTGCTTTCGTGATGTTTCTTCTGTTGGACCGGGGGTTTGGCATGATTTTACTGTTCTGGGCCGCTTCTCATCTGTCGCGCTGGTTGCGTGTCGCGCTCACGGTGAGGCCGGAGCAGCCGCAAGGCCCTTTGCCTTTTTCTTGACATTCATTTCCTAAGGAGAACAAATGCTGAGAGCGATTCGTTGGATCCTGGTTTTCGGCTGGCTTTGTACTTTTGTACAGCCCGCCAGAACGCAAAGTCTCGATCCCACCAACCAGATGGCGCGCGACATTTTCAAGCAGCTTGTTGAGATTAATACTACCGACTCGGTCGGCAACGTCACGACCGCTGCGGAAGCGATGGCCCAGCGGCTTCGCGATGCAGGTTTCGGCGAAAGCGATCTTCACATCGCCGGGCCTAACGACCGCAAAAAGAATCTCGTCTTGCGTTTCCGGGGCACGGGGAAGCGCAAACCTGTCTTGTTCATTGGCCATCTTGATGTCGTCGAAGCGCTCCGGAGCGACTGGACTATCGATCCCTTCGAGTTTCTTGAAAAAGAAGGCTTCTTTTACGGCCGCGGCACCGAGGACATGAAAGAAGGCGACGCCATTCTGGTCGCTAATTTCATCCGCTTGAAAAAGGAGAATTATCTTCCAGACCGCGATTTGATTCTTGCGCTCACCGCCGACGAAGAAGGCGGCTCTGCGAACGGCGTGGACTGGATGCTGAAGCAGCATCGCGACTGGATTGATGCCGAGTATTGCATCAACCTGGACGGCGGCGAATTCGAAAAGGAAAACGGAAAGCGTATTCTTGCGGCGATTCAGGCCGGCGAAAAAGTCTATGTCGATTTCCAGTTTGAGTCCTTGAATCCCGGCGGCCACAGTTCGGTTCCCACGCTCGACAATGCCATCTATCACCTGGCGGGCGCGCTTGCCCGCTTGCAATCGTTCTCTTTTCCACTGCACCTCAATGAAATCACCCGCAACTATTTCGGGCGCACGGCTGCGCTGACTTCCGGGCAGGAGTCGGCGGACATGAAAGCTGTGGCCAAAGAACCGCCGGATACTGGTGCAGTGCGACGGCTCTCTGAAAATGCCTATTACAATTCGCTGCTGCACACGACTTGCGTTGCGACGATGCTCTCGGGGGGCCACGCTCCCAATGCCCTTCCGCAAACGGCGCGCGCCAATGTGAATTGCCGGATTTTCCCCGGGGAAGACCCGCAGGAAATTCTCAAAACACTTGAGCGCGTCGCCAACGACCCGAAAGTGAAGATCAGCATCGTGCCGCAGACCGATCCCAGCGGAAAAGTTGTGCCCGTAGTTCCTGTGCCGCCTTCGCCGCTGCTTCCGGAAGTCACCAGGGCGATGGAGAAAACGTTAGGCTTCACCTGGCCGGGGATCCCGCTTGTCGCAACCATGTCCACCGGCGCGACCGACGGAAAGTACACGCGCATTGCAGGAATTCCCACTTACGGCATCTCCTGCATGTTTTTTGACAAGAATGATGATCGCTCGCATGGAAAAGACGAGCGCGTCGGAGTCCAGGATTTCTACGATGGAGTGGTCTTCAATTACAAATTAATCCGGGAGCTCTCATCGTCGCATTAGGAGCGCGTTCGTCTTTTATTGAAACAGCATGAAAACAAAAGGGCCCGGAAACTTGTGATCTCCGGGCCGGGAACCCTGTTTGCTTTAGGGTTGCTGCGGTTTTCCAGGTTGCTGCGCGTCGCTCGGCTTCGCGTCAGGCTGTCCCGTGGCGCTCGCTGCTATAGGTTTTGCTGCTTCTGTGCTGTAGCGCATCAAGTAGGGCATAAAGGGGGTGACTTCGAACGGCATCTTCTCACGCTCTGCAACCGTTCCTATGGGCTTGCTCTTGATAAGCTCTAGCCTGTCGTTCCAGGGGTCCAGTTTCACGCGCCCGCCGATGGGAAGCGCCACAATCATTTGCGCGTTCTGTTTCGGGTCTGCCGAAGCGGCGGTCCTAAGGTCAGCAATTACCGGGACGCGATTTCCCAGGTGTCCGCTGATCAGGTTCGGGATCTCTTTCTGCCGTGATTCTAACGCGGTCAGGAACAACCCGGCGTTGCCAAGCTGATCTTTATACGGCGAGTTCTTCAAGAACTGGATCGCTTTGTCACTCGCCGCTTTTTCCTCTTCCTGCGTGCGCGCAAATCCAAAGTGACGGAAGGTCTCCTTATCCTCTACCAGCAGGTTGTCGAAGAATCCAAAGGAAGGATCCATGCGGTGGCCCAGGACCACGTGCCCCAATTCATGGGCCAGCATCGTGCCAAGACTGGCTTCGTCCGGAAGCACATCGATTAGCCCCCGGCTCAACACGATTGTGTGACCAATGGTGAAGGACTCAAGGGTTGAGGTGGTGAGAACGCGGCAGCGCACTTCGGGGTCAACGTCAACATTGTTGGTGACTTCCAGGTTGTTGATGACCGTATCCAGCACCTTGTCCACCTCACCGCGGGGTGAGATCAAGCCAATCCGCTCGAAGCGGTCAATGACATTGTCTTCCGCCTGACGGTCCCAGGAACGCTGTGCTTGAATGGGAGTCAGGTCATTAGCAGTCTTCGTGTCGTCTTGCACCGGGGTCTCAACCAGGATCTTGCTCAACTCTTGTTCCTGGTTGGCGTGGCCCAGGTTGTAGCCCCAAAGCCGAGTTTGCGCTCGAAAGTCCAGCTTCTTGCTTATGGCATAATGCACGTCGCTTTCCTGGCTGTACACAAATGAGGGCATCCAGAGGCCGGGCTGCACGTTGGTGCGCCAGCTATCGAAGTGGAAATACCAGCTGGAATGGCCGCTGCCGCCGTATCCGCCATTGAAACGCACGATGTTGTAATCCTGGTCCTCCACCCAGATGCGGCCCAAGAACCGGCCCTTTCCGGACTTTTCCAGCGGCGTGACGTCAAACACCAGACAACGTACTTCCCCAAGGAACTCGCGACGCACGTAATCGAATTTGTAGTGCTCTTTGTCGAAGCCATTGGTGTCAAGGAAAATCATCTGCAGGAACCCGCCGGGCACGAACTCCGCCGAGAACGAGAAGAAGTTGCCGATGGCGCCAAAAAGTTTCTTCCCCTTGGAATTCGTGTCGGTAAGGGAAACGAGGGCCACACCCTTCGAGAAATCGGCGCGGCCTAGAAAATATTTGTCGCCAGCGGGCACCGTTCCGAGATCTTTGTCCGGCTTCTGGTTCTGGATATACGTCTCCACCAGGGGCGAGTATTGCCGGATTTGTTGGATAGACCGGTTCTCGTTGGTGATAACGTGGTCAATCACGTCCGCCATGGTCCGCGCCGGAACCTGATCGTCCGGTTTCGGCGCCGCTGAGGTGATCATTCCAAATCCGCTGAGCACTACCCCACAAACAACTGCTGCAACTCTACGCATGTTCTCTCTCCTCAGTAGGCCAAGCGGAATTCAATTCGCACGCGCGCCGGAAAATCCACCGGTTGGCCCTCGCGCTTTGCCGGTTTGAACTTAATTTGCTGGGCCGCGCGCTGCGCGGCCTCATCGAGCCCGTGGCCCAAACCACTAATGACCCGGTTTATCTGAATGCTCCCGTTTGCCAGGAAGACCATGTCGATGACAACGTCGCCCTCAATCTTCATGCTGCGCCCTTCAGCCGTATACACGGGGTGGGGTTTCTCCAGGATGTCCACAGGCGTGGTAGGACTCTCGGTGTTCTCAGCCCTTTTCTTCGGCGCCTCCGTTGCGACTGTCTGGTCGGCAAAGCCGCCTGCCTGAACTGTGCCGGTCTTCTTACTTGGAGGAGGAGTCGCGATTCCGTTGCCAAAACCGGTGCTAGCCACCGTCCCGCGAATTCCTTTAGCACCTCCCGTGCCGTTGCCGTAGCCGTCTCCACCCGGAAGAGCTGGAGAGCCGAGGCGATTCACGTTGGTTGCGTGGTTCGGGTCACCCTTGCCGGGTATGCCGTTGGGGTCGCCAAACCCTCCCGTTTGCACTTTATTGAGAGGGGCCACAACCGTTGCCGGCGCGGCGCTGCCAGTCGACATCACGCCTACCTTAACGTCGTCTTTCGGACGCTTCGGCTGCTTCGTTTCGATATTTATCATCTTCGCTTGATCGAGCTGAGGATTCAGCTCAACCGGCTTTACTTCCACTTTCTTCATCTCGGGTTGAATCGCTTTTGCCGTCAAGAACACATGCTCTTGCCTCGGGTTCAGCTTAGGCGGCTCCGGTTCCGGCACTACCGGTTTCGGTTTTGGCAAAACCTTTTTGATCTCAGGAGGCGGAGGAGGCGGAGCCACGGGAACCAGCGTGACCGGCTGCATAATTTCCGTCGGCCTGAGGTTCAGGGCCGTCTTCATTTGTTCGGGGAAGATGAGTGGAAGCATCAAGAGGAAAGCGATGACCGCAATTTGCCCGAAAGCGCTGACCCCGATGCGGTCCCAACGGCGTTTTGGCTCAGGTAGCAGGGCCAGGCGCGCTGAAATGGGCCGTGTCCCAATCGCTTTTCTCCAGGCTTGCGGATCTCCTGCACGGCCGCGGTTGGCCTGAAAGCCGACGCCCATCGACGTCCTGCGTGGTGGATCAACGATCATTGTTGTCATCCGCGTGCCGCCTCGTTAAATTCCGTTCCAGGGAACAGGGATTTCCAGGATACCTAGCGTCCCAAGTTCCGCTGGCAGATTAGGAAGTGCGCTTTAGCAGTACCAGAGTACTGACGAGGCTGAGGGAGCCTGAATAGGACTTTGGTACCAACGTCGCGAAGTCGCTAATGCTCCCGTGAGCGCACCACGGCACACCTTTTTTTCTAACCCCGGCTAGTCGGTTCGGTTGCGAGGCCGAGGGCACAACCGCAGCCTTTAGGATACTCCAATTTTATTCCCGTGGTTCGTGTTTTGCTCACCACGTTAACGTCCATGGGGCTTATGATTTAGGATGCAGGGGCAATCCCGCGCGTTGGTTGATGTGGCAGAATTAACCCTAAATGGCGAAAGACATGCCAGGACGAAGTACTGAGGCTCCCTCGGGTCTTTCCCGGCAGTTGGATGGACGCGCCTCCTTGGTCGAAGAGCTCTACGCACAGTCGCACGCCGCCCGTTGGGGGTTTTCCTTGGAAAGATTCGCTCTTTCCCTCGAGAGAAGCGCAGCCAAACGCTTTGTCGGTGAATCCGCCCCTCGGCAAAAACTTGAGGAATACCTTAGTTCTCTTCATGTAGAAGACCTTGCTTTAGCGGCTGCGTGTGCTGCTGGTTGCGAGTCCGCTTGGGAGCATTTTTTTGCAACGTACCGCCAATATCTCTACTCTGCGGCCGCTGCTATCACCCGGCGCCCAGCGAACGATCCTTACGCCCGCGAATTTGCCGACTCTTTGTACGCCACGCTTTATGGCAGAGAGACTGCCATCGGCCGCGTCTCGCTCTTCAATCATTTTCACGGCCGCAGCAAGCTTTCCACCTGGCTGCGGGCGGTTCTCGCCCAGCGGTATATTGACATCCTGCGCCAGGAAAAACGCTTGGAGAGCCTGGAGGACGAAGAAGTCACAGAGAAGGTTCTCTTGCCAAAGCAGAAAGCGGATTGTGAGCCCGCCGATCCAAATCGCGCGCGGTACCTGTGTTTTTTGGCTGCTGCCCTCAGGCAAGCCATCGCTTCCTTGAATTCGCTGGATCGCACGCGGCTCATTTCCTACTACTTGAAGGACCTTACGCTAGCGGAAATCGGCAAGGCCATGAACGAACATGAAGCCACCGTGTCGCGCAAGCTTGAGCGCGTGCGCCAGGAATTAAAAGAGAAAGTGATCGCCATTCTCAAGTCGGGCTGTATGGCAAAGAATGGTCTCGAAGCCCAACCCGGTCTGGATGATGCCCAGATCCAGCTTTGTTTTGAATACGCGACCGAAGCATGGCCGTTCGACTTTTCGCATTTGCTGGAGGCTATTCCGCCGGGGTCCGGCGTCTCCAAATCGCTTACTCCCGATGGCTAAACGGCAGGCTTGCAAGAGAAGCCCGCATGGCTCGTTCTAAGAAGGAGAGATGCAGGGATGGCTGCTGAAGAAGACAAAAAGTTTGACGCGGTTTTGGGCGGGTTTCTCGTGAACAACCTTCGTGTGCGCGCCGGGCATCCCCATTGTCCGGAATCCGACGTGCTCGCCGCCTATCACGAGCGTTCACTCCTGCCGGAACAAATGAATTCGTGGAAGGAACACATCGTTGGTTGCGCGCGTTGCCAGGCCATTCTTTCCGAACTCGAAGCCACCGATTCAATTTCACTTCAAGCCCGTGAAAAAGAAGAAATTCTGGCGAAGGCAGCGCAGACTGTGCCCGTCCCGAGCCAAAACCAGAACGCGACTGGGGCAACAGTCCAGAAAAAACCCCGAGTCATAAGCATCTCTCGCGGTGTGCGCTGGCAATGGCTTGTCCCTGCAGGAGCCCTTGCCGCGGGCTTGCTTGTCTGGGTGGCTTCGCACGAGAATCGCTCCCTTCAAGTAAGGGCGCCCGCAGAAGCCAAAACAGCGAAACTGGAACCTCCTGCCACGCTACCACCATCCGTCGCACGCGATGACCGGCAAGCTGCATCCGCGGACGAAGTCGCGCGCGTCTCCAAGGACCAAGGCGCGTTGGGCGGAGCCGTACCTGCAAAGCCTTCGTCAGAAGCAAAGAACCTGAAGCAATTTGAAAAGTCCGATTCGCGGGCGCGTGTTGCTCTCTCCGAGCCCCAAGCTGACAAAGAGACCGGTGCGCGTGCTGACAGGGCTCTGGATTCCATGGCGGCTGCCAGTCGCGCTCAAAACCAGCCCGCTCAAGATGCCAAGGCCGGAGTCGCGGGAGCTGTATCGGAAACCGTGCAGGTGCAGACCCTGACTGCAAACGCTCAGACGCAAAACCAACAAGAGTTGCAAAACCTTCAAGCGCAACAAAACCAGTTGAACGACCAGAAAGTTTCCGGCCCCAATCCATCGAGGCATGCGGACTTGTCGAAGAAAGCTAAATCTGAGTCGCACGCGCTCCACCGGGCTGCGGCCACTCCCGCCGCTCAGCCTCCGCCACCCCCGACGGCTCCGGCGGCGTTCAACGATAGCGCTGCCTTGCGAATGGCTGCCGTCGTTAGCCCATCGGTGATCGCGGCACCGGGCGGAAAAACTCTCTGGCGCGGCGGCCACGCGGGCATGATCGAGTTTTCCAACGACGGCGGAACCTCCTGGTCGCGACAAGTCAGCAATGTGTTCGCCGATCTCACCGCGGGGTCCGCCCCTTCAGACAAAGTTTGCTGGATTGTCGGGCGAGCCGGGACCATTCTTCTCACCACTGATGCCGGTGCGCATTGGGCCACCCTCCGTTCGCCGCTCGCTGAGGATTTGGGCGGCATTCACGCAACAGACGCTCTCCACGCCACCATCTGGAATTTCGCCAACACGAAAGTCTTTGAAACCACCGACGGCGGCATCACCTGGCAGCCCGCCGCCTCGCAATAACGTCGAGGCATTGTTGAAGGCAATTCAAAACGTCATGGACTGTCATCCCGAGCGGAGCGAGGGATCTGCTTTTCTCAAGAATTTGATTCGCCGTTTTCTGCAAGGAATTCCTTCCCCACCGTTCTAACTGAGAAGGCAAATTTCGATTGAGGTGAAAGCGAATGAGAATCCCCCGAATCCAATCCAGCGCGCGGCGGTTTTGCGCGATTTCGGCGGCAGCAGTGCTCGCCGCGAGCGCAGTCATAGCCTATCCAGCGGCCCGAAGAAACAGAGCTTCTGACACCCAGGAAAAAGAAGCTGCACGCGCGGCTTCCGATCAGTCCACGAGTTTGAACGATCAAACCGATCTCAACGTCACCGTCTACAATTCCAACATCGCCCTGGTCCGCGACGTTCGCAATCTCATGCTTCCCACAGGCACGTTTCGCCTGAAGTTCATGGACATCGCCGCCACCGTCAATCCCGCTGCCGTCCATTTCCGCTCGCTCACCGATCCCGACAAACTCGGCGTCATCGAGCAAAATTACGAATACGACCTTCTCGAGCCCGCGAAGCTGCTCCACAAATACGTCGGCAAGGAAGTCACGCTGGTCCGCGCCTATATGGACAACAACACCACCAAGCACGAAGAAATCAAGGCCACGCTGCTCTCCGACAATAATGGCCCGGTCTGGAAAATCGGCAACGACATCGTCACCGGCACTTACGCCGAAAGCTACCGCTTCCCCGAGGTTCCCGCGAATCTTTACGACCGCCCCACGCTGCTCATGTCGCTCGAAAATTCGGGCCCGCGCAAACAGCAGATTGAAGCTTCTTATCTCGCGAACAATCTTTCCTGGAACGCGGACTACGTACTTACCGTTGCGCGCGACGACAAGAACGCCGACCTCGACGGTTGGGTCACGGTCGTCAACAACAGCGGAACGGCATTCCACAATGCGCATCTCCAGCTCGTTGCCGGCGAGCTAAATCGAGTTCAGCCACCCGCTTCTACAGCCGTATACGAAGCAAATGCGATGAAAGCAAGGGCGGCTGCTCCGCAATTCCAGCAAGAAGCTTTCAGCGAGT
>Ga0126379_10001489_pt1 | contig 14326 bp, 16 predicted proteins | sample PanSoiMetPlot_24_FD_92640 | JGI IMG/M metagenome (GOLD analysis project Ga0126379, IMG submission 92640) | Tropical forest soil microbial communities from Panama - MetaG Plot_24 | ecosystem: Environmental > Terrestrial > Soil > Tropical forest > Bulk soil | place: Panama | collected 2016-02-17 | reverse complement strand
GTATTGATTACGGCAGAATCTTTAAGGCAGTATTTGCTGCCTCGCCCGTGAGCGAGCCGGGAACCTGAGTCCCGGTCGTGGTCGCGACCGGCTGCTGCCGAGGCGTTACAGAGATAGAGCGAAAAGTCCGCGTCAGAATGAGCATCGAGGGACTCGTCATCGCTGCCCGCGAAACCGGTTGCGTTGGCTGTTTGGCGAGAAGGATAGGAGCTGGTGACATGGTGCGTCCTTGCATCCTTGCATCGGCGCCGGACGCGATTCTTCAGCATGTCGCCTCGTGGGGAGATCGCATTCCCCATGCCGCTCACTAAAAGCAACATTCCTTGCGCTGTCAAGGTCAAGGCGGCCGCTGTCGTGCTGGAGAATGTTCGCCACAGCTGTCCAATGCGGCAGGCTATCGAGGCTTGTTTAACGCAGTTTTATGGGCTTGTGGCAGTTTTGTGGATGCAGGGAAATTTTGCCCTTGCGCGGATACGCGGCCTGACACACCGTAGCATCGCGCTCACAAATCTTGCCTCAACGCTGAATGGCGAACACAACGAGCGCACGACGAATAAGCCTGACCCTGTAGCTGGTCGTACCGAGAAGGCCGAATCTTTCGGATGAAAATAGGAGGAATAAATGCCAAGACAGCCTCAATTGGCGCTTCTTGCTTTGCCTCTAGCAGTCTGTTCATCGATCGCGGCTGCCCAGACACCTTCCCCTCCTGGTGTTCATGAACGTGAGCTTGCGCAAATTATTCGCCAAGCCGGCTATGATTGCCGTGAGGTTGAAAGCATCGAAGTCGCAGTCAATCCCGATCCGGCGTTCGAAAGCCTTCGTCCGGAAATAGCGATTTGCAAGAACGGAAAAAGGTTCCTGGTCGCGAAGTCGGGCCGGGGCGGTGGTAACGCAAGGCCGATCGTACGACCGCTTCCTGCAAACGCTTGATGACAGCTCGTCTGGTGTCGCCTGATTCCGGCAGCTTTTGCGCCGATCGGATCACGACGCCGCGAAGTCCTCCAAATGCAGGATCGGCGGCCCCGCTAGAAGCTAATGCTTCGCGCTCCTGGCGCCGCCCCGTTGCATTTCTGTCCGAGCGATAGCGGCCCCATCAGGCGACGCAGTTTCTAAAACTCGTCTGCGCCAGCATGTCGCGGCCGGTCATGATTTTAGCTCGCTCTTTTAAAATTGCCTTAAACTGCGAATGCTTCGCTGGCGCCGACCGTTAGGAGGTAGCAAGGTGCAAGGAGGTTCCCATGAAACCAGCTATCATATGGTCTCTTGCGGGTGGAGTGTTGCTTGCCGCTGCCGCCGCCTTCGTAATCGCGGCACCAGAGCGCGACGCCGGCCCGGTGTTCATAGAGGGCAGCAGACCCGTGACCGAAGATCAGGTCCGGCAGAAATTGGTCGCTGATGGATGGACAAATGTTCAGGTGGTACGACGCGGGCGGCTTGTCATGGCGATGGGCTCCAAGGACGGACACACCGACGCTTTCGCAGTCAATGCGCTGACAGGGCGGCTCCGTAAAGATAAAGATGATGACGATGATGACGATGATGACGATTAGGATCGGCTGAGAAAATCTCATTCATTGGGCGCTTATTCGGCTTCCGAACCGCGGACCCGCGGCCACCGTGTTATTCGCGCAAAACTGTCCGCGCGCGATAACCGGACCCGAATGTCCGGCTGCAATTCCTCCCTCACTTAGCCGAGCATTTGGGTAATGAATCGAGTTTGCTCGATTCATTTTACTTGGCCCCGCCGCCCCGCGGGGCCTTTTTATTTTATTCTACTGGGCTCATCGCGCCCAAAGTGCAAGCATCGCGAGCCGTCAGCACCAGTACGGGAGTTTGATTGCCGCGCGTTCGGAGTTCCGCCAGCAGGCTCGGTCCGTCGCCGTCATGCAGACCGAGGTCAATGATCGCCGCGTCATAGGAAGTCACCGCGAGGGCCGCCCGGGCATCTGCACAAAGCGACACCACATCCACCGTGAATCCCACGCGCACCAAAGCCGCCTTTGTGAGCTCGGCGATCCGTGTTTCGTCCTCGACGATCAAAAGGCGCATTGGACCTTCTACTGTTGTTCACACCTACTGTTCGCGCTGTTCGCGGCTTGCATGTTACTCTGAACCAGCGTCCATCTAAATCGCCGAGCAAACGATCCTAATCAACTACTCGCTGCGTCCGAAATCAAAGAAAAAAGTAGCGATGCTTTGCGCGCGGTGCCCGTTATGCGGTGAGCGCATCCACGATCTGATGCTATCGCGCGCGACATTTTCGACTGCGACTTTCACAAAGTTGCCGCAAGCAGATAAAACTGCCTTAAACAAAGCTTCGTAGCGTCGCACCGTGCCTGCGACAGCGTGCTTTGACCTTGACATGGTACGGACGTGTCCCGTTAATAGGTCCATGGGGGTGCGATCTCCCCACGAGGCGACAGCCGAAGCATCGCGTCCAAAAGTCTGCGCTTGTGGCACACGTGCAAGGACGCGCGATGTTATCGACCGAGACCAATTCCTGCAGAACACTTGCACGCTTGTTTGGCTTCGTCTGGCCGCTCGACGCACGTCGGGATCGCTCACGCGCGACCGGATTGCGCCATCCACCAGTGCAGAAACGGACTACAAGCCGATCGGTCGCGACAAGCCGATCGGTCGCGACTCGGTCCGCAGTCTTGACAAGCTGAGCGATCCAATCATGCCTACCAGGGAGACCAAAATGAGCAGAAGTTGGAAGTTGGCGATAACGGTCGGACTCGTGACCCTTGGGGGTACGTTTGCAGCCCTATCGGCCGAGGGCGCCGATGAAGCACTCATCAAAGCCCTGCCAGGTGCGAAAACCACCCTCCTGCAAGGCATTGCGCAAGTGGCCAAAGGAACGGAAGTACCTACCGAAGCCAAGTACGAAATGGACAAGGGCAAGCTTGCCCTGACGGTCTACACCTCTGCCAAGGGTTTCGACACCGCCGCGGAAGACAATTCCTTCAACGAATACGGCGGCGATGCGACCGGAGCGGCCTGGACTCCCGACAAGGAGGTGTTCGCTGACCTCAAGCACATCGCTCGGTCGGCGCAGTACCACACACTGCTTTCGATGACGAAGATGACTATCCCAGCGATCATCCAGAAGGCCTCCCCAATGGGCATGGTCTTCTCCGTCAAGGAAAAAATCCGAAACGGCAAGCCGGTTTTCGAGGTGATGACCGCCCAGGGCGGCACTGCGAAAACTACCTACTACGATTTGCTGACCGGCGAAGTCGCGGCTGGATTATAAGCGACCTTGGCTCCTCTTCGAGGGCAAAGCCGGTGGTCTGAGCGTACATGCTCTGACCACCGAGGTGCGAAACGTCTCACTTCAGATAAGCGTCTGGAGGCCTCGAGCCGGAAAAGCTGCAAGAATTAAAGCTGCAAGAATTAAAGAGGGTTGATGATGATTTCAACTATCGTAAAACACGCCGGGCGGCGCGCACAGGGACACCGGTCAACAGCGGCCGTGATTGCATTCCTCTCACTTGCCGTTATCTCGCCGACTGCGGCTCAAACCGCGCCAACCGCAGAAGAAGCCCGCCTGCTTGAATTCGGCAAGGAAATCTTCAAGAGCAAAGCCGTGTGTCAGTACTGTCATAAATGGGATGCATCAGGCGACCAAGGCTATGGCGGTAATGCCCTGTCGCTTCGCGCGACACATCTCACCCCTGAACAGCTGACCGAAGTCGTGAAATGCGGCCGGCCCGGTACCGGCATGCCCTATCACGACCGCTTCGCGTACACGGACAAGCGCTGCTACGGACATACGCGCGAGGAAATGGGCAAGGACATACCGCCGGCCGGAAACGATTTCCTGTCGCAACGCGAGGTGGACGCCGTGGTCAAGTACCTGTTCGCGAAAGCGGTCGGGCGCGGGCCGGCGACCTATGAGGATTGCGTCGACTTCTGGGGCAAAGACACCCGACAGTGCGATCCAATGAAGAACTAACGGGCAATCTCCAACCGCTCATTCGCGGTTGCGTTAGTAACGGGGGCCGGCGAGGCGAACAATGAAATCCTTCAAGTGCGTCACTCTTCTCCGTCTTATGATGGCGATCCTGCCGCTGGTTGCCGCGCCTTCGCAGGCCCAGGGTCCTGAGACGCCTCTTCTCAATCTGGAAGCCAAGATACTCCTCGGCGAGGTGAAGGGGCGGATTGATCACATGGCCCTTGATCCGCTCCGGAACCGGCTCTTCGTAGCGGAGCTTGAAAACAACTCGGTAGGAATTGTCGATCTTAGCGAGCGGAAGGTCGTCCACGTCATCACCGGACTGACTGAACCGCAAGGTGTGGGCTACGAGCCATCAAGCGATACGCTTTACGTCGCCAATGGCGGTGACGGATCGGTTCGCCTGTATCGCGGTGCAGATTATGCCGAAACCGGCCGCATCGATTTGGGCGACGACGCGGACAATGTCCGTATCGACCCCGATACCAAGCATGTCCTGGTCGGGTATGGCGCCGGCGCTATCGCGACGATCGATCCCGCCAGGCGAACCAAGATCGCCAATTTTCCGTTGCCGGTTCACCCGGAGGGTTTCCAGCTCGACCACAAGAACAACCAGATCCTTGTGAACCTGCCGCGTGCCCGGGCAATTGCGGTGCTCGACAGGATGAGTGGCCAACCGAAGGCAGTCTGGCCCATGAAAGAGAGTGGCGCGAATTTTCCAATAGCGCTCGATGAGGATACCCAGCGGGTCTTGGTTGCCTTTCGCACCCCTCCGAAACTGGGAGTGTTTTCTGCCCATAATGGAGAAAGTATTGCTAGCGTCGAGTTATGCGGCGATGCCGACGATCTTTTCGTTGACGCAAAGCGTGGGCGCGTCTACGTGAGCTGTGGCGAGGGATTCCTCGACGTCTTCGATGCACGCGGAGCTGACTTTCGTCGGTTAGCTCGACTACCGACGGTCCGCGGCGCGCGCACCTCGTATTATGTTCCGTCGGCGGACCGGGTGTTTCTTGCGGTGCGTGCGGCATCGTTGGAGCCGGCAGCTGTGTGGGTGTACCGGCCGGTGCCTTGAATGGGCTTCGAAGGGGTGGCAGCATGAGAATGACGCATCGGATTTCGAAAATGCAATCTTCAGCGTTGCTCACATGCGCAATGATTGTCGGCGTAGCGGTGGTGGCCGGCTCCACGGCGTCATTTGCGTATCGCCCATTCGATGGCACTGACGCTGCGGTAGCTGCCCCAAAAGAGGTCGAAATCGAGTTGGAGCCTGCCGGAGTGCTGCGGCAGAACTCACAAACATTCCTTATTGCACCCTTCATGATCTTCAATTTGGGCCTTGCAAAGAACTGGGAGTTGGTGCTCCAAGGTCAAGGGCAAAGTCCGCTCACCAATTCAGACGAACCTGTGAGCCTCGTCGGTGTCGGCGCATTCCTCAAACACGTATTGCGGGAGGGGAGCCTCCAAGACGCCAGTGGGCCGAGCCTTGCAATCGAATTTGGACCGCTGCTGCCCGGTATCAACGGCGATAACGGTTTCGGCGGGAGCTTCGGCACGATCGTGTCGCAGCGCTGGGACTGGGGAACTGTGAACGCGAATGTCGTTACCGAACTCACGCGCGACCAGCACGCCGACGTCTTTCTGGGTGCGATCATAGAGGGACCATATAAGTGGAAAGTGCGACCCGTAGCAGAGATTTTCTATGAAGAGGAAATTGGCCAAACACGAACCTTTTCCGGCTTGGTTGGCGCGATCTGGCAGGTCAAGGAAGACCTGAGTTTTGACATCGGCTTCCGCCACGCCCTGGTGAACGGACGTCCGGTCGAGGAATTTCGTGCAGGGGTAACGTTCGGCTTCCCCCTTCCGGAATTCAAGCGGGGCAGACGTGCAACCTAACCGAGGGAGCAACGGATAAAAATGCTGCGTTGACGGCCAAAGGAGGCTTCACATGAGGATGACTTCGGTCCTCTGTCATCCTTCATTCGGTTGTCGCGATCGGTGATTAGCTTGAGGTATGAGCATAAAGGTTGGTTTATGCCGCGTGCTGGTTATGTGCAAGAGCACCGATGGCTCACGAATGAGCCGCCGAATAAAAAGGACGGCCATTCGCTGCCTACGGCTTCCACGACTTCGAAGTGAAGTCAAACAACCGGGCAAACGAGCCCATCCACGGAGGACTGTCATGACAGGTATGTTCCGGATTCTCGCAGCCTGCGGCGCCATGCTTTCGACGGTCGCCGCCGCCGATGCGCAGGGCATCGACTGGGCCAAGATCGACGGGATTTTTGGCAGAACGGGAGCCGTTGGCGGCGCCGTTCATCGCTGGGGTTTTCCCCGATCTGACCTGCAGGTCACGCTCGACAGCGTGACGATCCGGCCGACACTTGCGCTCGGCGGTTGGATCGCCTTCCAGCCAATGGGGAACACGGCGATGGCGATGGGCGACCTCGTGCTGCTCCAGAGCGAGGTCAACCCGGTCATGGCCAAGCTGATCGAAGGCGGCGTGGAAGTGACCGCGGTTCACAATCACCTGCTGCGGTCCGAACCGTTGACATTCTACTTGCATGTCGGTGGACACGGCGATCCGGTGAAAATGGCCGAGACCGTCCGCGATGCATTAGCCGTAAGCAAGACGCCACTCACGCCCCCTACGCCCCCCGCTCAGCCTCCTGCCATCGATCTCGATACCGCTCAGATCGATCAGATCCTCGGCGCCAAGGGCGTCAACAATGGCGGGGTCTACGCGGTCAACGTACCCCGCCGCGATCCAATCACCGAGCAAGGAATGGCGGTGGGCGCACCGATCATGGGTGGCGCAACCGCGATCAATTTCCAACCGACGGGTGGCGGCAAAGCGGCGATCACTGGCGACTATGCGCTCATCGGGTCGGAAGTCACTGAGGTGGTGAAGACGCTGCGCGCCAACGGTATCGACGTGACGGCCATTCACAGCCACATGCTGACGGAGGAGCCGAGAATCATCTTCCTTCACTTCTGGGCCAATGACGACGCTCTGAAGCTTGCCAAAGGCCTGCGCGCCGCCCTCGACAAGACAGCGGCCGCAAAGAGCTGACCGGCGTGAGTTCCGAAGGTGGATCGCTTGACGCGATACACCTTCGGACCAACACGACAGTTAGGTGAGAGCGGATTCGACGGAGACCAATGCGCCAGACCTGAAGGTTTTCGTCAGCGGCTCGTTCGCGTCTTGCGCACACATTAATCGCCGAGAGGGGCTTTAATCGTGTTGCAAATCGCTTCGTTCACCAAGTTCTACGGCGAACAGCTGGCGCTTGAGAGCGTCGGCTTTTCGGTGCAGGCCGGCGAGATCCTGGGCCTGATCGGACCCAACGGCGCCGGCAAGACGACATTACTGGAAGCGATTGCCGGTTTGCTCCCAGTCGATTCAGGCGAGATTCGCTTCCACGATCAGCCGTTGCCGGCGCACCGACGGCGCGAGGTGATCTTCTACCTGCCCGATGGTGTCCGCCCTTACGCCGATCAAACTGCAGAGCAGGCACTGACGTTCTTTGCGGGCGTCTACCGGCGCTCGGCGGACGAGGTGTCCGAGATCGTTTCGACAGTCGGTCTCCGCCCTGTCCTGGCGAAACGCATTCACTCCCTTTCCAAAGGCTATAACCGCCGCCTGATCATCGCGCTCGGATTTCTGACGCGACACCCGATTTTGCTGATGGACGAGCCGTTCGATGGCTTCGATCTCAGACAAAGTCGCGACATGATGGGTGTCTTGCGGCGCGTGGCATCGGGCGGCCGCACCCTGCTGTTGTCGATCCATCAACTCCGAGATGCCGAACAGGTCTGCGACCGTTTCGCCCTGCTGGCAGATGGCCGAATTCGAGGCGTCGGTACGCTCGAAGAGTTGCGCGGCCGGGCCAACCGTCCCAGCGGGAATCTGGAGGACGTCTTCCTTGCCCTTACCTGAAACATCGTGGGCACGCAGCGCTCCAGTTTGGCCGCTGTTCGTGAAGGAGCTGCGCGAAATTACCGGCGGTCGGGCCCTATGGACGCTGTTGCTGATCGCATGCCCGCTCGTGGGTTACAGTTTCTTCCAAGCGATGTCGCTGTACGGGGAGGCGAGTGCCGCGGCCGCAAATTCGCCGGTACTGGCTGCCAGCCTTTCCCCGTTGGACGGAATCTTGGTCCCGACGTTCGGGTCGTTCTACGTTGCCGTCACGCTTCTGTTTCCGTTCGTAGCCATCCGGGTGCTTGGCGAGGAGAAGCAGTCCGGCGCCTTGCGGCTCCTGGTCCAGCTGCCGTACCGCACCGTCACGCTCGTCGGCGTTAAGCTCGCCGCGGTGTTTTTTGCCTGGCTGTTGTGCGCGATTCCGGTGCTTTCGTCGATCCTGGCGTGGTGGATAGTTGGCGGACACTTGTCTTCAGCCGAGACTCTGACGCTGTTCTTGGGACACCTGCTATACGGTCTGCTCATCGGCGCGGTGGCCCTCTTCGCCGCATCGCTCACCGAAAATAGCGCCACGGCCGCAATCGTGACTCTGGCGTTTACCATCGGGTCCTGGGTGCTCGACTTCACCATCGCGGGCCGCCCCGGCTGGCTCGAATGGTTCGCCCATTTGTCGCTAACCCAGGTCATTCGCACCTTTGAGCAAGGACTTCTTTCGGTGGGCCTCATTGCGGGCGTGGCCGTCGCCATCTGCGGCTTTGCCGCTCTGGCAGCGATCTGGCTGCCGCCTGGTGTCGCGATCGGGCGGAAGCTGGTGCGCTCTGCCCTGTGCGTCAGCGCCGCGGCGGCCGTGCTCTTGCCCGTGTCGCAGTTCAAGACGTCGATCGACGTCACTGAGGATCGCCGCAATTCCTTTGCGGTTGCCGATGCAAATCAGCTCGCAAAACTTGCCGAGCCGCTGACCATCGCGGTCCACCTTGCAGCGGAAGACCCTCGCTACATTGATCTGCAACGGAACGTGCTGGCGAAGCTCGAACGGGCGATGCCGCACGTTTCTATTCGTGTCGCCACTGCGCGACAGACCTTCGCATCTTCGGCTGGCGATGAAGCCTACGGCGAGATCGAATATCGCTATGGCGCTCGGTCTGACACCACTCGATCGACAAGTCCCAGCGAAATTCTGCCGCTGATCTATGGCCTTGCAAACGTGTCGCCTCCGGCGCCAATCCCTTCCGCGGAATATCCCGGCTATCCGCTCGTCACCGATGGCGCGTTCGTCCTTCTCTGGTTTCTTGCCGTGCTGCCCATCCTGGTCGTTCTCGCATGGTGGCGCAGCCGTCGTTTACCGTCCAACAGCCGAACTTTTCTCAAGGAGGTCATCATGAATAGTGGCACCAGAGCACTGCTCATCGCAGCCGTGGCCGTCGTTCTCTTGCTGTTGCCGGCAATTGCCGCGCCGGTCTTCAAGGTGGATCTCTCCGGTGAAACGGCCGGCGCCGAGCCGAAGGCGCTGGTTCCGGTGGTCGGCATCTGGCGCATCGAGACCGAGGCGGGCAAGCCCGTGCTGGCGGTCGACGGGCGGCAATGGAAGGAGGGCCAATCTTCCGCCGGCATCGCCGACAAGGCGCGCGCGCTCTACGGCGAGCGCTACGCCGAATTTCTCGACCGCGTGCAGGCCTATGCATACTACCCCTATGTGGTCGCGAAAGACGTCGACGACTTCAAGAATGGGGAAATCAGCGTCCGCTTCGAGGGCCTGTCCGGCCGCATCGATCAGGGCGCCGGCATCCTGTTCAATCTCAAACCCAACGGCGACTATCTGACGATCCGGGCGAACTGCCTTGAGAACAATCTGGTGCTGTGGAAGTTCGAAAAAGGCAAGCGGTCGTCAGTCGAATGGGTGAGAAACACGCCGACCTCCAGCCGGCAATGGCACGACCTCAAAGTCCGCATAGCCGGCAACAAGGTGGAGGGCTATCTCGACGGCAAGCTCTATCTGCAGCACACGTTGCCGACACCGGTCTCCGGGAAAATTGGCCTGTGGTCGAAGGCGGACAGCTACATGCATTTCGACGACTTCGCCGCCACAGTGAGCGAGTGACGATCGAGTTGCCAAGATGTTGCGTGCGTCCTTTGCGGTTCGACTGGCAGGTATCTGCGGCATGATGATGGCGCAGATACCTGTCGCAGACGCTGACGACGGGTACTGTTCGGCACTCACTCGCATCACCGCGCTCGTAAACACCAAAGAGCGGTTTGCCAGCATCATCGGGCAACCGCGCGAGGGCAATTTCCTGGAAACGACGCTTCCGCTGCCCGGCTGGGGAGACTGTTCGTTCTATGGAACGCGAACTTATACCTGCGACTCCATGCCTTTTGCGACCGCCGGTGAGGCCGAGCGCGCCTTTGCAACGACGCTTGACGACATCAAGAGGTGCCTGCGCGACGGCTGGGCCGAGGACCAAAGCCGAGCCTCGCCGGCCTATGCGGTTCTTCACGACAACCGGCAGGTGGCCTCTATCACGATTAATACCGACCAGACCGAGAAGAACGAACAGATCGTGCGTCTCATCTTGTTTCTGCGGAGCGGCCGGTGAGCGCACGTTGCGCCCGATGCTCAATTCAATCTCGGGGTCAAGTACCACAAGGGACAGGGTGTTACACGGGACTATGCGGTTGCGGTGAGCTGGTTTCGAAAGGCGGCCAATCAGGACTTCGCTGCCGCCCAACTAAGCTTGGGCGTCATGTATGAGAACGGCCTAGGCGTCCGACAGGACTTTACGACCGCTGTAAGTTGGTATCGAAGGGCTGCCGACCAAGGCAACACAGCTGCTCAATTAAACCTCGGGGTCATGTATGAGAACGGCTGGGGCGTGACGCAGAACCACGTCATCGCGCACATGTGGTTCAGCTTGGCGGCCCCGCGATGGGGATAGAGATGCAGTAAGAAAATAGGATACAGTCCCTGCGAAGCTGACTCCAGCGCAAATCGCGAAGCGGAGCGGCTATTCCGCGAATGGGAACCGAACTCTGCTCCGCGTTGAATGGCGGCGCAATCTGCACGTTAAGCCTCCCAAAGAGAGGAGCCGTAAGCGGCCGGAAGATGAAATCCGTTCGATTCGTGCTTGAAGCCAACGAGTGCTCGATAGGGTTAAGATCGCGTCGCACTCCTAGGCGGTATCGCACTGCCTCCAAATTCTGACCTCAGTGCGCTTGAGGGAATTCATGAGTACCGGATGGATAAAGATACTTGGTTGCCATGGCTCTCTCCACCTTGCGCAGCGAATCTCGGTCGGCGGCAACTCATCCGCCACAGCATATCAAGCTGCACGCCGTATTTTCACGGTATGTCGCCGGTCCGAGGGCTTCCGCAACGGCTTTTCTCACGTTATTCTACGATGCCCGACCCACAGCACGTCGTAAGCGCGTTGTGCGCGACCTGGAACGGCGGTTCCCGGAAAGGTCAGGATTACATGATAGTTTGGCTGTCCCTTCTCGAACGATGGACAGGAGGTCGCTGCATGCTTACGCACGTTCGCTCAATTTTGACGTTGGCCTTTCTTTCTACAACTCCGTCGCTCTTCGCGAGTTTTCCCACGGTCGCGGCCGCCGACGAGGTTGTGGTACTGACGACCACCACGACGCAGGACAGCGGCATTTTGAAGCACATCACGGAAGCCTTCGAGCGGAAGACCGGCACCAAGGTGAAGACAATCGTCGGCGGGAGCGGCGACATCTTGAAACAAGGCGCACGCGGCGAAGGTGATGTTCTCCTAACGCACTCGCCCGCGGCCGAGAAGGAATGGATGGCGCAGGGTTATGGAGTTTCGCGCCGCCTTGTCATGTATAACGACTTCGTCATCATCGGCCCTGCGGCAGATCCAGCTGGCATCAAGGGGCTGCGCGCCGCCGAAGCATTGAAGCACATCGCCGAAAAGAAGGCTGTTTTCGTGTCGCGCGGAGATCAATCCGGCACGAACGTGAGTGAGCTGGCGATGTGGCGTCGGGCCGCGATCAATCCCAAAGGCCAACCTTGGTATCTTGAGACCGGTCAGGGGCAGGGGCTGACGATGGAGGTGGCGGCCTCGCGGCAGGGCTATGCGTACACTGACCGCGGCACCTATCTCGTGTTCGAGAGCCGGTTGCGCCTCCCGATCCTTGTCGAGAACGATCCATCACTCTTCAACATCTACCACGTGATGCCGGTCGACCCCGCAAGGTTTCCGAAGGTCAACGCTGTCGCCGGGAAGGCATTTGCCGATTATGTCCTTTCCCCCGAGGGACAGCAGATAATCGGCGAGTTCGGGAAGGCACAGTACAGCCGATCGCTGTTCGTCCCGGCTGCCGGCAAGACCGAGGAGCAGGTGCTGTCCAACTAAGGATGCAGGTTGGAGAGGCAGCATGGGGGCGGTGAATTGGGAATATTGGAGCGAACTTGGGTCGGGTTTCGTCGGCGCGATCCTATTGTTGGTGACGGGCGATCCGGAGACGTGGACCATCGTCCGGCAATCGCTTTTCATCTCCATCACCGCAAGCGTAGCGAGCATCATCCCCGGTGTGCCAATTGGCGCGTGGGTCGCCGTTTCTTCCTTTCCCGGCCGCAATCTTCTGATGACCGCCTTCAACACCGGGTTTGGCCTGCCGCCAGTTGTCGTCGGCTTGATTTTGTCGATCCTCCTGCTACGCCATGGCCCGCTCGGCGGGCTTAATCTGCGCTTCACGCCGACTGCAATGATCATCGCGCAATTCATCCTTTGTCTGCCGATCGTGATTAACCTCACTGCGGTCGCCGTTCAGCAGCTCAATCCCAAGCTTCGGTTGCAGATGCGCGCGCTCGGGGCGTCACGTTGGCAGCTCATGTGGCTGCTCGGGCGGGAAATCCGCTTGCCGCTGCTCGGTGCCTACATGGCGGCGTTCGGCGCTGTGGTGCATGAGGTCGGCGCTAGCCAGATGGTCGGCGGCAACCTTCCTGGATCGACCCGAGTGCTGACGACTGCAGTCGTTATGGAAACAGGCATGGGCCATTACGACCGCGCCATGGCCTACGGCGTGGTGTTGCTTCTGCTGGTCGGCGTTGTTGCCGCTCTACTGACGTGGGTCCAGCAACGCGACGCCCCCCGGTGATTTCGGCCCTCCTCCAAGCTGAAAATATCAGCGCGCAGCGCAGCGGTCGCGTCGTCCTTGAATCGTGCAGTCTCTCTGTTGAACCGGGCGAGCGGATCGCGATCTACGGGCCAAATGGAGCGGGCAAGAGCACCATGCTCCAAACGCTGGCGGGGTTGCTGCCGATAGCCTCCGGCCTGATCTCATTTCGGGGCAAGGCCGTTGGTCGAGAAATGTCCTTGTTGGAATTCCACCGCCGGACTGCGGCCGTATTTCAAGAGCCGTTGTTGCTCCGGGGCACTGTGCGCCACAACGTGGAACTTGGCCTCAAACTTCGCGGAGTGGTCGCTCCGGAACGCGCCGCTCGCATCCAACCTTGGCTTGATCATCTGCACATCGCACATCTTAGCGATCGGCCGATTACCGCGCTTTCCGGCGGAGAGGCGCAGCGCACAAGCCTCGCCCGGGCACTTGTTCTCGATCCCGAAGTCTTCTTCCTCGATGAACCGTTCGCTGCACTCGACGCCCCCACCCGTTCCCGGCTTGCCGACGAACTCGCGGACATCCTCGATGAACGACAAATTGCTACGCTCTTTGTCACCCACGACATCGATGAGGCGGCCGCCTTGTGCGATCATTGTGTGGTTCTCGATGCCGGCCGTGTACTGCAGCAGGACAATATGGCAACCGTGCTTGCCCGGCCAACTTCGCGACGCGTCGCTGAAATTATTGGCATGTCAAACGTGTTCGAGGCTCGGGTTGTAGACGCTGGGCCCGGAGGGACATGGCTCCAATGGGGCGATCATAGAATTCGCACGGTCGCACGAGCGCGCGTTGGGGAGTGCGTTGCATTTCTGATCCGGCAGGAGCAAATCCGTCTACAAGCCGCGGGGGCCGAAGCGATCAACCGCATTCGCGGGCGGGTTTGCGATAACCGTCGACGAGGCAGGACTCGTTCCATATCGGTTTGCGTCGGCAACCTGCATCGAATCAAGGTGCCGGCCGATCTGAGTGACTGCACGCGACCGGGCGAGGAAATCACCGTGTTCTTTCCGGCTGATGCTTTATGGATTTTTCCTGATCGGAGCGAGAATCTGGGAGGGTCCCCCGCCGTTAGTTAGTCGGGCAGCTAGCACGTTGCGTCAACGGACCGTGTCCAAGATTGGATTTCGAATGCCGTCCGAGGCGCCCAACGGCAACCTCTATTGAGCGCTCCGGGCCTCCTTCTGCACCTCGGTCACCACGGCATTGTAATGGCTCATCACACCACCTACCAATGCCGTCACTGCAACGATATCCGGCTTGTCAGGCATGAGCAGCGCCTGCTCGATCTGAACCATCCCGGTTTC
>Ga0126379_10001488_pt1 | contig 14327 bp, 13 predicted proteins | sample PanSoiMetPlot_24_FD_92640 | JGI IMG/M metagenome (GOLD analysis project Ga0126379, IMG submission 92640) | Tropical forest soil microbial communities from Panama - MetaG Plot_24 | ecosystem: Environmental > Terrestrial > Soil > Tropical forest > Bulk soil | place: Panama | collected 2016-02-17 | reverse complement strand
GCGGGATCTTCTGACCCCGATGGGCTTCCTGGTCGAGGAGGCGCCGGATGCGGCGTCGTGTCTCGCCCGGGTCGCCGAGGCGCCGTTCGACGCAGTGCTCCTCGATCTCCGGATGCCGGAGATGAGCGGCCTCGAGGCGACGCGCCGTCTGAGAGCGCTCGGCGGCGCGCCGCGGCTCGTCATCGTCGCGGTCTCGGCGAGCGTGTCCGGGCATCACCGGGACGAGTGCATCACCGCCGGCGCGGACGATTTCCTGGCGAAGCCCTTCCGGCTCGAACAGCTGCTGGACCTGCTGTGCCGTCATCTGGGCCTCGAGGCGATCCACGACGGCGAGGCTGTCGGGCCGGCCGACGAGCCGGGGCGCCGCGCGGACGCGCCCGCAGCGTTCGACGTTCCGTCCGCCGATGTGCTCGCGGCGCTTCTCGCGCACGCGCGCCGCGGCGACATCAAGCACGTGCTGGAGCTGGCGGGAGACATCGACGCCGGCGACGCCCGGTACGAGCCGTTCGCGAGAGAGCTGCGCGCGCTCGCGCGAACCTTTCAGGTCAACCGGCTCTGCCAGTTGCTGGAGCGGGCAATCTCCTGGACTGAAGAACAGTTCTGAGGGCGAGTCCGGCAGGTCCGAGGCCTGAACCCCTCGAGCCAGCCCTCAGGTATCCGAGCGCCGGGCTTCGGGGGTCGGATCTGGCCGGGCGCCGGTCACCCACACGGAGGCGTTGGTCGTTCCCGTGCGAAAACGGCCGACGACGGAGAGTCGACAATGCCCATGCTACCAGACGGCACCCGCAATGGCCCGTTCGCCGGGGTTCTGATCGCCGACCTCACGCACGCCCTCTCCGGGCCCTTCTGCACGATGCTGCTCGCCGAGCTCGGCGCGCGCGTGGTGAAAATTGAACGGCCGCCGGCCGGGGACGTCGCGCGCGCCTTCGGGCCGCTGGTCGATGGACAGAGCGCCTACTTTGCCAACATCAATCGCGGCAAGGAGAGTATCGCGCTCGACATCGAGGCGCATCCCGACCGCGAGCTCGTCCGCGAGCTCGTGCGACGCGCCGACGTGGTGGTGGAGAACTTTCGACCCGGCACGCTCGACCGCCACGGCCTCGGCTATGAGGCGCTGCGGCAGATCAACCCGCGGCTCATCCTGACGTCGATCTCGGGGTTTGGCGCCACCGGCCCCGAGAGCTGGGAAGGCGCCTACGACACGGTGATTCAGGGCCTGTGCGGATTGCTGAGCGTCACCGGCTTTCCCGACGGACCGCCGACCATGGTCGGTGAAGCGATCGCCGATTGCCTGGCCGGCACGATGGCCTTCGGCGCGATCGGAGCGGCGCTCTTCGACCGCGAGCGCACCGGCCGGGGAGTGCACATCGATATCGCAATGTTCGACTGCATGCTGACGATCATGCAGTGCGCGCTCGCGATCCATCTGGCGACCGGCACGACGCCCGGGCGGATCGGCAACAACTATCCGGTCGGCGCGCCGTTCGGCGTGTTTCGCACGGGCGCTGGTGATCTGACCCTCTGCGCCGCCAGTGATCTGTCGTTCGGACGATTGTGCGCGGCTCTCGCCGTCCCGGCGTTGGCAGCGGATCCGCGTTTCGCCGGCCCGCCGGAGCGCACTGCCAACCGCGACGCCTTGCGGGCGGCGCTCGAGGCCGCGCTGGCCGCACACACAGCGGTGGAATGGGTCGACGAGCTACAGCACGCCGGAGTGCCGTGCGGCGTGGTGAACACCATCGCCCAGGCGGTCGAGGATCCGCAGACCGCCGCGCGCAACATGATCCTGCGCGCGGGCGCTCTACGAGTGCCGGGCAATCCGCTCAAGATGAGCACCTTGGCCGACCCGCCGGAGCGGCGGCGCGCGCCGGCGATCGATGCGGACGGTCCCGCCATTCGCGGCGAGCTCGCGACGAGCGCCGGGCGCGATGGCTGATCGCGATGTTGGGCTCGTCGCCATTCGACCGCCGGCCCAGGCGTTTGCCGACGCACCGCAGAGCGGTCAGCGCGGGCGCGCGATGCCGAGCTTCTTCATCCGGTACTCGAGCGTGGTGGGCCGGAGGCCGAGGAACTCCGCAGCGCCGCCCGCGCCGCTCACGCGCCAGCCCGTTGCCTCGAGCACCGCGGTGATGTGCTGGCGCTCGACCTCCTCGAGCGTCGCCAGCCGGGACGGCGAGGCCGCGCCGCCCGGCGAGCGCGGCCAGCCCGTGGCGGCGAGCTCGGTCCCCTGGCTCACGATCACCGCGCGCTCGACGACGTGCTCCAGCTCGCGGACGTTGCCGGGCCACGCGTACGCGGCGAGCGCGGCCATCAGCCGCTCCGGCACGCGTTCGATGCGCCGGCCGAGCTTGGCCGCGTGCTTCTTCGCGAAGTGCGCCACCAGCAGCGGGATGTCCTCGCGCCGCTCGCGCAGCGGGGGCAGGTGGATCGGGAACACGTTCAGGCGGTAGAAGAGGTCGGGGCGGAAGCGCCCATCGCGCGCGGCCCGATCGAGGTCGCGATTGGTGGCGGCGATCACGCGCACGTCGATGGGAATAGGCCGCGCGCTGCCGACGCGCTCGATCTCGCCCTCCTGCAGCGCGCGCAGGAGCTTCGGCTGCAGCTCGAGCGGCAGCTCGCCGATCTCGTCGAGGAACAGCGTGCCGCCGCTGGCCAGCTCGAAGCGCCCGATTTTTCGCGCGACCGCGCCGGTGAACGCGCCCTTCTCGTGGCCGAAGAGATCGCTCTCGATCAGCGCGGCGGGGATGGCCGCGCAGTTCACCTTGACCATCACGGCGTCCTTGCGCCGGCTCTTCGCGTGAATCGCCCGGGCGATCATCTCTTTTCCCGTGCCCGTCTCTCCCGTCAGGAGCACGGTGGAATCGGTCGGCGCCACCTGCTCGACGCTCTTGAGGACGCTCGCGAGCGACGGGGACGCGCCGATCGGCTGGTTCTGCCCGAGGGAATCGTCCACGAGGTACCGCGTCAGGCCCTCCAGGCGTTGGCGCTGGGCCTCGGCCTGCCGCCGCTCGTCGATGTCCCGCAGGATCACCGTGTAGAGCGGCGCGCCTCCGACCTCCGCGCGCGAAATGGTGGCCTCCACGGGGAACGCCCGGCCATCCGCGCGCAGCGCCGTGAGCCCGTCCGGCATCCAGACGGCCCCGGCGGCGCCGCGCCGCATGTAGTCGTCGAGGGCGGCCTCGAACCCGTCCGACGCGAGACGCGCGAACGGCGTGCCGACGGCCGCCGCCGCATCGAGCCGGAACACCCGCTCGGCCGCGGCGTTCCAGAGGCGGATCACCCCCGTCGCGTCGAGGGCCACGATCGCGTCCATGGCGGAGGCGAACACCCGCGAGAGGCGATCCTCGCTCTCCTGGAGCTTCACGCGGAGGTTCACGATCGTGAGGTGGGCGCGCAGGCGCGCCAGGAGCTCCTCGAGCTGGAAGGGCTTGGTGACGTAGTCCACCGCGCCCGCCTCGAAGCCGCGCACCTTGTCGATCGTGTCGGTGAGCGCGGTCATGAAGATCACCGGGATGTCGCGGAGCGCGGGATCCTTCCGGAGCCGCTCGCAGGTGGCGAACCCGTCCAGGCCGGGCATCAGCACGTCGAGCAGGATCACGTCGGGGCGGGCGAGGGGAACGCGGGCGAGCGCGCTCTCGCCGTCCTCGGCGACCAGCACGTCGAAGCCGGCGTTGCCCAGGAGGTCGAACAGCACGCTCAGGTTGTCCGGGGTGTCGTCGACCACCAGGACGACCGGTCGGCGTTCCGGGGTGTGAATCACGGTGCGGATCGCTCCTCCTCGGGACACCGGCGCCCGCGGGGGCTCACGCGATGACGCAACGGAGAATCGGCGCGCCGGGCGGCTCAGCGTAGCACTCCGGCGCGAGGCGGGGCAAGGCACGCGGGCAGCGTATAATCGCGCCCGACGACCGAGGGCATCGGACGCGACGGCCAGATCGCGATCTCCCGCTGGCAACGCCGAGCGCCCCGCGCATCACCCCGACAGGAGGACAGCGTGGACTTTCGCCTCACCGACGAGCAGCGCCGCATGGTCGACGCGCTCCGCAAGTTCCGGCGCGACGTGCTGGAGCCGAACGCGATCCGGTACCTCGACGGGACGTTTCCCCACGAGAACATGGCGAAGCTCGCGGAGATGGGCATTCTCGGCATGGCGGTGCCGGCGGAGTACGGCGGCTCGGGGCTCGGCGTGCTCGACACGGTGATCGCGCTCGAGGAGATCGGCAAGGCCTGCTACGTGACCGCGATGGCCGCGCTCGGCGAGGTGGGCGTGCAAACCCGGATCATCAGCGCGTTCGCCCCCGAGTCGCTCAAGCGGAAGTACCTGCCGGCGATCGCCTCCGGGAAATGCATCCTGTCGATCTGCATGACCGAGCCCCACGCGGGCACCGACGTGCCGGCCTACCGGACCAACGCGGAGATCACCGGAGATCGCGCGGTGATGAAGGGCGCGAAGACGCTGATCAGCCGCGCCGATGTGGCCGATCTCTTCGTGGTGTTCACCCGCGTGAACGGCGTGCCCGGCGCGCGCGGCATCGGCTGCGCCCTCGTGGAGAAGGGCGCGCCCGGGCTCTCGTCGAAGGCGGCGTTTCACACGATGGGCGGCGAGTACCTGTGCGAGGTGCTCTTCGACCAGTGCGAGATCCCCGCCGAGAACGTCATCCTCAAGGCCGACGGCATGAAGAAGCTCCTCAGCGCGTTCAACACGCAGCGCTGCCTCAACGCCTCGATCTGCCTCGGGCTGGCGGAGGGGGCGCTCGAGGAATCGGTGAAGTACCTGCGCCAGCGCGAGGCGTTCGGCCATCCCATCGGCGACTTCCAGGGACTCCGCTGGAAGGCCGCCGACATGTACATCGAGATCGAGGCGGCGCGCGGGCTCCTCTACCGCGCCGCGGTGAGCGGCGCCGAGTTTCCCGATCCCGCGCTCGCGGCCATGGCCAAGATCTACTGCAACGAGATGGGCATCCGGGTCACCAGCGAGGCCGTGCAGGTGCACGGCGGCTACGGGTTCACCGACGAGTTCCCGGTGTCCCGCTTCTTCCGGGGCGTGCGCTACGGGAGCCTCGGCGGCGGCACGACCGAGACGCTTCGCAACCTGGTGGGACGCCGCCTCGTCGAGGACATGGATCTCGCCACCGGCATCACGAGCCTCGGCACGTTCTGACCGGCGGCTCAGCGCGAGAGCACATGGGAATTTCTGCGTACGTCAAGCAGCTGCGCGACCGGGTCGGTCGGGAGCTCCTGCTGTTGCCGGGCGTGTCCGGGCTGGTGTTCGACGTGGCAGGGCGCGTCCTGCTCCAGCGGCGCAGCGACACGAGGACGTGGGCGGTCATCGGGGGCATGATCGACCCCGGGGAGGAGCCCGCCGACGCGGTCGTGCGCGAGGTCTTCGAGGAGACGGGCATCCAGGTGGAGCCGGAGCGCATCAGCGGCGTCTACTTGACGCCCGTGATCACCTATCCGAACGGCGACCGGACGCAGTACGTGATCACCGCCTTCCGATGCCGTCACGTCGCGGGCGTGCCCCATGTCCACGACGACGAGTCGCTCGAGGTGGCCTACTTCGACCTCGATGCGCTGCCCGCCCTGCGGGCCGACCACGTGTTGCGCATCCGGCACGCCGCCGGGAATGCGCCGCCGTTCTTCTCGCGATCGGAGAGCGTGTGAGCGCCGGCGGCGTCACGAGCCGGGCGCGTACGAGATCCGGTAGATCCGACCGGCCTTGTCGTCCGACACGAGCAGCGCGCCGTCCGGCATCACGAGCACGTCGGCGGGCCGGCCGGCGGCGACGCCTCCCTTGAGCCAGCCCTCGGCGAACGGCTCGTAGGACACGCCGCGCCCGCCCTCGATCTTCACGAAGCTCACCCGGTAGCCGATCGGCGTCGAGCGATTCCAGGAGCCGTGCTCGGCGATGAAGATGCCGCCGCGGTACTGCTCCGGGAACATGCGGCCCGTGTAAAAGCGCATGCCGATGGCGGCGACGTGGGGCCCCAGCAGGCGCGCCGGTGAGGTGAACTGCTGACACGCGCGACCCGCGTTGAACTCGGGATCGCGCAGGCCGTCGCCGTGGCAGTAGGGAAAGCCGAAGTGCTCGCCCGCCTTCGTCAGGTGGTTCAGCTTGTCCGGCGGCTGATCGTCGCCGAGCCAATCCCGCCCGTTGTCCGTGAACCACAGGTCGCCGGTCTCCGGCTGGAAGTCGAAGCCGACGCTGTTGCGCACGCCGCGCGCCACGACCTCCGGGCGACCGCCGGCCAGATCGAGACGCGTGATCGTCGCGTACAAGGGGCCGGGCGGCTCACAGATGTTGCAGGGCGCGCCGACGGGCACATACAGCCGGCCGTCGGGGCCGAACGCGATGAACTTCCACCCGTGGTGACTGTCCGAGGGATAGGCGTCGCTGACGACCTCCGGTGCGGGCGGGTGCCGGAGGTCGCGGGCCACGTCGCGAAAACGCAGGACGCGGTTGACCGCGGCGACGTAGAGCGCGCCGTCCCGGAACGCGACGCCGCTCGGCATCCGGAGGCCGCTGGCGAGCACGTGCACGTCGCGATGGTCGCCGTCCCGGTCGACCACCGCGTAGACCTTGCCCTCGCCGAGCGAGCCGGCGAACACGACACCCCGCGGGCCCAGCGCCATCTGCCGGGCGTTCGGAACGTCGGCGGCGTAGACCGCGATGCGAAAGCCCGGGGGAACCTTGATGTCGCCGACGTCCGCGGCCTCGCTCGGAAAGATGCCCGCGAGATAACCGCGGAAGACGCAGCCGACGACGGCGAGGCAGGCCAGCGCCAGAACGAGCACCGCGATGGCGATCCGGCGCATACGCTCATTATGCCCGCCCGCTCGCGCGCCCGCCATCGGCGCGGCTCGCGGTGGCTCGTTCCGGTCGACGGCCCGCTACTGGATCACCGAGTGCGGCGTGGCCACCAGCCGCGTGACCTTGATCTGCTCGCGATCGATCAGGGTGGGGACGCGCGGCGCGATCTCGTTCTTCCAGTAGTCGCTCTGGTACACGGCATCGTAGAGGCGCTTGCGCTCCTGCTCGTTCTCGAAGCGCCGGATCCAGACGTAGACGCTGTCGTCCTCCTCGCCGACGAAGCTGCCGAGGATCACCATGCCCATCTTCACCTGGAACGGGATGATCTCCTCCTCCATGCACTTCACCCACGCATCGCGCTGTCCCGGCCGGATGTGGTACTGCCGCAACTCGAAGAACATGAAGCCTCCTTTGGCGCGGGCGCCTGACCCGACCGCCCGGCGGCGGTAGCATAGCGCACTTCGAGAGGTGGGCGGCCGGCGCGCGTCAGTCGCGGCCGCCTCACCGCGGGCGTATGCTGATCGGAGGACGTCACCGCGACGCACGCCGTGTCAAAAAATCCCCGCGTTGCCCCTTCGGCGGGGTCTGCGTCGACGGTCGATTCGACAACCGAGAGGAGGAATCGAGATGAGCAAGGCCGTAAAGCCCATTCCCGAGGGATACCGCACGATCACGCCGTACCTGACCCAGCGCGATGCCGCGCAGGCCATCGAGTTCTACAAGAAGGCGTTCGGCGCGCAGGAAGTGATGCGCATGCCCGGGCCCGAGGGCAAGGGCGTCGCACACGCCGAGATCAAGATCGGCGACTCGATGCTGTTCCTGAGCGACGAGTTCCCTCAGGCCGGCACCCAGGCGCCGGGCTCGCTCGGGGGGACCACCGGATCGCTCCACCTGTACGTCTCGGACGTCGACGCGATGTTCAACAAGGCCGTCCAGGCCGGGGCGAAGCCCGCGATGCCTCCGGCGGACATGTTCTGGGGTGATCGGATGGCCAAGCTGGTCGATCCCTTCGGCCACCACTGGAGCCTCGCCACCCACAAGGAGGACGTGGCGCCCGACGAGATGGAGCGGCGGGGCAAGGCCGCGATGAAGGAGATGGGCCACAAGTAACCGCTCGGCCCGGAAGGAGACGGGCCACAGGTAACCCGATCGGAGGGGGTCCGCTCGGGCCGCGCGATCGCACGTGGCGATCGATGCGCCGCCCGGCCGACCCCCTCCGTGTCCTCAGATTCCCGTGCCGAAGCCCCCCGCGCTGCGGACGGTGATCGCCTCGCCGAGATGCCCGGACGGATGAAAGAGCGCGATCCCGCTCAGCACCATCGCGCGCGGGCGACCCGAGAACGCCGTCACCATGCCCTCGGTTCGCGCCCCGAACGCCTGCTCGGCGGCGGCGCGCTCGAGACCGGCGGCCTGGACGGTTCCCTCCCAGTCATCGGGACGAAACGCGCCGACGATCTCCCGCGTCCGGTGCCCGACGGCGTCGCGATACTCGCGGAGCGCGTCGACGTCGATCTGGCGCGTCAATTCCGAGACCTCGGCGGTCGTCATGCCGATGCCGAAGTCGCGCCGGGAGATGCCGAGGCGCTTGCTCCACGCGTCGTCGAAGACCTGGGCCCGCCCGGCGAGCACGGGGTTGAGCACGATGTCCTCCGCGCGGGCGATGTGCCACATGATCCACGCGAGCGAGTTCAGGTCCTCGCGCGGGCGCACGCGCATCTGCTCCTCGCTCATGCCGGTGAAGGCGCGCTCCGCCGCCGAGCCCTTGTTGCCGCCGACGGCCGCCGAGTGCACCACGCTGTGCTGGTTCAGAAACAGATCGCGAGCGTCCATGCAGTTCCTCCGTGATTGGAATCGGCCTCGAGCGGCCCGCGATGCCCAGAACGCGGGCCGGGGCTCTCCGGTGATCAGCCGTCACTATGCGGATCGGATCGCCGCCGCGTCAAGCGCGTGATCGAGGGCCCTGCGGGGACTCGGCCCCTGGCGCGGAGGCCGGCACGGCTATTGACTCGCGCGCGCGGGGACAGCAGTATGGCCCCGATGATTCGACGGTTCGCCGCGCTCGCCCTGATCGCCGCCGCGACCGCGCTCGGGTTTGCCGCGTGCGGCGGCTCCGGCCAGTCCATCAAGGTGGTCATCGCCGACTACAGCAAGGACCACACGCGGCCGTTCTGGCAGGGCCTGGCCGATCGGTACACGAAGCAGAGCGGGGTGAAGGTCGATCTGCAGGTCATCGACTGGAACTCGATCGACCAGCAGGTCAGCACGATGATCCAGAACAACCAGCCCCCGGACATCCTCAACCTGAACTCGTTCGCGAGTTACGCGAAGGACGGATTGCTCTACTCCGCCGACGAGGTGCTCTCCCCGAAGACGCGGGACGACTTCCTCGCGCCGTTCGCCCGGGGCGGGGAATACCGGGGTGTGCTGTACGGCTTTCCAATCCTGGCCAGCGCGCGCGCCTTCTTCTACAACAAGGATTTGTTCGCGCGCGCCGGCATCGCGTCGCCGCCCCGGACGTGGAACGAGTTCGTGGAGGATGCGGCGAAGATCCAGGCGCTGGGCGGCGGGGTCATCGGCTACGCGCTGCCGCTCGGTCCGGAGGAGGCGCAGGCCGAGTGGTCGATCTGGATGTGGAACAACGGCGGCGACTGGAAATCGGACGGCCGCTGGAGCATCGACAGCGACGCGAACGTGAAGACGCTGTCGTTCCTCTCCGACCTCGCGAACGTCCACCACGTCACCCAGGTCAATCCCGGCAAGACGAACCGCACCGACGGTGCCTTCCAGCTGTTCAAGGACGGCACGGTCGGCATGGTCATGGGGTTCAGCCCGCTCGCCGCGCAGCTCGACAAGGAGGGCAAGGTCAACTACGGCGTGGCCCAGATGCCGACCAATGCCGGCACACCGGTCACCCTGGGCGTCGAGGACTACCTGATGGCGTTCAAGAAGAAGGGCAACCAGGACGCGGTCAAGGGATTCCTCGACCTCTACTACCAGCCCGACAACATCACGCGCTGGATCACCGCCGAGGGATTCCTGCCGGTGACCAAATCGGGCCTCGAGCGCATGGGCTCTGACGCAAAGCTCAAGCCGTATCTCGACGCGCTTCCGAGCGCCAAGCTCGCCCCCACGACCGACCCGGCGTGGGACCGCGTCAAGCTCGACGTCCAGCAGAACATCGGGCTCGCGGTGCAGCCCGGCGGCGATCCGAAGCAGGTGCTCGAGCGCCTCCAGAAGAACGCCGCGGAGGCGGGGGGCGCTCGCTGAGCGAATCGCCCCGGACGCCGCGCGCCGCCACGGGCGGCGCATGGCACCGGGGCTGGCGCGCGCTGCCCTGGCTCACCCCGAGCCTCCTCCTCATGGGAGGCGTCGTCGTCTTCCCCGCGGTGGAGCTGATGCGCGTGTCGGTCGGCCGCTATTCGCTGACCGGCCTGCGCCAGGGCTTCGTCGGCCTGCAGAACTACGCGCGGCTCGCCGATCAGGAGCCGCTGCCCGGCGTCCTGGTCAACACGGCGATCTGGGTGGTCGCGATCGTCGCCGTCACGATCGTGCTCTCCCTCGGGATGGCGCAGCTGGTGCACCAGGAGTTTCCCGGCCGCCGCGTCGTCCGCTGGGCGCTCATCGTCCCCTGGGCGGCCTCGCTCATCGTGACGTCCAAGCTGTTCGTGTGGATCTACGACTACTACTTCGGGATCCTGAACCGCGCGCTCACGGCCGCGGGCCTCCTGCGCGCGCCCGTGGACTGGCTCGGCGACGACGCGACCGTCATGGCGGCGATGATCGCGGTGGGGATCTTCGTGTCGCTGCCCTTCACGACGTACGTGCTGCTGGCGGGGCTCGCGTCGATCCCGCCGGACGTCTACGAGGCGGCCCGGGTCGACGGCGCCTCCGGCTGGCGGGCCTATCGGTCCGTCACGCTGCCACTCCTGCGGCCGGCCCTGCTCGTGGCGGCCGTGCTCAACATGATCTACGTGTTCAACTCGTTCCCCATCGTGTGGACCCTGAACGACCGGAATCCCGGCTTCGCCCACGACACGATGATCACGTACATGTACAAGATCGCGTTCAAGAGCGCGCTGCGCGACGTGGGGCTGGCCGGCGCGCTCGGCGTGGTGAACGTCGCGGTCATCCTGCTGGCCGTGCTCGCGTATCTGCGCGTGTCGCGCTGGCGCGAGGAGCTGGCGTGACGCCATCCCTCGATGCTCGCGCGGTCGCTCGCGGCTCCGGCGCGAGGGGCGCCCGCCGGCTGGGCCGGCTCGGACTCGCGGCGGCGGGCCTCGCCCTGGCCGCGGCGCTCGTGTCCCCCTACGCCGTCATGGTCCTGACCGCGCTGAAGCCCGACGCCGAGCTGCGCATCGCCCCGCCGCGGCTGCTGCCCGCGCGGTGGCGGCTCGAGAACTTCGGCGAGGTGGTGGCGGACCCGGCGTTTCAGCAATGGCTGAGCGTGTCGCTGCTGGTGGCCGTCGGGTCGACTTCGCTCGCGGTGCTGGCCGCGGTGCCCGCCGCGTACTACACCGCGCGGCACCGGTTTCCCGGGCGCACGCTCTTCCTGCTGCTGGTCCTCGTGACCCAGATGTTCTCGCCGACCGCGCTCGTGGTGGGGCTGTACCGGGAGTTCTTCGAGCTGGGCCTGGTCGACACGTACGCGGCGCTGATCCTGACGAATGCCGCGTTCAACCTGGCCTTCGCGATCTGGATCCTGCGCGCGTTCTTCGCCTCGATCCCGCGCGAGCTCGAGGAGGCCGCGCTCGTCGACGGCTGCAGCCGGCTCGCGGCGGTCGCGCGCGTGGTGCTGCCGCTGTCGCGCCCGGGCATCGCCACGGCGACCACGTTCGCGTTCATCGCCGCGTGGAACGAGTACGTGGTCGCGCTGACGCTCATGAGCGCGGCGGAGCGGCGACCCCTCACGGTCGGCATCACGTCGTACGTGACGGCGTACGTGCAGCACTGGAACCTGCTGTTCGCCGCGGCGGTCATCGCGATCGTCCCCGTGGTCCTGCTCTTCGCGCTGATCGAGCGCCACCTGGTCGCGGGACTGACGGCGGGCGGCGTCAAGTAGCCCGCGCCTGGTAGACATCGCTGCCGTCGGGCAGGTCCGAGCGACGCCGCGCCGTCAATCGCGTGGCGCGTAGACAGGGCTCGTCCACGACGCGTGGCGTATACTGCCCGGCGGACCGTTCCGGGAGAGGAGCCCATCGATGCACTTCGGCATCTTCCTCGAGGAAAAGCGCCGGGGAACCGGCGACGCGGAGACGTACCGCGAGACGCTCGATCTGGTGGACGCGGCGGAGGCGTGGGGCCTCGACGCCGTGTGGCTCGGCGAGATCCACTTCAACGGCTCACGGTCGGTGCAGTCCGCGCCGATGCTGCTGGCCTCGCACATCGCCGCGCGAACGGTCCGGCTGAGGGTGGGGACCGCCGTGCAGGTGCTGCCCCTCACCAACCCCCTCCGCATCGCCGAGGAGGTGGCGACCATCGACCATCTGAGCCACGGCCGCTTCGACTTCGGCATCGGCAGGAGCGGCTCGGCCCGGGCCTACGACGTCCTGGGCGTGCCCTACGGCGAGAGCCAGGCGCGCTTTCTGGAGGCCCTCCAGATCCTCCGCGAGGCCTGGAAGGGCGAGCCGTTCAGTCACGCCGGAAAGTTCTACCGGTTCCAGAACGTGGCCGTGTCGCCCCGGCCCTATCAGCGCCCGCATCCGCCGCTGCGCATGGCGGCCAACTCGATCGAGACGTTCCCGCACGTGGGCCGGCTCGGGTTGCCGATCTTCCTCGGGCTGCGGGACGTGGACATCCCGGCGCTCCGCGGTCATCTCCAGGCGTACCGGACCGCATGGCGCGAGGCGGGGCATCCCGGCGAGCCCGACGCCTACATCCGGATCCCGGTCTACGCAGCCCCGACCGAGCGCGAGGCGCTGGAGGAGCCACGCGAGAACATGACGTACTTCTTCCAGCGTCACCTCGAGCTGATTCGCTCGGGGATGGGCCGCGCGGACACAGGGTCGGCGGGGCGGCGTCAGGCCATCGCGGATCAGGTCGCGGGCTTGACGTACGACGAGATCCTCACCAGGCGAGTGGCCTTCGGCACGGCGAAGCAGCTCATCGAGCGGCTGGGAGCGATCCGCGACGATCTGGGCCTCTCGGGCATCGTCGCGGAGCTGAACCCTGGCGGTTTGCTCTCGCTGGACCAGATGCGCCGGACGCTCCAGATCCTGACCCGCGAGGTGATGCCGGCCTTCCGCTGACGCAGAAGGCGCGGCGCGCCGAGCGGCGCTCTACAGGGGGATGGCGAGCAGCGTGTCGATGCGGCTGCTGTCGCAGACCACGAGGCGCTCGCGGAAGCGCAGGGCCGCGTCGTCCTCGACGATCACGTCCAGGTAGCGCCCGGTCGCGAAGAGATCCATCGCCCCCGTCCGCATCACGCGGACCACCAGAAACGACGTCTCGGCGCGAATCGCGCCGTCGGCCTCCTCCAGGACCGCGGGGAGCCCGACGATGTGGCGATAGCTCTGGCGCTCGTAGATGTTCGCTTCCCGCAGCGCCGAGACTCGATCCCGCAGCATGCCCTTCGAGTCGGCGTAGACCAGGCCGGCCGGGAGGCCGCGGCGATGGTTGTCGGACGACGTGATCTTGTAGACGCAGGGCTCGGTGAAGAAATCCGGCCACTGCTCGAGGCGGTCGTCGTCGATCGCGCGGGCGTAATCGGCGTTGAGCTGCGCGATCAGCGGCTGGACGCTGGCGATGGCCGAGAACGAGGCGGACATCTCAGCACCCCATGTAACGGCGATACGCCTTCCAGAAGCCGCGCACCGAGGTCTCCGTCGCGCGCGTCTCCGCCGACGCGGCGTCCTCGCCTCCCATGTTGACGACCGAGAGCTCGTCACCGGCCGCCGCGGCGCCGCGCTGGACGAAGCCGCCGATGCACCCGTCCTCCATCGACACGTAGCCCGCGGGGCCGACCAGGTTCGCCTGGACGAGCCGGCGCCGCTTCATCTCCGGGCCGTCGTCGGCGAAGCCGAAGTAGGTCCAGTGGAGCTCCATCGCATCCGGCCCCTTCGGCAACACCTGGCGAACGGCCAGACAGTTGTAGATCTGCTGGAGCACGAAGTTCGGGAACACGGAGAGGATCTGCAGCTGGATGCCGTCCCCGAACTCGTCGACCGTGTCGAGCAGGCTCGGATCGGCCAGCCGGTAGCTCTGCTTCTCCGAGCGAATGCCCTGCTCGCGGTACGCGGTGCTCGTGCGGTCGTCGGCGCGGTCGATCGTGTAGCTGGTGTGGTGGGCGCCGTCGGGGCTCACGAGGACGCCGCCGCCCTGGGTGAGGCGGGTGATGCGGAACGTGCCGAAGAAGGCGTGGAGCAGGCTCGCGTGGTACGTGTCCTTGACGTTCTCCACGTAGAGCTTCCAGTTGTTCGGCAGCGCCTGCACGTAGCGGCCCAGCACCTCCACGGGCTTCTTGAGCACGCGCGCGAGGCGGCCGTGCACCTCGGCCCCCAGGTACTCCGCGATCGGCGGGGCG
>Ga0126379_10001487_pt1 | contig 14331 bp, 9 predicted proteins | sample PanSoiMetPlot_24_FD_92640 | JGI IMG/M metagenome (GOLD analysis project Ga0126379, IMG submission 92640) | Tropical forest soil microbial communities from Panama - MetaG Plot_24 | ecosystem: Environmental > Terrestrial > Soil > Tropical forest > Bulk soil | place: Panama | collected 2016-02-17 | reverse complement strand
GCACCTTCGTCCAGGGCTACCAGTTCATGCAGACCGGGACAATCCCGTGCGAGACGGACCTGACGGCGGCGGGCAAGGACGTGACAGGCGTCGGCGGGTGCGCGATCAAGTCCGATCTGAGTTCCAAGGGCGGCCTGGTCGTCAACCTCTGCCCGAGTTCGGGTTGCGGGAACCAGAACGCGGCCCGGATCAAGTACTCGACGACGAATACCAGTGACGGGTTCTACTTCATCTCGTACACGCCAGGTAACTACCTGGTGCAGCTGACCACGTGTGATGGAACGCCGCTGGCGAGCAACGGCGTCAGCCTCACGTCTGGCCTCTTCCAGGAAGTGGACTTCACAGGCCTGAACACGGCGGATCCGTCCGTCGTAGGCTTCGTGACCGACTCCAACTTGAAGGGGATGGGTGGTCTGACCGTGACGCTTTACAACGTGGCCGGAAAGGTCCAGGGCACGACGACGACGAGCGCGAGCGGGCACTACGCGTTCCACTTCTACAACCCGGGCTCGTTCACGGTGGCGGTCACGGCGCCGGCCGGCTACACGGCTCCGGCCACGGCCTCCGTCTCGCTCAAGCAGTTCGAAGAAAAGCGGGTCGACTTCCAGCTGACCAAGCAGTAACCGCGGAGCATCATGCCTAAGGGGAGGGCCTCGTGCCCTCCCCGTCTTTTGCGAAAGCTCAAAGGCAGGGTAAAGGAAGGTTGATTCGGATCGGGGCGCCGCTCGGAAGGGCGGCGCCCTTTGTTTTTCCGGGTGGGAAAGCGGAAGGGTAGAGACATGCTCGGCCGCCAGGCCGTCCAGATCCAGATCCTGAAGAAGCAGGGGCTCTGATCCAGGCCCTCGTGTTCCCGGCGGCATAGGCCGCTCCGGTCGCTGTTGGCGGGAGGGGCAAGCCCCTCCCCTACGACACGGGGCCCGGGGCGAGAGCCGGGGCGAGTGAGGGCGTAACCGGGGCAAGTACGAGCGGCAACATCCAGGTGGTCGCCAACACGGCGACGCATTTCGCGGTCAGCGCTCCGGCGAACATACCGGGAGGCACAGCATTCAATGTCACCGTCACGGCGCTGGATGCCTTCGAAAACGTCGCGACGGGTTACACGCGGACGATTCACTTCACGACGACCGCGGCGTCGGCCGTCTTGCCGGCGGATTACACCTTCGTGGCGGGGGACAACGGCGTCAAGATGTTCTCGGTGACGCTAAACACCTTTGGTTCCCAGACCGTCACGGTGAAGGACACTCTCAACAACCTGATCGCCGGAACGAGCAACATGATCTTCGTCGGCAGCTGACATCTCGTCCCTTTCCGAAAAGCTTCCCGGGGACGGGCCGGCCTCGCCGCGCAGGACAGGTCGGCCTGTCCGGAATCTGGCCCAGGGACCAGCTAGCGCCGGAGCGTGCGACGCTCTAATTTCATCCCACCACGTACGGAAGCTCGAGGCCGGCTGGCGCGCTGGCTTCTAATGCTTCGACACCCCTCCGCAGCGCCGGCCCTGTCACGCCAGGGCCGGCGCGATTTTTCCTTTTCGGGCGATTTGGGGTTGACATCCCCGACGGGGTTGGGGATTATCGGTCCGCGCCAGAATCAACGTTTCCATCAACGTTTCTTTCATCAGGTGGGGTCGAAAAAGTCTTCTGAACCAATCCCCCGAATAGCTCTGCGGTCTCGGACCGATCGCCTCACTGCCAGGGGGGATCTGTTCGAAAACTGATCAGAGGAACGTCTCAGGAGGTGTGATGCTCCTCTCCGGGAACCCGCGCGCCAAACCCAGGTTCTCCCTCGTTCCCGTCCTTCGAATCCTCGCCGTTGTTTCCCTCGCCGCCTTCCTCTCAGGGTCGTCAAAGCCCCTCGCCGCCGCCGATTCCGCGAGCTCGAGGGACTCTGTCGCTCCTGGAGCCGCCGAGGCGGGAAACGGGACGGCGGTGGCCGGCCCGTCCGTGCCGGTGGACGTCGAGGGGGACGTGAGCCTCCTGGTCCAGGACTTCTCGGGGGGGGCGAGCCGGAGGATCATCGCCCTGGAAACGGAGTCGGGGCACTTCGAGCTGTCGTTTGCCGGCCCGGCGCCGAACCTGAAGACGGGCGCCCGGGTTCGCGTGCGCGGGACTCGGACCGACGGCCGGATATCGGTCGAGGCCGGCGGCTTCCAGGCGGTCGCCCAGCCTGGCGCGAGCCTCGAGGCCGCCGAGGCTGTCACCGCTGTCGCCGCCGTCACTGGCGCCCAGAAGACCGCCGTGCTCCTCGTCAACTTCTCGGACAACACCGCCCAGCCCTACACCAAGGCCGCGATCCAGACGATGGTCTTCACCAACACCAGCAACTTCGACCTGGAGAACTCCTACGGCCAGACGTGGCTGACCGGCGACGTCTACGGGTACTACACGATCGCCCAGAGCTCGACGGTCTGCGATTACCCCACGACGGCGACCCTGGCCAGGAACGCCGCGACCGCGGCGGGCGTCAACCTCGACAACTACACGCACCACGTCATCGCGTTCCCATCCAACGCCTGCGGCTGGTGGGGCATGGGCACGGTCGGCGGCGCTCCCTCGACCGCCTGGATCAACGGCGACGTCGAGGTCCAGGTCGTTTCCCACGAGATGGGGCACAACTTCGGGCTCGACCACTCCCACTCGCTCGAGTGCGGGACTGTCTCGATCTGCACGAACGGAACGGTGGACGAGTACGGCGACATCTTCGACACCATGGGCAGCTCGACCTACCACTTCTCCGCCGCCCAGAAGGAGCGGCTGGGGTGGCTGAACGCGGGCGCCTCCCCGCCGATCAAGACGGTCACGGCGACCGGGACCTATACGCTCGAGGCCTACGAGACCAACGGCACGGGCTTCAAGGCGCTGAAGATCCCGGTCGGGACGACCGGCCTGTACTACTACGTCGAGATGCGGCGGCCGACCGGCGTGGACGCGGGCCTCGCGAGCAACACCAACGTCGTCAGCGGCGTCCTCGTCCACCAGTGCGATCCGACGGATTCCAACAGCAACGACCTGCTCGACATGACCCCGGCCGACAACTCGTTTACCAACGCCGCGCTCGATACCGGTCTGTCGTTCACCGACTCGACCGCGAAGATCACGATCGCGCCGGTCTCGGTCGGCACGACAGGCACGGTCAACGTGACAATCGGATCGGCCCCGACGTGCGTCCGAGCCAACCCGACCGTCGCGCTCTCGCCGTCGCAGAGCGCCTCCGTCGGGGCGGGGACCGCGGTCGCCTTCACGCTGTCGGTGACCAACAACGACTCCAGCGTCTGCTCCTCGTCGGTCTTCGACCTGACCGACGTCGTGCCGGCCGGCTGGACGGGCTCGTATTCGGCGGCTTCGCTGACGCTCGCGCCCTCCGCCTCCGGCAACGCGACCCTGACGGTCACGTCGCCTTCGACGGCCACCAGCGGCTCCTACGCGGTCAGCGCCACCGCGGAGAACCACGGCGCGACGTCCTACACGGCGACGGCGGCGGCCACGTACGTCGTGGCGGCCTCCTGCGGGCGCGCGAACCCGACGGTCGTCGCCTCGCCTTCCACCGCGACGGCGGCGGCCGGGTCCGCTGTCGCCTACACCGTCACCGTCACCAACAACGACTCGACGGCCTGCTCGTCCTCGATCTTCGACATGACCGACACCGTTTCCTCCGGCTGGGGCGGGAGCTACTCGGCCTCCGCGCTGACCATCTCGCCGGGCGCGTCGGCCTCGACGACCCTCACAGTGACGTCTCCGTCGGGGACGGCCAACGCCTCCTACGGGATCATCGCGACGGCGAAGAACCGCGGCGCCACGTCCTATGCCCAGTCGGGTACGGCGACCTACGTGGTGTCGACGCCGTGCACCCGCGCCAACCCCGTCGTTTCCCTCTCGCCGGCGCAGTCGGGAGGACCGGCCGGCACGTCGGTGGCGTTCACGCTCTCGGTCACCAACGCGGACAACTCCTCCTGCGCGGCCGCCAGCTTCAGCCTGAGCAAAACGGTTCCTTCCAACTGGACCGGGACGTTCTCGCCGACGTCGTTGAGCCTGGCGCCGGGGGCGAGCGGCACGGCGACGCTGACAGTGAAGTCGCCGACGTCGGCGGCAGGCGGCTCCTACGGCGTGACCGCGACCGCTAAGAACGGCGCCGCGTCGAGCTTCCTGTCGACGGCCTCGGCGACCTACGTCGTGTCCAATCCCTGCGTTCGCGCCAACCCCACCGTGAGCCTCTCGCCGTCGCAGAGCGCCGGCGTGGCTTCGGGCACGGCGGTGGCGTTCACGCTATCCGTGACCAACGCCGACAACGCCTCGTGTACGGCGTCCTCCTTCACGGTGACCGACGCGGTCCCGGCCGGCTGGGCGGGATCCGTTTCGCCGGCTTCCGTCAGCCTCGCGCCGGGCGCGAGCGGTACGGCGACCCTGACGGTTACTTCGCCGGCGTCGGCGGCCAACGGCTCCTACGCCGTCAGCGCGACGGCGAAGAACGCCGGCGCGACGAGCTTCACCTCGACCGCCTCGGCGACCTACGTCGTCTCGAACCCCTGCGTGCGGGCCAACCCAACCGTGAGCCTCTCGCCCGCGCAGAGCGCCGGCGTGGCGGCGGGAACCACGGTCGCGTTCACGCTCTCGGTGACCAACGCCGACAATTCCTTCTGCACGACCTCGTCCTTCGCGCTCACGAGCGTGTTGCCTTCCGGCTGGACCGGAACGTTCTCGCCGACTTCAATGAGCCTGGCCCCTGGCGCCACCGGCACGGCGACGCTGTCGGTCAAGTCGGCCTCGACGGCGGCCCCCGGCTCCTACGGCGTCAGCGCGACGGCGAAGAACTCCTCCGCCACGAGCTTCACCTCGACGGACACGGCGACCTACGTCGTCGCGAACCCGTGCGTCCGCGCCAATCCGAGCGTCAGCCTCTCGCCCGGCCAGAGCGCCGGGCTCGTCGCGGGGACGGCGGCCGCCTTCACCCTCTCGGTCACCAACAACGACAACGCCGCCTGCAACGCTTCGTCCTTCACGCTGTCCAACGCCGTCCCGACCGGGTGGTCCGCGGCCTCGGCGGCATCGCTCACGGTGTCTCCCGGCGCGACCTCGACGGCTTCGCTGACCGTGACGTCGCCGGTCTCGGCCGTCAACGGATCGTATGCGTTGAGCGTGACGGCGAAGAACTCGGCCGCGACGTCGTATGCCGCGACCGCGTCGGCCGTTTACTTCGTCCTCAATCCGGTCTGCGTCCGTTACAACCCGACCGTCAGCCTCTCTCCGGGCACGTCTCCCGGCACGATCTCCGGCGCGGACGCGTCCTTCACGGTCACCGTGGTCAACAACGACACGGCGCCCTGCTCCGCGTCGAGCTTCGATCTGTCGGCCTCGGTCCTCGACGGGTGGGTGTCGAGCCTTTCCACGTCCCCGCTCGCGTTGGCGCCCGGCGCGTCCGGGACCTCCACGCTGACGGTGACGTCGCCCTTCGGAACTCCCGACGGGACGTACGCGGTCATGGCGTCCGCCTCGAACTCGACGGTCTCAGGCTACTCGGGCGCCGGCACGGCGAGCTGCCTGGTCAGCAGCGTGGCGAGCGCGCTCGGCGCTTTCAGCGACGACTTCAACAGGGCGGACTCCGCTTCTCTCGGGAGCCGCTGGGGGCAGGTCGGCGGAAGCTTCGTCGTCTCTGGCAACATGGCGAAGACGTCGCTGGGCGCGGCGGGGGACAGCTCCGCGGTCCTGGCGATGCTCTCCGGCGCGACGCAGACGGTGGAGGCGGACTTCACCTCGGTGGACAACAACATGGGCCCGCGGTTCGGCGTCATCCTGCGCTACCAGGACTCGCACAACTACTACCTGATCTACCGGCAGACGGGCGGGTCGAGCCGGCTGCTGATCTCGAAGGTCGTCAACGGCGTCGAGACGATCTTGAAGGCGGTGTCCATCTCGAACCCGACGAAGCTCGTCGCGTTTCACATCCGAGGGACGGCGTCGGGGACGACGCTCGGGCTCGATCTCGACGGGGTCAACAAGGTCACGGTCACCGACTCGACGTTCGCGTCGGGGCGCGTCGGGATCCTGATCGGCAACAAGCTCACGACCGTGCAGCAGCAGTCGGACAACTTCGCGGCCACGGTTCAATAGACTTAGACCCTGGACCCTGCCCCTGGACCCTGGACGTTGGACCATTCCGGTTCAAGGTCCGTCCGGCGATAATTGGACATGTCTACAAAACAAGTGGCTCTGCTGGCGGAGAAACGTGTCGCCGCCGCCCCAGCCGACGAACACGGCCATGCCAGCTCCGTCGTCGACCAATACCTCCGAGCCGCCGCCGCCGAGCGCGCGAGCGACATCCACCTCGAGCCGAAGGACGACCACGTCCGGGTGCGGTTCCGCATCGAGGGCGTTCTCCAGGAGCGCAAGGGCCTGCCGCCCGACCTGGGCCTCGCCGTCATCAGCCGGCTGAAGATGCTGGGCGGGATGGACATGGCCGAGCGGCGCATTCCGCAGGACGGGAGATTCTCGTCCGTCCTCGCGGGGACAGAGCGCACGGTCCGCGCGTCGGTCTTCCCGACCATCTACGGCGAGAAGATCGTCCTTCGGATCTCGAGCCCCGCCAGGGCGCTGAGGGACTTGAGCGAGCTCGGCATGCCCGAGCCCATGATCCCGGTCATCCGCCAGGCCCTGAACCGGCCGTCGGGGATGATCCTGACGACCGGGCCGAGCTCGTCGGGAAGGACCTCGACGCTCTACTCGCTCATCCAGTTGCTCGACTCCGGCAGGCGCAACATCGTCACACTGGAGGAGGGGATCGAGGAGCGCCTGCCGTCACTGACCCAGGGGGAGACCAACCCGCGGGCCGGCTTCACGCTGGCCAGCGGGCTTGCGGCGATCGAGGGCCAGGACCCGGATGTGATCCTGGTGGCGGAGCTCGGGGACGTCGAGACGGCCGCCGGCGCCTTCCGCCTTGCGATGAGCGGCCGGCTCGTCCTGTCGTCTTTACTGGCGGGCTCCACGGTCGAGACGATCACCCGCCTGCTCGACATGGGCCTGGAGCCGTTCTCGGTCGCGAGCGGACTGTCGATCCTGATCGCCCAGCGCCTCGTGCGCCGGCTCTGCGAGCAGTGCAGGGTCCCGGTGCCGGCCGACGCCGGCTCCCTCGCGGTGACGCTGGGCTTTCTCCCGGCGGAACTCCCGGAGACGCTCTACGCTCCGAAGGGCTGCGAGCTCTGCGGATCGAGCGGCTATCGCGGCCGCGTGGCGATCTTCGAGGTCGTCGCCGTGGACGACGAGATCCGCGACTCCATCCGCTCCAAGAGCCCCACCCGCGTCTACCGCCAGCTCTTCGCCTCCCGCCAGATCCCGGGCCTGCGCCGCGAGGGCTGGAACCGCGTCCGCGTCGGCGAGACCACCATCGACGAGGTAATCCGGGTCTGCTAATCACCGTCCCGCCGGGGCCGGTCTCGCCTTGGGGTCAGGTCTATGTTATACACTATACGGCGAAAGGCGCCGCCCGCGCTGGCAGCGGCGCTTCCGCCATAGTGTATGATGTAGACCTGACCCCAAGACGGAGGCTCTGATGGCGAGACCGCTGAGGCTGCAGTTTGCCGGCGCGGTGTACCACGTCATGGCGCGCGGGCACGAGAGGTCCGCGATCTTCCGGGACGCTGAGGACCGGTCGAAGTTCTTGGCGCTGCTCGAGCAGGTGGCGACCGAGGAGAAATGGATCGTCCACGCGTACTGCCTGCTCGGCAACCACTTCCACGTTCTCATCGAGACCCCCGAGGGGGCGCTCGCCCGCGGGATGCGTGACTTGAACGGCCGGTACGCGCAGTGGTTCAACTGGCGCCACGACCGGCGCGGCCACGTGTTCGAGGGGCGCTACCGGTCCGTCGTCGTCGAGAAGCAGACCCACCTGATGGAGCTTCACCGCTACATCGTCCTGAACCCGGTCCGGGCGCGCCTGGCCGAGAGGCCGTCGGAGTGGCGTTGGAGCAGCTATCGGGCGACCGTGGGGTCCGAGAAGGCTCCCGCCTGGCTCGAGACCGACTGGACCCTGGGCCAGTTCGGCGGCCGGCGGTCCTCGGCGCGCGAGGCGTTCCAGCGCTTCGTCTCGGCCGGGAAGGTCGCCGGCAAAGAGGTGGAGGCCCTCGAGAGGGCGGCTTACCTCGGCGGGCGCGAGTTCCTCAAGCGCATGCAGGAACTCGTCGGCTCCCAGGAGAAGGACGACGAGATCCCGCGGCGCTATCGGAAGGCTTCGGGCCGGGTCAAGCTGGAGGACATCCGCAGGCAGGTCGCGCGCGAGTGGGATGTCAAGGAGGAAGCGCTCCCGCGCCGGCGGGGCGGCGACGACAAGAAAGCCGCGATCTACCTGGCCCGCAAGCTCACACGCCTGGGAGGCCGGGAGATCGGCCGCGAGTTCGGGGTCAAGGCGGCGCGTGTGAGCAACGTCGTCTCGCAGATCGACGCCGATCCGTCGACGCCGCTCGCGCGCCGGATCAAGCGGCTCGCGGGACGGTTGCGCCCGAGCGCCTAGGCCCCGGCCTAGTTGGAGAGAGTGAGGGAGGGGAGACCGGCGGGGAACTCGGAGAGCTTCTTCTCCTCGGCGAAGAGGTGCCTCCGCAGCATTTCCGGTTCTTCTTCGGTCGAGGAAGTCAGGCCGGTGAAGGGGGCCTCGTCCAGCGCCTGGAGCCAGCCGAGCGAGGGGAGGCCGCCGTCGCGCAGGAGGTGGATGAGCCTCTGGGTGCGCAGCGCGTCGAACCACGTGTGCAGGTGGCGCAGCAGCGTCGCCGAGTCCTTCGAAAGGGAGATTGCCTCGCGAACGGCCTCGAAGGCGCCGAGCTCGCCCAGGGCGGACTGCAGCAGGTCGGTGCGGAAGAACGGGTTCTGCTCGGGAAGCTCGACCAGCGCCGCCTGCATGTCGCCGCGCGAGCGGGCGATCGCCCCGAGCACGCGGATCCACGCCGCAAGGTGAGCGAAGACGGCCGGGTGGTAGAGGCTGAAGCCGTCCATCGCGCCCTTGCGGCCCACGAGTCCCTGGATCGCCTGGCCGGTGCTGATGGGGACCCGGTCCGAGACGCGCCCCTCCAGCAGCACGGGCGTCCCGGCGAGCCGCTGGATCGTCCCGACCTTGGCGAGCTTGTTTAACGCGTGGAAGTCCTCGAGTGCGTTGCGCCGGGGAAAGCCCCGCACGCTCGCGTAGGACACCGCCGGGATCGCGAGGCAGCTTCCCATGCTCTCGTACGCGTAGGGCGAGCCGGACCAAGCGAGGCCCAGCACGTAGTAGCGAAGGGAGATCTCGTACAGCCGCGCGGCGGCGCCGAGCGAGGGGTCCGGGTCGAAGCGATGCTCGAAGGAGTAGATCGCGGCGCCCGTTTCCGCCGGGTCGAGCCTCTTGACCTGGTCGAAGTAGTCGCCGGGCAGGAGCGTGTCGGCGTCCGTCGCGTGGATCCAAGGCGACGCGACCCGGCCGGCCGCCTGGAGGGAGAGCGCGATGTCGCAGCCGATCTTGCGGGCCAGCCCGACTCCCTGGCCCTCTGGGATCCAGCGGCCGGGCAGCGAACGGTCCACGAGGACAAGGCGGCCGTGCGGGAGCGGGTAGACCAGCAGGGGGACCTCGCCTGGGACCTCGACGGATGCCGGCAGCTCCCGCGCGAGGCGCTCGCGCGTGGCGGCGTTGGCCTGCCGGGCGGCCTCGGAGGAGTCGGCGCGGGCGTTCAAAACCAGGACGATCAGGACGTCGCCGGACGGGCCGGCCGGGACCGATCCGAGCATCGCGAAGAGGGGATCGCCCTCCGCGTAGGCGGGAACGACCACCGCGTGGCCGAACGTGCCCTGAATGCCGGCGGCGCCCGCGGCGTCGGGCTCGGCGTGCCTCTGGAGGTACTTGGCGACCGCTTTGACGCCTCCGCTGTCGGGTCCTTTCGCCATGGAAGGCGAGCTTACCTGCTTCCTAAGACATAGACTAAAGTCCAGTGGACATGTCTCCGTGTTTCGCGTGTAATGGAGGTACGTCAGTAGAAAACACTCCCTGCCCGCTCTCTCTATTGACTCTCACCTAAGGAGTTTTCGTCGTGAAAGTGAGAATCCGTCTCGCGCGTATCGCCGGGATACCTGTGTTCGCCGCGCTGCTCTTCCTCCCGGCGGGCACCGCGCGGGCGGGAGGCGGAGACATTCTCCTGGTCGGTGCGAACTCCTTCGACGACCTCGACAAGTCCGACGGGGCCCACGACGGCGTCTTCAACGTCTCCGGGAGCCTGACGCTCTCGCCGGGGGCGAGCATCCTGTGCAACGACTCCGGGCCGTCCACCGCCAGCGCGTGCCCGATCTCCATCGTCGTGGGCGGAGACCTGTTTATGGGGGACGGGAGCTCGATCCTGGCGGAGAACAACTTCGGCGGCGGGAGCGGAGGCAATATCCGCATCCGGGTCAACGGCACCCTCTTCGACGCCGGGCCGGGCGCCGTCATCTCGAGCCGGAAGAACGCGGCGACCGACGCCGCGGGCGCCGGCGGCATCTTCATCGCCGTCGGGAGCCTGATCTCGCTCGGCGGCGGGGGAGTGAGCTGCAATCAGGATCTCGGGGACGTCTCCGTGGCTCCGGGCGCCCTCATCACCTCGGACGGGAACGGCCAGGCGGGCGCGATCGGGATCTTCGCGGGCAACTCGATCGCCGTGGGCGGCACGGTGCGAGCGCAGGGGCTGACGACGACCGGTCGGGGCGGCGCGATCACGCTGGGCGCGTGCTTCGGCGGCCTCGGAACCGCGGCTTCGAGCGTCGTCTCAAGCCGCGGCGGGGGGCCGGGCGCGGACCTGGTGTTCCTGAGGGGAGAGGTCGTGGAGATCCACGGCCTCGTCGAGTCCACCGGCCCCGGCCAGCAGGCCCCCAACGGACACAACTCCTGCAACGCTCCCGGCCGGCCGGCCAACTCGACGGCCTGTGTGCAGGTCATCTCCGCCACCTCGATCGATGTCGAGACGGAAGCCCAGATCAACGCGGACACCGGGTTCTCCGGCGGAACTCAGGGGACCGGGTGGATCGATTTCCTGTCGCTGGGCAACATCGCGATCCACGGCGACCTGTCGCTTCCGTTCGCTCTTCACGCGAACCAGGGCCTGACCAACGGGCACGGCGGCACGATCCTCGTCCGCTCGATCGGCGGCGGAAACGTGACGCTGACCGGCCGGGCGATCCAGGCCAACTCGACCAGCGGCGGGGGCAAGGGCGGCAACGTGACGGTCGAGGCGACGTTCGGGACGGTGGACCTCGGCCAGGCTGCCGTGATGGCGCAGGGGTCTCAGACGGGCGGCGGAGGCCAGGCAGGCGGGCGCATTACAGTCAACGCTTTCCTGGGGGACCTCAACGGTTCTTCACCGGGAGAGGTCAACGCCAGGGGAGGGCTCGGGCCAACGACGGGAACGGTCTCGCTGAACTTCTGCAACGACTTCAACTACACGGGAGGCTCGACCCCGTCAGCCCTGGTCACCCAGATCTGCGCCGGACCGATCTAACGACCGGTCCACCTTGGACTTTGGACTCTCTCTCACACCCTTCCCGCCTCGTGTCGGTCGCGCCCTCTTAGTGAAGGGCAGGTCGTGGAGGTAGATCGGAGACGATTCGCGCTTCCGCTTCGAGGAGCTCCTCCAGCCTGGCCGCGATGACCGCCTCGTCGAAGTAACGGCGCGCCAGCTCCAAATACAGCCCCTGGTGCCTTACCTCCGAGCGCGCGATGTCCCGGTAGAGGTCCTTGAGGACGCCGGCCGGCAGCGCCGCGGCGACGAGCCCGAACCGCTCGCAACCCCGGGCCTCCAGGATGCCGGCGGCGAGAAGCCGATCTAGGAAGTACTCCGCCGAGCCCTTGCGGAAATTCGCGGAGAGGCGCTGCACGTACGAGTCCTTTCGGTCGGGAGCCAGAAGCACTCCGCGGGCGGCCATCTGTTCGTACACCTTCGCGAAGTGCTCGAGCTCCTCGCGGGCCAGCTCGATCATCGCCGAGACGAGCTCCGGCTTGTCGGGGTAGTGCGACGCGAGGTTCATGGCGCTGCCCGACGCCTTCCTCTCGCAGTTGGCGTGGTCCTGGAGGAACGAATCGAAGTCGCGCAACACGGCTTCGATCCACTGCGAGGAAGTACGGACCTTCAGCTGCACCATCGGCGATAGAGCGCTTCGACCTTCGCGCGCAGCTCGTCCGGCGTCCCGTCGTTGACGAGGACGTCGGCAGCCCGGCGAGCGGCGTCCTCGGGGGAGACCTGCGAGGAGATTCGCCGCTCGGCGTCCTGCGCCGTGCCTCCCGTCGAGACCCAGCGCCGGATACGCTCGGGCCTGGGGGCGGTCACGAGCAGGACCCTGTCGTACTGCGATTCGGTGCGCGCCTCGAGAAGCTGCGAGGCCTCCGCGACGGCGACCGGCGCGCCGGACCTCTCGGCGACAGCGAAGCGGCCTTCGATCTCGCGGCGGACGAGCGGATGGATCTTCGCTTCGAGGTCCCGCCGCTTGTGAGGGTCCGAGAAGACGAGCTCGGCGACGGCGAAGCGGTCCACGCGGCCGGTCGGGTCCAGCGCGCGCTCGCCGAAGAGCTCGCGCACGGCGCGGGCGCCTTCGGCGCCGGGGCGGTAGAGGTCGGCGACGATATCGTCCGCGTCGAAGACGACGGCGCCCAGGTCGCGCAGGATCCCGGCGACCGTGGATTTCCCGGAAGCGAGGCCGCCGGTCAAGCCAATACGAAGCACTTACTTCGACGGAAGCGCCCGGACCACCTGGCCGCCCTTCATCACCCAGTCGATCTTCGTCAGGACCGAGACGTCCTTGAGCGGGTCGCCCTGCACGGCGACGAGGTCGGCGAAGGAGCCCTTGTCGATCATCCCGGCCTTCCCCTGCCATCCGAGGAGCTCCGCCGCCACCGTCGTCGCGCTGCGGATCGCCTCGATCGAAGTCATCCCGGCGCGCACCTCGTGCCCGAACTCCTCCGCCTGGTTGATCTCCGTCCAGGGGAACCCTCCGGCGTCGGTGCCGAATGCGATCTTTACTCCCGCCTTGCGGCAGTTGGCGACGGACTTGGCGTGGATCTTCGGCAGCTCGCCGCAAATCGCGCAGCCGGCGCGGGCGCGCGGGCCGGCGACGTAGTTGGCGACGGTCAGCGTGGGGCAGAGGAAGATCCCCTTGCGGGCCATCTCCTGCGCCGCCTCGGGCCGGATCGAGTCGCCGTGCTCGATGGAGTCCACGCCGGCGGCGATCGCGATCCGAACGCCGGAGTCCGAGCGGGCGTGCGCGACGACCTTGATGCGGTGCGCGTGCGCCTCGGAGACGACCGCCTCGATCTCCTCCTTCGTCCAGTTCGGAGGGGAGTCCACGTAGCCGTCGTCGGTCAGGCGCATGCCGCCGGTGTTGGCGTAGATCTTGACCCAGTCGGTCCCGTAGGAGATCTGCTCGCGGACCGCCTTTCGGCAGGGGTCGGCGCCGTCGCAGATCTGGACGCCGACGGGGAAGCTCCAGTCGGGGCGGAAGTGCGTGATCGGATAGCTGCCGGTCGTCGAAAGCGCGGGGCCGGCCACCTGCATTCGCGGCCCCGGCACGACCCCCTCATTGACGGCGTCGCGCAGGGCGACGTCGCCGTAGGAGGCGCCCTCGGTTTCGACGTCGCGCATGGAGGTGAAGCCGTGCTCGAGGGCGATCTTCATGGCGCGGATGGCGCGAGCCACGCGGTGCGCGGGGTACTCCTGGAGGATCTGCTCGTGGTACTCGGGGACCGTCGCGTCGCCCTGCAGGAGGATGTGGGTGTGGACGTCGATCAGCCCCGGGAGGATCGTGCGGTCTCCCAGGTCGATCGTCCTCGCGCCCGCCGGCGCCGCGCCGCCGAGGCTCTCGACGCGATCACCCTTGACGACGATGACCGGGTTGGCGACGTAGGCGCCGGTTTTCACGTCGAGCATCCGGGCGGCCCGGACGACGACCACGGCGGCTTCCTCAGCATGGAGGAGCAACGACGCAGCGATGAGGAATGTGAAGCCGATCGTTTTCTTCATAGTCGAAGTCTAGCGAAGATACGAACATGGCCTGACTTCATGCCGGCGGTGCGGGAGGGGCAAAGCCCCTCCCCTACGACACCAGGCGTGAGGTGTGAGACCTTGGACCTTAGACCCACTGGACCTTCGACCTTGGACTCTCGACCGGCCTTGGACTTTGGACCTTGGACCGGTCATTGGGGGCACAGCCGAGCCCCTATCGCTTCTCCAACCAACCGCCCCGGAAACCGGCACGCTTCAAACCCTCGACGAGGTAGGGGCAGCGGCGCATCGGGTTCCAGAGCAATCCCGTGCGGTAGTTCGCGATCATCAGGATGACGGGGCCGTCGTTGAGGCCGAAGTTGCGCGGGGAG
>Ga0126379_10001486_pt1 | contig 14332 bp, 8 predicted proteins | sample PanSoiMetPlot_24_FD_92640 | JGI IMG/M metagenome (GOLD analysis project Ga0126379, IMG submission 92640) | Tropical forest soil microbial communities from Panama - MetaG Plot_24 | ecosystem: Environmental > Terrestrial > Soil > Tropical forest > Bulk soil | place: Panama | collected 2016-02-17 | reverse complement strand
TCCCCGCCGCGAAACAAGAACATGAAATTACTCATAACGTCTCCTTTCCTCATCGTGCAATTTTTCGCTTCCAATCTAAAGACGTTCTGATCCCGTATGCGGAGACACTTCCTCGGCCGCCACCGGCCAGGAGCCGGCAGGTGCAAGGGATTGGGCCACCAGAACAAGTACTTGGACCAATACAAATTTTTTCTTTACTACAGTTTGGGAATCAACGAGGCGGCTCTCTCAGCCAAACGCAGCAAACCGGAATCAACAGTGTCGCGATTGCTGCAATCCACGCAACGGCGGAAAATCCGGACGCATCGAAAGCTGATGCAGAAATTGTCGCGACCGATGCGATGCCGAGCTGAGAAGCCGCGTTTCTGACTGCGATGTATTCACCCCGCACTTCAGCGCCGACGATTTCTGTCGTTAGCGCATGCAGAGGCGCTTGACGTGCGGACGCCGCGATGCTCAGCGCCGCAATTCCAAGGACCAAGCCTGCGCCAAGGCTCGATCGCGCAACAACGACAAACAAGACGGCCAGAACGATGTTCGCCCAGATAATGACGTTGCGTTTACCCGCGTGATCGGCAAGCCAGCCGGACAGCGGAGAAGCGACGACGGCGGCCAACCCTGAAACCATAAAGAGGAGACCGATTTTGTCGACTCCTATGTCATAGCTCCTGTTGAGCCAGGCGCCGACATAAGTCAAAAAACCGACGATACCGCCAGATGTTAGAAACGCAGCCGCCACGCCCGCCAGCCGATCGCGCTTACGAAAATGGTCACTGAACATGCGGCGATGTGGGCGAGGTTGCGTCTGCCTGGTTTCGCGTGGCAAGCGTAAGACAGTGAGTGCAAGCATCAATACTGCAGCTGTTGACAAGGACGCAAAGACCCAACGCCAACCAAAGCGCCAGGCGGTGAGTGCACCTGCGGGTACTCCAACAACAATTGCTGCGGAATAACCCATCGAAAGGACACCCATGGCTCGTCCACGCTGTTGGTACGGATAGTAATCGCCCGCGAACGACAATGCGGTTGTGGATAGTGTGCCTGCGGAGAGTCCGGTTACAGCCCGTAGAATGACTAGCGCGCCGAACGAGGAAACGTGATATGTAAGAAATGAAGCAGTTGTAAACAACGCGAGGCCAGACACTAATACTTTCTTACGGCCAACGCGATCGGATAAGGGACCGGCGAATAAAGCGAAAGCCGCAGCTGCGAGAGAATAGGTTGTGACAATTATCCCGGCGTGTCCGGGCGTCGTGCCCATATCTTGGGCGATGAGTGGCAGTAACGGAGCCACCAGCTGCGTGTCCGATACTCCGAGGAAGAGCACGCCGAAAAGAATAAGCGCTACTGTCCATTTGAAACCTGTTTTACCGGACACGCGCGGATAATAACATGTCGCTAATTCTGGGACGGTTGCGTAATTACCGAAATTCTTCGGTAATTAGGCAACCGTCCCAGAATTAGCATTGGTGATACATGAAACGTGACTTCGAAGAAGAGGAAATTCAGCAGAAGATCCAGACGATTCCGGAAGAACTACCGATACTGCCGGTACGAGACGCCGTAATATTCCCCAACGCAGTCATACCGCTAACAGTTGGTCGTGAAAGCTCGGTTAAACTCATCAATGACGTCCAGCAGAGCGACGGAATGCTCGTCGTCCTGACGCAGCGTGACAAGCGAGTTGATTCACCTGCGCCCTCCGACCTCTACGACATCGGAACCGTAAGCATGGTGCATCGGGTCATGAAGACCCCTGAAGGAAATCTCTTCGTGATCATCATGGGTGTATCCCGGGCGCGCATGCAGGAATTCCTGCAGTACGAACCATACCTTCGCGCAAAGATCGCCGTTCTCGGTGACGAGAAGGAAGACGAGACGGGCGTCGATTTTCAAGCGTTGCGAAGGACGGTTCTCAGCCAGTTCGAAAGGATCATCAAACTCTCGCCGCAGTTGCCTGACGATCTCCAGACAATCGTGATCAACATCGAGGATGCAGGCCGGCTCGCCGACTACATTGCGACCAATCTTCCGAATCTCTCAATCGTCTCGAAGCAGTTCGTTCTCGAACAGGTCTCGGTCAAAAAGCGTTTGGAATTTCTCAACACCGAACTTGCGAAGGAACTCGAAGTCCTTGAGCTACGCAGCAAGATTCAAAGCCAGGTCCAGGAGGAGGTCGGGAAAAGCCAGCGCGAGTATTTCCTACGGGAACAACTCAGAGCGATTCAGCGAGAGCTCGGTGAAAGCGACGACACGCAACGCGAGATCGAAGAACTTCGAAAAAAGATCGAGGCCGCCGGCATGTCCGAAGAGGCGAAGAAAGAAGCCGAGCGCGAACTGGGACGCTTGGCCCGCATGTCGCCTGCTGCCGCGGAATACACCGTCACGCGCACTTATCTGGATTGGCTTGTGACCCTGCCATGGAATCTCCTCACGACCGAGAAAATCGATATTGTCAAGGCTCGCGAGGTTCTCGAACGCGATCATTACGATCTGGAAAAAATTAAAGAACGAATTCTCGAATACCTCGCTGTGCTCGAGCTGAAACCGCAAGGCAAAGCCCCGATTTTGTGTTTCGTCGGACCTCCAGGTGTGGGCAAGACGTCCCTTGGACGTTCTATTGCCGATGCCATGAACCGCAAGTTTGTGCGCATCTCGCTCGGAGGCATGCGCGACGAAGCTGAGATACGCGGCCATCGGCGTACGTATATCGGCGCCCTTCCCGGTCAGATTATCCAGAGCATTCGTCGCGCCGGATCGCGCGATCCGGTGTTCATGCTCGATGAGATCGACAAGCTAGGCGCGGACTTCCGCGGAGATCCTGCATCGGCATTGCTGGAAGTTCTCGATCCTGAGCAGAATGTCGCGTTTCGTGACCACTACCTTGATGTGGCTTTCGATCTCTCGCGTGTATTTTTCATTACGACCGCGAACGTTCTCGATACGATTCCATCCGCGTTGCGAGACCGTATGGAAATCATCGAATTGCCCGGCTATACCGAAGAGGAAAAGGTGCAGATCGCCCGAAACTACCTCGTGCCCCGTGGTCGTGACAATAGTGGTCTGCAGCCCGATCAGATCGAATTTCAGGATGCGGCCCTGCATCACATCGTGCGGCATTACACGCGCGAGACCGGTGTCCGAAACCTCGAGCGGCAGATTACAAATATCTGCCGGAAACATGCCCGCCGTTTGCTGGAAGGCAAGGATCCTCGCCTGGTCGTAACACCTGGTGTGATCGAGGAACTCCTCGGCTCGCCTAAATATCAACTTGAAGAGGAAGTGGAAGAACGTGTAAAGCGTGCCGGCGTTGTAATCGGATTGGCGTGGACGCCCGTCGGTGGCGACATTCTGTTCGTCGAAGCCAACGTCGCAAGAGGAGGACGGCATCTCACTGTGACCGGTCAGGTTGGCGACGTCATGCAGGAATCCACCAAAGCGGCGCTCACTTGGGTACGTTCCTATGCAGTCGAACTCGGTCTCGAGCCTGATTTTTACAAAGATACGGATCTCCATATCCACGTTCCGGCGGGGTCAATTCCGAAAGATGGACCGTCTGCCGGTGTAACCATGGTCACCGCCATGGTGTCCGCTTTGACGAATGTGCCCGTCCGTCCGAAGGTGGCTATGACCGGCGAGATTACGCTCAGCGGCCACGTCCTCCCGGTCGGCGGGATCAAAGAGAAAGTGCTCGCCGCTCGCCGTGCCAAGATCCAGGAACTCATACTTCCAGCGCAAAACGAGAAAAATGTTCGCGAAGATATCCAGCCGGAACTGTTGCAGGAGATGAAGATTCAGTACGTTAAGACCATTGAAGAGGTGCTGGAACTTGCATTTCCGAAGCGGGTACTGCGCGCCGTGTCCGACAAAGAGCCCGTGCAGCAAGCCATTTAGGGCAGAAGAATTAACCAGAACAAGGCAGGCCGGAAAGCAGACATTGGGAATCCGATGGGAATCCGACGAATGCTCAATTCCCAACGCCTAATTCTCATCCGAGGGGAAAGCAACATGTCGAGCGGTTTTATGATGGGAATTAGGGAATTGAGAATTAGACATTGGTCAGATTTCCCGGGTTTCTTAGGCGTGTACCCCCGACTCGATCCCTCATTAGTTCCATTGACCTAAGTTGAAGCGACGGCTACTATAACCGCTTCAGCTTTCATGAAGTTCCACGCCTGGTTTCAATGCTTCTTCGGCTGTTCTGTGCAATACCGTCTCGACCAGATTGTTTACCGATGCGAGTCGTGTGGCGGTCTGCTCGAGGTGCGGCATGACGTCGACGCGTTAAAGCAACGATCCGCGCCGGAGTGGAAGCATCTTTTCGATTCCCGTCCAGGCTACCTCAGTGGTGTTTGGTCCAAGAAAGAAGTCGTCCTTCCGGAGCTTGAAGAAAGAAACATTGTTTCCCTCGGCGAAGGCAACTCGCCTTTGATCAAGTCCGAGCGCTTTGCCAACCATCTGGGCATTAACGAAATCCATATAAAGCAATGCGGAACATCTCATACCGGCTCTTTCAAAGACCTCGGTATGACGGTGCTCGTCTCGATGGTGAATCAGATTCGTTCGCGCGTTCGCGCCGTCGTATGCGCATCCACGGGTGACACATCCGCGGCGCTTTCGGCCTACTGTGCGGCCGCCGGGATTCCTTCGATCGTTCTTCTACCGAAGGATAAGGTTTCCATCGCACAGCTGATTCAACCGATTGCCAATAATGCCATCACGATTTCGGTCGATACCGATTTCGACGGCTGTATGAAGATCGTTCAGGAAATTACGAAAGACACTTCGATCTATCTGGCGAACTCTATGAATTCTCTTCGTGTCGAGGGACAGAAGACCATCAGCTTCGAAATCGCTCAACAGATGGGCTGGGACGTTCCGGATTTCGTGGTCGTGCCGGGCGGAAATCTTGGAAACGTGTCGGCGATTGGAAATGGATTTCTCCTGATGCACGATCTCGGATTGATCAGTCGTCTTCCGAGGCTGGTCTGCGCACAGACGGAGCGAGCGAACCCGCTATATCGATCGTATCGGGAAGGGTTTATCAATCTACACGCGGTGACAGCAGCGAAAACGCATGCCACGGCCATACAAATCGGAAATCCTGTCAGCTTCGGAAAAGCGGTAAGGGCGCTACGGGCGACCAACGGGATTGTGGAGCAGGCGAACGAAACCGAACTCGTGAACGCTTGCGCCGAAGTAGACAGGTTCGGTTTTTTCAACGATCCCCAAACGGGCGTTGCTCTAGCCGCGACTACCAAGCTCGTCCAATCGCAGGTGATTCCGCGGTCGTCGCGTGTGGTTGTCATTAGTACAGCGCATGGATTGAAGTTTGCGGAATTCAAAACCAAATTCCATGAGGGTCGGCTCTCTGAGGTGAATCCGTCTCTTCAGAATTTACCGATCCAGGTTCCAGCAGAAACCGCAGCCGTTCGGGATGTCATCAATGGCAGGATACCTGCTTGATGTCCGACGCGTTTTTTCTAACGAGTACGGTTTTAAACGCTTGCATGCCGCGGCGAACGAATACGTGTGACTAAATTCAACACAATATTACGGGTGGGTTACTCCCTCGGCCTGTACCTTATGTTGTCGCAGGCTGCATACGGAGACACCGTATTGAATTTCGTCAAAGCTACGATTAATGGCCGTTTGAACGCGAACTTTTCCATCGTAAATCCGACCTCGAACTATGCCGATGTGCAGTTCACTTATTACGGAATGGACGGAAATCCTGTCTCGTCCGGTTTGGTGAATCCGGTCCGCTACCGTGTCTCGCCAAACGGGCAATTCTCCATGCGAGCGAGCGAACTCTTTGCGGGCTCAACAGCAGACGGATGGGTTCAAGTCACGAGCACGACGTCAGGATTGACGGGCTTCTATTTGTACGGAGATTTCGCGACTACTCTTGAAGGTTCCGATTCTGCGCCCCCTCTTAATGAGCAAATTGTTCCCGTCATTCGGGAAGATCAGATGAACAAGACGGAGCTGGTGATCGTGAATCCAGGTCCAGCGTCCAGCACGGTTACAGGGAGGCTGTACAACGCGAATGGAGAACAGGTTGGCAGCATTCCTTCGCAGATCATTCAGGCCCACGCCGCGCTGCGCTTGCGGTCCGCCGTATTGAACTCTACGGGAGCGGGCTGGCTGTCTGCCAGGATCTCCGCCAGCGCCCCTGTAGCGGCGACTGCAATTATCGATCGAGGAGACTCGTTGTACTTCGTTGCGGGTCAGGCTGTTGACCAAACCGCATCCCTGCGCGTCGCGCCACATTTCATCACGAATGGCGCGTTCTCTGAACGATTCAATCCTGTTCTGGCTTTGGCAAATCCTTCAGGAGCGCCCGTTCAGGTGAAGGTCACTGTGTTCACCGAAACCGGCGGCCTGATGTCTCCTGCTGCTTCACCTTCGAGAACGTTCAACATTCCGGAGAATGGGTCGCTTTCTGCCGACATTCGCACGATTACCGGACAACCCATTGCTCCGACCGTGAATGGGTGGCTCACTGTGGAGTCCGGGAGTGTTGCGCTAGCCGGTGTATTGATTCTCGATCAAAGCCAGGCAGTGACTCCCATTCCTTTACAGACTACCCCCATGGACCGGCTGATTTTTCCCCAAATTTCGGAGACACAGGGGCTAGCTACCGGAATTGTGCTGGTGAATCCGTCAGCTGCCGACGCTGCTGTGGAACTGACTTTGGTGCGCACGGATGGAACGACGGCCGCGCAAAGTTCGTTCACGATCGCGACAAAGTCGAAGTTCATGAAGGCGCTCCATGACGTTTTTGCTGAGGTTGTAAACGAGACGAGCGGATACATCGTAATCCGATCCTCAACTCGGCTCTTCACTACAGGCATCATTGGCGGATTGAATAATTCATTGCTTGCAGAGATGCCGCCGGCCCCTGTTCCGGATGCGTTGACACCGGGTCCTGTCGTGCTGATGCCGTCCATCATTAATGTCGAGCCGGGCATCGATGTACAACCGGGAACGACGCTGCGCTTGTCTGTGCAAAATATCGCAACCGATGCGACGTTCGCCGTCAGCGGCCAAGTTCTGAACGCGCGGCAAATTTCCGCGGGTCTCACCTACGAAGTAACTATTCCTGCACTCGAACCCGGGTTTGCGAATCTCACTGTTCGGAGCAACGGACACGAATCCCCTCCGAAGCGCTTGAGGATATTGGGTCGTGCCGACGGCCTTCCGACGCAAACGATTTCGGGGCAGGCCTTCTATCAAAAAATCGATGTCACGGACGCAGGTCTCGATCTCAGTCATCCAGTGATGGTCCCCATACGCAATGCGCGCCTCGAGGTCTTCAGCCGGTCTTCGCAATCTGTTGTCGCAGTCTCAGAAACGGACTCTCGCGGCCGATTCAGTGCGCCTGTACCGTTCGATCCAAACTTGACGGTACGGGTAATTAGCCGTCTGCGGTCTTCGGACTTGCGTGTCGCTGACAACACGAATCGCAACCAGCTTTATGCAATCGCAGCCGATTTCGACGGACGCAACCCGCATTTCGATCTCCTGCTGGCCGATACATCACGTTTATCGGGCGCTTTCAATATTCTCGAGACGATCCAGCGTGCGAATGACACGCTGACGACAACAGCAGATCCGAATATCGTGCCTCCCGCACCGACGATCTACTGGAGTACACGAAATTGGGCGGGCAGAGGAAACATCAACTACGCACAAGGACTGATCGGTACGACGACGTTCAACGTCGGCAATAACACGGCAGTTGTTCTGGGCGACCGGAACGATCATGGTGCCGAAAGCGACTCGGACGAATTCGATGATGCCGTGATCCTTCACGAATACGCACACTTACTTGCCGTGAAATTTTCGCGCGACGACTCTCCGGGCGGGAATCATATGTTGGGCGATATGCTCGACCCGCGCGTCGCGTGGTCCGAAGGCTGGGCAAACTTCTTCTCATCGGTTGTTCGTAATGATCCCATCTGGCGCGATTCTCGCGGACCAAACGGCCAGAACATTCTTCGTTACGATCTGGAAGACGACGTTCCCGCTGGAGACCGGCCCGGATACTGGAGTGAAGCGTCAGTCGATACAATTCTCTGGGATCTTTACGACGATCATGACGATGGCGCCGATGACGTGCAGTACCCGTTTGCTGAGATCTGGAAAGCTTTCGTCGAGCTTCGCAACGACAGGTTTGTTTACCTGCCCTATTTCCTCGAACATTTCATTACCGACAATCCGTCGGCCGCCGACCCGATACGAAATATCGTTCAGTCCCGCTCGATCGATTTTCAGCCGAATGCTCGCCCTAGTGTCGCCTACCCATTTCCGAATCCCATGAATGTAGGGTCTGCCGTTACGGGATTCGTTGACTCATTAACCAGCAGGCGCAGCAATCTCGTCACGTCGTCGCATTTTTATTCCTTCTCCACGACGGGCGGCGCCGCGTCCATCCGGCTGGACAGCACCGGCCTTGGACCCGGCGGGAATCCGACTGCGAACGATCTTGACCTCGTTCTCATGGATGTGAACGGACGCATTATGGAAAAATCCGACAGCGGATCGAATGGCCAGTCCGAACGGATTGCACTCAAGATTCCCGAGGGAACTTACGTTGTTGAGATTCGAAGCTACTACACAAGAGCCGAAACCGGCGGGTTCGTCTACAACTCCGGCCAATACCGCTTGAGCGTTTCCATCCAGTAAACCTACAGAATCTGCTCTAAAACGCCAGAAGTGTTTTAGAATGGCCCCAATAGTCACCTACTAAGCAACGGCGTCTCCATTCTTGGGAGGTTCAAAAATGACGGGAACCTTTATGAGTTTGGTCGTTATCGAGGCTGTGCTGACTGGCGCGGCCATTGTGATGTTCCTTTATCGGGGCATGCTCGATATGAAGGAAGAGGATCACATCATCCTCGACAATGCTGAAGCTCACCTTGTTCGAGAACAAGATGAGATCCGGCACAAAGTCAATGTGGTAAGCCGGTATTTGAGAGTCGTCGCAGTCTTGTGGACTGTCGGCCTCATTGCCATGCTCGGAGTGTGGGTCGGCCAAGGCCTGGGCGTATTGTAAATTTACAGCGGCAGAGCCGCGACAGATTATCGCCCTTCATCGAAATGCTGCGGCCGCCTTAGTCGGCGGCCGTTTTTTCCGTTGCGGATTGGACGAGTTTGTTCACTGCTCTGAATGCCGCTTCAAACCGTTCTTGAGTCTTTGCCGACATTCTTGTGCTTAATTCGGAGGCATGCTCTGCAAAGTAGCGTGCAGGACGATACGGATTGAATCTCGCGTTGTTTTTGAGTGGGTTTCTCTGAAAGTACTGCTCGAGTCTGGCCACAATGCGTGGATGCTGCGGAAGGTCGCCCTGATAGATGCGCTTTGGCAGCTCATCTTTATACTCTCCGTTTACAAGCTCGAGATAGAACTCAGGATCGAACATGTCCTCGATATCGGCTTCAGCTGTCCCCGTGAAGTCGGCGAACGTGAAAACACGGCTCTGCTTCAGTAGGTTCTGCTTGTACATGTTGTCAAGCGTCGGCTGATCCTTCTTTTGGTAATCGATCAATAGAGCAAGATTCAGCTGTTTTTGCGCGCCGAACAAGGCTGCAAAGGTAGGAACTCTATCGATGCCGCCAACAGGCGTTACCGTCCATACATCGCTCAAACCTGTTTTCTCAGCGCGTTCGAGAAGGTCCGTCATGCCCTGGATATAAAACATGTCCGAAACACCTTCTACAATAAGTGTGTGCGGGCCCATAAGAAGGTTCTGCATGGTATGAAACGCGAGCGTTCCCTGCAGCGGGAATAAGCTGCCGGAGTCGGCTTGCAGTGGGTCCGAGAACACCTTCGTGCCTTCTTCTTCCTGGGGTAACGTTTTGTCTTGATCCATGCCGCGGTCGCATACCACCCGGACGCGCTCGAGATGTCGCGGCCCAATCATGAATGGCGAGTGCGTGGTGTAGATGACCTGGTGGTTCTCGAGCTCCTTTTCAATGAAGCGCAGAAGGTCCCCCTGCGCGCTTGCATGCAAAAAGACACCCGGCTCGTCGAGCAGCAGGATCATCGGCTTGCCGGACTTCAGCTGCTGGAAAAACCAGGCGAGAAACGAGAAGAACCAGATGAACCCGCGTGAACGCATGCCTAATCGGACAGTCACCCAATGAGCCGAGTCGTAGACGTTCACCCACAGGTTCGTTCCGCTCTGATAGCCCGGTGGGTCGCCGGGGCGGCCCGGACGCGCGTCAAACCGGAGCTGAATGTGTCTGTTTTGCGACCAGTAGTCGAGGATGCGCCGGGACAGATAGTTGCCGGCGCCCTCGATTCGACTGACAAGGTTCTGAGTGTTCTCCAGGCCGGCGAGTTGATCCATGTTGATGCGGGCCAACTCCATCAGCGCCAACATGGGCCGATCGGAATCCAATAACTGGTTGTTTCCCAGCCGCTCCTTCAATGCCTCGATGTTGACCTGTCCCTCCATCTGATAAAACTCGTCAAAGTAGAGGAACTTGGGCAGTTTGCTTTCGAGGTAGGTCTGAAAGATGTATGCATGCAGACCTTTGTCAATGTATTCGCCAAGCTTTTCAAGCAGAAGCTTGGTTTGTGCGTCTCCTTCGTACTGTATGGCCGCGTTCGAGTCATTGATCAGGATGAGCTGAAGGGATTTGAGATTTCCTGCCTGCTCTACCTGCGCCCTGCTTTCTTCGTTCGCAAACCCAACGGTTGAAATCAGGTTTTTCACTATCTGCGGCTCGTCGTAGTCAATCGTTATGGAAAGTTTGTTGTCGTACCCCTTGGCCAACCGGAATTGATGACTGGCGCCGCGCAGGCATCCGGTACCCAATTCTTTTTCGATCGCCGCGACTTCATCCGCATCGAGAGAAAAGTAAGCCTCGACGACCTCTGCAGGATTGCGTTTGTTCTGCTCGACGTCTGCGACGTATTCCTCCAGGTGAGCGCGAGGGTAGTCCTCGGTCAGATCGAAGTCTGCATGCTCCGGGATGATTGGATTGAGTTTATAGAGGGCTTCCAGGATCGCTGTTTTGCCAGCTTCGTTTTTTCCGACGAGACAGGTGATATCCGTAACATCGAATTGGTTCGAGTCCATGATGGATTTGAACTCGTGAACATGGACCTTCGTGAGCTTCATTCCGCACCTTATCGTAGCCGTCTTCGGAAGCGGAATTGTGGCGTAGTGACATGGTTCGGCCAATACAAAAAGCTCTACATTTCCCCTCCTTTGAGGCCTCGGAGGATTGGAAAAGCCCCGCTAGAGCGCATACCGTCCGTTGTCCACCAGGAAATCAGCGATCCGCTGCCTTGTTTGCACGGTGTTGATCGGCATCCAGCGCAGCAGTCTGCGAAGAGCCGCTAATTGTGTCCGCATCGCATCGCCTTCCGCTACCGCAGCCAGCACTTGTTTTGCAGAGAACTCCACTCGGCTCATGGCGTCATTGATGAAAGTGCGTGTGACGTCCTGGTGCAGGGAGGAAGAAGCTCTTTTCATCACCCGATGAATGGCCGTGTCCATCGCGAAAACATCCATCACCATGTTGCTCAGATGCATCAGTACTTCTTGTTCGTCCCGAATCGAATCCGCAAACTTTTGAATGGCCGATCCGGCTGTAAAGAGCAACGCCTTTTTCGCTTGCGCCAGCGCGGCTAACTCGACGCCGAACGCGCCTGACGGCTCGGTGGGCATGGACACCGACATCACTTCATCGACGACGCTGCGCGCTGCAGAGTGCAGGGGCAGTTGCCCGGTAGCTGCTCGCTTCAGCAGCATGCCGGGGATGAGAAGCCGGTTGATTTCATTCGTACCTTCGAAGATCCGATTGACTCGCGAATCGCGGTAATAGCGCTCCACGGGATACTCGGCGCTGTAACCGTAGCCGCCGTATACCTGCACGGCCTCGTCAACGACGAAATCCAACACCTCGCTGCAGAACACCTTGAGGATCGAGCATTCCACCGCGTATTCTTCAATGGCTTTCAAGACCTGCCGCGTGTCGTCCAAGTCGAGGCCTTCGAGGCCTCGATCCATCAGACCGGCGGTTCGATACACCATGCCTTCTGCTACCCAGATTCTGGCGGCCATCTCGGCGAGTTTGTGCTTGATGGCTCCGAAGCTCGCGATGGGTTTGCCGAATGCAATCCGCTGCTTCGCGTATTGAATAGCATCATTCAGCGCGGTCTTCGCGCCGCCTACGGCTCCGGCGCCCAGCTTCGCTCGGCCGATGTTCAGGATGTTGAAAGCGACATGATGTCCTTTGCCGATCTCACCAATAAGGTTGTCGACGGGAATCTGCGCGTTGTTGAGAATCAGCGGGCGAGTAGATGAACCACGAAGCCCCATCTTGTTCTCTTCGGCTCCCGTCGAAACGCCGGGATTTTCTTTTTCCACGATGAAACACGAGAACTGTTTCCCATCGACTTGCGCAAATGTGATGAACATGTCCGCGAAAGCGGCATTCGTGATCCACATTTTTTCGCCGTTCATGATCCACTGCGTCCCGTCATTGTTGCGAACGGCATTCGTCTTGGCTGCGAGCGCATCCGAGCCGCTGCCGGATTCCGACAACGCGTAGGCGGATATCCTGTCCGCCTTACAGAGCGACGGAAGATATTTGCGCTTATGCTCCTCGCGACCGAAGTACACGATCGGCAGTGTGCCGATCCCGCTGTGCCCGCCGTACGAGACGGCGAAAGAAGCCACCCTTGCCATCTTCTCGGCAACAATCATGGCCGATACTTTGTCGAGATTTTCACCGCCGTATTTCTCGGGTACTTCGATGCCCAGCAGACCGAGTTCGCCGCAGCGCTTTAGCAGCTTGATCGTAACGTCCCAGTCTTTATGTTCGATCTTTTCAACCTGCGGCAGCACTTCGTCCTCGACGAACTGCTCGGTCATCTCGCGAATCATCGTCTGCTCTTCGGAAAAATCTTCAGGTGTGAAAATGTCGTCTGCGGCGGTTTCTTCAATGAGAAAGCTTCCGCCTTTTTTCAACGTGTTTAGTTGTTTTGTCATTTCGACACTCTTTCAAAAATACCCGCTGCGCCCATCCCACCACCGACGCACATGGTGACCATGCCGTAACGGGCGCCGCGCCGTTGCATTTCATAGAGCAGGGTGGCCGTCAGTTTGGAACCCGTGCAGCCAAGCGGATGACCTAGAGCAATGGCCCCGCCATTCACGTTCAATTTCGATGTGTCCAAACCAAGTTCGCGAATGACAGCCAAAGCCTGAACCGCGAACGCTTCATTTAATTCGATGAGATCGATACTCTCCAATTTTAATCCGGCCTGCTTGAGTGCTTTGGGAATTGCTTCAACCGGACCAATGCCCATCACTTCAGGCGGCACTCCTGCCGTCGCATATGCGAGAAACCGAGCGATGGGTCGGATACCCAATGATTGCGCCTTTTCTTCGGACATCACCACTACGGCCGCTGCGCCGTCACTCATCTGTGACGCGTTACCGGCCGTCACGGTTCCTCCGGCTTTGAACGACGGTTTTAACTTCGCAAGCGCCTCGATGGATGTGTCGCGCCGCGGACCTTCATCCGTATCGAAACTAAATTCACGAACGACGCGCTGGCCGCGCTGGATGGCGATCTCTTGCACAGGAAGTCGGACGATTTCGTCCCGAAAGCGACCGGCTTCGATCGCCTGGATCGCACGGCGATGACTTTCGAATGCGAATGCGTCCTGCTCGTCACGGCCAATGCGGAATTCCTTAGCAAGGTTTTCGGCGGTGAGGCCCATGCTGAGATACGTATCGGGATTGGTTTCAATCAGCGCCGGATTCGGTGCGATCTTGTGGCCTCCCATCGGAATCATGCTCATCGATTCTGTCCCACCCGCGACGATGCACTGCGCCGCGCCCGACCCAATCCGCTCGGCGGCAAACGCGATCGACTGCAGGCCAGAGGAGCAAAAGCGATTGAGTGTCATCGCGGGAACCGAGTAGGGAATACCGGCTCGGAATGCCGCCACACGCGCCACGTTCATGCCCTGTTCTGCTTCGGGCATGGCACAACCGATGTAGATGTCGTCGATATCTTCAGCGCGTAAGCCGGGCACTCTCTGGATTGCCGCCTGCATTGCTGCGGCCGCCATGTCGTCGGGACGCGTCGCGGACAGGGCGCCTTTAGGAGCCTTGCCCACTGCTGTTCGGACTGCGGATACGATTACTGCTGCCATAGTCTTTAAGCCGGAATTCTCCGATTATTTATCGATATCAGTTCCTCAGCACATTTCCTTTTTTCAACAAATTCTCCATTCGCGCGAGGGTCTTCTGTTCACCACACAGCGACTTAAACGCCTCCCGCTCGAGATCCAGAAAAT
>Ga0126379_10001485_pt1 | contig 14336 bp, 11 predicted proteins | sample PanSoiMetPlot_24_FD_92640 | JGI IMG/M metagenome (GOLD analysis project Ga0126379, IMG submission 92640) | Tropical forest soil microbial communities from Panama - MetaG Plot_24 | ecosystem: Environmental > Terrestrial > Soil > Tropical forest > Bulk soil | place: Panama | collected 2016-02-17 | reverse complement strand
CTCAGTGCGATTTACCCGTTACCATAGCCCTAACAGCCTGCGCATCCAAGTCCCAGGGGGCGCGCGATGAAAGTGGAAATTCGCAAGTCTTTCAATATCCTTGCGCCAGGGGATTCCTTGCGCCGCCGGACTGCTTTCAGCCTGGCGATTGTCAGACTGATCTTGGCGCCGGTCATTTTCCTAGCGGTCTACTATCTGTTCAGAATGGGATGGATCGTCGATCGCATCGTCAATGTTGACGCACCGGCGTCGGCTATTGCGCAACAAGCGTCGATCGAAATGCTGGAAGCTCGCCGCGCCGAACGGAACTACCTGCTGCTTCACGACCCGATGTATCTCACCAACAACCGCGAGGCGGTGGCGAATGTCCAGCAAGTTTTGGACAGCATCCAGAATCTAGAGAGCGACGATCATGAGATTCTCCGGAAAGCGAATGCGGCCCTGACGCAGTACAGCCAACAATTCGCTGAAGCCGTCTCCATCTTGGACCGGCCCGGGCAGCGGCAAACCGACCGGGTACAGGCAGTGGTCAAAGCGTATCAAGAGGACCTCGACGACCTTCTGAAGCGGTCGGGACGCATAAGGCGGGAACGCCTCATGGAGGAACTCCGCCAGCGGGTCGGATCGTTCGACACCCAAATATCCAGGACTGTCGAGGAAGGGAATCCGGATCTCCAGCAGGTCACCGAAAGTCTCCAGCAGTCAAGCCAGGACATTCTCGAACAGACCGCTGCGCTTGAATCTGCGAACTGGGCCCGGGTCCAGAAGGATCACGCCAACGCCAGAAAGCTCATACGCGAAGCGGAGTGGTCGCTCGGAATCGTTTCCGCGATCACCCTGCTCATCAGCATATGGGTAAGTTTCGTTCTGCCGCGACAAGTGATCAAGCCGCTGCTCAGCCTGAAGGAAGCCGTCGATCACGCGGCTCTCGGAAATTACGAAATCGAATTCGACATTCATGGCAAGGGCGAGATCGTGGACCTGGTCGAAAGTCTGCGGCGTATGCTTGCTTCGGTCCGGCAACGAGCCTAGCCTTAAAACCCGGCACCGCCCGAGCTCCTTCATCGCAATCAGCTCGCGCAAACACATTTAGATCAGGCAAGAGCCGCGACCACCGGAAACGAGACGGGTTGGACTGGTTTATTGAAACAGATCTGCGCTCCTGAAGCACAAGAGCGTCGCGCGATATTCCTTTGTCGCGGGTTGTGACCGCACCGAGTGCAAGCACCCGGCCTAAAAACTATGTTGCGATCGCTTCGACTTCAAGAGCCTGGTCTCACGCGGTTCCCTGGCGGCGACTCTGACGTTTCAAGAAGTTGCGACCCTTCCACGTCCGGCTCGCTGTGCTCAGGTGACCGTCTGGGTTGGAGAAAGTTGCTAGCTTCCATCGCCTCAGAAGCGCCTACTTGCAGAGTGCTGAAATCGGAACACAATTCCCGACGACCGTATCTTGTAAGCGAATTGGGTCTACTTCATCTGGAAAAATAAACGCGCACCGTAGTAGATTCGTAGTGGTTGCTGATGCAGAACGGTTCAAAATGAGGATAGACGGGTGAAGGACGCATAAGTCTAAATGATTCAGAAATATAGTAGAATCTAAAATTTTCAGAACAGCTCAGGAGAGCCGACTGGTCTCATAATCCCTAGGCCGTGGGTTCGATTCCCCCGCCGGCACCAGATCTCGCTAGCGAAATCCCTCCAGAGAGAGTACGGCAACGCGGAACGCAACAACGGGCTTGGCAAGATAAATCGATTTAGTTGGGCAATTTAGCAGGCATGAAGCGCGAAAGCGGAAAAGACCGCACACCAGATGAGGCGACGAAGGGTCGATACTTCATGCAGGTCCCGGAGACCAGGCGGCGCATGAAAGGGCCGGTGCGGTGAGGCGGCGCAGCCTCAGCCGGCGAGAGTGGCTGAAGCAAGCAGGCCTGCTCGGAGCAGCCGCACCGCTTGGCTTGCAAGCGAATGCCAGCTTCGCCGTCGCGGGAAGCCCGCAGCAACCGTTAGAACCCCGCGAAGCTACGCCAGGGCTTCCAGCGCGGCTTTTCTCGTTCGATCCTTCCCTCTACCGCTTCACCCCCGACGAGGATATGTTCCTTGAAGAAGTACAAGAGGCGACATTTCTCTATTTTTGGGAGCAAACCAACCCTAAGACCGGGCAGGTTGAAGATCGCGGCAACGCCGATGGCGGAGCTTTACGCAACGCTTCGAGTGTGGCCGCTACGGGTTTCGGGCTGACCGCTCTCTGCATCGGTGCACAGCGAGGCTATGAAGAAGAAGGGCCGATTCGCGAGCGAGTAAAAACTACGCTCAGTTTTTCATTGAAAAGCGTGCAGCACCAGCACGGTTTTTTTTATCACTTCGTGAATGGCGAAACCGGGCAGCGAATCTTGAATTCCGAGGTTTCGCCGGTCGATACGTGCCTGTTTTTGTGCGGAGCCCTATCTTGCCGAGGATTCTTTGACGACAAAGAGATCCAGCAGATGGCCACTGAACTCTACGAACGCGCGGACTGGAACTGGATGTTGCACGGTGGCCAAACGTTGGCCATGGGTTGGATGCCGGAGCAAGGCTTTTTGCGCGCGAGGTGGGACAGCTACAGCGAGCTGATGATGATGTACCTGCTGGGGATGGCTTCGCGAACCCATCCATTGCCGCCAGCGAGCTGGAACAGCTGGCAACGGCCGCAATTCGAATTCGACCAGATTGCTTATATCGGAGCGCACGCGCCGATCTTTGCGCACCAGTATTCGCACGCCTGGTTCAACTTTCGCGGGATCCACGACAAGTACGGCGACTATTTCGCCAATTCGATCGTGGCAACCAAGATTCACAAGATGTGGTGCCTGGAAATGGCGAATCGGTTTCCGGACTATTCGGAAAATTTGTGGGGGATCAGCGCTTCCGATTCAGAGCACGGTTATGCCATTTGGGGCGGGCCGCCGACGATGGGGCGTGTGGACGGAAGCATCGTGCCCTGCGCGACCGCGGGCTCGCTGGTTTTTCTCCCCAAAGAATGCATCGCGGTTTTGCAAAACATCAGGGAGAAATTTGGCAAACGGGTCTGGAAAAAATACGGTTATGTGGACGCCTTCAATCCATCGAATAACTGGAACAGCCCGGACATACTGGGCATCGATGCAGGGATTACCATTGTCATGGCGGAAAATGCGCGTAGCAGCTTTGTTTGGGAGCAGTTCGCAAAAAATCCTGAAGTGGTAAAGGGGCTGGAGCTGGCAGGATTCCAAGCGAACCCGAAAACCTGAATTCCGCACGCAGGGCGGCTCACCTTGCTCTGCCTGAAGGGTGTGTGGCAGACTCGCCGCGCAGCGAAAGACCTCGAACCGTCGCAATGCAAAGAAATGAAACCGCGGTAGTTTTCGTGAATCCGTGTGCCGGGGGCGGCATTCGGGCGGGCAGAATCGCGGATGTGCGCGCGGATTTCGCGCGGCGAAATTTCGCCGTAACGTTTGTCGAACCAAGATCGTGGGAAGAATTTCGGCACTCCATAGGTACAGCCTGTCTAAGCGGATCGAGAAGGCTGGTGGCTATGGGAGGGGATGGAACGCTGCAGCTGCTCGCGCGCGAGAGCATGGGCTGTGCCGCAGAAATTGGAGTAATCCCAACAGGCGGCGGCAATGATTTCGCGGCTGCCTTGGGAATACGGAGCTGGAGGCAGGGCGTTCGCGCGATCGTAGAGGGAAAAACGCGCGAAGTAGATGCCATCCGGGTGGGATTCGCGAGTGGCGAACAGGCGTTTTATCTGGGAGGCGGAGGAGTTGGGCTGGACGCCGAGGCGGCCCGCCATGCCAACGGGAAATTCCTCACATGGCCTGGAAGATTGCGTTATTTGGCGGCCGCGATCACCGCTCTCGGCGGATATTCGGGCATCGACATCGAACTCGAACATGAGAACTCCGCGCCGAAGATATCGGCCAGGGTACTTTTGGCGGCCGCGTTAAATACGCCAACCTACGGTGGTGGCATCTGCCTGGCCCCGGAAGCGCGGATGGATGACGGCGAGTTGGATGTCGTAATCATTGAGGTGCTATCGCTTCTGGAGATTCTGAAACTGATTCCACGATTGCTCGTCACCGGTCGACTGAGTACGAATCGCGCAAAACGGTTTCGCGCAAAGAAGATTAGGCTCACTTCGAATGAGAATAGATGGTTTCACGGCGACGGTGAATTGCTGGGGCAAACACCGCTGGAAGTAGAGGTCGTGCCTGGAGCAATTCGGGTGCTTGCACCCTAATAGCGAAACGGTCCAGGCAAGAGCAGGCGCGCCACGGGCAAGCCAGAGCTAACGGCGAAGGAAGGAGAAAGACGTGGGATCGGAGGTGTAGACGATAATTCCCGCGATGACCAAGCTCAACAACACGATCATCAGGACATTGGAAATGCGCCGAAACAGGCGCCGGCGCGCTAGATAGTCGCGCGGAATCGTGGGAAGAAGATGGAACGAACGCGCAGTATGGGGTTTGCCGCGTCCCCTGCCAGGGTGAACATGCATGGCGCCCTCACAATCGAAGAGGTGGAATCAGAACTGCGACCAAGGGCAAAAAGCAGATCGGGAGGCGGGTTCCCTGAGGATCACTTCTCTTCGACAGCCCGATCAAAAGATAGCAAATTTTCTCCTCCGCGCATATGAAGTGTTGATTCGAGCAGATTCAAAAAAAAAGTGCGGCACGGCACGGCCCGCAGGCGCGCCTGGCGTTGCCAAGAAATCTCCGGGTTCGGGTGAGGCACCGGGCGATAAGGCAAATTCAGAATAGCCAGGCCAGCACCGCGCGCGAATCAAGGTCCGGCTGATGCTTGACATTTGCGGATGACACGCTATTTTGGGCGTTCGGATTTTCCCCGAGGAGAGCAACCATGGGTAAGAATTTGCTGATTGCCGCGGTGTGTGGACTGGCAGTCTTTCCTGCCGCTAGCCAGGAGAAGAAACCGGAAAAACCCGGCAGGGGCTACGTGCTCAAAGCTGCCAGGATGTTTGACGGAAAAAGCGACTCCTTGACGACGCCCGGATTCGTGGTGGTGCAGGACGGAAAAATCGTGGGAGCCGGGGCGAGCGCCAGTGCGCCGGCCGACGCCGAAGTGATCGATCTAGGCGACGCTACGCTCTTGCCGGGCTTTATCGATGCACACACGCATCTGACCATGATGTACCGCGAAGACTACACGAAGGCGATGCTCGACTCACTGCAAAAGCCGATACCAGAGATGGCGCTGGATGCGAGCGTGAACGCGCGCGTAACGCTGAGGGCGGGATTTACGACCGTTCGCGACGTAGGTTCGTCGGATTCGCTCGACGCCGGGCTGCGAAACGCGATCAATCGCGGCGTGGTGCCTGGTCCACGGATGCTGGTCGCCGTCCATGCCATTGGAGCAACGGGTGGACATTGCGACGAAACAGGCTTCCGCGAAGGAGCGCTTGGCAAAGAGACAGGACCAGAGCAAGGAGTCGTGAACGGCGCTGATGAAGCGCGGCGCGCAGTGCGTTTGGCGCACAAATATGGCGCGACGGTCATCAAGACATGCGCGACCGGCGGTGTGCTCTCTTTGGCGGATGCGGTGGATACGCCGCAACTGACGCAAGCGGAATTAGATGCTCTCGTGGACGAGGCGCACGCGCATGGGGCAGAAGGAGCCAAGCGCGCGATTCGCGCCGGAATTGATTCAATTGAGCATGGGTCATTTCTGGACGAGGAAGATCTGAACCTGATGAAACAAAAGGGTACGTATTACGTGCCGACGCTCATGGCCGTCGAGGGTTTAAAGGAGCAAATCCAGAAGGGCGTCGCAATTCCTCCAGCGATCCGGCCGAAGGCAGAAGCGGCGATTGCGGCCATCCACCAGACCTTTCAACGGGCTTTGGCCAAAGGCCTGAAGATCGGTTTAGGGACGGATGCAGCGGTTTATCCCCACGGACGCAATGCCGAGGAGTTTCATCAAATGGTGGATCTGGGAATGAAGCCGATTGCCGCGCTCAAGGCGGGGACTTCGGCGGACGCCGATCTGTTGGGCATGTCCGATAAGATCGGAACGCTAGAAAGCGGCAAGCTCGCGGACATCGTGGCCGTGCCGGGTAATCCCGTGGAGAACATCCGGCAGACCGAGCATGTGTTCTTCGTAATGAAGGACGGAATAATCTTCAAGAACGAAAAACCTAACTGAGCCTGCGGCCAAGTCGGTTTCCGGTTAGAATTTCGAACCTCGATGAACGAATCGGTTGGTGGCAAAACTCAGGACAGCCGAAAAGCTAATTTGCGTGAATGGGCCGTCGCCGGAGGCATTTCGCTCGGGACTGCGATTGCAATCGTCAGCCCCTTCTTCTTTTTCGGAATGGCTTCCGGGCACGATATAGCCTTTCATATGGCGTCGTGGCTCGATGCCGCCAGCCAGTGGAAACAAGGTATTGTATTTCCCCGCTGGACGGAATGGGCCAACTTCGGTTACGGCGAACCACGCTTCATTTTCTATCCACCGCTTTCGTGGATGTTTGGAGCGTTGCTGGGAACGCTGATCCCTTGGAAATATGTCGGGATCGCGTTCTACGCCTGCGTTCAGACCTTCGCCGGCTTATCCGCTTACGCTCTGCTGCGGCAGATAAGCGACTCCCGCCGAACCGCGCGCTTTTCCGCCTTGTGTTTCGTAATGAACCCGTACGCGCTGACCATCATTTATGCTCGGAGTGATTTTGCTGAACTGCTGGCCATCTCGTTTTTTCCGGTGCTCCTGCTGGCGGCGCTGCGATTATGCGGGATCTTTGCGCAACACCGCAAGCCGACCGCCCAAACCCTCGCGTTTGCAATCGTTTTTTGTGCGGTCTGGCTATCCAACGCTCCATCAGCGGTCATCGCCACTTATGGCGTTGCGTTTCTATTTGCTTTTTCATCCCTGCAAACACGAACCTTCGAACCGCTGATCAAGGGCGCGGCGGGAATTCTCCTGGGGTTCGGGTTGGCCGCGTTCTACATAGTTCCCGCAGCCTACGAGCAGCGGTGGGTGAAGATCGCCGGGGCCCTCGCGAGCGGGCTCGAACCAGCTCAGAATTTTCTGTACGCGAAGACTTCCGATTCCGAGCACGACCTGTTTAACCGAATCGCCTCCAATATCGCGGTGATGCTTGTGGCGTGGACTCTAGCGGGAGCCACGGTCGCATGGAAGGCTCTGCGCTCCGCCAGCGATGACCAACCGCACGCCATGCTCGGCGCAATCACCGCGCTTGCCGCCGCGGCCACGCTTCTGATGCTGCCGGTGACATCGTTGTTGTGGCGTTACCTGCCGGAGCTGAGGTTCGTGCAGTTTCCGTGGCGCTGGATGTCGGTTATCGCGCTTTGCGCCGTCGTGTTTACGGCCGCTTCGATGAAAGGGCGCTTCGAGTGGATTTGGCTGCTGGTCGCCACGGTATCGATCGCCGGTTCCGGCTCGTATCTGGGCAACCACACCTGGTGGGACACCGAGGACATGCCGAGCTTAGAAACGGCCCTGCACGAAGGCACGGGGTTTGAAGGAACGGACGAGTACGATCCAGTCGGCGATGACAACAGCGATCTGCCGCTTAAACACCCTCGCGCGCGCTTCGTTCGAGGCGGGGCCGGAGAGGCGCAACACCGCGAAATCGTGGTACCCGGGTGGACGGCAGAGCACCGCAGGCTTCTCGTCGTCACGCCCGAAGCCGATCTTGTTGCGGTCCGATTGCTGAACTATCCAGCCTGGCGTGTAACCGTGAACGGGTCTCCCGCCCTGGTCCAACATGCGGCCGGGACGGCACAGATGATCATTCCCGTGCCGGCGGGAAGCTCGCACATCGAAATCGAGTTCACGCGAACCTTGGATCGCACGGTCGGCGGCTGGATTTCGATCCTCGCTGCAGGCGGATCGGTTGGGCTCTGGTTATGGCGCCGGCAGCGGAGACCAAGGCTTAGCGGCGATCCACAGCCGGATGGCGAACGTCCTGCCCCTGCACGATGTAGATGACGTCCTCTGCGATGTTGGTGGCGTGGTCGCCAATGCGCTCGAGATTCTTAGCGACGAGAATCAATTCGAATGCTGGAAACACGACGCTGGAATCGCCCATCATGTAGGTAAGCAATTCCCGGAAAATCTGGTCCCGGTAATGATCCACTTTGTCGTCGCTTTCTAGAACTTTGCGAGCCAGATCGACGTCGCGGCGGACGACTGCGTTCAGCGAGTCGCGTACCATTTCCTCCGCAACTTCGCTCATGCGCGGCAGGTCCACGTAAGGCTTGACGCGAGGATGGCGGAGAATGCGCAGCGCTCCTTGCGCGATGTTTACCGCCTGGTCGCCGATGCGCTCGAGGTCATTATTGATGCGGGAGACTGCCAGAACGAAGCGCAGATCCATCGCCATTAGCTGATGCAAGGCCAGGAGCTGCACGACGCGGTCATCGATTTCAATTTGCAACTCGTTGATGGCGCTTTCTTCTTCCAGAACGCGCTTGGCGAGTTGCTCGTCGGAATCGAGAACGGCATGTACCGCCTGATGCACGGAACGTTCCGCTAGGCTACCCATCCAGAGCAGGCGCTCTTTCAGTTCGTTCAGATCTCGTTCGAAGTGACGTTCCATAGTTTCCTCATCCGAAACGGCCGGTGATGTAAGCCTCTGTTCGCGGATCGGCCGGCGTGGTGAAGAGGTGCGGCGTGGGGTTGAATTCCACCAGTTGGCCCACCAGCAAGAATGCGGTGAAGTCGCTCACGCGCGCTGCCTGCTGCATGTTGTGCGTCACGATGGCGATCGTGCAGGAGTCTTTCAACTGAACGAGAAGCTCTTCGATTTTCGCGGTGCTAATGGGGTCGAGCGCCGAGCAGGGTTCGTCGAGAAGAAGGACTTCCGGTTCGACCGCGAGCCCGCGCGCGATGCAAAGCCGCTGCTGCTGGCCGCCGGAAAGTTCGTAGGCGGACTTGTGCAGGTGATCCTTCACTTCGTCCCACAGCGCCGCGCGTCGCAGGCTTCGCTCGACGATATCGGCGATCGGCTCTTTGGCGCCATTGATCTTTGGACCGTAGGCAACATTGTCGAAAATGGATTTTGGGAACGGATTAGGCCGCTGAAAGACCATGCCAACGCGGCGGCGAAGCAAAGTAACGTCTTGCGAAATAATGTTTTGGCCATCCAGTAGGATTTCGCCCTCGAGCCTCGCGTTGCGTACGGTTTCGTGCATGCGGTTGAAAGTGCGCAGCAGGGTCGACTTGCCGCAACCCGAAGGACCGATCAAAGCGGTCACGCGATTAGCGGCAACGGTCATGTTGATATCGAAAAGCGTTTGCTTGGTGCCATAGTAGAAATTGACTTTGGCAATGCTCATGCGGACGGGCGCCGGGGCTGCGGTTTCCCGGTTAGGTGTGCCGATAGTGGTTGGTGTTAGGTTCACGGTCACTGCAGACCTCGCTGGAGCTGACATATTAGGACCTCTGCACTGCTACCCCTCGGGCCAGAATAAACCGAGCTACGATGTTGACCATCAGGATAAGCCCGAGCAGGACTAGTCCGGCGGCCCATGCCTGGCGCTGCCAGTCTTCATAGGGAGAAATCGCGTAAATGTAGACCATGTGGGGCAGGGATTCGATGGGCTGATTAAAGCCCGGGCTCCAGTAACGATTGCCGAACGCGGTAAACAGCAGCGGCGCTGTTTCGCCCGCCACGCGAGCAAAGGCCAAGAGAACAGAGGTAAGAATACCGCGATAGGCTGCGGGCACGATGACCGTAGCGATCGTCTTCCATTTGCTCGCGCCCAGCGCCATCGCCGCCTCACGCAGATTATTCGGAACGCCCAAGAGGAATTCTTCGGTGCTGCGCAAGGTGATGGGAATCATCATCACGCCCAAAGCAAAGCCTCCCGCGTATGCGGAAAAATGCTTGAACGGCAAAACAACCAAAGCATAAGCGAAGATGCCAATAACGATCGAAGGAACACCATTCAGCAGGTCGGCAGCGTAGCGAACCACGAACGCGGTCTTCGTTCCACTGAATTCAGCCAGATAAATTGCACCGAAGAAACCGATCGGTACGCCAAATAAGCTGGCGAGGAAGAGCAACTTGGCGCTGCCGACGATTGCGTTGGCCATGCCGCCGCCGGTTTCGCCCACAGGGGTAGGAAGTTTGGTGAAAAAGTCCCAGTTGATAGACCGCCCGCCGTGAAAGACGAGGTAGCCGAGAATAAAAAAGAGAACCGAGACGGCAACGGCGGCGCAGACGCCGGTCATCGTTAGCATAAACGCGCTGACCAGCTTCCGCCACCGGAGTCGGGCGTTCATACGCGCCCCGTTCCACTGCCGCGCGCAGCAGTCAGGAGCATCAGTAGCCGAGCCAAGCCATTCAGGATGAACGTCAGCAGAAAAAGTACCAACCCCAGCTGAATCAGAGATTGAATGTATATATCTCCCGTCGCTTCGGTAAATTCGTTGGCAATTACGGCCGCAATCGAATAGCCGGGAGCGAACAGGGAACTGCTGATCGCTGGAGTGTTGCCGATGACCATGGTCACGGCCATGGTTTCGCCCAGCGCACGCGCCAGCGCTAGAAAAATCGATCCCATGATGCCGGTACGCGCAAAGGGAACCACGACCTTCCAGGTTGCTTCCCAACGCGTGGAGCCTAAAGCCAACGCGGCTTCGCGCTGATCGCGTGGAACCGAAAGCAGCACTTCGCGCGATACGGAAATAATGTAGGGGATGACCATGATCGCGAGTACGATACCTGCCGTAAAAAATCCGACGCCGTAGGCCGGTCCTTGAAACAACGGGATGAAACCGAGCGTCGCTTTCAGCGTCGGCGCGATCACCGTCCGCATCAGCGGAATGACGATAAAGACACCCAGTACGCCGTAGATCACACTGGGAACCGCCGCAAGCAAATCGATAAAAAATTGCAGAGGATCAGAAACTTTTTGCGGTGCGAGCTCGGCGAGAAAGATTGCCGCTCCAATTCCAAGAGGAACGGCGATCAGCAGTGCTACCGCCGAAGTTACGATGGTGCCGTAAATGAAGGTCAGTGCGCCAAACTGCTCTGCAATCGGATCCCACAATTTTGTGACAAAAAATGCCAGCCCGAATTTTTGCCTAGGAAGCGCCGAAGCTATCCACAACTCGTAGACCAGCAGGACGGTAAGCAAGACCACGCTGGCCGCGAAGATAAACGTGATCAGGCGCGCGATTTCGTCGCCGCTGCGAAGGCGCGAAAGAAACGAGCGCGAGCCGTCGACGGGACTCGCGCTCGGGACGTGTATGGAAGAAGTGGCCACGCTTGCGCTTACTGTACCTTGCTGAGGGCCTTTAGTTCCTTGTCAACAACTTCTTTGGGGAGCTTAGCGTAGGACAAAGCTTCCACATCGCCTTGTCCATCGGTGATCGCCCATTTCACAAAGTTCTTCATGGCGTCGCGTTTGGCTGTGTCCTTGAATTTTTCGGGAATCAACAGCCACGTGAAGCTGGAGATGGGATAGGCGTTCTTACCGGGGGCGTTGGTGATCGACACGCGAAAATCTTCTGGCATGGTTTTGGACGCGCCGGAGGCAGCCTCGCTGACTGTCGAGAGATCGGCCTTAACGAAGGTGCCGGCCGAGTTCTTTACAGTTCCAAAAGGAATCTTGTTTTGTGCCGCGTAAATCAGCTCAACGTAACCGATGGAGTTGGGCGTCTGCTTGATCAGTCCGGTGACGCCTTCGTTGCCTTTTCCGCCAAGGCCAACTGGCCAGTTCACCGACGTGCCTTTGCTGACCTTGTCTTTCCAGTCGGCACTCACCTTCGAAAGGTAATCGGTCCAGATATACGTCGTGCCGCTGCCGTCCGAGCGATGAATCACAACGATGTCATTGGCGGGAAGGCTTACGCTCTTGTTGGCATTGGCGATAGCCGGATCATTCCATTTGGAGATGCGGCCTAGAAAAATCCCGGCCAGCGCTTCCGGCGTGAAGTTCAGCGTAGCGTCTACACCCGGAACGTTATAGGTCGGCACAGCGGCGCCAAGTACTGTGGGAAAGTGCAGAATCCCTACGCCATTTTTCGTCCGGTAAGCTTTCAGTTGGTCATCGTTCATCGGTCCATCGGACGCACCAAAGTCAACCGTTCCATCCGTAACCTGCTTGATTCCCGCGCCCGAACCGACAGGCTGATAGTTGATCTGGGTCCCGTTTGATTTGTGAAACTGATCAAACCATTTCGAATAAATCGGATTGGGAAAAGTTGCGCCAGCACCGGTGATCATCAGTCCGCTCTGTGCGAACATGACGCCAGCCAGCAGAAGAGCCAGCGCCAATAAACCTGTCAATCTTTTCATTTTTTTTAGCCTCTCCACACTAATGGTGCCCGTTTGAGCGGGCGATCATTTTTGACCAGGTCGGGGTACACGACAGTAGGGGGAATTTTGTGCAATGTTTGTTACGGGATTGTTACAAACCGTTCAGAGTTGTTTTAATCCGCAAAGTGCTGAAACAGATGGGCTTGGCTATTGACACAGGGCCCGTTGACAAATCGGAGAAATAAAAAAGGGCGGAACCTTCTGGCACCGCCCTTTTCGGGGTTGTAAATGCAAACTACCAGATCAGGGGATGTAATAACGGAACGAGGTAAAGATCATGTTGTCGACGGCCTTGGGCGCGATGTCATTCAGACCCGACCAGCCAGACTTCGTCAGGTAAGAATACTGGATGCCCCAGCGCACGCCGCCCTTCGGCCCGTTGTAGACTTTGTGCCAGAACCCGACCGATGCTTCGCTGATGGCACGAATATCGCCCGCGCAGGTGCCGCCGGTACCCGGCGTTCCCGTTCCGGCGGGCGCGATTTCCGTTGAGCAGCCGGAGTTGTTGGAGAATGCCGAACCGTAGCCGCCAATACCGGTGTTCGATGTGGTGACGGTTGTTGCCGTACCGACCGGCGCGCCTGGAGCTGCGCCGGTCAAGGTAGTGGTGGCGAACTTGACCGACTGGTAGCCGGTGTAGCCAGCGCGGCCGGCGTATTCCTGACCAAAGTAAGCATACAGATCGATCTTCGGCGTCGGGTGCAACTCGACTCGGCCGAGCCACTGCGCGCTCTTGAGCAAAGCAAGCGTGCCGTCGGGACGAGCTGTCGCATCCGGAAGCTGAGCTGAACCGTAACGGCCGACGCCGCTGCCGGCGGTAAACTTGACGCCCGCATCAATCTTCTTGCTGAGAGGAACCAGCGCGCTGGCGCCAGCGCCACCGCCGGTTCGCGAGTCGTTAAACGCGCCAGCTGCGGTCGGCGCGGTCGCCGCAGGCGCCTCGGTGCAGGAAAGCGCCGGCCCGACCAGTGTTACCGAGCCTGCCGTCCCGGGAGTGCCGGTGCTTGCCTTCGGGCTGACCACGGCACAAGGATAGATGCGATTCCGGAATTCGCTCACTATTCCGAAAACCTCATAGTGTCCCCAGCCAGGATCAAAAGCGGCCTTCACGATAAAGTCCGGCGCTTGATTGGGTGTGTATCCTGTCGGATCAAATGCGTTTTCCAAGCCTCCGCTGGCTCCCGGCGCATTCAACCAGAAGTTTTGCGAAACCGTACCAGTCGCGCTGGTAAAGGTAGAAAAGCCGCGACCGCCGATAATGGTCTGCGGACCTTCAATGGAGAAACCCAACGCAACTTTGTCCGAGAAATTCTTCACGACACGGAACCCATATTGACGCGCCCAGGTGAATCCAACGCTATATTGGTGGTCGACGACAAGCGGGGTGGCTTCTTGCCGATTGAGAATGCCCTTGCGGGTTTCCGTCGCCAGGCTCCACATCTGACCGCCGGTCAAAGACCATCCGTTCTCAAACGCCACCTGAGCAAAGGCTTGGCGCTGACGGAAAACGTAGCTGTTGCTTTGGCGGTTGTTCGATGTCGTTCCTGCGCCGAGGAAGTCGGCTTCCACATAGCCGCTGAGCTTGGTTGAGGCCAGCTTTCCTTCCACCAAAAGGCTCAGACGTGTCTGACGGCCGCCAAAATTGAACTCCGATACCTTGGCAAGGCTGTTTCCGGGATAAGGAATTCCCGTGAAGGGCGTGTTATCGTCGGCGCTCGCCGCTCGCGTGCGATAAACGGTTTCTGCAGCGAAGAAGCTGCCCGGCGTGATGGTCACACCCTTGTAGTGAATCGACGACGGATTCTCACTAGCGACGATTTTCTTCTGTGTGTCCTGCACTGCACCCTTCAGTGCGTCGCTGCCGAGCTTCAGGTCGGCAACGTCAGTGCTCAACGTGGTTGTGGCCGTTTTAACTTCAGCCGTACTGGCCGCAACCCCCGTCACCTTCGTACTTGCCCCGGCGGCCTTGCCACCAGCAGCGGCCGGGGTGCTTTTCGCATCGCAGATCTGACTG
>Ga0126379_10001483_pt1 | contig 14347 bp, 16 predicted proteins | sample PanSoiMetPlot_24_FD_92640 | JGI IMG/M metagenome (GOLD analysis project Ga0126379, IMG submission 92640) | Tropical forest soil microbial communities from Panama - MetaG Plot_24 | ecosystem: Environmental > Terrestrial > Soil > Tropical forest > Bulk soil | place: Panama | collected 2016-02-17 | reverse complement strand
GGATCTTGTCTTCGCGCTGGTGTTTGTCGCGGCGTTCGGGCTGGGGGCGACGCCGGGCACCCTCGCGCTTTCCATCCACACGAGCGGAGCGCTGGGAAAGCTGTTTGCCGAGGTCGTCGAAAATATCGACATGAGCGGCGTCGACGCCCTCAAGTCGACCGGCGCCACCTGGACACAGACAATAAGGTTCGCCGTGCTGCCGCAGGTAGCCGCGAATTTCGTGTCCTATGCGCTGCTGCGGTTCGAGATCAACGTCCGCGCCGCTGCGGTGATCGGCTTTGTCGGCGCCGGCGGCATCGGCTTTGACCTTATGGAGGCTATCCGCAAGTTCTACTACTCCGACGTTTCCGCCATTCTCCTCATGATCATCGCCACTGTGGTGCTGATCGACCTGGGCAGCGAACGGCTGCGGCATGCGTTGACCGGAGCAGAGCGCAGGCGATGACGACACTGTTCGAGATGGCTACGCGCGAGAAATCCGCCATTGCGGCGCGCCATCCGTGCTGGTTCCGACCGCTGGCGTACCAGCTGGCGGTGCCAGCCGCGGTCGTGACTGCGTTGATCGCTCTGGCTCTCTACGCCATCGTGCGGCTGGAATTCTCTTTTGCGCGGCTGGCCGGCGGCGTGGGTAAGCTTGCCCAAATGGTATCGTTGATGTTACCGCCCTCCCCCGGCCCGCACCCGATGGTGTTTGTCCGCGCGCTCGGAGAAACCCTGTCGATCGCCCTCCTCGGCACGCTTACCGCCGCGGTGCTCGCCTTCCCCCTAGGGATCCTGGCGGCCAAAACGGTGGTCCGTCATCGCTTGATCCATGGCCTCATCCGGCGGGTGCTCGACGTGATACGGGGCGTCGACGTGCTCATCTGGGCTTTGATTTTCATCAACGTGGTCGGCCTCGGCCCGTTCGCGGGAATTTTGGCCATTGCGGCCTCCGATTGCGGCACCTTGGGCAAATTGTTCTCCGAGGCGATCGAGACCTCCGGTCGCACCCAAATAGACGCCATCGTCGCGGCGGGGGGCTCGCGTCTCCATGTCGTGCGCCTGGCGCTGATGCCAAGCCTGATGCCAGTGCTGGCAAGCCAAGTCCTGTATTATTTCGAGTCCAACACGCGTTCGGCGACCATCATCGGGATCGTCGGTGCTGGAGGCATTGGACTGCACCTTGCCGAACAGATCCGGGTGCTCGAATGGCAAAGGGTGTCGTTTCTGATCCTGATGATCCTGCTAACCGTGATGGTGATCGATTGGCTCTCGAGGCGGCTTAGGCTGGCGATGATAGGACAACGGTGAGCGAGCGACCGCAAACTGCCCTCATGGTTGCGGCTCGAGGCCGCCTGAGGGTAAACGACGCAATCCTGCGGGCAAACCTGCATCTGCTCTTCTGGTTGTCGCTCGCCCGGTTCGTGACCGGCTGGATGGGCGAGAACAATTTTGCGCGGACCCCGACTGCCGTTTATGGCGTGGTGCTGCTCATGGCAGCGATTGCTTCTTGGATCCTGCAACGCACGATCATCGCCGAGGCCACACCGCGGTGCTGGCGATGGCACAACTCGGATCCGCCAAGAGGCCTGCGGTCTTATCAGCGATTCGCAGACCAAACACGCCGCGCGAGACTGCGGTGGCGTGAGTATAGATGGTGGAATCGGGATTGTGGGTAAATATTTAGAACTGTTGAAAGAAGCCGTTCCAAACATGACGAAAGTCGGCATTCTTCAGGAGAACCGCCAAGCGCCCCCGCGGCATCTCCCTTTCGAAAATCGCGTCCATGATCACCCCCCGAATCATCAGATCCAAGGAATCACGAGCTGCCCGTCAAGGCAAAAGGCCGTTAACCTGGCGGCCGAGTCGCGCGGGGCAACAGGTTCGTACTGGCCTCCACACCGGGACCGGTGGTATTCTATACACTTCCAAAAATCGAAATGCGTATGCACTGCCCTGCCTGTCAAAAACATCATTGGCGGAACTGCACCAGCTCCGCTGGACCAAGGCCGAACTGCGTCGTGCGAGGGACGCTCGTGCCGACGCGGCTCAAGCTACTTCGCCTGATCATGATTGCGACCCATTCCCATCGAAAGACAAGTCTATGCCTATCCCCGCCCTCGATCATCTCAAACCCTTTACTATCTCAGTGCCTGACGAACAACTCGAGGATCTCAAGACGCGCCTGCGCTCTACGCGATGGCCAGAGGATATCGGGAACGAAGATTGGTTTTATGGCGTTAACGGCGCTTATCTCAAGCAACTCGTCGAATATTGGATCGATGCGTTCGATTGGCGAAAAGCGGAAGGTCAAATCAACGGCTATGCCAACTATCGCATCGTCATTGACGACGTGCCGATTCACTTTCTCTATAAAGCCGGCAAGGGCAAGTCGCCGATTCCGATTATCCTCAGCCACGGCTGGCCTTGGACGTTCTGGGACTGGTCCAAGGTCATCGACCCGCTGGCCGATCCTGGCCGATTTGGAGGCGACCCCACGGACGCATTCGACGTGCTTGTAACGTCGCTTCCCGGCTTCGGCTTCTCGACGCCTCTTCCGCGTCCCGATATGAATTTCTGGAAGATTGCAGACATCTACCACCTACTGATGACCGACACCCTCGGGCTCAGCCGCTACGCGGCGGGGGGCTCGGACGTGGGTTCGCTCGTCACCGGACAGCTCGGCCACAAATATGCCAATAGCCTCTACGGCGTCTATCTTGCTCGCCCCTTGCGCCTGAACTTCTTTTCGGGCGAGCGGCCTTGGGACGTGACGGGCGGACAGATGGTGCCGCAAGGCGCCTCAGCGGAAATCCGCGACGCTATGTTGCGTGTGCAACGTCGATTCGCCGCGCACATCGCCGTGCATGTTCTCGATTCCGAAACCCAAGCTTATGGGCTCTCGGACTCGCCGGTAGGGATGCTCGCTTGGCTGCTTCACCGCTGGCGAAACTGGAGCGACTCGCAAGGCAGCGTGGAGAGCGTCTTTCCTCGCGACCACATGCTGACCAATGCGACCATTTACTGGATCAACAATTCTGCTCGCACCACGATGCGGACCTACGCCAATGCCGCGCGCTACCCTTGGCAGCCGTCGCACGATCGTAAGCCGGCCATCGAAGCGCCGGTCGGTGTGACTTTGCTTGGCTTTGAAAACCCGCCGGGGGTTACAACAGCAAACCGCGTGGAGGCCTATCGTAAGAGCGCGGACGCGGCCTGGTTAAACACCACTTATATCAACGCCCATGAAAAGGGCGGACATTTCGCCCCTTACGAGAATCCGGGAGCAGTCATCAGCGATATTCGCGCTACTTTTCGGCCACTGCGCGAGAATTTTCGGGGGCCATAGTCAATACCGCCAGCAAGACGAGCGATGGGAACCTTGCGAGCACCTATCGGGGCTAGCCCCCGCGTCGTGGGCGCTGGTTACCAAGGGCTGACACGCGGGCTTCCGTCTTTGCTTTAGCCGCGCTTTTGCAGCGTCCGCAGGCGAATAGGTGGCGCGTGCAAAAGCTGATCAAAGGAGCTGCGGCACTTACCAAGTGACTGGGGTTGCCAGCTCACGGCTGAGACTGAACCGATTGCAGAAACGTGAAGATTGTCCAAAGCGTCTCGTCCGGCAAAATGCCCGTCCAATTGGGCATCCCCTTATCCGGCCGCCCATGTGTGACGGTGAAGTAGAACACCTCGGGCATCTTTTCTGCATACCGAACTCTTAGTCGGCGCAAATCCTTGGGAGGATCCGGGCTGATTGCGTTCGGCGCGTGGCAATGAGCGCAAAATTGGTTGAACAGACTCCGGCCCTGGGCCGCACGCAGTGGATCACCTTCATAGGGATTCTTCATGGCAGTCACGTCGTCTGCTCGAACGACCGGCGGCGCCGTAGCTAGCCAGGACTGGGTGGCTAGCAGACCCACGGCGCCAGCGACCACGATAGAGGATTTCATGAGAATAGCACACGGCCCCGGCTTCAGAGCGGGTGGTGACAGCGGTGGGGCCGTCACCACCTCGCAGCATCGGTGCGATCAGTTCAATTGGGCAGTTCGAAAACGAACAGCGCCCCGCCTTCTGCACTCGAGGCAAAGATCCGTTCGCCAGTGTGGCCGAGAAACGATGGGGGCGTCTTCAACCGACCTGTGACGACCGCGACGTACTGCTTGCCATCAAGCTCGTAGGTGATCGCGCCCTGACTGATGCCGGACCCAGCATTGAACTTCCACAGCTCGCTGCCGGTCTTGGCGTCAAGCGCCTTGAACCAGCCTTGGATGTTGCCGTGAAACACCAATCCACCCGCCGTGGTCAGCGCTCCTCCCATGATCGGCAGTTCTTCCTTGCTGCCCCAGACCCGCTTCTGATTAATCGGGTCCCAGGCCAGCATCTCGCTCATGAAGCCGCCCGGTCCGGGTTTATCCAAGTCCCACTCTTCGCCAAGATAGAACGCCCCTTTTTTGTACTCTTCCTTCTTGCCCACCAGGTCCATGCAGAGATTGAAGGTCGGAATGTAGACGAGCCCAGTTTGGGGATTAAAGGCCATGTGCTCCCAGTTCTTGCCGCCGAACAGGTTCGGACAGATGTCTTTCGCCCAAACGTCGAGCCGCGGCCGTTTGTCTGGCACCTCGATCGGCCGGCCAGTCTCAAGGTCAACTGATTTTGCCCAATTGACCGTCACGAAGGGTTGAGCCGAGATCAGGGCGCCGGTCTGGCGGTTAAGCACATAGAAGAAGCCGTTGCGGTCCGCTTTCAGCGCGACCGGCGTCTTCTTGCCATTTATGTCGAGATCGGCAAGAACTAGCTCGTTGACCCCGTCGTAGTCCCAGGTGTCGTAAGGCGTGGTCTGGTAGTACCAGACGATCTTACCGGTATCGACGTCGAGAGCGAGCGTGCTCGCCGTATAGAGGTTGACAAACTTACCGTAATCGCTCTTGTCCGGACCGCGTTCCGAGGCCCCCCAGGGAGCCGCGTTACTGGTCCCGTAGTAAACTAGATTGAGTTTCGGGTCGTAGGAACCGACCAGCCATGCGGCACCTCCGCCGTGCTTCCAGGAATCTCCCGGCCATGTTTCGGAGGCAGGCTCGCCAGCCACCGGGACCGTATATGTGCGCCAAACTTGTTTGCCGGTATTCTGGTCGTAGGCCGTGATGGCGCCGCGGATGCCATACTCGCCGCCAGCGTATCCGGTAATGACAAGATCTTTGGCGAGTGTTGGTGGAGAGGTGATGGCCGCACCTTCATGGTAGTCCACGACTTGGGTCTTCCACAGCTCCTTGCCGGTTTTTGCATCGAGCGCAACGAGGTAACCGTCGAGCCGGCCGACGAACAGCTTGTCATTGGCAAAGGCAACACCGCGGTTGTCCAACCCACAGCAAGTGGTCTGCTGAACATCAGCCGGAATCTCTGGCGCATATTTCCATTTCGGTGTTCCGTCCTTTGCATTGATCGCATACACGTACTTAGGGCCACCTGACGTTGTGACGTACAGCGTGTCGCCTATCACCAAAGGCGTCGATTCCTGCGCCTCTAGCGAGCCGAGCTGGACCACCCATGCTACTTTTAACTTGTTGACGTTGCTCGTATTGACTTGAGAAAGCGTGCTAAACCGTGTATTCGCTTGGTCTCCGCCATAAATGATCCAAGATTTTCCGCTTTCCGCAAATCCAGCCACTGGAAGCGCAGCTATTGCCGCCAGCGAAACTGCCAGTATTGCGCTCAGTCGCAACATAAGATCCTCCCTCAATTCATTGCCTGGAGGCAGGTGCCGGACGATGTATATTATGTTCTGTGACTGCCTCGGTAATCGGGCCATCCATGTGGCCCAACAAATTGATTGTAACTGATGCTGGGCACGCCGCAAGGCAATTGCGCCATCTACCGCCTCGGTCAATGTAAGCGTATTACGGAGATTGTCGGCGATAGTAGAACGAACAGCGAGCGTACATCTTCAGGGGGATTCATTCTCCCCAATCGCTCAATGGCATCGGCCACCATTGGCAAGGCTCAGTGCAACGCGACCTGCGTGCTGACTAACGCGACGTTGAGGTGCTGCGAAACAGCGCCATAATCATCCAAAGGGCTGGCCCACCAACGGCTTCAAACCGGCCGTGACGGCCGCGGGTTGCACCACATATTTATTAGATTGTCGTATGACAGCTTTTGCCGCCCCACAGAAGTCACGCGGGGACGTCCGACATAGTCGAACCGATGTTTGCTTGCCCTGCAAGGGCACCGAGAGCGACCCTGCTCAGTCTGATTGCCGTAACCACTGGTAAGTCAATTTCAACGCCGCGTATAACTCAGGGTCAGACTTCGCGTAGTCTTCAACCTCCCGCGAACCCTCACCGTCGAACTTATACGCCAAGATCGCGCGAACAGCAGCTTTGACATCGGCAATCGACGCTGGCATTTCTGAGTTTCCTTCGGTGTGCCGGGAACACGGTTCCGGCAGGCGCTTTCACTCATTGCGGTTTGGTCCGCTCGCCTGACGACGGTATCAAGGTCATCTCGGCGGACCTGAGTCGTGCCAGCGGCGCGGCCATGAAGCCCATCACGATCCGCTCCTCTGTAAGCCGACTAGAAAGGCGGACTGGTCGGACGCAGTTATGTCGCGTGCTCGACCCGCTCACCGCAACTCCTCCTAAATGAGCGGGTTTTCGGAATTCGGAAATACAGTCGTGGATCGTGGAATCAAAATCCGACAAGGTTTCCCTGTAAAATCAACGCTTGTTCGGAAAAAGCATGAAAATTCGCCTCTAGATCCGTCAACAGCTTATCGGCAATTTCCGAATGGCCGGTTGAGCGCACTCATTGTCGAGCGCGCAATCGACCACACGAACGATGGGCGTCCTGCCACTTCCGCAGCACAACTCCCCATGGCGTACCCACGGGCCGGGGTAGCTCCACTGAGAAATGTCGGCGTCTACCCCGGTCTGGTAGCGCACCTCGTTCGGGACGAGGGGGGCGCAGCTTTCAAATCCAGCCACTCCGACCAGCACTTAGCCGACTTACTACTGAAATCCGCCACAACTTGCGCTACAACTTGTCCCGGACGGCGGGATGGGCGCTGTCGCTGCTCGCCGCCCAGATCGTTCCTACCGACGCAATACTGCCGCAGGGCAGCCGGGGCTTCCTTCATCTCTCGTGCAGCATGGTGCGTTCGCACCTTCTTGACACAATGTGCCGTACACGCGGAGACCGACAAGCGCGTCAAGATCGAGGCCCTTGCCTCAAAGAGGGAACCGGCGTTCGCCGCGAGGGGTGGCTCCCATACCCCGCGACCGCGCCACGATCTTTCGCGACTTCGTCGGCAAGCTCTCAGCTGGCGCTGGCAGGGCACGCAACGCTGCGGTCGTAGCGTCTGCCGTTTTCCCGCGATCCCGGCGGTGATGGTTTTGATGACGTTAACCGGGCGGTAACCATTCTGACGCCACGGTGCGCGCATCTCTCACTGCAACGAGGCGCACCGCCATGAGTCTAACCCTTGCAGCGGCCGCAGCGGCGGCAGGCGTGAACAAGACGACGCTTCTGCGGGCAATCAAAGCAGGCAAAGTCAGCGGTAACAAGGACGAACACGGCCAGTGGCACGTCGAACCCGCCGAACTCCATCGCGTCTATCCACCCGTGACGCAGCGCGCCGACACCGAGGCGCCGCACTACCACGCAACAGCTGCGCTCGAGGCCGAGATTGCCGGCCTGCGCCAAGTCGGGGAACTCTTGCGCGGCCAGCTCGAAGCGACCCGCCAAGACCGCGACCGCTGGGCGGAAGCGGCGACCGTAGCGCTGCGTGCACTACCCGAGCCGCCCAAGTCCTCCCGCTTCTGGTGGCGTCGCCGCGCCGCATGATCGCGCCGACGGGGTTCTGATGCTTAAGGCTCTGGTTCTTGCTGTGAGCATAGCGCTCGCTACCAGTACGGCATGCGCACAAGACGTTCCTGGTGTGGAAGTCTGCACGATGGAAAAAAGCATGGTGCGAAGAACAAGTTGTCTGCAGAGCAACGTAGACTTTCTCCAGAAACTGATTTCGAAAAATGCGTCCGACAGCCAGCAGAAACTTGACGCGGCGAGCCGCGCAATAGATGACCTCAAAAGTGCTGTTGCCATATTGCAAAAAAGCGTATCGCAACTTCAAGCGGCAGCGAAAGAAAGAAAATAGGTACGCATGTTCCGGCAATCAAAACCCGGGGCACTTTCGGTGGGCACGGCCCGTTTTTCACGGTGGAAGGGGAGCAACAAGCCAACGCCAAACACGATGAGGAAATAGAGCGCTGCGGCCACAATGATCCGTCCGTTCATGATCGTCCAGTCCGCATTGAGCGACGACTTGAAGGGGTGATGGGGTGACCACCTGCGACTTTGTCAACGCCGGTCGGTGCATGGCCGACGACTACAGTGAACTAATCCGGATCGAATGCTCACGCAATCACGTTCACTAATCTACACGAATCTCAGCCAGAGGTTCTCGTACCCCTCGCTGGAAGGCGGCCTGTCGTAGCTCGCGGCTTGACGATGTAACCTGACATTCGAAGATAGGTGGCGCGCCAGAACATCGCATCGATTTTTGGCCGCGCGAGGTAAGAAGAAATTGGAACACTTTTGTAATGCAAGTTCTCTCCCGTTGCGCGGACACACATACGAAAATATCAGGATCAGTATTCCCGTGGCTTATTTCGGGTGGTCGTTCGGGTTGAAAAACAGATGCAGAGCGATAGCGGCTTTTGGTGGCGTTTTTTTTCTAAGAAACGAGAGTGTCCGCCAGCTGCAGCCGACGCCATCGATAAGCCCACAAGCAGAACAATGAAAGTTCTCCCATTAGTGAAGCGGACCAAAATGAATCCCCTCTCAGTTAATGAGAGGGGTCGGGCCGCCACATCTCCCTAAAGAAGCGTAGCACACGTGTCAACCACCGGCTATTGGTGGCAAGGTCCAAGCAGCGCTTCGTGCAATAGACGCGAAGGCCACTGGGATGGCGCCGCATCCCGAATTTGGCGCCGCAGTAGTGACAAGCATTTGCCATTAGCGCCTCCGTTTTGGACGACCGCGTTTGCGCACTGTGGCACCGTAGCGCCGGGCGATACGATGGATAGTTGCGTGGTGATAGCCATATTGCGCGGCCAGGACCTCGACTTTTTCGCCGCGCTCATATCCTGCGATGATATCCGGGACGTGCTTGAAATGGTCGAGCCTATCGAACAATCGCAGCTTTGCCATTTCACCCTCCGCCGCGCGCGTGGCGCATCGGCAATCTCCGTTATAGGACTAACTACGTTAATCGTAACGCTGCAAATTGAATTGCCCACAAGTTATGCACCTACTCGCGACACCAGAGTAATGCTCCACCTAAAATTCCTATGGCGAACGCCGAAATAGGTAACCAGCGGTACCGGCGCGCACCACAAACACAAGCCAACAAGGAAAACGGGGATGAAACCAGAGTAAGAAGGTGGGGAGTTGCATATCACTTTATTTGCAATGCAAACGCTATGATGCACAGGGCTACAATGATGGCGATCGATCAGAGAATCAGGATTTTATTTCATACCTAGGCATGGTCCATCGGCAACAAAATATCCTTGGCCCTGACCCGCCCTTTGGTCGGATAGTCGGTCATGCCCATTGAGCGCAACGTCCCGAGAAGGTTTACGAAGCTGCCAGATGGGTTCGTAGCCAACGGCGTTGGCTACATCCTCTCTCGCCACATCGGATGGATACGCTGAAGACCGCGGAGTTGGTCGTCTTCCCGCGCTCGGCCGCATACCCGACGGGGGACACGGCTCCAGTTCCAGGGCAGCAGCGCTGCCAGATCGGCGCTCTTATGTCAGCGATCCGCCCCAGCACATCCGCGTGATCGCGGCACGCTCAGCACCGCGATCGGAGCCGACGAATAACCACGATTTTCTGTCCAAGGCAATTCCCCCTTTGCGGGCGTTCGGCGGCGTTATTTGTTAGGCATATCCGGCCGCCTTCAAGGAAGCGTCTAAAGTCATCAAGGCGCGTGAGCATGTAGTCCATGGGCTTGGTAACATCGTTGTGACGCGAGAGCTTAGCTTGTTCCCGGGTCCTCAAGTCGACGAGGTCTTTGATCAACGTCGCGGCGGCGCGCGGCCAGGCGTTCATTGGTTGGCAACCCATTGATCGAGCGTTCCAACGCGAATACAGCGTCAAACTTCTGCACTGCCTGGAACGCCATCGGAGAGATCACCGCCGTTGTCTTGTCGCGAGCTTTCGAGGCGACGTCGACGAGTTCAAACAACTTGCGAGTCGAATGGCGGCAACATAAAGCTTTTGTTATCGGGCCCGGCTTTCGGTCCGTTTGGAACACGACGTTAAGTCCAGCGTAGGCGTCGGCCTGGAGAATCCGGGAATATCCGGCAAGATGCCGCTCAGGATGCTCGCCACGCCGATGCGGGGAGTAGAAATACACCGCGCTCCACCGCCGCCGCTGCGGACTCGATATCACCTCCACGCGGCTCATGGCACTATCTCTTGCATTAGTGCAAGGGACAGTCCTTGCAATAATCCCAAGAGAACCAGGTCCATCTCGCGCGTACAAGGCGGCCGCTATCGGATGGATACGATTGGGGGCCGTCATCGCCAGTCCAAGAATGACAAACCGCCCAGCTCGGCCTGTCACAACACGCGGTCGTTCGAGCGAAATCCATGCTGTGCCCAAAGGAGTGGCGCTTTGCCCCGACACGTTCAGAACCATGACGAACTCGATCTGACGGAGACCGTCCCGCCCGCCGGGCGGCGACATGGTGCTGCAGCAGCTTCCAGCCGACCCGGCTGAAGCGATGACATCATTGTTCTCCCGCCGGACTCCGCTCGGCGTGTTCATGCTCCGGAATCCCCTGGAGAATTGGGCTTTCCCGTGGCCACGGCCCTGCGAATCTCGTATGAATGCAGGCCTTGCCACAGCGGTGGTCGAACGTACCTTGCAAATCATCAAACCTCTCGAATAGGAGTTGATTCAAAATGGCAGCGAAAAAGCCCGCGAAAGCTCAAGCAACCGTCACCTTGAGGAATCTGGCTGCGGAGCTGGCAGAGAGTCACGAAGTTCCGAAGAAGCAGGCCGAAGCCATACTCTCCGACATGGTGGGCCTCATTGCCAAACACCTCAAGAAAGGCAACCGCTTGCGCCTGGTGGGCCTCGGCATCCTGCAAGTCCGGCATCGCGCCGCCCGCACGGGACGCAACCCGGCGACCGGCGAAGCCATCAAGATCAAGGCCAGCAAGAAGGTCGCGTTCCGCGCTGCCAAGGATCTCAAGGAAGCGGTCTGACCCCTCTGCCCTTACCGCGGATTGTGGTCGAAGGGCGTGCCGTCGGAGCGGCGGCACGCCCTCTGTTATGACCTATTCCGCCAACAGTTAGCTTTCGAGGTAGGAACATTCCTACTCAAAAGCAGGCCGTCCGCGGGCCTTTCTGACGACAAAATTGGTAGCGATTTGGGGGCAAGATTGATCGAGCGCTATATCCGCGCTCCGAACCGACGCGGCGCTGCGGCGGCCCGTTGCCCGGCAAGTCCGAGACGCTCAATGAGGTCATTGCTCGACGGGTATCTAGCGTGGCCAAGACCATGCGGTGTGGAGCACCGTGAATAACTTGAGGCCATCGAAAGATGAGAGGATCCTCGAGGTAGAAGCAAGTCCGGCAAAAGACCATGAGCTTCTTTGAGCGCCTCAAGACAGCGGCGTCCCCCGGGTGGCGCGCCTACACGTTCTCCGCGCTCGGCGTCTACAGCGGTCCGTGATCACTGCGCTGACGTCGGGACACCTCCGAGTTTGCGCCGTCAATTGATGCGTCGCTTAAACTGCTCATGCAGGCGTTCAATGGCGGTCGTCCTAACACTCTTCCATTGGTTCGGCGGAAGGCTCGTGAATCCCCGGCTGCCGCGGGTGGGCGGATAGCGTTTCTACATTTTCGAGACAATGCAGAGCGAAATTGGCCAGACTGTTGTCGAGCGAGCTTTCAAACGTTTGTTCACGCACTGCGTTTGTTTCAATTCCGGTTCTTCTTATGATACATACAGATGTTTACGTATTCCGTCCGTTTGCAACAGAAGAATTTTTGGACGGAAACGACGTTGCTTGTCCACAGCTTTAAAAGTCGCTAAACATTCTCGGCTTGATATTGGTCGGACCCTTGAAAGCACTCGGTAGCTGCCCGGGAGATTTTTTGTTCGTCATAATTGGCTTTGTTCGAAGTTCAGTTTCGCTTGGCGCGCATCTGGAACACGGCTGTACGCGTACGCTTTTGAGTGAGCAAAAGAACTTATAGGTTTCGAGCTGGCTCGGCTTCCACCAGTGCCTTTCAGGCCAAACAAGGATGTAACGGCCATGCACCCCGGACACTCGCTGCGTGCGCTTTTCGCAGCTGTCGCCTTGCTACCGAGCGTGGCGCAAGCGCAGGCTACGTCACCCCAAGCATATGCAAACGATGACCGGGCCAATCTGCCTCAAATAAGGCCTTTTGATCTCGCGTACTTGAAGCGGGCGAGGATGCTTGTGAAGGCGAATGACATTGCTGCTGCTCGCTTGATTTTCACGCGCTTGGCGAACAACGGTATGGCGGAAGCCGCGTTCGAATTGGGGCGGACATATGATCCGGACTTCTTACAAACAATGCATATCGCCGGTCTGCGGCCGAACCCTGGGGCGGCTTACGAGTGGTATATGAGGGCGGCTGCGCTTGGAAACGCTGATGCCCAGAGCCGGCTCGCGACATTTAAGCTTGATACTGGGCCCTAGCCGGCGGCATGCACGACCAATGACTTCTAAGGGCTATCGCGCTCAGTTCCCCATTCGTTTACGAAAACCGGAAGCGAGGTGGCAGCTCATCGATCGGCTCAAGTGCGCTGTCTTGACGGCTATTATCTTGACGACGGTGCTTAACCCGCAACCCCTCTCCGCGCGAAGGCACCGGCCAGAGGTCAAGAATCCGACGGGGCACAGAACTCGAAGCGAAAGCCGAATTGCGCGGGAGGCAAGAAATCCAGTGCCTTTACCTCGCCCACGCCCGACCGAGGCGCCGCCCATGCCACTCCCCTCACCGCCAAGTCACGATCAGGCGTGTCTTGATCGGCTCACCGCCGCAGGCTTCGAATTCCAGGTTGCAGTACTTGCACCGGCATCGAATCCGGCATGCGTGGTCGATACACCGGTTCGCGTGAAGGCGATCACGAGCGCATCGAGGGCCCGCATCCGACTTGCGGAAGAGCCGGTGGTTGCGTGCCGCTTCGCTGAGCCGCTGGCCCATTGGCTGGGCGAAGTCGTGGCTCCTGTCTTCGCCGCGCACTTCAGGGCGGATCTCAAGGCCGTTCATATCACCGGTTATGAGTGCCGCAACCGCAATCATGCCGAAGGTGGGAAGCTGAGCGCCCACGCGCTCGGAATTGCGGCAGATATTCTGAGTTTCGAACTCACGAACGGCGCGACACTCGCCATCAGGCCGGACGGAGACCCCGGTGATGCCCGTGGTGCAATCGATGCGGTCCGCAAAGCGGGTTGCGGCTGGTTCACGACCGTGCTCGGCCCAGGCTCCGATGAAGCGCATGCCAACCACATCCATGTCGACATCCTTCAGCACGGCTCGAGCAACCACTACCGCATTTGCCAGTGAGCTAGCTATGAACTTGCCGAGCACCCGGCCCACCGCATCAGCTTGCCTGGACAAATCTGCTCAACGAATGAGGGCTTATTGGTCTGGAGGTATCCGTGCCCATGATCCAACACCAGCAAATGTAGGTGATGGCACCGCGGATACCTTTATTCGTTCTGAGCTCCAAGCTGGGATGTCGAGTCGGAATAATCCATGACCAGACCGCAATTCAAGCACTCGCAATGATCGAATTCTACATGAGGGGCTTGTTTCACCTGGCAAGCATCGCGACGTGAGTATGGGAGGGTCTTTGTCAAGGGGCCTGAGCGGTTGCAGCGAGCGCTAAGCGGTCAAGCCCAAAAGCCCGCAGAGGGCACCCCGCTCTTGCGGGCCCGAGGGCTTGACGGCGACAGCGCGTATCAAGCAACAATCTGTGTTGCCATGAGCTGGTCTTCGCGAAAACCAGCTTAAGATGTTTCGGTGTCAAAACCATCAGTCTTCGCGCGGCGGTGCTCTCGACACGGCAACACTCGTCGGTTGGATAACATGAGGCTCGATTCCTCGTGGACGCAGCCAGCGCGCGAGCCAGAAGCCATCTGGACCGGCCTCGAATGCAACGACCATGCGCTTCATCTCGCGACCAGTCTTGACCGCCTGTTGCTGCCAGTGGTGCAATAGCGCTAGCAATCCGTTTTCGTCGCCGGCCTTCGAGGGCTTTACGCATCCAGCTCAAGTTTTGAGGGATCACAGATGGGCACGGAGGAAGGTGGCTGACGTGCG
>Ga0126379_10001481_pt1 | contig 14350 bp, 10 predicted proteins | sample PanSoiMetPlot_24_FD_92640 | JGI IMG/M metagenome (GOLD analysis project Ga0126379, IMG submission 92640) | Tropical forest soil microbial communities from Panama - MetaG Plot_24 | ecosystem: Environmental > Terrestrial > Soil > Tropical forest > Bulk soil | place: Panama | collected 2016-02-17 | reverse complement strand
GCTCCTCCGGCCTCGCAACGGGAGGCTCGAGTGCGTCCTTATCGAGGCTGGCGAGCAGCTGGTAATTGCCCAGCGCACTGTCAGTCGGCAGCGTCGTCACCCATTCAGCTGCGCTCCAGCCATTCATCGTGACCGTCCGCCGATCGACGACCTTGTCGCGGGCGTCCTTCAGCACCACGTGCACCGGCGTCCCCTGCGCGATCAGCTGAATGCCGGAGGGAGTATCGCGGCGGAGAATCGCCTTGAGATGCACCTCCTCGCCCAGCTTGTAGACGCCGCGGTCACTGAACACCGTGCCGCGAAGCAACGGCTGGGCCTCATGAAGGTCGTAGCGGCTGCCGAAAGCGTAGGGCTCGATTCCCTCGCTCCAATCGCTCCCGACGTACGCCACATCACTGTCCTTCGCGGCCGTGACAATAAACTTGAACTCCCACGTGCGGCGCGGGTTGCGTAGAGTCAACGGCGGAGCGAGCGCGACGCCGTCAGCATTTGTCCGACCCTTCCAGGCCACGCTGTTGTCGAGGCGGACGATGGAGACGTCGGCGGCGGCGACTGGTGCGCCGTTGTCGAGGTGCGTGACGAACACCAGCGTGCTTTGAGGGCTGTCCTTGACGGTGATGGCGAGATTGGTCACCTGAACGACAGTCGCGGTCGGGTGCGCATCGTTGTCGCCGAATGGTCGCGACCGCTGGATGGTGGGGCCTGGCTGAACAGCCGCCCATACGAGACCCGTTCCGGCGGAGTTGAGGGCGCTGGCCAGGTTCAGGCCGTGCGACTGGATGCGATCGGCTGTCACGCCGAGCGGCCGCGCGGTTCCAGTGACGGGTGGCGCCGTCCGAAATCTGTCTGTTTGCAGCTGCACGATCGTCGGCATCAGCTGTTCCGGCGTCAGCGCCTGCAGCCATTGGCGGGCAGACACGAAGTTGCGTCCGTAAAACGGAAGTGGTCCGCCGCCCTGTTCCCACACGCCGTGACCATCGCCGAAGCTCACGAACGCCCGGTCGTGCCAGTTCTCGACGATGCCGGTCCAGCTGTATCCGAGAGGCTGGCCATCCAGAGCCGTGAGCGAGCCGTCGATCGTGTAGGCCCAGACGCGATCGGGCGTCTGACGGTCGTAGCCCAGATCCTCAGGCGCGAACGCGGAGACGTCTTCTTGCCGGCTTCTGTAGGTCTCGCGAGGCGTTGACGACAGACGGACGGCGGTGCCGGCCGCTCCGCTGCTGATGTCCCGCACCGTCGTCAGACGCTTGAGAGCACTCAGCGGGACCGGAGCCCGGAACCGCGCGACGTTGTATTGGTCCGCATCGCACTGGTTGCGGCAGAAGAACGGGTCGACAAACAACGCGTGTTCCAGCTCGAAGACCTGGCTTTGTTCGACCGAAGGCGTTGCCGGTCCCTGAATGGCCGGTAATCGAATGTCGACGGTGAGACGCATCTGGGCTTCGACGGCCGGAACAACTGCGGTTTCCAGGACGACCAGGTCCTGGGCGGGTGCAAACCGGCGTCGGTCCCAGTTGGTGGCGACAACAAGTGGAATCGGTGCTCGCGATTGGCTCGTGGCCCGCACGGCGGCCACCTTGGCGTTGAACTTCGCCGCCTCGACCGGCCCCATCCGGTCCAATTCCGCCGGAGTGACGTCGGGCTGCCTCCAGTCGTGCGGCTCGTAGCGCGCTGTCATATGCGCGAGTACGTCTGCCGCGCGCACCGGCTGGTTGAAACGCAGAGGAATCACGATCTTCCGGTCGTAGCGGCCGCCGTCCCGATACCAGCTGACGCGCAGAAGGCGAGCTGTCGGCGTCGTGAAATTAAACGTGTAGGCGTGTTCCAGGCGACGCCCGCTGACGGCCGTCGCGTCGGCAGCGATGGTAACGTCGAAGCGGGTCGCAAACGGCAGAGGCGTTGCCGGATCGGGCGTGAAGACCAGAATTGTCGGGCCGGCCCAGCGAAAGCTTCCCTTAATCGCCGGCCGGACATTAAAGAAAGGTGCTGTGACCTGATCGGGGATGCGCCCGAGCGTAACCATCGGCTCGGAAAACCGGATGCGGATCTCGTTGGCTTGCGCAAGCGAGCCGATCTCGCCGTTTGGCTGAGCGCTCGTAACAGTCAACGCGGTCTGTGCGAGCAAGCCTGAGGCGCAAAGGACGAGCAGAATTGCGGTGAGCACCAGAGGCTTGCAGCGCATAGTCAATGCCCTCGCGACCGAGCTGGATACAGACAGGCTCTTTGTGTCGGTACCCGATCTCGGTAATCATTTGGACACCGATAGTCACGACCTTGCGCTTCGTCCCAACATTAGGGCGTTTTTGATTGGTACGTAGTGCAGACCTTTAGGTCTGCTGTGGAGCAGGCCTGAAGGCCCGCACTACAGCAGGCCTGAAGGCCCGCACTACAGCAGGCCTGAAGGCCCGCACTACAGCAGGCCTGAAGGCCTGCCCTACACAACCGAAAACGCTGTAGTGGACGACAGTGGTAGGCGCGCCGATACCATAGGCGAGGCACCAACGTGCGGATTCTCATCGCAACCGTGACAGCAGGCGGCGGTCACCTTCAGGCGGCCGCTGCGCTCGAGGAAGCCTGGACGAGCGTGCATCCGTCCGACGAGGTCAAGCGCGTCGACCTGCTGGATTTGGTGCCAAAGCTGCAACGAAAGGTCTACGCCGAAGGCTACGTCAAGCTCATCGCGCATGCGCCCGAACTGTACGAGCTGTTCTTCAACAGGACCGACAATCCCAAACGGCTGCGAGAGCTCGGAACCTTTCGCCGGCGGTTCGCGGAGCATACCAACCGCAAGTTCGTACGCCTGCTGAAGCAGTTCGCGCCCGATGTCGTGCTGTGCACGCACTTTCTCCCGCTCGAAGTGCTCGGCGCCCTCAAGAGCAGGCGCGGCGCCGATCATCCGTTCGTCGTCTGCGTCGTCACAGACTTCGAGGCGCATGCGCTCTGGATGGAGCCGGTGGTCGATCTCTATTGCGTGGCGGCCGAAGAAACGAAAGCGCGGCTGATTGCGCGTCAGGTTGAGAGCGGGCGCGTCGCGGTCACCGGAATCCCGATCGCTGAGCGTTTCTCGGGACCGATCGACGCGGCTGCCGTGCGACGCCGCAGCGGCCTGCGCGATGATCTCCCGACGATTCTCGTGCTTGGTGGCGGTTTCGGCATGGGACCGCTCGCCGGGATTCTCGAATCGCTCGACCGCGTCGAGCGTGAATTTCAAATCGTCGTGGTCGCGGGACGGAACGTGGCATTACGGCGCGAGCTGGCAGCGCTCGATCGCCATCACCCCACACGCGTGCTCGGATTCGTGTCCAACATGCACGAGATCATGTCGGTGGCCGACCTGACCATCACCAAACCCGGCGGGCTGACCACCGCTGAGGCGCTGGCGCTTGGTAAACCGCTGTTCATCCTGAATCCAATTCCCGGACAGGAAACGGCGAACAGCGATTTTCTTCTCGAGCGCGGCGCCGCAGCCAAGGCCAATCGCGTGGAGGATCTACCTTTCCGGATTGATCGTCTGCTCGGATCGTCCAGACTGCATGAAATGGCTGCATCGGCCCGGGCGCTCGGACGGCCCGGAGCGGCGCGGGCGATCTGCGCAGCCGTGAACGACTCGCTGCGTCCGTGACGCATCCGCCGGACCGTCAGCGGAGAAGCAGGCGCGACCGGCGCGTCTGCTGCTTCCCGTCACTTGGCATCCCGGTCGATGGTGGCTGGCAGATCGAGGTGCATGCCTGGTGCTACCGCCTGCGGGCGCACCGCGTCGTGATTCCACTAGTTCGAAAGGCGCTGGGCTTTGAACGCCTCCGCCTGAGCGCAGCGGAGAAGCAGACGTTTGCAGAACGCGCCCGCTGGATGTTTGCGCACAATCTGAGTGGGCAGGCGATTGCCGTTGCCGCAGCCGGCGAGATCGTGGCCCTCGGCAGGACCAGGCCGAACGGACGATTCCGCGTCACCATTGTCGTGAAGGCGCAGCCCGGGCGCGAGGGCACGCCGGACATCGCCTGGGTGTCGCCGCAATCGACAGAGGCGACACCGCTCGAAATCGAGTTCCTGGAACCGGACGGGCTTTCAGTGATCTCGGATATCGATGACACGATCCGCATCAGCCACGTCCGCGACCGCGCGGCGCTGCTGCGCGGCACGTTTGTCGAGCCGTTTCGACCGGTTCAGGGCATGGCCGATGTGTATCGTTTGTGGAGCAGGGCCGGTGCGCAGTTTCACTATCTGTCGGCCACACCCTGGCAACTGTACGTGCCCATTGTGACGTTTGCCGACACGCACGGCTTCCCGAAAGGCACGTTCCATCTCAGGGATTTCCGCTGGCGGGATCGATCCTTCTTCAACGTGTTCACGTCGCCCGACCGCTATAAGATGCGCACGATCGAACCGCTACTGCGGCGGATGCCTCGACGCCGCTTCGTCCTCGCCGGTGATTCCGGCCAGCGCGATCCCGAAGTGTTTGGCGAGCTCGCGCGGCGCTATCCGCGACAGGTACGACGCATCTTCATCCGCGACGTAGGTCGTTCGACGGCCGCGCGCTACGCCGCGGCCTTTGCCGGACTCGATCGCACGGTGTGGCGAGTGTTCACTGATCCGGCGACGCTGCCGCAGGTTCTCGCGGTCGAAGACCGCGAACCCTAAAATTCCAGGATGGTGACGCTATGAGCCGACGATCTCTGTCGATGCTGCTGATCTTCTTTGGCAGTCTCCATATTGTCTCGCCTTCCACGGCGCAGACAGACTCATCCATTCGATGGATGGTGACCATTGATAAGTCGGTCGAGGGTGAGCAACCCGGCCAACGGATCGTGTTTGAACCGCAGGAACAGCTGTCTTTAAACCTTGAGCTTGGTAACGCCGAGGGTCCAGCGGTCAGTGGACCATTAGCTCTTTCGGAACAACTTCGAGTGACCGTGTCGACAAAGAACGAATCGGTCCCGGTGCGGCTCCAAATAGATGTTGTCGATCCGCCGGGCCCCATTCTGGCCGAACACGGCAGCGTACATATCGGGTTCGGCGTGCGGCGAGAGGATGGCTCCCCATTTTTGGTCGGGACTTATAGGGTCGAGACGGATCTGTCGTCGTTTTTGGGCTCGCTCCAATTCCGGAACGGATCACGCTGGGTAGGTCGGGCGAAGAGAACTGACGTCAGGACGGTTGTTGTAAAGGATGTCGTAAGTCTTCAGGACCAGGTGCTTTTCTACGACCTCGAAGGGAATTATCATCTCGGTCGCGGCAACTATGCCGAAGCGATCCGCAACCTCGAACGACTTGTTGCGCTCACGCCGGACCGCTGGCAACCGCATGCGGCGCTGGGAGCTGCCTATTTCCGCAGCGGACGGTACCGCGAAGCGGCGGCGTCCTTGGAACGGGCACTGCCTGGCTGGTTGCTCTTTCCTGAACGACGTGGCGATATCGTTGTGAACGATCTCGCTCGCGCTTACGTGGCGCTAGGCCAGCAGGGGGACGCAGCTCGTGTCTTGCGGGCGGCTGGCGTCGGCGAAGCGGACATTCAGGGCCGAATCGAACGAATAAAGGCGAAATAATGTCTGCCTCTTCCCTGCAGGTCGCGGCGTTTCACGCCGATGACGTTACACAGGCCGCGCCGGATTCACTCGCGCGCGGCAGATATCGTTCGGGAGGGTTCCATGATCCAAACGCTGCTCGTTTTGGCGGTCGGTCTCACGGTGTTCGGGGCGATCGTCATCTTCCGGAAGGTACACGCCAGCCACATGCCCGACAGCTTGTCGCCCCAGGTGCTGACGCGTATCAATGCCGAGTACTCGGAACAGCCCCAGTAGTACGACGCGTCCGTACTACAACTGCAAACTTTAAGTCTCTGCGGGCACCGCAATATGCCTCAGAGGACTCTCGTGTCTCTCAGTTGCACGTAGTGCGAAATTTCCGCCTCGCGGAACGTTGCGGCGGACCGCCGCCGCAGTTTTAGCGGAGGGTGGTCAGGCGGATGTCGGCCGTCCGGCGAGCGCGTTTTCGGGTTCGATGTAGTACGTCGTTCTTGGTGCTTGGTACTAAGTGCTTGGTCCGTTCTTGGTCCAGGGTCCCTGGTGCGCTGGCCACGCCGGACTGAGGACCGGGGACCCAGGACGGACAACACCACCAAGTACCAAGTACCAAGCACCAAGGACCGGCGCTGACAGATCTCGAAGCTGCTCTAGTCGGGCACGGGGCGCTCGACCCGGTCAATCACGAGGACGTCCACGCGATCCCGCGTCGGTTCGAGCTTGAGTCCAAGCTGATCCCGGAAGGCCTGGAAGATCGATGGTCCATCTGGCCCCCTAACGGCGTCGACACGCAAGTCGTCAGGAATCCACTGAACTTCCCAGTCGAATTTCCCGGAGAGGCCCGTGTGATCGACCACGACGCGATCGATGCTGGTACGGCCGAGACCGATCAGCATGTAGTTGAGCGTCATCCCGCGGGCCCAGAGATGGCGGGGATTGAACCCGTCGCCGCCGCAGGCCATGTTCCCGGTGGGCTCGGGGGAGCCTTGGGCGGGAGGGATCGCGGACCCCTTCGGGTCGCAGCTGTCGTCTCGGCGGAACTGCGGGCCGAACTCGTTCGGCTTCGCCAGGACGAGGGCATAGACGGGAAGCTCACGCTGTTCGTGGTGCATCACGAGCTTGAACCGATCTGCGAGCAGCGGACGCACCATCAGCCGCGACACATCACGAAACGGCTTCGCGTCTTTGTAGCCTTCGGCCTTCGCGTTGATGTCCCAGCGGTCGCTGTCGATCCATGACGGACCGCCGATGATCTGGCTGTCGTGCACGCCATACGCCGTCTTGATGAGCAGGCGCAGCGACATGTTCTGTCCGATGTAGCGGCCGCCAGGCTGGACCATGCTGAAGGAAAACGCCTGCGTGTCGGACGCAGGTTTGATCGCGGCGACGTCGAAGGCGGGATCTTTCGGCGCCTGCGCGCCCGATGTCGCGGCCAAAACGGTCAGCGCCATCACGAAAATCAGGCGCGTCTTCATGTCGACGCCTACTGTAGCATCTGGAGGCGACGTGTACCGTCCTCGTTCCCGGCCGCCGCCAAACGGGGCCACTCGCTCTCGAAGGCGCGAGCGCGTTCTGATGGCCAATCTTCGGTAAACTCCCCAGATTCACCCGGCTCTGATGTGGACTATCCTCGAGTCCATCCGATGATGACTGACCGCTGGCGCCAGATATCAGCGCTCTATTACCGCGCACTGGCGCTACCGGCGCGCGAACGGCAGGCGTTCGTTGAAGGGGTGTGCGCGGGCGACGAAGCGCTTCGAAGCGAAGTCGACGCCTTGCTCGCCGTCGACGCCTCCAGCGCCATGGTCGATACCCCAGCCTTTGAGGGCGCAGCACGAGCGCTGGCACACGATCGGGATTCGATGCCGGGCAGACTTTTGGGCGCGTACAAGATCGTCTCGTTTCTGGGCGCGGGGGGCATGGGCGAGGTGTACCGTGCGATCGACACGACTCTCGGACGTGAGGTGGCACTCAAGATACTGCCGCCCGTTTTCCTCGCTGACCGCGAGCGCCGTGCACGTTTCGAGCGCGAAGCGCGGTTGCTGGCGGCGCTGAACCATCCGAATGTCGCGGCTATCTATGGGTTCGAAGACGCAGAGGGCACTCCTGCGTTGGTTCTTGAACTCGTTGAGGGGGAGACACTGGCCGAGCGATTGGAAATCGCCGCGAAAACGACCGGTGGGGGTCTGCCACTTGGTGAGGCGATCGCAATCGCGAGACACCTTGCCGAAGCGCTCGAGGCGGCGCACGAGAAAGGCATCATCCACCGCGATCTCAAACCAGCCAACATCAAGATCACGCCGGACGGTCACGTGAAGGTCCTGGACTTTGGGCTGGCCAAGACGCTCGATGTGAGCGCTGTTGACTTACCTCATGGTTCGCTAACACTTACCCTTCCGATACCCTACGCTCGCACCATTCTGGGCACCCCGGCCTACATTAGCCCTGAGCAGGCATCGGGGCTCAAGGTCGACCGGCGCGCGGACGTATGGGCCTTCGGCTGCGTCCTCTATGAGACGCTCACAGGACGACCCACATTCAAAGGCGAAACATCGGAGGTGATCACAGCGATCCTGGAGCGCGATCCGGACTGGAGCGCGTTGCCGGCCGCGACCCCGGCCAGTATCCGCCGCGTGCTCCGGCGGTGCCTCGAGAAGGATCCGAAACGTCGGATTCACGATATCGCAGACGCTCGGATAGAGCTCGACGACGTATCGGAGTCGGCTGTTAATCCGGCCACGGTCGCTGGTGACGTCGAGGACAGGCAGAACCATCGACGGATCCTCTTCGGTATTGCCTGGCTGGCGCTCGGCGCGACTCTTGGCCTGGCGTCTTATCGGCTTGCGTACGGGCCTCATTCGGCGTCCGAGGCGGCATCTGGACGAACAGTCGGTCGATTCACGGAGGCGCTGCCGTCCGACTCGCGGCTCGCTCCAGCGCCCGCACTTGCGATTTCTGCCGACGGGCGGACGGTCGCCTACGTTGTAGACCAGCGCGGCGGCCGCCTACTTTACGCCCGGGAGTTGCAGGACGCATCCGCACGTCCGTTGCCGGGTACGGATGGCGCTGAGCAGCCGTTTTTCTCACCTGATGGCAGGTGGATCGCCTTCTTCGCGGATGCCAAGCTGAAAAAGGTTCCGCTGGTTGGCGGATCTCCGCTCGTGCTCGTTGATGGGGTCGTGAATCCACGCGGCGGGACCTGGGCGATAGATGACGCGATAATCTTTTCGCCTTCGCCCACGTCGCCTCTCGTGCGGGTGTCCGCAAACGGCGGGCCGCCACAGCCAATCACCACGCTCGATCGGGATTTGAACGAGGCCAGCCATCGTTGGCCGTACGTCTTGCCTGACGGTGACACGCTGTTGTTTGCAGCCGGTCCAACCGTGACAGCGAAGCTCTGGAACGAAGCGCATGTCGTTGCACAATCGCTCCGGACCCACGAACGACACGTTGTAACAGCGCATGGGACGTTTCCGCGATTCCTTCCAAGCGGTCATGTCGTCTTCGTGCACGACCAAGTCGTGTATGCCCAGTCCTTCAACATCGCCAGACTCGAATCAGCCGGCAACGCGGTGCCGATCCTGGAAAACGCGACACAGTTCGGCGGTATCAACGGAGGGGCGTACCAGCTCGGGTTGTCGCCGGCCGGAACGCTCGCGTACTTTGCCGGCACACAGTCAGTGGCGACCTCGATGGTTTGGGTGGATCGTGACGGGAAGGAAGAGGCCCTTCCGTTTCCGTCTCGCGGTTATGTGCATCCGCGCATCTCTCCAGACGGGCAAAAGGTGGCGGTGACTATCGTCGGGAGCGCCGGCTCCGAAGTCTGGGTTTACGACATCGCCCGTCGGACAACCGCACGCCTCGGAGTGGGTGACAGAAATCTGTGGCCGGTGTGGGCAGCGGGAGGGACGCGGGTCGCGTACGCCTCGAGTCGCGACGGCTCGACAAACCTGTACTGGAGACCCGCCGATGAAAGCGGACCAGAGGAACGATTGACGTCGAGTTCATTCACCACCTATGCGACGTCCTCAACGCAAAGCGGCAGCACACTCGCACTTACCGATGTGACAAACGGACGCGGACCGTCACTGGTCTTGTTGTCCCTGGAGAAGAATCGCGAGGCTCGCTTGTTCTATCAAGCGGCTGACCAGTTCAGGGTCGGCTCTGCCGCAATCGCGCCGGATGGTCGGTGGGTGGCTTACGTCTCCAACGAATACGGACGCAATGAAGTATTCGTACGACCGACGCAGGGAAGCAATGCCTCCATCCAGGTTTCGACCGACGGCGGCGAGGAGCCAATGTGGGCGTCGAACTCGCGCGAGTTATTCTTCCGGCGCGGAAATGCTCTGCTCGCTGTCGAGATCAAGATAGCCCAGAAGAAAGCGTCCGTCGGGCTGCCGAGAGAGCTCTTTCATGGCAGCTATCTCGCCAGCGGCCTGCGGGCCGCGTACGACGTCGCACCCGATGGCCGCTTCCTCTTCGTCAAGAATCAGACGTCTCCCGTCGATCCGACTCGTTTCACGATTGTTATGAATTGGACCAGCGAGTTGGTCCGGCGCTTCTCGACGCCCTAGAGCAGTTTTGAATTCTGTGTAGTGGCTTGGTCCAAGCGGCGGAGACTCTCTCCATCACGGAGGAAAGGAGGACACGAAGCAAGGTTTCCTCCTTTCCTCTTTTCCTCCGTGGGCGAGTCTGCTCCTGGTCCACCAGTGCCCACATATCCAGCCGTACTACACGGAAATCGAAAACGCTGCAGGCCTCTGACGCTCAGAACCAAAGTTCACTGAGCCCGTTTCCCTGAGCGCGTTGCCTTCATGACGTGCTGCAACGACCGGCGCACGTCCATCAGGTCCACCGCTGGCGCGTGCAGATACTCCATGATTGCCAACTGGGCGGAGTACGCACCGACCTCGTCGCGCCCATGCGCGATGTGCCACCGCTCGTGAATCAGGATGCCGGCGAGCCGTACGAGTGCCGGGTAGTCCATGGCGGCCGCGGCGCGATAGTTCTCGGTGTCGGACCGGACGTGGATGACGGGGATGGCTCGCCCATCGCCATCAAAGTCCACCCACGCTTCTGCCGTCGGTGACCCGCCGGACGGTTTTGCCCGAACGACGTCGATAATCGGCACATCCTCTCGAGACCATCCGAGCAGCATGACAGCGCTAGCTAACGGCTCTGGAAGCTGCGTAGCTTCGATCCTTGCACTGCCGATCGCCACGATCGTGGCGATGGCGATGGTCCATACGGGCCGCCTCGCTCGCATCCCGCCTCCTTGCGCCGCTTCTGGCGTGCGGCCCTGAAGGCGGAAAACGGTCTGAAAAAGTGACAGACGATGCCGGCAGAGTCATACAATTCGGTCCGAGGATCCCCTGCCGGCCCTGAGCGACGTGACGGCCTTGCTGCTGGCCTGGAACAAGGGAGACAAAAGCGCCCTCGAGGCTTTGGTGCCCCTTGTGTACAGCGAGCTGCACCGTCTCGCGAGGCGTTACATGAGAGGCGAGCGCCACGGCCTGACGCTGCAGCCGACGGCGCTGGTCAACGAGGCGTTCCTGCGACTGGTCGATCTCCGGCGGGTGCGGTGGCAGGACCGGGCGCATTTCCTGGCGATGTCGTCTCGCGTCATGCGGCGGGTGCTCGTGGATGTCGCCCGAACGCGGGCGTCTGCGAAACGTGCGGGCGGCGTTCAGCGCGTGACGTTCGATGAAGAGCTGGCCGCCGTGAAGTGGAGCGAGGATCTCGTCGCGCTGAACGACGCTCTGAATAGGCTGGCTGAACTCGACGCCCGCAGAAGTCAGGTCGTCGAACTGCGATTCTTCGGCGGCCTCGACGTGGAGGAGACGGCAGAAGCGCTGCAGGTCTCGACGCGCACCGTGAAACGCGACTGGCGTCTGGCCCGCGCCTGGCTTGTGCGTGAGTTAACGAAAGACAGCCGGCGATGACAGACGATCGGTGGAAGCGGATCTCTGCCATTTACAACGACGTCCTCGCGAAGCTCGAGGCCGAACGAAGCGCGTACCTCCGGCTCGTGTGCGCCGGTGATGACCTGCTCCGTCGGGAAATCGACGCCCTCGTCAATGCGGACAGCCCGGATGGACGATGGATCGCGTATCAGTCGAATTCGTCGGGTCGCATCGAGGTCCACATTCAGGCGTTTCCACCGGCGACGCGATCCGGAGCTCTGCCAAAAGGACACTGGACCGTGTCTTCCGGCGGCGGCACGCAACCGAAATGGAGCCTAGACGGCCGAGAGCTGTTTTACGTGGGAGCGGATTCCATGATCATGGCGGTCGCTGTCCATGCGACGGCCGGAGGAGACACTCTCGACCCTGGGCCGCCAGTCCCTTTATTCAAGTCCCGCCTAGCAAGGGGAGCGAACGTGCCGCCCGCGGCCGGCACACGCGCGCAGTATGCCGTCTCACGCCTCTCTCCCGCTGTCCTATAGCATTCTCCGGTTGTACGTAATGCGGAACCTTAGGTCCACCTCACTGGCAGGCAGGTCTGAAGGCCTGCACTACACACAATCGGAAAACGCCTGTAAAGGCGAAATCCAGAGTCAAAAGGTGACATCGAGGAATGGTTCACGGGCCGTTCCGTTTCAGCACTCGGCCTCAAGCGACGAATCGTGTCGCTCAGCTAGGGCGATTGGGGCTGCTTGGCCGACTCTCTCAACGCGCGCCGAAGGACCTTTCCGACCATCGTCTTCGGCAGCTCCGTGCGAAACTCGACGCGGGCGGGGACCTTGTAAGGCGCGAGCTTCGTGCGACAGAACGCGCGCAGATCATCGTCGCTGGCACTTGCCCCGGCGCGGAGCACGATCCAGGCGTGGACGACCTCGCCCTTGATGGGATCGGGCACGCCCGCCACACCGACCTCGGCCACGGCGGCGTGCGTCGCCAGTACTTCCTCGATTTCGCGGGGCCAGACCTGTTGACCGCTCGTCTTGATCAGGTCTTTCTTCCGGTCCACGATGAACAGGTAGCCGTCGCTGTCGAGATACCCGAGATCGCCGGTATGCAGCCAACGGCGGGTGCCGTCGGCGTCCACGTGATTGCGAAGCACGACGTCGGTCTCATCCGGCCGGTTCCAGTAGCCGGCCATCAGCTGCCGGCCCCACATGGCGACTTCCCCGACTTCACCAGGTCCAAGGATCCGCGTGCCTTCTTCCACGTCGTAGATGCGAATGAGCACGTCGGGGAAGGGCATCCCGACCGATCCAATCTTGTTGACGCCTTTCACGGGGTTTGCGCACAGAGCCATCATCGCCTCGGTCAGCGAATACCCTTCGACGATCACACCGCCAGTGAGCGCTTCGAATCGTCGCTTGGTGTCGGCGAGGAGCGCAGAAGCGCCGCAGAAACAGAAACGGATTGAGGTGAAATCGATCGCGCCGGGGTGCGCATCGGCATGGTTCAGGAGCGCGACGTAAAGCGTCGGCACGGCGCAGAAAAACGCCGGCTTCACCTTGCGAATCGTCGCCAGCAGATCCGGCAGGTCGCGCGGGTTCGGGACCAGGGCCATCGTCGCGCCGTGGGCGAAGGCGACTGCCTGAACTCCCACGTTCACGTAGACGTGGAAGAGCGGCAACGGCACGAGCCAGACGTCTTCGTGGCCCCGCAGCACCGATCCGATCCACGCCGTCACCTGACCCCCTGTGAAGTTGTAGGCGCTGTGTGCGCCCAGCGCGGCCTTCGGGGTCCCGGTGGTGCCGCCGCTCATCAGCAGAATCGCCGGATCCTGTGGCGTCAGCCGAGCGCGGAGCGGCTTGGCGCGGGCATGCCGGCGGAGCAGTACTCCCAGCCGATGATCGCCGTCGGCGATCGACACCCTGTCGCCGTCACGGGCCTCTCGAAACAACGTGAACAGGATCTTCAGCAGTGACGGGAAGTAGTCTTTGATGTTGGTCGCGATGACCTGCCGGAGCGCCGTCTTCGGCTGAACACGCTTGATCCGTCCGTAATATCGCGTCAGCACCACCGCGATCGTCGCGCCGCTTTCGCCGAGCGCTGTCTCGAGTTCTGTTTCGGTGTAGAGAGGATTGAGCGGCGCGAGAATCGCCCCCAGCTTCCAGGCCGCGAGTTCCACGATGAGAAACTGCGGACAGTTGGGCAGGACGAGCGCCACGCGGTCGCCGCGGGCGACGCCCAGCGACTGAAGCGCGGCCGCGCAGGCATCGCTCAGGCTCTCGAGCGCACCGTAACTGATCGTTCTTCCCTTGAACACGACGGCCGGATGGTCCGAAAGCCGCGCCGCCATGTCGGACACGCAATCGAGAATCGTGCGGTCCGGGTAAACGGTGAGCGAGGCCGGCACGCCGTGGTCGTAGTGCTCCAGCCACGGCATCGTCGGGTTCACGGCCATTACTTATGTAGACCAGCCGCCGCCAGAGCGTTTTTCATTGGTACGTAGTGCGGACCTTCAGGTCCGCCTCGCTGGCAGGCCTGAAGGCCTGCACTACACACAATCGAAAAACTCAGGCGGACGCTACACACGGAGGACCGGCGCTGCTAGACCCGCCCTGGCGCCAGGAGCATCAGAAGGAGCGCCTTCTGACAATGCAGCCGGTTTTCCGCCTGATCGAAGACCACGGCGGCAGGCGATTCGATGACGTCTGCCGTGACCTCCTCGCCGCGATGTGCCGGAAGACAGTGCATGAACAGCGCGCCCGGTTTCGCCAGTGACATCAGGGCGTCGTTCACCTGATACGCACTGAACGCGCGCCGCCTGACGTCGGATTCAGTCTCCTGGCCCATCGACGTCCACGTATCGGTGTAGACGGCATCGGCGCCCGCCACGGCATCGGCGGCCTCGCCAAAGAGCCTGAGACGCGC
>Ga0126379_10001480_pt1 | contig 14352 bp, 13 predicted proteins | sample PanSoiMetPlot_24_FD_92640 | JGI IMG/M metagenome (GOLD analysis project Ga0126379, IMG submission 92640) | Tropical forest soil microbial communities from Panama - MetaG Plot_24 | ecosystem: Environmental > Terrestrial > Soil > Tropical forest > Bulk soil | place: Panama | collected 2016-02-17 | reverse complement strand
TTTGCGGAGTTTTCGCGCCGCGGGCAGCCGAGGCGGGCTTTGTCGCTACCTTGGAACGATGAGTATTTCTGCTCCATTTATTCGGAGGCCGATCGGGACCTCACTCCTGGCAGCGGCACTGCTGCTTTCGGGAATTCTCGCGTTCAATTTCCTGCCCGTTGCTTCCCTGCCGAAGATGGACTTCCCCGTGATTAGTGTGGGAGCGGGTTTGCCTGGCGGAGACCCGCAGACCATGGCTTCCGCGGTTGCTACACCGCTCGAGCGGCAGTTCGGACGGATTGCTGGCGTGAATCAGATGACCTCATCAAGCCAGCTGGGGAGCACGGGGATCTCTCTGCAGTTCGATCTGAACCGCAATATCGATGCGGCCGCGCGCGACGTGCAGGCCGCCATCAACGCTGCCCGAAGCCAGCTTCCCGCCAACCTGCCGAGCAATCCGAGCTATCGCAAGATAAACCCCTCGGACGCGCCGATTTTGTTGCTAGGCTCGATGTCTGACACCGTAACCGTGCCGCAAATGTACGACTCCGCCGATTCGATTCTGGCGCAAAAGCTGGCACAAGTGGACGGGGTAGGACAGGTTTTTGTCTGGGGCTCCTCGCAGCCCGCGGTGCGTGCGGAAGTCAATCCGACACTTCTCAACAAATTGGGAGTCGGGTTGGATACCGTGCGGAATGCTCTGAACGCCGCCAACGCCAACCGTCCCAAGGGGAAGGTCTCGAATCGCACCACCAGTTATTCCTTCGTCGACACCGACCAGTTATTTACCGCCGACCAGTATCGGCCGTTAATTGTGGCCTACAACAACGGGGCGGCAGTAAGACTGGGCGATGTGGCCGAGGTCACAGATTCGCTATCGGATGTGCGCAATTTGGGTTTGATCAACGGTCAGCATGGAATCATGTTGGCGATTTTCCGGCAGCCGGGCGCGAACATCATCGACACTGTGGACCGCGTGAAATCGATCATTCCCTACCTGCAATCCTCGATTTCACCGGCGATGAAGCTTTCCGTTGTGATGGACCGCACAGTCTCGGTGAGAGCGTCGGTCAAAGACATTGAGCGCACGCTGTTGATTTCGATCTTCCTGGTGATCATGGTGGTGTTCGTGTTCCTACGCACCGTGCGAGCGACCATCATTCCCAGCATCGCTGTGCCGCTTTCGCTGGTGGGGACGTTCGGAGTGATGTATCTGCTGGGGTACAGTCTGGACAACCTGTCGCTCATGGCGCTGGCGATCTCGACGGGCTTCGTGGTCGACGACGCGATTGTCGTACTGGAGAACATCACGCGCTACATCGAGCATGGCATGGGCGTGGTGCAGGCGACATTCAAGGGCGCATCGGAGATTGGGTTTACCGTAGTGTCGATGAGCACGTCCCTAGTAGCGGTGTTCATTCCCCTGCTGATGATGGGTGGCATTGTGGGGAGGTTGTTTCGCGAATTTGCGGTCACGTTGAGCGTCGCGATCGGGGTATCGCTGGTGGTCTCGTTGACCACGACCCCGACCATGTGCGCAAAGTTCCTGCGTCCGCCGAAGAAGGACGAGAAGCACAACATCTTCTACCGAAGCAGCGAATGGGCCTTCGATCGGTTGCTCGGTACGTATAGCCATGCTTTGCGGTGGGTATTACGGTATCAATTCCTGACGCTCGCCGTAACCATCGGGGTTGCGGTCCTGAGCGGGTATCTGTATTACATCGTGCCCAAAGGCTTCTTCCCGCAGCAGGACACGGGGCGCATCCAGGGGACGGTGATCGGAGCCCAGGATATTTCGTTCCAATCCATGGCCGAGAAGATGCGGCGATACATCAAGATCGTGATGGCCGATCCCGCAGTAGACACGATGGCCGGCTTCACAGGCGGACAGACTGCCCTGAACCAGGGACGCTTCTTCGTGATGCTGAAACCGCTGGAGGAGCGCGGGACATGCCAGAAGCGGCATTTCTGGCAGTCTTGTCATTACCCGTCGGCCGATGACGTAATCAATCGTCTGAGGGGGAAGCTATCGGTTGTTCCCGGAGCAACGCTGATCCTTCAATCCTCGCAGGAACTCACAATCGGCGGGCGATATGGCAACGCGCAGTATCAGTACACGCTGCAGAGCCCCGATATCGAAGAATTGAATTCGTGGGCTCCCCGTTTGTTGCAGAAGATGAGACAGCTGCCGGAGCTACGGGATCAAAACTCCGATCAGCAGGACAAGGGCTTGCAGGCCAAGCTTGTGGTGGACCGAGACACCGCGAGCCGCTTAGGAATCACTCCGCAGACGCTGGACAACGCCCTCTACGACGCATTCGGGCAGCGGCAGGTGTCGACGATGTATCGTCCGCTGAATCAGTATCACGTGGTGATGGAGGTGGCTGCGCAGTTCCAGCAGACTCCGGAGGCTCTGCAGAATATTTATTTGAAGTCGGCGACGGGAGGGCCGATTCCACTTGCCGCGTTCACTCATTTTGAGCCGTCGAACACACCGCTTGCCGTGAACCACCAGGGGCAGCTGCCTTCGGCGACAATTTCCTTCAACCTGGCTCCGGGTGTGTCTCTCGGCCAGGCAACGGTCGCCATCGAGGCCGCGGAACGATCGATCGGATTTCCACCCAGCATTACAGCAAGTTTTCAAGGTACAGCCGCGGCGTTTCAGGAGTCGCAGTCGAACATGCTGATCCTGATCATCACTGCGCTGGGCGCGGTTTATATCGTGCTGGGAATGCTCTACGAGAGCTACATCCATCCGATTACGATTCTCTCTACGATTCCGTCGGCGGGTGTAGGAGCTCTGCTGGCACTGCTGCTGACGAACAACGAGTTGAATGTGATCGGGATGATCGGGATCATCCTGCTCATTGGACTCGTCAAGAAGAACGCCATCATGATGATCGATGTGGCGCTGGAAGTGGAGCGCAATGAACGCAAGAAGCCGGTAGAAGCAATCTACGACGCATGCATCCTGCGCTTCCGTCCGATCATGATGACAACCATGGCGGCTCTGTTGGGCGGCCTCCCGCTGGCATTGGGGACGGGAACCGGATCAGAGTTACACCGGCCGCTCGGCATCACGATTGTAGGTGGGCTCATTGTGAGCCAGATGCTGACCCTGTTTACAACCCCGGTGGTGTATGTATACCTGGATCGGTTCCGTCTGTTCCTGAAGGGCGAAGAATCCGATACTGCCCTGCCGTCCACATCGGCGCCGACTACTGCACATGGCGATTGATGATGCCGCGGGAAGTGGACTCGGGCGCCCGAGCTTGGTGCCCGGGCCTCAGGACAACTTCGCCCGAGAAATCCTGCATCGCAGAGAAGAGAAACCCAACGGCTGCGCGCGGAACGGCTTGTCCCGTATGATAGGGATTCACGAATAGAGCCACCCTGAAGCGATCGAGGTTCAGGTTCGCCAGGCAGGCCAGCGTTCCGAATTTCGTTTCGACAAATCCCTCGAGGAGCAACGGATGCTAAAGAGAGCAGCGGCGCTTGTGCTGGTTTGTGCAAGCGTGAGCGCATGGTTGGGTTGTGGGAGCACGAAGAGTCGATTTTTATACGCGTCAATTCCCAGCTCGAACACGATCGTAGCTTATCGGGAAGATCCGAATTCGGGAGTATTGACGCAATTGTCAGGAAGTCCGATTTCGGCCGGATCCGCCATCGAGGCGCTGGCCGTGCATCCCACGGGAAAATATCTGTACGCGGCCAATTCCGGCAGCAACAATATCTCCGAATACACGATTTCGAGCACAGGCGGGCTCACAGAAGTGACGCCGAGGACCAATGCAGGGACGTCTCCTACATTGCTGAGGTTGGATAGCGCGGGAAGCTTTCTATATGCAGTAAACTCTGGCTCCTTTGACATCTCGGTGTTTTCGATCGACTCCAGCACTGGCCAACTGACGCCGGTCGCGCAGACCTCAGGTACGACAGCGCCGATCGGCTTGCAGGCGATGAATCTGGCCCTGACGCCTTCCGGTAATTTTCTCTATGTCACCGGGGAAGAGGGTTCGCCCGGCGGAACGAGTACCGGTGTGATCGAAGCCTTTCCGGTGAGCCAAGGCGTAATCGGACCTCTTCCGGTACCCAATTCGCCATTTCTCACCGGGAATAATCCTTTGGGTTTGGCCATTGATTCCAGCGCATCGCATCTCTACACCGCGAACAAGCAGGATAATTCCGTTTCCCCATTCACGATCAATTCCGATGGATCACTGGCCGCGGCCGGCCCGGCGATTGGCACAAGTTTCATCGGGCCGGTTGCCTTGCTCATCGACCAGTCGGGCAAATATCTCTACGTGGCAAACCAGGGGTCGAGCAATGTCGGGGCTTACAACGTTGGGACCGACGGCGGGCTGACTCTGCTCAGTGGATCGCCCTTCAGTACTGGCTCCCAGCCCGGCGTTCTTGCGTCCGATTCCAGCGGGAATTATTTCTTTGTCGGCTACAGCTCCGCGATTCAGTCTTATGCACTCAGCAGTGGCAGTGGAAGTCTGACGTCCATTGCCACATATTCGATTTCTGCGACGCCGACCTCGATCGTGATCACGCCGTAGATTCCAAGGAAAAGAATGGCGACAGCAGTTGAAACCGGACAGCGGGTCCGTGATTCGAAGGTCTACGCAGAACATGTAAATCCGCAATGGGTGCGGCTCCTCGACCGGCTGCAGACGAACGTCCGTTACGAACGCTGCGTGGACGCCGCTTTTCACAGCAGATGACCGAAGGATCGTGGACTTCCTGTCGGGATACTGCGTTCCCAATGTTGGGCACCAATCATCCCGATGTGGTGCAGGCGCTGCAGGAGGAGTTAGCGCGTTGTGGTCCGGCGATGATCCAGACGCATGTGGCGGATCTGGCGGGCGAGTTAGCCAAGAGGCTTTGCACTCGAGCCGGCGGGCGTTTGAGCAAGGCATTCTTCGCTTCGTCCGAAAAGTGCAGGCGGGAATGTATCGCACAGGAACTTTTCCGTCTGCACATCAGTTCGGAGGCGACCCCGATATGGTTGTGCTCGCAAAGGCCTTGAGCGGCGGACTCGTTCCCGTGGGCGCGGTGCTGATGTCGGACGAGGTCTGCGAGTCGGTTTATTCGTCGCTGCCCCCGTTGTGCACACGTCAACATTCAGCGAAAATTCGCGAACAACTCACGACAGCACTCGAGGAATTCGAGATGGTCAAAGAGGTTCGCGGCATGGGTCTGCTCATGGGAATCGAGTTTCAGGCTGCCAGTCAGCTTCAGCTTGCGAGTTCCCCATGAAGCGCTTGGCGCCATTCACGGCGGCATGTTCGGGCAGATAATGGTGATGCGATTGTTTCGCGACTTTAGTTTCTCACCCAGGTGTGCGGGAACAATTTCATGGTGTTGAAAGTGGCCCCTCCGCTCGTAGTCGAAAAAGAGCACATGGATGCTTTCGTAGCCGCGGTCCGGCACGTTGTAGAATTGGCGAACTCGCCTGGCGCTTTCTGGTCCGAAGCGCTCGGTCTGGCGCGGGGCGTATTCGGCCCGCATTGATGGCACGCCGTATCCGTCAAAATTTTCTTAACGAATCAGTTCACTTTATTTGACAATCGTATGACAATTGGCACTCCGAAGTTCGGAGCACAATATTAGGAACGGCTAGGGAGGTCCGCGAGTACAACCCGTAATCCGAGCGCGGCCATCCAACAGCATATCTACCGGGTTCCGCGGCGTACGGCGCTGACTCTCTGTCGGGACTGGGGAATCCACAACATGCAAATCGCCAGCGCCGCGAGCGCTTTTCCGAAGCATTATTATTCCCAGAAATTCCTGTTGGAACAACTGCAGCAGTATTGGGGCGACCGCCTCAAGAATCCGCAGATGTTGGCCCGCTTGCACCGCAACGTTGCGGTTGAAGGCCGGCATCTGGCGCTGCCTTACGAAAAATACTACGACCTGAAAACCTGGGGCTGCGCGAACGACGCGTGGATTCAAGTGGCGCAAGAACTGGGAGAACAGGCTCTCTGCCGTGCGTTGCAACATGCAGGAATTGAGCGGGAAAGGATCGGCGCTCTTTTCTTTGCCTCAGTCACTGGAATATCGAGTCCGTCGATTGATGCGCTGCTCGTAAATCGCATGGGGCTCTCGGCCAACATCAAGCGGATTCCGATCTTTGGTCTTGGATGTGTCGCGGGAGCAGCGGGGATTGCGCGCGCGGCGGACTATGTCCGGGCCTATCCTGCGCAGGCGGCCGCCCTCGTATCGGTTGAGCTTTGTTCGCTGACGATTCAGCGCGAAGACCTTTCCGTTGCCAACCTGATTTCGTCGGGTTTGTTTGCCGATGGATCTGCAGCAGTGATCGTAACCGGAGATCAACTCGGCGCCAATGGGCCCGAGATTGTGGCGACGCGCTCAGTTTTTTATCCGCAAACCGAAGAGATGATGGGTTGGAAGGTGAGCGAGAAAGGCTTCAATATCTTGCTTTCACCGCAGGTGCCCACACTGATTCGGGAAAATCTGGGACATGATGTCGATGCATTCCTCGGCGAGCACGGTTACACGAGGAGCAACGTTGGAAGCTGGGTGCTGCATACGGGCGGACCGAAGGTTCTGGAGGCGACCGGGGACGCGCTCGGTTTGCACGACGGCGAGTTGGACGCGTCGTGGGATTGCCTGAAGAGAGTCGGGAACTTGTCGTCGGCTTCCGTGCTTGTCGTGCTTGAGGATGTGATGAGAAACCGGCGCCCCGAACCCGGAACGCTAGGTTTATTGGCGGCAATGGGTCCAGGCTTCTGTTCGGAACTCGTACTTTTGAAGTGGTGAGGATCAGTTGGTCCGTTCAACCGATGTTTTCGTGATTGGTGGTGGTCCCGCGGGCTTAGCCATAGCGATAGCAGCACGGCAGCGTGGACTTCGTGTGGCGGTGGCAGATGGTATGCAACCGCCGATCGACAAAGCGTGCGGCGAAGCTTTGATGCCGGAAGGCTTGGCGGCCCTTGAGCGGCTGGGACTTCAGTTGCCTCTGGAACAGGCTTATCGGTTTCGTGGAATCAGGTTCCTGAGCCGGAGATTGGCGGCGGATGCGCTGTTCCCGTTTGGGGGGAACGGGCTTGCGGCGAGCAGGACGGTGCTGCATCGCGTGATGGTGGAGCGCGCGGAACAAGTCGGCGCGGATTTGTTCTGGCGTCAAACGGTGAGTGGCATTACGCCGGATGGAGTGCGCATTGGGAAAGATTTTTTTCGCGCCCGCTGGATGGTTGGAGCGGACGGAGCGAACTCTCGCGTGCGGCGCTGGGCCAGACTCCAGGCAAGTTCTCAGCCGCGGCTGCGTTACGCATTCCGGCGGCATTATCGCATTGCCCCCTGGACGGGTCACATGGAAGTGCATTGGGGCGAGCGCTGCCAGGGCTACGCAACGCCAATTGGGACGGAACATGTATGCGTAGTAATGGCGTCGAACGATCCCAAACTGCGAATGGACGACGGTCTGAGGGATTTACCTTGGTTGAGCGACCGGCTGCGAAACGCCGAGAGTGTTACCGCCGAGAGGGGAGCGGTCACCGGAAATCTCCGGTTGAAGCGAGTGTGGCGCGGAAATGTAGCTTTGATCGGGGATGCTGCCGGAACGGTGGATGCGATCACAGGCGAAGGCCTGCGATTGGCCTTCAGCCAAGCAGTCGCGCTAGCCGAGTGCATTGAAGAGGACGATTTGGCAGCGTACCAGAAGGTTCACGATCGGCTGACGCTGCGTCCACGGCTTATGGCTCGTCTGCTGCTTGCACTTGATGGGCGGCCCCGGCTGCAGCATCGCACGTTACGGGTGTTTCAGCAGCATCCGGAAGTATTTCGCAGATTGCTGGCTTTGCATACTGGAGCCTTGCCGCCGCAGCAGTTGGTTCGAGATGGTCTGACTTTAGGATGGGGACTGATCACTGCTTAACCAAGCGTGAACCGTGCCAACATTTTCGAAGGTGCGTTCTCGGCCGGACTCTGCTGTTGGTCGGCCTCGCTACGCTGGCCGCCGCGCCGGATTCAGCTTACCATCTTGATACGGCACAGACCTCAGTGAAGTTCCCCCTTGGAGACGTTCTGCACACTGTGCGCGGGTCTTTCCAGCTGAAGGAGGGAGCGCTGCAAGTAGAAGCAAATGGCAAGGTCTCCCGACAGATTGTGGTTGATGCGGCCTCCGGTGAAAGCGGCAGTAGCGTGAGGGGCCGGTTGCAGCTTCAGGCAGGTCCCCTCGGTGATGGTTCCTGCAATGTTCAGCATCCACGGCGCCGAACATGAAATCACTGTTCCCGCACAACTCGAAACTGCGTCAGACCACTGGGCGGCAACAGTGCACTTCACGGTGCCGTATCAGAAGTGGGGCATGAAGAATCCGAGCACGTTGTTCTTGCGCGTGAGTGATCCGGTCGAGATCGATCTCTTGGCAGCCGGGAACTTGGTTCGACACACGGCACGTTCCGCTCAGTAACCCGTTCGCGCAGAAACTCCTTTTCCCTCAGTGCAATCGTAGGCACGGCCAGTCGCAAGATTTTTGTGTTCCTCGGTCTGTCCACTGGGCCAATCGATGACGACTCGGTCAATGCGGTCGCGCTTCTCAACTCCGAAGGTAACGGGGAGTTCGGACTGAGACAGATAACTTGAGCTCCCCTTAACCACGCGTGATTGCTCCATGCCTCCAAGAAATATGCGGACGGTCGCGCCGATGGCATCGCGATTGGACTTTGTTCCGGCCAGATGAAAACGGATGCTTCGGTTGCCGGAGAGTTGGTCATTGCGGTACAGGTACGCGGGACCGTTGTTGGTTGTGACGAGCAGGTCGAGATCGCCGTCTCGATCGAAGTCGCCATAGGCCAGGCCCCGGCCGACTTTCGGATTGTCAAATTTCCCACCGACGTCTGCGGCGACGTCGCGAAAAGCTCCCTTGCCACCGTTGAGGAAAAGTTGCGGCGGTTGGGCATATCCGACGTTGCCGCGGATATTGCGCACCGTCTCATCGATATGGCCATTGGCAACCGCGAAATCGAGCCAGCCGTCGAGATTGACATCGAGGAACGAGCAGCCGAATCCCAGACTATTGCGGGAAGCGATACCTATTCCTGATTGCGGTGCAATGTCTTCGAAGCCTTTGCCATGGAACCGATAGAGTCCGATCATTTCATTGTCGAAGTTGGTGATGGCGACGCCGGTAGATCCGGAATTATCGAAATCCCCGACATCGACTCCCATGCCGGCGCGAGCCTTGCCTTCGCTGCTAAACGCGATTCCCGCCTCCACCGCGGAGTCTTTGAAGGTGCCATTGTGCTGGTTGCGGTAAAGTTTGTTCGGCTGCGTGTCGTTGGCGACGAGAAGATCCGGCCAGCCGTCACGGTTTTGATCCAGCAAGGCAACGCCAAGGGATTTGGAACTGCTGTCGAAGATTCCGCTGGTAGGTGTGACGTCTTCGAACGTGCCGTTGCCGCGATTGTGAAACAGCCAGCAAGTTGCGCCACGGTAGGCTTCGGGCGTGCAGTAGGACTTGTGCTTGCCGTCGAGGCTGCAGAAAATATCGGTTTCTAGCGACCACTTCACGTAGTTGCAGACAAATAGATCGAGCAGTCCGTCGCGATCGTAGTCGAACCACAAGGCAGACGTGCTGAAGCCTTCTCGCTTACCCAGTCCAGCTGCAGTGGTAACATCAACAAAAGTGCCTTTTCCAGTATTGCGAAACAGGCGGTTCTGGCCGACGCATGTTATGAGAATGTCGGGGAATCCATCATTGTTGTAGTCGCCTACGGCGACTCCCATCCCGTAGAGTTCCATGTCGAGACCGGCGCGAGAGGTCACATCGGTGAAGGTGCCGTTGCCGTTATTGTGATAAAGCCGAAGCGTCGTGCGGGATCTCTTGTGCCCGGGCCAGTCGGAACCATTGATCAGCAGAATGTCTTGCCAGCCGTCGCCATCGTAGTCGAGAAATGCGCAGCCGGATCCGAGAGTTTCCGGCAGGAGCTTGCCGCCGAAGGCTCCGCTATTATGCCGAAACTGGATTCCGGCTTCCGTTGTTACGTCGGTGAATCGGAATCCAAGCGCCGTGCGGTTTCCGCCTTGTGCCGCGAAAGACTGCAGCCGTGATAATTGCGATCCCGCTGCCAGTCCCGCCAATCCCCCCAGGAATGACCTGCGATTCACGGAACGTTCACCAGCCCGGCGCGGATGGCATACACAACCAGTTCTGCGGTTTTGTGAATGCCGAGGGTATTCATGATATTGGCTCGATGAACAGCGACCGTGTTCGCGCTTAGATCGAGCGCTACGGCGATTTCCTTGTTCGATTTGCCATCCACGATCATCTGCAGGACTTCGAGTTCTCGCTGGGTCAGGGCGGCATTGCGTTCGCCGCGGAGAGCGGTTTTCTGTTCCACCTTCGGGTCAAAGACAGTTTCTCCGGCAGCAATCTTGCGAATCGCCGGGCCCAGCTCAAGATCCATGGCATTTTTCAGAACGTATCCCTTGGCGCCGGCTTCGATGGCCTGCCGCACCCACGTGTTCTCGCTGTGCATGCTGAGCATAAGGACCGCTGTATCGGGAGAACTCTCGATGATCTGTCGGGTAGCTTCGAGTCCGTTCATGCCCGTCAGGGCACAGTCCATGACCACCACTTGGGGATGAAGTTGCTTGGTGAGCTTGACCGATTCCTCACCATCTCCGGCTTCACCGACCACTTCCATATCTGGTTCGTCCTCGAGCATGCGGCGGAAACCGCGGCGAACCAGGCTGTGATCATCCACCAGCAAGACTGTGATCTTCTTTGGCATATGATTCCGCTTTCTCCCGTGGGACCGTGAGATGCACAAGCGTACCGCCGTCCGGCGGCCGCGAAACCGTGAGTTGACCAGCCATCAGTTCCGAACGTTCTCGCATCGCGACCAAGCCGATGCCGCGGCGGTTTGGTCCCTGCTGAAAACCGCTCCCGCGGTCGCGCACTTCCAATTCGAGCGTGTGGGGCAGGAAGCGAAGTCGCACCCAAGCCTGCCTTGCCCCCGAGTGCCGGGCGATATTGTTCAAAGCCTCCTGCAAAATACGATACACGTGGACGCCCGCCGCGTTGTCCACTGGGAAGGGCGCACCCTGCTTTTCATAGGATATGGCAATTCCGGTTTGCCTTTCCACGGTGGGGATGTACCAGTCCAGTGTGCTCTCGAGCCCAGCCTCGTCAAGCATGACCGGGTGCAGCGCCTGGGAAAGGCTGCGTACTTTCTCCAGAGTCGACTGAACGATCTCGAGAACTTCCTGGAGGTCGAGGCGCAACGAGGAACCTTCGGGAGCGTGGGTTCCAGCGCGGCGCAGCATCGATCCGATCGCAGTCAGGATCTGGCCAAATTCGTCGTGCAGTTCACGCGAGATGTAGCGAAGCGTCGACTCCTGCGCCGAGATCAGTTTCTGCGCCAGTTCGCTGCGACGCTCGGAAATTTCGGCGAGACGCGCGAAGAGACGGCGATTCCAACGAATCAACGACAGGCCATTCAGCAAAATCGCCAGGAGCGTCGCCGCCAGAAAGAAATAGACCTGCCGTTGTACGCGGTCATAAATCGCAACGATTTTCTGTCCTGCCTGCTCCTCGTTTTCGGTGTTCTGGACCAGGAATCGAGCGACCGCTGTGCTCAACGCCGCCTGTCGTTCCTGAAGGGAGAGCTGAATCTGTCTGCGGGCTTGTGTTTCCTGACCTTGTTGCGCGAGAGCAAAAACGCGGTCGACCGCGTCCCAAAACTGGTTGAAGGAACTGGTGAGAAATGCCGACTGATCGGGAGTGCGGCTGGCGGCAGCGAATCCGGCTTCAAGGCGAATGGCGTCATCCAGGTCCGTACGAATGCGCTGGAACTGCGCTGACCAAGCGGTCAGGGGATAGGGTTCGTCGCCACTGATCATGTCGCGCATGGCGACCGCGAGCAGATTCAAATCATTCTGGATCCGCAGCAACTGCAGAGAATCCTTACGGTTGCGATCGACCAGGTCGGTCTGGAGCTTGCGCAGTCCCGCGACCTGCCACGTGATGTAGGCCGAATACGCCAGTACCGCGGATAAGGTGATGACCAAGCCCAGGACAAGGCCAATAGTCGGTGATCGGTCCGACGAAGACGGGCGGGACACGCCCCGAGCATACAACGGCAGCAGGGCGTGTGTCACAGGCTCGACGACCCGCAGAAAAGCCCGATCTATGTGACAATGCTGGCAGTAAAAATGAAGCCGAACGTGGGCCCGCGGAGTCAAACAGTAGATTGAGTTCCCCAGACAAAGAAGCCCCGAAACCACCGAAGATGCAGAGACTGAAGGCGGTATGGCCAGAAGTCTGGAAGCTGATGCGTCCTCGGCGCGGGCTACTGGTCATCGGCTTCGTGCTGATGGTCATCAATCGCATCGCCGGTTTCGTGCTGCCCTATTCCTCAAAATTCTTGATTGACAACGTCGTCACCAAGCATCAGATTGGGCTTCTGCGGCCTCTAGTATTCGCGGTCTTGCTGGCAACGCTCATTCAGGGCGTTACATCGTTTTCCCTCACGCAATTACTTTCCAAGGCGGCCCAAAGACTGATCGCCGAGCTTCGCGCGGAAGTGCAAAAACATATTTCGCGGCTGCCCGTGTCGTTCTATGACGCGAACAAGACAGGTGCGCTGGTATCGCGCATCATGAGCGATGTCGAGGGCGTGCGTAATCTGCTGGGGACGGGTCTGGTGGAATTCACTGGTGGCTTGGTTGCGGGGGGCATTGCTCTTGTGCTCTTGCTGCGTACCAGTGTTCAGTTGACACTGATTGCCGTGGGCTCGTTGAGCTGTTTTGCTTTTGTGCTGAGCCGGGCGTTTTCGACCATTCGTCCTATTTTCCGGGAGCGTGGCAAGATTAATGCGGATGTGACCGGAAGGCTTACTGAGTCCTTGGGTGGGGTAAGGGTGGTGAAGGGATATCACGCCGAGGAGCGGGAAGAAAAAACGTTTGCCGCAGGCGTGCAACGGTTGCTGGATAACGTGATGCGGAGTCTGACCGCAACCTCGCTCATGAGCCTTTCGGCCAGCGTTTTGCTGGGAGTAGTGGGAGCCGCGACGATGTATGTCGGGGGAAGGCAGATGGTTGGCCGCACATTAACGCCCGGCGGATACATTTCCTACAACTTGTACCTCGTCTTCCTGGTCGCACCGATCCTTCAGGTGGTTCAAATCGGGACACAGATAACCGAGGCTCTTGCCGGACTGGAGCGCACTCAGGAAATCATGCGCGAGCGACCGGAAGACCGGGACCCACGTCGTACTGTGGTCCTTGAAGATATTGTCGGCACAGTAGCGTTCGACAACGTCAGTTTCAGCTATGACGGAACTCACGAAGTTTTGCATGACATTTCTTTCACCGCTGAACCGGGAACCGTTACGGCACTGGTGGGGTCGTCGGGTTCCGGCAAATCGACCACCATCGGACTGACCTCGGCGTTTTATGTGCCGGCAAAAGGAGCCATCCGCGTCGATGGCATGGATCTGACTACGGTTCGGCTGGATTCGTTCCGCACGCGTCTCGGAGTGGTGTTGCAGGAATCTTTCTTGTTCGATGGAACGATTCGCGACAATGTGGCGTTCGCGCGCCCTGAAGCAACCGACGAACAAATCCAGCGGGCGTGCCGGATTGCGCGAGTGGACGAGTTTGCGGAGACGTTCGCCGATAAGTACAACACGGTGGTGGGCGAACGTGGTGTGAAACTCTCGGGCGGACAGCGGCAGCGCATTTCGATCGCGCGGGCGATCCTGGCAGAACCGCGGATCCTGATTCTGGACGAGGCAACTTCCAGCTTGGACTCAGAGTCCGAGCATATGATCCAGCAGGGGCTTTCTTACTTGATGCAGGGACGTACAACCTTTGTCATTGCCCACCGCCTCTCCACCATTCGTCGCGCTGATCAGATCCTGGTGATGGAACAGGGAAGCATTGTAGAACGTGGAACCCACGGGCAACTCTACGCTGCCCGCGGACGCTACTACGACCTTTACACGCGACAGCACGGCGTTCAGGAGAACCTGTTCCTGGCTCCCGGCGAAGGCGATTCGGTGGTGACCGAAAAGCATGGGACGGGGGATAAAAATGATGGCAAGCAATCGGGCGATGCTCTGAGCGTTCTAAGAGGAGAGCTCCGATAGGGATGACCACTGCCCCCGTAATTCCCAGCGCGCGTACTACCGTCGCCATCCGCAGCGCGGATCTCTGCCGCCACTATCGCATGGGCGAAAACGTGATTCGCGCGGTGGACGGAATCTCGCTGGGAGTGCCTTCCGGAGAATTCCTGGCCCTGCTAGGAAGTTCCGGGTCGGGCAAATCGTCCATGCTGAATCTTATCGCTGGCCTCGATCGGCCTACGTCGGGGAGTGTTGTCGTTCAAGATCGAGATCT
>Ga0126379_10001479_pt1 | contig 14353 bp, 11 predicted proteins | sample PanSoiMetPlot_24_FD_92640 | JGI IMG/M metagenome (GOLD analysis project Ga0126379, IMG submission 92640) | Tropical forest soil microbial communities from Panama - MetaG Plot_24 | ecosystem: Environmental > Terrestrial > Soil > Tropical forest > Bulk soil | place: Panama | collected 2016-02-17 | reverse complement strand
TATCGGGGACTCCCTCCCCTCGGTGGCTCTTGGCCGCGTACGGAGCCGGCGCACGGATATATCTCTTCAGGTGTGACTTCGGAAGGGGCTCGGCCTCCTCCGAAGCCATCCCGTCGTTTCACGAGGACGGCTGCGGCCGCCGCAACGCCTGCGCCGGCTGCGGATCTACCTGGCGGACAGGATCATGTAGGTCGCGCGGCCGACCGCGAGCAGCTTCCCCCCGCTGTCGGTGATCGTCGCCTCGCCGAACGCGATCGTCCGGCCGCGCCGGATGATCCGTCCCTCGGCGAAGATCTCGCCTTCCCGCGTGCCCGCGATGAAGCTCACGTTCAGATCGAGCGTGGTCTGGCCGACGCCGCCCGTCGAGCCCTCGTGCATCGTGGAGAGCGCCCCGCCCACCGCCATGTCGACCAGCGCGCTGTAGACGCCGCCGTGCACGGGCGCGCCCGGCGCGTTGCAGATGTCGTCGCGCACGCGGACGGACAGGCGGACCCAGCCTTCTCGCGCGTCAGCGACCTCGACGCCCAGGTGCGCCCAGAACAGGTTGGTGCGGGAGCGTTCGCGAACGGCGGCCAGCGGGTCGTCGGCCATCAGCGCGACCAGCGATCGTGCGGCATGTCGGGCTGGACCGCCTCGTCCAGCGTGAGATCGGGGCGCTCGTGAAACGACTCGCGCCGCACGGGACATCCCTCGAGGTCGCACATCGCGCAGTAGATCCGGTGGCACGGATCGGTGTGGAACACCAGCTCGCCGTCGACGCCGAGCTCGTCGATGACCTTGGCCGCGAGGCGCTCCGCCAGCTCGTGCGCCTGCTCGACGGACCAGAACTCCGGCACCACCAGGTGCGCGTCGACGTGATTGAAGCGCCCCGCGCGAATCGCGCGCAGGTGGTGGACGCGGATCACGCCCTGGCCGACGTAGCGCTGGAACACGCCGAGCAGCCGGTTCAGGAGCGCCGTGTCCTCCTCGTCGAGCAGCCCGCCCGCCGCGTGGCGAACCAGGCGGATCCCCGTCCGCAGGAGGTTGAGCGCGACCAGCGCAGCGACCACCGGGTCGAGCCAAATCAAGCCGCTCACGCGGACCAGGATGAGGCCGACCACGATGCCAACGCTCGTCCAGAAGTCCGAGAGCACGTGGTGTCCGTCGGCGACGAGCGTGAGCGAGCTGTGCCGCCGCCCGGTGCGGATCAGGAACCAGCCCAACACGAGATTCGCGAGACCGGCCACGAGGACGATGACGAGCCCCGCCTCGAGTTGCCGGATCTCCGGACCGCGGATCAGGCTCTGTCCCACCGTGTACATGATCAGCACGGCGGCGAACGTGATGAGCCCGCCCTCGAAGGCGGCCGAGAAGAACTCGATCTTGCCGTGGCCGTACGGATGGTTGCGATCGGCGGGGCGGCCCGCGAACACAAGGCCGCTCACGGCGAAGACGGCGGCCACCACGTTCACGATCGACTCGAGCGCGTCTGACAGGATGGCCGTCGAGCCGGTCAAGCGGTAGGCGGCGTACTTCGCCCCCAGGAGAACGACCGAGACGACCAGCGAGATCAGGCCGGCTCGCAGCCGGACCCCGGCGTCGTCCTTAGCCCAGGGAGGCACCTCCATGGCCAGGATCATACTCCCGCCTCGGCGGACGCATGCCGGTCGAGGGCGGGAGCGAGCACGCGGGCCAGCAGCATGGTGCCCGCCGTGCCGAAGATCACGAGCCACGACCAGCCGAGCGCGATCACTCGCGCCTCGGCCAGCCCGAGCAGCACGAGGTTCACGAGGGCCATCGCGACCATCGCGACGACGTTGGCGCGGTTCGCGCGCACGCGCGTCACGAGCCCCAGCAGGAACACGCCGAGCAGCGACCCGAACGTCACCCCGGCGATCTTGAAGGCCAGCCAGAGGATCTGGTCGAAGAAGGAAAAGCCCCAGGCGAGCAGCGCCAGGATGAGTCCGAAGGCGCCGACGGCCACGCGCGACACGAGCAGGTAGTGCCGGTCCGAGCGGTCCGGCACGAAGAGCGGCCGATAGATATCGGTGACGAACGACGCGGCGAGCGAGCCGAGCGGCGAGTCGATCGAGGCGAGGATGATCGCGCTCAGCATGAGCCCGCGCAAGACCTCCGGCATCGCCGTGCGGATGAAGAACGGAAAGATCTCGTCGGCGCGCGGCAGCGCCTGTCCGGGATGCTGGGCGTAGTAGGTGTAGAGACCGGCGCCGATGCCGAGATAGATCAGGAGCGTGACCAGCGTGCCGATCGGCGTGAGCGAGAGCGTGCGCTGGCTCTCGCGCCGCGTCTCGACGGTGAGCAGGCGCTGCATCAGGTCGTAGTCGGTCCCGAAGGCCGCCGTCGAGCCCACGAGCCCGTTCAAGATGGCGAGCCAGAAGATGTTGGGATCGGTGAGCACGCGGCGCCAGAAATCCGCGTCCCCCGGCGATGGCCCCCAGTTGATCACGTTGAGTCGTCCCGCGCGGGCCGCCTCGGCGAACATCGCGCTCCACCCGCCGTCGATGTGGCTCGCGATGAAGGCGACCGTGACCGCGCCGCCCACGAGGAACACGCTCGCCTGGAAGACGTTCGTCCACACCACCGCCTTGACGCCGCCCAGCGCGATGTAGGCGATCGACACCACCGTGAAGACCGCGATGGTCGGCAGGAGCGGCCAGCCGACGAGCACCGACACGGCCAGGCACGCCGCCATCAGCCGCACGCCGGAGCCGAGCAGGCGTGTGATGAAGAAGAACACCGAGCCGGTCACCTGGCTCGCCCGCCCGAAGCGATACTCGAGGAACTCGTAGATCGTCGTGCAGTCGTAGCGGTAGAACGCCGGGATGAACAAGAGCGCCACGGCGAACTTGGCCAGGCTCGAGCCGATGAAGAACTGCCCGTACTCCCAGTTCTCGCTGTAGGCCGTAGCCGGGACCGAGATGATCGTGACGGCGCTGATCTCGGTCGCGAGGAACGACAGGCACGCCGCCCACCACGGGATCCGGCGCCGGGCGAGAAAGAAGTCACTGGTCCCGCGCTGCTCTCGCGTGAAGGCGCCGCCGATCGCGATCAGGACGAGCAGGGACAGCCCGACAACGGCGTAGTCGGGCCACGTGAGGGCGCCGCCGGTCGAGGTCATGCCTGCGCATTATGCCTCAGCCCGGCGCGGTGGGGCCTCACCGTGCTCGCGGTCGAGCGCCCGCCCGCGATCCGCCGCGCAAGTATTCCAGGCCGGATCCCGTGCGGCGGGGCAAAATCGGCGGACATGCAACGCACCCGGCGGGAACGACACTGGTCGATCGGCGTCGACCTCGGCGGCACATGGGTCCGCGTCGCCGCGCGCGATGACGCGGGCCGGCGCCGCGTCTTCACGGCGCGCTCCCCCGGTCTCGCGGGGTTGCCCGCCTTTCTGGCCGGCCGGTTGAAGCGATGGGGCGTCGACCCATCGAGCGTCCGCGGCCTCGTCGTCGCCTCGCGAGGCGTGTGGACCCCTGCCGAGCGCCGCCGCCACGGGCGGCGACTGGCCGGCCTCGCCGTGGCCATCCGCGTGATCTCGGATGCCGAGGCCGCATATCACGCCGCGCTCGGGGACCGCCCCGGCATCCTCCTCCTCGCCGGCACCGGCTCGGTGGCGCTCGGCCGCGACGCCCGCGGCCACTTCGCGCGCGCGGGCGGGCTCGGGCCGCTGCTCGGCGACGAGGGCTCCGCGTTCTGGATCGGGCGCGAATGGCTGCGCACTTCCGACCGCCGCGCGGACTTCGCGACCGCGCGCCGCGTGCTCGCGTCGGCGGACCCGGTCGCCCGCATCGCTGCGCTCTCCCCGGCGGTGCTCCGCCGCGCGGCGGCCGGCTCGCCGCGCGCGCGCCAGGTCGTGGCGCGCGGCCAGCGGGCCCTGGCGGACCTGCTGGCATCGGCGGCCCGCGCGTTGGGCGCGCGCCCGCCGATTGCCGTGAGCTGGGGCGGCAGCCTACTCGGCAATCGACACTATCGCAATGGCGTGTGGCGAGCGGCGCGGGACATCGGGCTCGACGTCGAGGCGGTCACTCCAACGACGACGGCGACGCAGGCGGCGCTTTCCCTGGCCGTTCGCCTCAGCGAAGGACGACCGCGGCGCTGACCGCAGGTCACGAACAACAGCGGCAGCAGCGGCGCGAGCGCTCGCCCGAACGGGATCCGCCGCGGCACCGACGCGACGTCACGAACCGCGATGATGGCAGCGGCGCTTCGCCCGACCGGCGCCGCCGAGCTCGTTCTGCACCGGCGGCCATGGAGAACCAGGCCGGCTACGCGCGTGGCTCGCCGCCCCCCGCCTTGATCACGAGGCGCCCGCCCGCGTCACGCCAGAGCAGATAAGCGGTGGGACCGGTCAGGATGGCGGCGGTGCCGACCAGCGTGTTCGTCCAGCCTGCGGTCGCCATCGCGAGCGCGCTGAGCGCCATCGGCAACACCGCGGTGACCAGCATGCCGGCCGTGCCGCCCCCGACGCGCCACGGCCGGGGAAGATCCGGCTCGCGCAGCCTGAGCGCCACGAACGCCGCCAGCTCGAGGATCAGCGTGACGGAGTACAGCCACACGTTGAGCACGATCAATTCCTTGAAGCTCCAGAACGCGCAGACGCTGTAGGCAGCGCTCGACAGCAGCACCGCGGCCCACGGGGTGCCGAATCGCGCGTCAACGCGCGCGAGCGCGGCCGGCATCTGACCCGCGGCGGCGAGCGCGTACGGCAGCCGCGAGTTCGTGAGGAGGAGCGACAGGAACAGCCCCGCCGACGCCATGAGCGCGCCGACGGTCACCGCCGCCGCCAGCCCAGCGCCGCCGATGGCGCGGGCGACGACGGGCCAGTAGCCCGTGTCCCATTTCGACCAGTCGCCGCTCGCCGCGAGCGCCGCGCCCACCGGCAGCACGTATCCCAGCGTGATCAGTGGCAGGGCGGCCCACTGGGCGCGGCGAAACGACGTCCCGGCCGCGCGCGTCTCACCGAGGCACGTCGTCGGCGTGTCCCATCCGGAGTAGTTCCACATCATCACGGCGAGTCCCAGACCGAGGCCGGACAGGATTCCCTGCCCGTCTGCGGCCAGGGGCCGCCACGGCACGTGCTGCGCCGCGAGCCCGGCGGCCGCGGTGAACGCGACCATCGGCAGGAGGGCCGCGGCGGCGAACACGACCGCCACCCAGCCCGTGATCCGGACGCCGACCAGATTCAGCGCCGTGAGCACCCAGACGAAGACGAGCACGACGAGCCATCGCTCCATCGGGGAGGTGTCGGGCCGCCAGAACTTCAGGTAGTCGGCGAACAGCGCGGGGTACACCGCCACGTCGACGAAGCTGTTGAGCCAGCTCCACCAGCCGGACTGAAACGACCAGAACGGTCCGAAAGCGCGTCGCACCCACTCGACGTACCCGCCCTCCTCGGGCAGGGCTGTGGCGAGCTCCGCCATCGCGAGCGCGACGGGCAAGCTCCACACGAGCGGAGTCAGCACGAGCAACGCCAGGACGAGACCGGGACCGAAGGACGAGACGGCATCCTCGATGCCATACGGGCCACCGCTCACGTTGAAGAAGATGACGGCGACGAGCGGAAGGAGCCCAAGCTCCGGGCGAACCCGGGCGCTCACTGACCGGTCGCGGCCCTGATCAGGTCCGGCAGGCCCGTGAGCCACTCGTCGAACGGCGCCTGCGCCTCGACGATGATCTCGAGCTTGCCGCTCGGCATCTTGCGCACGCGTCCCGCGCCGGTTCCGAGCGGGATCACGAGCGACTCGCGATGAATGCCCATGGCGTCGGTGACCGCGAAGATCTTGTTGATCTCGTTCATGCCGACGGCCGAGAGCATGTCAGGACCCGGGCGACGAGACGGCTGACAGCATGTCAGGATCCGTCCGGGCCCGCCCGGTGAGCCATGCGCTTTCCATTCATCATGGGCCCTGGCGCAGGTCTGCGGGCGGGCGCTCTCCGCCGGGAATCGGCACCGGGTTCTGGCCCTGCGGCCCGTATCCCGTCATCGGAGGCACGGCGAACTGCTGGTCGGAGATCCGGCCCTCGTAGTGGCCGGGCACGACCAGCTCGCGTCCAAGCTCGGGCGAATAGAACCGCCGCTCCGGAACCCACTGCTGCTGGGGCACCGGAGTGCCGGGCGTCCTGGGAACCGGAGCGAGGGCGCGCTGCCGAGCCTGATCAATCGGATCCGAGGGACGCGCGAAACCAGGCAGCTGCCCGGGGATCTGGGCGAGTGCCGCACCGGGAACCGCGAGCCAGATCGACGCAGCGACGAATAGCAGCGACCAGCAATACAGGAATGCGCGGGTCTCGACGAAGATGCACGCCACGTAGCCCAGCGTAAAGGACGGGCCGATGCTCTGCAAGGCAGCAAATCGCGCGTGGCCCGTGCTCTGCAAGGCAGCAATCGCGAGTGACCCTACTCTGCGACGCGGCCATCGCCGTGCTAGGCTGCCTCCATGCGTCGTCTGATCGCGCTCGTCGCCGTGATCGCCGTCTCGACTCTCTCACCCCGCTCCGCCTCATCGCAGACGTCGCCTCTGTCCAGCGCGCTGCCGATCTTCGACGCGCACATCCACTACAGCGCGCCCGACTGGAGCGCCTACTCCCCGGATCGCGTGCTGCAGATTCTCGACGCCGCCGGCATCACGCGCGCGCTCGTCTCGTCGACGCCAGACGACGGGACGCTCAAGCTCTACGCGCGGGATCCGAAGCGCATCGTGCCCATCCTGCGGCCGTACCGGACGCGCGACGACATGGCGAAGTGGTTCGAGGATCCCACCGTGATCCCGTACCTCGAGGAGCGGCTCGCGAAGAAGGTGCACAGGGGCATCGGCGAGTTCCACCTGCAGGGCGCCCAGGCGAAGACGGCGGTAATCAAGCGCGTGACCGAGCTGGCCATGCGCGCCGGCATCGTGCTGCACGCGCATTCCGACGAGACCGCCGTCATCGAGCTGTTCAAGCACGAGCCGGGCCTCCGGATCATCTGGGCCCACGCCGGGATGTCGTCGGGCGCGAGGGCGGTGGGCGAGCTGATGGACCGCTACGCCAACCTGTGGGCCGACCTCTCCTATCGTTCAGGCGACGTGGCGCCCGGAGGGACACTCGATCCCGAGTGGCGCGCGCTCTTGATCCGCCACGCTGACCGCTTCATGCTCGGCAGCGACACCTGGACGACCTCGCGGTGGCAATCCGTGCCGGCGCTCGCCGCGGAGTCGCGCGCCTACCTGGCGCAGCTTCCGCGGGACGTCGCGCAGCAGATCGCGCACAAGAACGCCGAGCGCCTGTTCCCCTGAGCCCGGCGCGAGAACCTCAGCTCACTCCGAGCTCGCGCGCGACGCCCTCGATCTGCGACCACGTCTCGTCCTCGATCGGGATCCCGTCACGGCGGCGCTCCGCCTCGAGCCGTGCTTCGGGCTCCCCGGGGATCAAGACCTCGGTCGCGCCCTGCGCCAGCGGCGCCGATTTCACCCAGTCGAACAGCACGCCGACCTGCTTCTCGAACTCCGAGGGCGGCAGGAAACGCGCGACGTCGAGGCAGATCATGAGCGTGCCGTTTTCGAGCGGCCCCGCGTCCGGGCCGGCGGGGCCGGTGCCCGACAGGATCCCGCCCAGGATCTCGACCGCGAGCGACAGGCCATATCCCTTGTGATCGCCGGCGGGCAGGAGCGACCCGGGCGGGGTCCCGTAGAACACCTCGGGGTCGGTGTTGGGCCGGCCCTCGGCGTCGATGAACCAGCCGAGCGGCGCCTGCTGCTTGCGATTGCGCTTCACCCGCATCTTGCCCTCGGCGACGACGCTGGTCGCGAAGTCCAGCACCATCGCCGGGCCGTCCGCGCCGGGCACGGCGACGCAGTGGGGATTGGTGCCGAGCCGGCGCGCGGCGCCGCCCCACGGTGCCACGTTGAGGCCGTGCACGGCGTTCACCCACAAGAGCGCGACGAAGCCCTCCCGCGCGGCCATCTCCGCGTAGTCCGCCAGGCGGCCGACGTGGCTCGTGTTGCAGAGCGTGACCGCGCTGAGACCGGCGCTCCTGGCCTTCGCGATCGCCATCTGCATCCCCCGCCGCGCCACGGGTTGCCCGAAGCCGCGCCCGCCGTCCAGGCGGGCGATCACCGGCGTTTCCTCGATGATCGTCACCGGCGACTTGGGGTCGACCCATCCCTGCTTCACTGCGGCCCAGTACGAGGGGATGCGAATCACCCCGTGGGAGTCGTGGCCCCGGAGATTGGCGCGGACGAGCAGGGTGGCGATCCACACCGCGTCCGCCTCCGGCGCTCCCATCGCCGTGAAGATGCGAGCCCCGGTCGCTTCCAGTCGCGTCGCGTCGATGTTCGGCATGCCCTCTACCATACACGGGAGCGGTTCCTCACCGTCAGCACCCTTGCGGGCACCTCGCGGTTCCCCGTATCCTGGCTCGACGGTTTCCGTCCCTACCGCGGATGCCGTGGTCAGAGCGATGTCGAAGGACGGAAACGCAAGAGAGGCGAGTGCGCATCCTGCGCCGGAGGCCGCGAGCCCGGCGTCCGCGAGCCGGGCGGTCCCCCGCGAGCGCATCCCGTGGTTCTACTTCCTCGCATTCCTCGTCGGCACCGCAGTCGTCGTCGGCGGAATCTGGCACTACATCCAGAACGAGCGGCGGAGCATCATGGCGCACTGGCGCGCTCGCGTCTCGGCGATCGCCGACGACCGCGCCCGGCTGGTCGAGAGCTGGATCGGCGCGCAGCGCTCGGATGCCGAGCTGCTTGCCGCGTCGCCCCTCGTGCGCGACAGGCTCACGGCGGGGGCGGGCGACCAGGCCCTCGGGCGGCATCTCGACCAGGTCGCGCGAGCCTACGGCTACACGGGAGTCTGGGTGCTCGACGCGCGCGGGCGACGCGTCGCGCGCTCGTCCGGGGCACCCGAGCTCGCGGCCGACGGCCGCGTGGTCGCCAGCCTCGCGGCACACGGGCCGAATCAGATCGATCTCGTCGAGACGGCACCCGGTCGGTACGCCTTGTCCATCTCGGCACCCGTGCTGGCTGACACCGGCGCGCGCGGACCGGCGCGGCCGCGCGCGGCTGGGGCCCCGCCATCCGAGGCGAGCGTTATTCTAGGCGTCGTCGCGATGCAGGCGCTGCCCGAGGCGAGCTTGTTTCCCCTGCTGGCCGACGAGGAGGTCGCAGCGAAAACCGCGGAGACCTTGCTGTTCCGGGTCGATGGCACGCGCACGGCGTATCTCTCTCCGTTCCGCCATCAGCCGACGACCGCCGCGGCGGTCGCCCGCTCGCTCGAGGTGCTCCGCGCGCATGTCCGGAGCGCTTCCTCGAATCGCGGGGTTTTCGAGCGAGTGGTCGACTACCGAGGTGTGCCCGGGCTTGCCGCGATCCGACGGATCGCGCCCACCGGGTGGGGGCTGGTCTTCAAGGTGGATCGGGAGGAGGCCCTCGCGGAATTCCACCGGAGGACTGCACTCGCCGGCGCGGCCGCCGCCTTTCTCCTGCTCGCCTTCGCCGGCCTCCTGATCAGCGTGTGGCGGCAGCAGCAACGACGACGGCTCCTTCGCGCGCGGCTCGAGCAGGAGCGCGCGCTCTTCAACCTGCGCGGCTACGCCGAGAAGGTCGCGGCGAGTGTGCCGTCCGGGCTCCTTCTCCTGGACGACGAGCTGCGCGTGCTCTCCGTGAACGCGTCTTTCCTCGACGCGTTTCGCCTGCAGGAGCAGGACGTCGTGGGCCGAGGCCTCGGCGAGGTGATCCGCACCGAGGGGCTCGTCCCGCGCGCCCGCGAGGTGCTCCAGACCGGGGCGGCTCAGCGTGACATCCTCTTCGAGCTCGACGTCGAGACGCGCGGGGAGCGCCGCCCGGTCCTCGTCACCCTGACCAGCATCCACCGGGCGGCGGAGAACGCGCCGCGGCTCCTGCTCATCGTGCAGGACCTGACCGAGGAGGAGCGTCTGAGGGCGGCGCGCCAGGCCTCGGAGCGCCGGCTGCGCGAGCTCATCGAGGGGCTGGACGCCATCGTCTGGGAAGCCGACGCCGCGACGCTCCGCTTCTCGTTCGTCAGCCAGCGCGCGGAGGAGATCCTCGGGTGGCCCCTCGATCGGTGGCTCGCCGAGCCTGGTTTCTTCGCCGCGCGGATTCACCCCGAGGACCGCGCGCGGGCGACGGCGACGTGCCGCGAGGCCATCCGCCGCGCCGTGGATCACGAGCTCGAGTACCGGGCGGTGGCGGGCGATGGCCGGGAGATCTGGCTGCGCGACATCGTCCACGTGCTGCGCGATCCGGGCGGGCGCGCCGCGCAGCTGCGCGGTCTCACCGTGGACATCAGCGAGCAGAAGCGCGCCCAGGAGGCGCTGCGCCAGACCGAGGAGCAGCTGCGCCAGGCCCAGAAGATGGACGCCGTCGGCAAGCTGGCAGGCGGCATCGCGCACGACTTCAACAACCTGCTCATGGTGATCCAGGGCGACAGCGACCTGATCCTGCGCCGGCTGCCCGAGGGAGATCCGCTGCGTGCGAACGCCGAGGGCATCCGGCAGGCCGCGGGGCAGGCGACCGCGCTCACCGGGAAGCTCCTCGCGTTCAGCCGCAAGCAGGTGCTGGCGCCGACGGTGCTCGACATCAACCGCGTCGTGACCGGGGTGCACACGATGCTCGAGCGGCTCATCGGCGAGACCATCGAGCTCGTCACGATCACGGCGCCGGACCTGGGGTGGGTCAAGGCCGACGCCGGGCAGATCGAGCAGTTGCTCCTGAATCTGGCCGTCAACGCGCGGGACGCCATGCCCGACGGGGGGCGCCTCACCATCGAGACGGGCAATCTGGAGCTCGACGCGGCCGAGGCCGCCCGCCGCGGCGTGGAGGCCGGCGCCTACGTGGCGCTCGACGTCAGCGACACCGGCGTCGGCCTGGACGCCGACGTCAAGGCGCATCTCTTCGAGCCGTTCTTCACCACCAAGGACCACGGCAAGGGCACGGGACTCGGGCTCTCGACGGTGTACGGCATCGTCGAGCAGAGCGGCGGATTCGTCACGGTCGAGAGCGAGCCCGGCAAGGGTGCGGCATTCCGCGTGCTGCTCCCGCGCGTCGCTGGCGTGTTCGCCGGAGCCGCGCCGGGCGGGACCCGGGCGGCGACGCCTCCGGAAGCAAGCCCCGCCACGGCGCCCGCCTCGCCGAGAGGGCCGCGGCGCGAGACGATCCTTCTCGTGGAGGACTCGGAGCGCGTGCGAGACGTGGTGCGAGAGATCCTCGACATGCACGGATACGAGGTCGTCGAGGCGTCGCACGGCGCCGAGGCGCTCGCCGCGAGCGCTCGGCACCCGGGGCCGATCCACCTGATGGTGACCGACGTGGTCATGCCGGAGATGAGCGGACGCGAACTGGCGCAGCGCCTGTCGCCGCTGCGCCCGGAGATGAAGGTGCTCTACATGTCGGGCTACACCGACGACGCCATCGTGCGGCACGGCGTCCTCGATGCGGGGATGGCGTTTCTCTCGAAGCCCTTCTCGCCCGACGCGCTCGCGGGAAAGGTGCGAGAGCTGCTCGACTCGCCGCGCGCTGCGTACGTCGACGCCGCGGGACGCTCGTCAATCGAAGGGGGCCTGGGCGGCCCCCTTCGAGCACCCCCCAAGCAGACCACGAGGGGAAACCGCGGCGGAGAGAGCCACGCGGCGCTCTCCCCGCCGCACCCCGTCACTTGACCGTGACGCTCTTCGCGAGGTTGCGCGGCTTGTCGGGATCGTGCCCGCGCAACAGCGCCAGGTAGTATCCGAGGAGCTGCGCGGGAACGGCGTTGACGATGGCCGTGGCCGGACCCAGGTCGGCCACGCCGATGTGGGCGTCGAACGCCTCGTGCGCGTCGGGGGAGACGCCGATGATCATCGCGCCGCGCGCCTTCATCTGCATCGCCCCGGAGATCACGTCGTCGTAGGTCTCGTCGCGCGGCGCCAGCACGAGGCACGGCGTTCCCGGCTCGATGAGGGCGATCACGCCGTGCTTGAGCTCGCCCCCGGCGAAGCCCTCCGCGTGCACGTAGCTGACCTCCTTCACCTTCAGCGCGGCCTCGAGCGCCAGCGGATAGCTCGGCCCACGCCCGATCACGAAGAGGTGCTCGCGCTGGTAGATCCGGTCGGCGATCTGGCGGATCAGGTCGCGGCGATCGTCCGCGAGCAGGCGCTCGATCTCGCGGCCTGCCTCGCGCACCAATGCGGCCCCGGTGTCGAGCCGGCCGATCAGCTCGTGCGCGGCCATGAGGAGGATGGCGACCTTGGCGGTGAAGCTCTTCGTGGCGAGGACGCAGCGCTCGGGGCCGGCGCCGAGGGGCACCGCGTAGTCGGCCATGCGCCACAGCGTCGAGCCCTCGACGTTCACGAGCGCGGCCACGCGCGCGCCGCGTTGCCGCGCGGCCCGGACGGAATCGATCACGTCGATCGTCTCGCCGCTCTGCGAGAACGCGACCACCAGCGAGTCCTTGGTCACGAAGTCGCCCAGGTACGAGAACTCCGACCCGCTGGCGAACGTGAGCCGCCGCCCGGCGATCCGGGCCATGAGGTACTGCGCGGCGAGCGCCGCGTGACTCGCGGTGCCGCACCCCACGACGAAGACGTCGTTGGCCTCGCGCAGCAAGGCGGCGAGCTTCCGGGCGTGCTCCTCCCAGCCGGCGCTGATGCGGCTCAGGACGGCGGGCTGCTCGTGGATCTCCTTCGTCATGAAATCCGGATAGCCCGACAGCTCCGTCGCGGCCGCCTCCCACTCGACCTCGGTGATGTCCGGCGTGATCTCGCGCCCATCGTCGACGTCGAACAGCCGGATCCCATCGGGCCCGATCAGCGCGGCCTGACGATCGTCGACGAACGTCACCCGGCGCGTGTGCTCGAGCAGCGCGCTGTAGTCCGAGGCGAGGAAGTTGCCGTCGGAGCCCCAGCCCAGCACGAGGGGGGACCCGCTCTTGGCCGCCGCGAGCCGGCCCGTCGCGACGTCCAGCACGGCGATGGCGTTCAGGCCGTCGAGACGGCGAAACGCCGCCATCACCGCGAGGGCCAGGCGGTCGGGGCCCTCCGGCGTCTCGGCGAGACAGTCCTCGAGCAGGTGCGCGACCACCTCGGTGTCAGTTTCCGACTGGAAGGGATGCCTGGGCGCCAGCGCGTCGCGCAGGTCCCGGTAGTTCGAAACGATCCCGTTGTGAATGAGGGCCAGCTGTCCGGTGCAGTCGAGGTGGGGATGGGCATTCGGCTCCGTCACGCCGCCGTGGGTCGCCCAGCGCGTGTGGCCGAGCCCGGTGGCGCTCTGGGGCAGGCGCGTCGTGGCCTCGCCGATCTTCCCCACCTGCTTCTGCAGCGCTACGCCGGAGTCATGCGCGACGGCGATGCCCCAGGAGTCGTACCCGCGGTACTCGAGCTTCTTGAGTCCCTGCAGCACGAGGCCCGCGGCGTCCGCGCGGCCCTCGGCCGCCCCCGCGTATCCAAAAATTCCGCACATGTGCTCTCCTCCTCTTCCTCCGGTATCAGGCTGCGCGATCCCGGCACCGGTCGCGTGGACACCGACCGGTGCCGTGCGGCGACTGGTGTCAAATCGAGGGCGGGGAGGGACTGCTCGCGAGTCGATTCGACTCGCCGGCACCCTGAGTGGCCTTTGTCAGCCCGTCACCGAGCTGGTTTGCTCCACTCATCACGACCGTGCCCAGCCGAGGGGCCATCCGCCGAATTGTTTCGATCAGCCCCCACCTCGTCATCCGCCCCGGCGGGCGGATCTGGCGCTCGTGCTCCGGTCCTCCCGGGACCTCCCGATCAGTCCGCTCTCGCGTCCCTCCTTCCCGGTATCGGTGTTTCTTCGAGCGTACCACGAGCACCCGTGCGGACGTCCATTGTCCCAAGGTCCAAGACCGGTCCGGCGCCACTCGCGCCCGTTTCCGGACAGGTCCCGTCTGACTCGTGTGCGTACGATGGAGTCGTGACTCGGCACGGTTGATGCGTGACCGGGAGATCCCGCGGCGTGCGAGGTCTCCGGCGCTCGTCAGACCGCTCCGGGCGCCGGCTCTGAGCCGGCGCAGCCTCGCTTCTCGGGGAACGCTCGAAGGGGCCGGCCGGCCCCCTTCGCCCTAGGCCGGGGCGCTGCCGCGGCGTCCGGTGATCAGCGCCCGCAGCGCCGTGAGCGCGATCGACTCGTGGCCGCGGCGCGATACGAGAAACGTACGGGTATGCGCGATGGCCGGGGGCAGCGCGTGCGCCGTGACGGCCTGCCCCGCCCGCGATCCGCGCAGCACCGAGCGGGGCACGATCGCGATCCCCGTGCCGGCGGCGACACAGGCCAGGATGGCGTGGTACGAGCCGAACTCCATGATGCGCTCCGGCACGAGGCCGGCGGCGCCGAGCCACGACTCGAGCCGGCGGCGGTACGAGCAGCCG
>Ga0126379_10001478_pt1 | contig 14361 bp, 12 predicted proteins | sample PanSoiMetPlot_24_FD_92640 | JGI IMG/M metagenome (GOLD analysis project Ga0126379, IMG submission 92640) | Tropical forest soil microbial communities from Panama - MetaG Plot_24 | ecosystem: Environmental > Terrestrial > Soil > Tropical forest > Bulk soil | place: Panama | collected 2016-02-17 | reverse complement strand
AGGGCCACGTCGATCTTGCCTTGCATCAGCCCATCCGCGAGCTCAGGGGAAGACTTCGTCATGAGTGTAATCTCGACGTCGGGCGCCTCCTCGCGCAAAATCCGCAGAAATGCGCATACCGAATCCAAGCAGAATGCGGTCATAGTCTGTGAGTAATCCGTCGAACCGTGTGGCATCGAACAATTTGTCGTTCGGTAGTGGTGCAGTTTGAAATTCGCGGGCCTCAACGGGTCGGTTGGAGTGGAGTACACTGGTCGCATGGACAAACAACCCTCCCCGAATCTTTTCCGCGAAGTTCATCGGCAAGTCCAAGAACGCCGTGATCGCGTCCGCGAAGAACAGCAAGGCGACACACAACGACGGGAAGCAAAAGCCAAAGAGGAAGCCAAGTGGGAGGGGTTCGACCGCGAGTAATCCAAAGGCTCCCCATCTGGTTCCCTCTGGTGCTCTAAAGCGTTGTTCTATTTGCGGTTATCCCTTCCCGCCAGACGTACACCCTTCACCGAACGTCTCGTTCGCTCAGCACCTGTTGAAAGCCCACCAACCCGGCCAGACGACCGAGGACGACCGTTGTGGTTGATGGGGGTACGGTCCTGGTTTAGCGTCGCGGTAACTCCAACACAATGAGGGAGATGATTATGCGTTCTAATAAGCGGATCGCAACGCTGACCCAGACATTGCTGGTGATGGGTGTCCTAGCTGCCGCCATGATGAGGGCGCCCGCATTCGCACAGACTTCGCAGGTCGACAATGCCAGCCGTGGGCAGCATGAATCCTCATCCCCAGACTCCAATCCTCCGCGTGCTTCAGCACCTGCACCCCTGGTGTGTCTCATCCGGCTCACCGCCTCACGACTGCCTTTTCTCCACACTCCGCCCAACCCCTGACAGCGAGTCTCCCGTGTGCGATCCCTTCTAGAAACTGCCCAACACAGCATCCAACCCTAATCTCACCGACACTCAGTACCTACTCTCCGACATACAAAACCCATAGAACATCCCCCATGACGGGGCGGCTTCCTCCAAGTCGCTGTATCTGAAGCGCCCCCCACCCAGCGACACAGCAGACGCTCTTTTACCTCAAGGCGCTTCAGATTCAGCACTAGGACTTCCGGCCCTTTCCGTTTCGGATCCTTTACATCCCTTCTGTTTGGAATAAGCGGGTTGTCCATGTGTTTTGTCTTAATCAGAGGGGAGTAAGAGCACTTTACTCCGGCCGTCAGAAACATTGATCGCGAGTACAGCGAAAGCGGGGATGCAAAAAACGCATAGTAGTTGGCGACAGCATGCCAGCCATACGCAGAACCAAAATAGAGGAGCGTGTAAATGATTCCGTTGAAACGCGACGAGAACGAAGCGGATTCAGAAGAAGTCGAGGATGGTCCAGCCAGTAAATTGGCGCGCATTCGATTGGCGGGAGAGTTATCGACTACGCACTCTCACGTTGGCGAGTCGGTGAAGCTTTCTGAAGTTGCCGCGAGATATCGCCTTGATCAGGACGCCGTCTTGAAGATTTTCGCTGAATTCCAAGCACTAGGAATGGTTACCCTTTCCGAAGACTTTTCGGCAGTTGTTCGATCCCCGAGCCCGGAAGAGATGCAAGAAGCGTATGAGATACGCGCCGCATTGGAGGAAATCGCGGGACGCGCTGCCGCGCGAACTCTTGAAGGAAACACATCTGCATTACAACGAGAAGTGGATGACATGCGCGCAGCATTTCACCGCCATGACCTGGACTCCTTCGTGGAACACGACGTAGTGTTCCACCGAAGTATTCTCCAGGCTTCTCAGAACAAGATCTTGCTTCGTGTGTGGGACAGCTTGGCGGTTGACCTACGGATTCGAGGAGCAATCGAAAAGGTCGCAAGTGATCTGCCCGAAGTGGTTGAATCCCATCAACCGATTGTCGACGCTCTTGAGAAAGGGCGAGGGAGGGAAGCCGGACTTCTCTTGCGCAATCACATCGAGACAATCGTGGAATTTCTCAAGAAATCGGAATCAGATTCTGGATTTCATAAAGCGCTGCGTAACGATCTGGAGAATGCAAAAGATGTTCAAAAAGCCTTTTTCCCCGAAGAGAGCCTTTCCATTCCTGGCCTAACCTGCAAAACCTACTATAGGCCCGTTGACAGCATAGGTGGCGACTACTATGATTTCCTTCCCTTACAGACGGACCGATGGGGCATCGCGATCGGAGATGTATGCGGTAAGGGAATCGGTGCCGCTCTACTAATGGCCAGCCTCCAAGCATCCCTTCGAGCGCAGGCAATGCACGACCACTCGGACCTTTCCATGCTAATCGGCCACGTTGACCGATTGGTTTACGCTGCCTCACCCAAACATCTTTACGCGTCCCTTTTCTACGCAGAGTATGATGCTGTGACGCGCGCCTTAAGATACGTCAACGCCGGGCACAATGCCCCAATGGTCCTACGGTGGGAAGACAGTCAATGTAAGGTCATCCGCCTGGAACCCACTAGTACGCCCTTAGGGCTACTCGAAAGATCTCACTTCACCTCCCAAGCCCTGCAACTCAAAATCGGAGACGTGTTGCTTATGTACACGGATGGCATCACGGAAGCGGAAAACCCCCGACATCAATTGTGGGGACAAGACCGGCTCGAAACCGCGCTGCGAGCTTGCCGTGACTACACCCCGGCACAAATCCTAGGATGCATCCTGGATGAGGTCTCAACCTTTGCAATGGACCGCTCTCAACGGGACGACATGACCCTGGTGGTGGTTGGTGTAAACGGTGGGGCCGCAATTTGAGCTCTTAAGGTGGTGCTCGAAACTGAGCACAACGAGGCCGACGGCTTTATCGTAGGCTTTGTGGTGGGGCGGAATCGTTGAGATTCCGGATGGTAAGAAGTTTGGCTCTTTCTGGGTTCGGCACCTAAATCCAACGGCGACTGAGTAGCGGCTGAGTGCCACTGATCTGTTGGATCAATACATGAGCATTAAGCGGACCGGTCCATTCTACGTAACAACTGGGCATATCTCGGGTCGTGCAGCAGACTCTTCATCAACGGGTCGTTCGTCAGTTCGCGGACTCCTGGGTCACGCTGCTTATAGGCACGATCAAGCCACTCGAATCCTTGATCGACTTCCCCGCGGTAGGCATAAACCTCGGCAATCTGATAGGCGCAGTCATTCTGATGCTTTGCAATCAAGTCTCTCAAGGCCATATCGGAATCTTGGTGACGGCCAGCGGCGGAGTACGCCAGCGCCTCACCCGTTAGTTTCTGCCAGTCGCTGGTTTCCCTTTCGATCTCCGCCACGGCTTCCGGTGGATGGCCTTCCATCAAGAGAATCTCGCTTCGGATGAGATGAAGCGATGAATGTTGTGGGTTCAACTCCTCAGCCTTTGTCAGCTCGGCTTTGGCTTCTTCATAGCGCCCCAAACCGTAGAGCTGATCAGCCAAAATTGCATGAAAATCGGAGTTCAGGGGATCGAGGGCGATCGCTTGTCTATACAGCGCTATTGCCTCATCCACTCGCCCCATGTTTCTATCCAGGTAACCTTGAATTCGCAAGACGTTCACGCTGCCTGGCGTCAACTGGCGCGCCTTCTCAAGCGACGCAGACGCGCCTTTCCAGTCCCAGTCCTGGTTGATTTGAACAAGCGCCAGTGCCAAATACCCGGCTGCCAGTTTGGGATCAAGGGCGATCGACTTTTCGGCGCTTGCACGAGCTCGCCGGAAGCCATCGGCTTCGTCAATTACCAAAGCTCTGGCCATTGCTTCCAAAGCCCGGGCCCTTTCGGCCCATGCGGGAGCATAATTCGGATCAAGCTTGACAGCCTGATCAGCAAAGGAGAGGGCCTTAGTGAGATCTTCCTTGTCCATGCCGCGGGCAATGAAGTACTGCCCCTGCAGATAAGCTTGGTAGGCTTCGAAATTTGTGGCACGGGAGCTTTTGGCAAGCGTCGTGTCGCCGTTCAGCAACTTTGACTGCAGTGCCTCGACCACGGCCCGTGCGATTTCATCCTGGACAGCAAAGATGTCGTTGATTTCGCGATCATATGTTTCCGACCATAGCTGAAATCCGTCGTCAGCCTCGATAAGCTCAACCGAGATGCGCGCGCGATTGCCTTCCTTCCGCACACTTCCTTCGAGAACGTTGGCTACTCCGAGCTTCTCCGCAACCGTGTGTAGATCTTCGTTCTTGCCTTTGAACTGAAAAGCGGAGGAACGGGCGACAACCTTAAGACCCGGTGTTTTGGCGAGGTCAGTGATGAGCTCGTCGGACAATCCATCCGAAAAATACTCCTGGTCTTTGCCTGGGCTCACGTCGGAGAACGGGAGCACCGCGATGGAATTTGCGTTCAACGAAGAGCGGGTGTGTTTGCTTCGGGCAGACCAGAAGTGGCTGCCTGTCGCGCCTGTGCCAACCACAGCAAGAAGCAAAACGATAGCGACCCTCTGAAGAGGATGGCCCGAAGAAGAAGACCTTGCCTGTTCTAAAGCCGGAGCATGCTGAGCAACCCCTCCTTGCGCATCTGAGGTCAGGCTTGGGGCTGGAGTCTCATCTACTACGGCGGCGATAAACCTGTATCCCCGCTTGGTCACGGTCTCGATAAATTCAGGTTTGCCAGACCGGTCGCCCAGGATTTTTCGGATGTCCAGAATGTATTTTCTGACGACTTCTGGGTTTACGTAAGTCTCAGGCCACAGCCTCTCCAGTAGTTCGTCTGGGGTAACCAGCCGTCCCGGATTTTCAACCAGGTACCGTAGTACGTCGTAGGCCTTCGGGGGAATTTGCACGCGCTCTTCCCCGCGCCAGAGACATTGGTTTGATGTATCAAGACAGAATGACCGAAAAGACTTCACGTATCCGACCTAATTCTTCTTAGGATGACAGACATTTCACGCTGCAAATGTCATATAGAGTGTCTTACCGCTGGGAAAGGTGCGGGTACCTGTACCAATTATCCTTCCCCTTGCAACGACAACTAAAACCCGTGTTTTCAGCAGCATGCCCAGCACATGGAGAATCCACGGAATCCGGACAAGAACTTCACACCTCTTTTTCTTCAAATCGCTATTGTGAGCCCCGAGTGGCCGCGATTTCGCGTTAGCGACGCGAGTACCGGCCATCAACCACTCGCAGGCGGAGGTGTTCGTATTGCACAAGGAGAATGGCACTAAAGTGACACTAGGGGTTAACGATAAGTGGCACTCGCCCCGACTCGGCCGGATGGAAGAGGCAAGTGTGGCACTTAGCGGCCACGCCCGAGTCGGCGACGTCGTCACCGAGCATCTTGATGCTCTCTACAGTTACGCATTGGTCCTCTCCCGTAATCCCGCAGATGCCGAGGATCTGATACAGGAAACTTGTGCCCGCGCCATCCGGGCGATGGGTAGTTTGCGAGAGGATAGTAATGTGAAGAGCTGGTTATTCACTATTCTGCGAAACATCTGGCTCAACCAGTTGCGGCAACAGCGTACAAGACCCAGGCCCGTCGAGCTGGATGTGGACCAGAGCGTTGCAGAAATCGCCGTAGAGACATCCGCAGACCCCTTGACATCCTATTTAAGCAAGGTGGAACGGGAACAAGTGCGACGGGCGATCCAGCAGCTTCCCACGCATTTTCGCGAAGTCATCCTGTTGCGTGAATTCGAAGAGTTGTCCTATGAAGAGATCGCCGGTCTTTTGAACTGTCCAACAGGAACCGTAATGTCCCGCCTGGCAAGAGCGCGCTCTAGGCTTCGTGAGCTGCTGATCTCGGACAACCGAAAACCTGCGGTCCAGGATGGCCCGGCGGGATGAGTCTCGCGCCGGTCTTTTCTTTTCCTTGTTGAACTGCCGATGGAATATTTTTCCAGGTGCGGTGTTTGTCTAGAGTACACCGAAGTCTGTGCTACCTGGCGCGTGTCGGTCCGAAAGCCGCCACTCTTTCGAAAACGCAGGCGCGGTCTCGCTACAGACTTTTGCATGAGTATAACCTTAGCTCCGAGTACAGATTTCTCTGATATGACGAATCACGCCCGCCAACTAAGAAGGGATATGTGTAATGATCCCCTGCAATGAGCACAGTCTCGGCATTCTGCGCTATCTCGACAACGATCTCTGCGGAAAGGAATTGGAGGAGTTTCGCACCCACCTGAAAGGCTGTGCTGATTGCCAGGCACTCCTGGAAGAAGAGCAGGAGCTTTCACACATCCTCCACCGGTCTCGTCCGCTATATACAGTTCCACGGGCACTCCGCGTCCGCGTGTCCGCGGATATGGTTCGGCACGCTGGACAAAACCGTCAGCCAGGCCGGCTTTATCAGCGTATCCCGCAGGTGGTTTGGCTGACGTTGCACGGAGCACAACGTCTTACAAGTTGGAAAATGCTGGCGCCCGCGGCTCTGGCGATCGCTCTTTGTCTGATAGTTATTCCGCAGACCACAAGACAGGTGCGCGCAGCAGATTATGTTCAGTCAGCGGTGGCGGCCCACCGCGGTTATTTGAACGGCAATCTTCCGCTGCAGGTCCGGTCCGACGCCCCAGAGGTAGTCAGCGCATGGGTTGGCGACAGGGTCCCGTTCCACTTTTGCCTGCCGGCGGCCCAGTCGATACCTGACCGCAAACCTGCATACCGGCTAACCGGAGCGACAATCCTGCCCTACAAACTGAGCGCCGCCGCCTTGATCACATATGAGACCGCAAAAGACAAGATCACTCTCCTGGTTGCTTCGAGCAAATCAGCCGTGGTAGCGGGTGGACATGAGGTGCCGTTCGGTCGTCTGACATTTCACTATCGCACGGAAAACGGGTTCAATGTGATCACTTGGAGCAACCATGGCCTGTCTTATGCTTTGGTCTCCACTGCGTCCGCCTCAGCTCGGGAGTCCTGCCTCGTCTGCCATCAAAACATGGCAGACCATAATACGTTTCCATCCGTCCCGTAAAGAACCTCACATTACACCGCCTCTGTCTGGAATAAACGTGCTGCGCATGGGTCTTATCTTGCAGCAAAGGAGCGCGACGAATGAATGCGATTAGATCTGAGTTAGCTGTGGCGCGCGGACTGCAGTCCGTCATGCGAGGAAAGGTCGTATGGCGGGGCAATCAGGCTTATGCTGTCATCCGCCAGATTTGGAATGGGGCAGTGCAGCACCAGCCCGCGCTGTTCGCCGTGTGTGAGACTCCCGCTGATGTGCAGGCGGCGGTCCGAAGTGCACGCGCACACGGCCTCCCGCTATCAGTGCGCGGCGGCGGACACGATTGGGCAGGAAGAGCTTTATGCCACAACGGCGTCGTGATCGACCTGTCGCAGATGCGGCGAGTTGATGTGGATTCCAAAGCGTCGGTCGCCACGATTCAAGGCGGGACGAAGGCCGAAGATCTTATCTCAGCCGCAGCTCCGCATGGCTTAGTTGCTGCGACGGGTAATTGCGGCACAGTTGGCATGGTCGGGTTGACGCTCGGCGGTGGGTACGGTCCACTGACACCGCGCTCCGGGTTGGCGTTGGACAATCTGCTCGGGGCCGAACTTGTGCTTGCCGATGGCAGGCTTATCAATTGCGACACCCACGAGAATCCAGATCTTTTCTGGGCACTTCGCGGAGGTGGAGGCAACTTTGGCGTGGTGACATCAATGCGTGTCCGGCTCCATCCTGTTCGCGAAATGCTGGCCGGCATGATTCTATTTCCCTGGTCCGAAGCCGATTCCATATTTAGCGGCTACACCAGCGTGGTTGCGCAGGCACCAAATGAGCTTGGCGGGTTGTCCGGCGTGGTGACTGGGCCGGATGGAGGCCCCATGGTGTTTCTTGCCCCGATGTGGAGCGGCGAGCGCAATCAAGGCGAAGCCGTTATTGCTGAGCTCCGGCGACTTGGTACACCTGCCTTTGAGCAGCTCGGCCCGATGGCATACGGCGACCTGATCAACATGTTTGCCGCCCACTCCGTGAGTGGCCGTCATTATGCAATTCAGACGCGCTCGCTGCGAGAGCTTTCTGCCGAAATTGTTCGTTCCCTTATCGCCGCCGGTGAAACCAAAACGTCGCCTTACTCCGCCATTATTCTGCATCACTTCCGCGGTGCGGCAACGCGAGTTCCAGTGAAGGAGACCTCGTTCGGTCTGCGCGAAGAACACTTCATGGTGGAAATCATTGCCGCGTGGGAACCCTCTTCCGATGACGATGACCTCATTCATCAACAGTGGGCGCGCACCGTGTCTGAGAACTTGGCGCTCCACGCACTACCTGGAGGTTACCCAAACATGCTGGGGCCGGAAGAACACGAACAAAATGCTCGGGCGTACGGTTCCAATACCACCCGACTGCAGGAACTGAAGCTTATCTTTGACCCGGAAGAGATTTTCACGTCTGCCATATCTATACCGGTCCAAAAGGCTGCGTACGGAGCCACTATCCCCAGCTTGTCCATGTGGGTGTGAGACGTTAGCAAAAACACGTGAAGATTCACTGCTGCCAAGCAACCTCGCGAACTTAGTGGGCGGCGCATCAGCCTCCATTGGGAAGGGTGTACTACTAGATTGGAGATCGGAATAGATGACCGGTAACACGTCGATCGTAAATACTCTGGAAGAAGGCCCCGCTGTATTCGCTATTCGGTTCCGTCGCTGTCGCCGCTTGCTCTACTTCATAGCAACTCGCGTGCTTGGCGCCGAAGAACGCGCCGACGATGCTGTAGACAACTGCTTTATTACCGCCTCCCGCCGTACGCGAAGGTTTGGAAGTGAAGGCGCTTTCCGCTGCTGGCTGTTGCGGGTTCTGATCGACGAAGCTTTGCTTATCCTCCGCGAAGAAGGCGACGCGATACCGATCTCTCGAGAAGTGAACGTCGGACCAAACCATAAGGAGCTTCGAGCTTCGTGATCCATCCAAGCTGTTCCGGACGTCACGATTCCGCTCGAAGATTCACCAACTGCCGCGACCCGAAGGGCCGCGCGAGTCAATATTGATGTTCCCGGCGCGCAAGCCACCTAACGTGCGTGACTAAGCAGTGCCGGGTTATGAGGCTGAACTTCGCAGTTTTTGCGACGAAGAACAGCACGGCCTGGAATAAGTAGCTCGTCTCTGTGTTTTGTCAGCATGAAGATATTGATCGCATCCATAAATTCACCCGGCCATCTTAACCCTTTACTCGGCATCGCCCGGATTCTTGTCAAACATGGACATGAGGTCTTAGTACAAACGGGAAAGCTAATGAAGCCAATGGTCGAAGCCGCCGGAATGCCCTTCATCCCATCGCTGCCGGAAGCGGACATGGGAGCACCAGAGTACTTCGCAAAATATCCTGAGCGGCAGCAGAAGACACCGGGTATGGAGATGTTCGGCTTCGATATTGAGCACTTCTTCCTGCCTCAACTCCCTGCGCAAACTGCCGGGCTGGAGAAGACACTATGCGACTTTCCCGCAGATATTATCCTGGCTGAATCTTTTTTCTTTGGAACTCTTCCGCTGCTTTTGGGCGCGTCGAAAAAACGTCCCGCAATCGCTCACTTGGGCATCACCGTGCTGAATCTCCACAGTGGCAAGAACACGCCACCGAGACCGGAAATCTCAGTCGAAGAGTTGGAGGCGCAGCGCGAGCAGCGGGAACGGCTGTTGTTAAGGCCTGTTCAGGACGCTGCCCAAAAGACGTTGGCAGGACTTCGGTGCGAACGACTTCCGTGTCCGCTTCTGGAAAGTATGTCCACCTTGCCCGACCTGTATCTCCATCCTGGCGTTGAGGGCTTTCAATATGCGGCCGATTCGCGTATCCCGTCTGTCCACTACATAGGCAGGCTGCCCCTGCCACCCGGACCATACTCGCTTCCGGACTGGTGGCATGATCTCGATCAGACGAAGCGCCTGATGTTGGTCACACAAGGAACTGTCGCCAATCGCGACCTTGGACAGCTGGTTGGTCCCGCCCTGCAAGGCCTCGCCAAAGAAAAAGACTTAACTGTATTGGTGACAACAGGCGGACAGCCAGCCGAATCGATTCCGGTTGACATTCCTGCAAACGCGCGGGTTACCGACTTTCTGCCCTACGAAGAGGTAATGCCAAAGGTGGATCTGCTTATCACCAATGGCGGATACGGGACGGTGAACGTCGCACTAGCGCACGGAGTCCCGATTGTCTCCGCTGGCTTGACCGAAGATAAGGAAGAGGTATCGGCAAATGTGCAGTGGTCCGGTGCTGGGATCGACCTGAGAACCAACCAGGCGACTCCAGACATGGTGCGCATTGCAGCAAGGCAGATTCTTGACACTACGGTCTGGCGCGATCGGGCCATTGAGCTCGCGGAAGACTTTGCGCAACATGACACAGAAGCCGAGTTGCTCGACTTGCTGGAAGCCTGCATCGAGCCCGCACTCAATCAAGGGAACGATTAGAGGGAGCAAGAATACGCTACTCACACTTGCGAGCCTTTGTCATGGACGAGCTCATTGTGAGTTTCACTCACAACATCATGGGATTACCTTAGACGCCGTCCAGAGAGGGTCCGCTGAGCAGAAACAATATGCAAGGGAGAACGTTGTCATGAAAATCCCGAGAGTATACGACTACATCATCATCGGCGCCGGCTCAGCTGGATGCGTCCTGGCCAGCCGGTTGAGTGAAGATCCTGCCGTCAAGGTTTTGCTGCTGGAGGCAGGCGGGAGAGATACTGCCAAAGAAATTCATGTGCCGGCGGCGTTTTCCAAGTTGTTCAAAGGGCCCAACGACTGGGCCTACTACACTGGGCCGGAGCCGCGGTTGGGCAACCGCAAACTTTACTGGCCTCGCGGCAAGGTCTTGGGCGGCAGCAGTTCCCTCAATGCCATGATCTACATCCGGGGCCACCGCGCCGACTATGACCAGTGGCGCGACCTGGGAAATCCCGAGTGGGGCTATGTCGACCTGTTGCCCTACTTCAAGAAATCCGAGGACCACGAGAGTGGAGCCTCGGAGTATCACGGTGTGGGCGGCCCTCTGCACGTCTCCAATGCCCGCTCCCTGAACCCGCTCTCGGAAGTCTTTGTGGAGGCCGCGGAGCAAGCCGGCTTCGAGCGCAATACTGATTTCAACGGCGAGTGCCAGGACGGCTTTGGCATTTACCAGCTCACGCAGTGGCAGGGCAGGCGGAACAGCGCGGCGGCGGCATTTTTACGTCCGGCGATGTCGCGTCCTAACCTGACCGTCCGCACAAACGTTCAAGTTTTCGATATTCTTTTTGAACACAAACGCGCTTCGCTGGTCAGCTTCCAGGACGGCGACGGCAGCAAGCAGTACCGGGCCGAACGCGAGATCATCGTTTGCGCTGGCGCCATCGGTTCACCGCAGCTGCTCATGCTGTCAGGGATTGGCCCAGCGGACCACCTACGCACGATCGGCATCCCCGTGCTGTGCGACCTGCCCGGCGTAGGAGCAAACCTGCAGGATCACCCCGCCGTGCCCGTCGCCTATGAATGTAAACAGCCTATTACTTTGGCCACTGCCGAGACCCTCGCCAACCTCGTCCGTTATACGGCGTTCAAGACCGGGCCGTTGAGCTCGAACGTGGCAGAGGCCGGGGGCTTCGTCAGGACCGCCACCGGCTGTACGATTCCTGACGTGCAATATCATTTCGCTCCCGGATACTTCGTCGAGCACGGTTTCCAGAAAATCAAGGAACACGCTTACACCTTCAAGCCCACGCTGATACGCCCGTTCAGCCGGGGAAGCATCACTCTGCGCTCCAGCAACCCGCTCGATTCCCCGGTGATCCGGGCCAACTACTTCGCCGACGCCAGAGACACCCAGGCGGTTTTGGAAGGATTGAGAATCGCCCGCACGATCGGGGAGGCCGCCGCCTTCGCCAGGTATCGCAAGCGCGAACTGCTCCCGGGACCTGATGTCAAGGACGAAAAGGCTCTACGCCTTCACATCGAAAAGTACGGAGAAACGCTGTACCATCCCGTGGGCACGTGCAAAATGGGGCGCGATGCTTGGTCCGTGGTCGATTCCAACTTGCTCGTTCACGGCGTGGATGGCCTGCGCGTGGTGGACGCATCGGTAATGCCCATCATCCCCGGCGGCAACACCAACGCTCCCACCATCATGGTCGCTGAAAAGGCCGCCGATCTGATCAGGAACAGCCCTGTCAGAACGGAGAAAGAATCGGCGGTTCTCAGCCAGGCCTTGGCTTAGGATTCCTTAGCCCTGAAGCGAGGGGTCCCCTTACGTCGGCGTGGCAGAGACTCCGTCCGGAGGGATCGTTGAAGAGGAACAATATGCAAAGGAGAACGTTGTCATGAAAACCCCTAAGTCCGATGCCGTCAACTTCGCGGAACAAGTGCGGCTCAATCAACAAAAGCTTGCGGCAGGCCTGAAGACGCACTACGACTTCATAGTTTGCGGGTCAGGCACCTCCGGCTCAGTTGTAGCTGCGAGGCTTGCAGCCGATCTGAATACGCAAGTGCTGCTGCTTGAAGCTGGTGGCACGGATGAGACGGACTTAGTCACCAATCCGAATCGTTGGCCTATGACGCTGGGCAGCGAACTGGATTGGGGCTTCGTAGCAGAGCCGAATCCCAGTCTGAATGGAAGAACAATTCGTTACTCAATGGGTAAGGTCCTCGGGGGCGGTTCTAGCATTAATGTTTCGACGTGGTCTCGTGGACACCGGGCTGACTGGGACTTCTACGCTTCTGAAGCGGGAGATCCGTCGTGGAGTTACGTAGCCGTTCTGGATTTGTACCGCCGCCGGGTTGAGGCCTGGGCTGGAAGCCCTGATCCGGATTACCGCGGCACGCACGGCACGGTGCACGTGCAGCCCGCAGCAGACCGTCACCCGTTCTCTGTGGCGTTGCTGGAAGGCGCTGAATCGGTGGGGCTCGAACGATTCCCAAATTCGAATGGAGGAATGATGGAGGGGGTGGGAGGATGCGCATTTATTGATGAAACAGTGCGCGACGGAAAAAGACAGTCGATCTTCCGCTCGTACGCGTACCCGATCATGGACAAGCCGAACATCACAGTATTGACTGGCGCACTAGTGACACGAATTCTATTCAACCGCGACCGCGCGACGGGCGTCGAGTTCCAATATCAAGGTAAGAATCTTCGTGTCGACGCGACACGAGAAGTAATTCTCTCGCTTGGTGCTATCCAGACGCCGAAGTTGCTTATGCAGTCTGGCATCGGAGACGAAGCGGAGTTAAAGAGAGCAAATATTCCAGTGAGGAGCGTTTTGCCTGGCGTTGGACGTAATCTTCACGATCACGTTGCTTTTGGATGCGTTTGGGAAAACGCAGGAAAACCGTCGCCACACGTACCAAGAAGTCAGACATCTTGCTTCTGGAAGACAAGGGGTGCACTGGAAGCGCCCAACTTTTATGTTTATTCGCATGGAGGACCGGACTTTACTCCTGAGAATGCAGCTCGTTTCCAACCTCCGGCATCGTGTTGGTCCCTATCGGGTGGAATGCGACCTAATAGCCGTGGAACGATTCACTTGAACGGTTCCGACCCGAGCGATCCTGTCTCAATTGACGCCAATTATCTGGCTGATACGCAGGACCTAGAAGATCTCATCAGCGGATTGCGCATGGCTCGCGAGATCGGCAACTCCCCCGCCTTACAGCCTTTCACGGCACGCGAAGTGGCTCCCGGCCCTCTGAGCGTCGCAGAACTGGAGCAATTCTTTCGCGACGGGCTTGGTACGCACTGGCATCAGTCCGGCACTGCAAAAATGGGCCGTGATGCGATGTCAGTAGTGGATAGCAAGCTCAAGGTCTACGGTGTGGAGGGCCTGCGTATCGCAGATGCTTCCATTCTGCCTCGTGTGACGACCGGCAACACCATGGCGCCTTGCGTGGTGATCGGTGAGCAGGCGGCCGCCTTCTTGAGCGGTGAAGTTTACCTTCAGTCAAATCGTTTTCATGGGGAGCCGCTTGGGAAGGAAAGCCTTCAATACCCGGAAGTCCACCCATAGTGACTATTAGAAGGTGTTGAACAAAATTCTGCCCAGCACAGAAATAGACACGTCCCGATTCTCTGGTGTGGAATCTGCGTGACCCAGTACCCGGTAATCATCCGCATCATGCGGTCAGTATCTGAATTCATAACGAGTTCCTTTCGGACAGAGCCGGCCGCTAACCAAAAACGATTCCATAGTCGGCCGCAAGTTTATGAACATTCTCAACGGCAACTACGGGCGGCTCCGTCGGAGCAACCGCATTGTCAGGCGCGGGAACGGCCGTTGCCATGATGAATTCTTCGAACCCGGAAGGTGAAAATACGAGGAGAAAGTAATTCGTGGTGTTGCCGGATAGCTCGTGAGGGATGTCGCGCGGGGCCAACAAAGTATCGCCGGGCTGAAGAACAAAAGTCTTGTCTCCGACGGTAGCCTGAAGTTCTCCCGCAAGCACAAAGTACACTTCGTCCTCGCGGGT
>Ga0126379_10001477_pt1 | contig 14366 bp, 7 predicted proteins | sample PanSoiMetPlot_24_FD_92640 | JGI IMG/M metagenome (GOLD analysis project Ga0126379, IMG submission 92640) | Tropical forest soil microbial communities from Panama - MetaG Plot_24 | ecosystem: Environmental > Terrestrial > Soil > Tropical forest > Bulk soil | place: Panama | collected 2016-02-17 | reverse complement strand
GAACTTTCCCGGCTACGCGGAGCAACAATATTGCTGGCGGAAGACAACGAGTTGAACCAGGAGGTCGCGCTCGGGCTGCTCGAGGATGCGCAGATGCTGATCGATGTGGCGGCAAATGGTGAAGACGCCGTGCGCATGGTAAGCACCAAGAAATATGATCTGGTACTCATGGATATGCAGATGCCTGTGATGGATGGCGTGACGGCCACCAAGGCGATCCGCTCCAAGCCGCAACTTAGCAACCTGCCGATCATTGCCATGACCGCAAATGTGATGGCCGCCGACCGCGAAAAGTGCATCGCGGCCGGCATGAATGACCACGTGGCCAAACCCATCGACCCGGATGAGTTGTTCACCGTGTTGTTGCGCTGGATCAAGCCGCGTGACGGCATCAGTCCGACGCCAGAGCACGCAGCACCGGCGGCAAGTGTTTCCACGACGGCGGCGAAAGCTCCAGAGACGGAAACGCTCGTGATCGCTGGGATCGACACGAAGGCAGCGTTGAGGCGAGCCGGGGGCAGCCTGAAGCGTTATGAATCGCTGCTGCGCAAATTCGCTCAGCTCTCGGCGGGTGGCGTGGAGGAAATTCGCAAGGCGCTGGCCATAGGAGACGCGGAGACGGCTGCGCGTGCCGCACACTCGATAAAAGGTTCCGCGGCAAATCTGGGAGCTACCGCGGTGGCTGAAGTTGCAGCGAAAGCCGAGAGCGCGATCCTGTCGGGACAGGGCCGCGAGGAGGCGCTGCATTCACTCGAGACTTCGTTTGCCACAACCGCGGCGGCAATCCGGGCGGGGCTGCCGAGCGAGCAGGTGACGAGCGGTAACGGCGGGGGTTCGGCGGAACCCGCTACGGTGCTGGAACCACTGCTGCGACTGAAAACACTGCTGAAGAATGACGATGGCGACGCCGCCGATTTCATATTGGATGCGCGGCCGGGCTTGCTACGGGTGCTAACCGAGGCGGAGATGGACACGCTAGCGGGGCACGTTGGCAACTTTGATTTTGCGGCAGCGCTTCATTCGCTTTCCGACATTGCCGCACGCCTTTCTCTGAAACTGGAGTGAACCCATGCCTGAAGCAGTGCCCCAGAAGTGCATTTTGATTGTCGACGACACGCCCATCAACATCGGTATGATTTCCGGGGCGCTGAAGGACTCGTATAAGACTAAAGTTGCCACCAATGGTGAGAAGGCCCTCTCCATTGCCACCGGCGACGAGAAACCCGACCTGATTTTGTTGGACGTGATGATGCCGGTGATGGATGGCTACGAAGTTTGCCGGCGCCTGAAAGTAAATTCAGACACGCGCGACATCCCGGTAATTTTCCTGACCGGGCAAACGGGAACCGAGGACGAGACCAAGGGGTTCGAAGTGGGCGCGGTGGACTACATTCACAAGCCATTCTCCGAGGCCGTGGTAAAAGCACGCGTGCACACACATCTGATGCTTCGCGAAGCCCATGCGCAAATTGCCCGGCAATTGCTGGAGATCAACCGAGAACTGGAAATGGCGCGGCTAATTCAGTTGTCCATCCTGCCGCGGAGCACGCCGAAGATTCATGGCCTGGAAATCGTGGCACGTTACCTTCCCATGACGTCGGTCGCGGGAGATTTCTATGATTTCATCGTGGTGGACGAGAAGCACGTTGGGATTCTCGTCGCCGACGTGTCCGGACATGGCCTGCCATCGGCGTTGATCGCCTCCATGCTGCAGGTGGCGCTGACCGCACAAGCGGGTCACGCGTCGGACCCGACGCGCGTGCTGTCGGGGTTGAATCACGCGCTATGTGGAAAGTTCGAACTGAATTTTGTGACGGCGGCATATGTGTACGTCGACATGGAAAAGAAACTGTTGACCTACGCTGGTGCAGGCCACCCGCCGCTGCTGTTTTGGCGCAAGTCCGCCGGCAACGTCAGCGAAGTAGTGGAAAACGGTCTGTTTCTCGGGATGTTTCCTGAGGCTACCTATGCGTCGCTGCAGACGCCGATCGCAGCCGGAGACCGTTGCGTGATTTACACCGACGGAATTCCGGAAGCGAAGAGCCCATCACAGGAAGAGTTTGGCACCGGGCGTTTCAAGCAATTCATGGTGAGCAACCAGGGTGTGGCCGCAGATCAGTTCGCGGAGGGATTACTGGACGAATTGTGCCGCTGGTCGCAGCAGCCGCGCGGTGAAGGTCAAACCGACGATATCACTGTCCTAACCATAGATTTCAAGGGCTTCTGAATACTTGCTGCCAATTGGCTGCGAAGGCACCCATCGCCGGATACACGAGGAAATGGCACGCCGTCTGATGACGGACGGGAGAGTGTGGAGTATACTTCGGGCCTGCTCTGTATGAGTACGGAACAACTGCGCGCCTTCGTGCGCGCAAGACACTGAGGATAAACCATGAAAAAAATATTAGTTGGTCTAAGCTTAGCCCTCGCATTGGCTTTTTCCGCTCTGGCACAAGACAAGGAACAAGACCGCGTTGAAAATGCGGGCAAAGTGATGAAGGAAATCCTGAACGCTCCCGACAGTATTCCGCAGAGCGTTCTGGACAAGGCCGATTGCGTGGTGATTTTGCCTTCGGTTTTGAAGTTTGCCATCGGTTTCGGGGGCAGCTATGGACGCGGCGTAATGACCTGTCGCGGCGGAAAGGACTTCCGGGGCCACTGGGGCGCGCCCAGCATGATCGCGTTGGAGGGCGGCAGCGCAGGCTTGCAGCTCGGCGGCAATGCCACGGACTTCGTTCTTCTGTTAATGAGCCCGCGTTCGGCATCCAGCATTCTGAGCAGCAAAGTTAAACTGGGCGGCGACGCTTCGGCCGCTGCCGGTCCGGTTGGGCGCACCGCTTCTGCGGAAACCGATGTCACACTGCGCGCGGAAATTCTTTCTTACTCCCGCGCTCGCGGACTGTTTGCCGGCATTTCCCTGGAGGGTTCTACGCTGCGGCCCGACAACGGCGCCAACAAAAACTTGTATGGCAAAGATGTAAGTGCCAAGGCTATCGTCTTTAACCATGCCGTGCCGGTGCCCGAATGCGCCAAGGGCCTGATCGCAACGTTGCAGAAAGCTTCTCCTGTCAACAAGGGCAAGAGCTAGACGGCAGTTTTCAGCGATTCAAAAATCAAATCAGCCGTTTAAGAACCCTCGCTTTTCTAACAAAAAACGCGGCCGGAATCGCTTGACACAGCGCAAGCCGGAAGTATTTTTCTTCAACAGTTTTTGTCGGGGTCATAGCTCTTGCGGCTGTAGGAACTTTCGGATACGTCGAGGATTTCGTGAAAACGTTGGAGCATGGTCCCGGGCTATCCGCCATTGCTGCGCTGTTATTTTTCTCCGACGGGTTGGGGTCAAGCGACCGGCAGTTTTTCTGGTACGGTTACAGACAAATCGGGCTCTCGGGTGCCCGGGGCCACGGTCACCGTGACCTGGCAAGGAACAGGAGCGGTCCGCGAAACCACCGCGGCTGCGCCGAGGCACTACACTGTCAATCCGGCAACACCCACCCGCACGCATTGTTTGCAAGCGTTTACCTGCTAAATCATCGGGGTGTTTACCAGGATTTTCGAATCTCTTTCTCGGAAGAGTGCAGGTGACCGAGACTGAGTTACCCGTCGGCTAGACCGATCACCTCAAGAGCTTCGTCGATCTCGATCCCAAGAACGCGCAGGCGCACTATTTTTATGCTATCGCCAACTGGCGATCGCAACATCGCAACTGAAGATCGCTGTGGACCTGGGTCCTCGCCTCGGCGGCGCCTACCTCGAACTCGGCGTTCTCGCGTCGCAGCAGGGCGATCTGCCGTAGGCTGTGGCTTATTTGCAAAAAGCCATTGAGATGCACTGCGCTTCCTGACGACGCGAATTATCGCTTGGCGCAGTTTTATCGCCGCATGGGTGAAACGGAAAAGGCGCAACAGGAAACGGAACCCTACAAGCTAGTCTCAGAGAAAAAGAACCAGCAGGTCAAGCAGGAGCGCCACGAGCTGCAACAATTCGTCTACACACTCGCGAACAGGGCGCAGCCGCGCCGAAAGAGTCTCCCCCAAAAACCGCCTACCCACCGGAACTCCAGCGGGTCGGCGGTTGATGTGAAGATGTGTCGCGTTCGTTAGAACGTGAATTTAAGTCCGAACTGGATAAGGCGCGGATTGTTGACAGTCGAATTGACTGAACCAAAGCCCGCCGCTGCGCTAATGTCGTACACTGGCAGCCCGAACTGCGCATGGTTCCACAGATTGAAGAACTCCGCCCGGAAGGTCATTGCCGTATTCTCCCAGGGCAGAGCGAACTGTTTGATCACCGAGAAGTCCGTGTTTACGAAGTCGGGACCGTAGATCGGAACGCGCGAAACGTCGCCGAGGTGTCCAACCGCTACGCTGAAGCAGTCCGGGTTGAAGGACTGTAAGCGGGTACGATTGCTGTAGACGCTGCATCCCCCGACTTGATCGGGGCGATTGTAGTTGTTGCCGTTGCCGCCAGCATTAAAAGTAACTCCAGACTGGTTGAAGCTGTCGATCAGCGGGGTGGCAAAGCCGGACGTGATTTTCTGAATGACGGTCAACTGCCATCCACCGAGCAGAGAGTTCTTTGCGCCATTCCAATCGTTGCCCCACTTGTGACCCTTGCCGAACGGCAAGTCGTAGATGACGCTGGCGGTGAAGTTGTTGTGAGCATCGATCTGTGAGGGCGCCCAATCGAGCTTAGTCCAATTCGGGAGCGGAAAATAAGGTGCGCTTAAGAGCGAACCCAATCCGTCGCTCAAGCCATTGTCGTAGGTGTGCGAATAGGTATAGGCGATCAAGGCATAAAGGCCGTATTTCGACGTCTGGGTTTCCGCCTTGACCTGCAATGAATTGTAGGTGGTCTTACCGTAGTCGCCAAAGGCGAGGATGGCGTTTGGTACCGCGAAGCCCGGTGAATACGCGCTGCCGTCGGGGTTACAACCAATTACACCGACGCCGCAAACCATTGTACCGGTGTTGGTGTTGAGGTTGTTGCCGGCTACGAGAATGTTGTAGCCCTTCGATCCTGCGTAACCCACGGTTAACAGGATGTTGGCAGGCAATTGCTGTTCGACGTTGGCGTTGTACTGTTGCACGGTACCGGGGTGGAAGTTCGTCGGCTGATAAAACAGAGTACCAGCGAAGCTCGCTACGTCTGGCGGCGGGCTTGAGATGATCGGGAAGCTATCAATGCTGACGCCAGTGGCGCCCTGACTTCCCCCAGCCGGAGTATTACAAAATGACCAGGTGAAGGGGCAGCCGAACCCAAAGGGCGCGGACTCGGCGAAGAAGGGCGGATTTTGCCACAGACCCTGGGCTCCCTGGCTCCATGCCGAATCGTGGAAGATGGCATAGCCGCCGCGAAGCACGGTTTTACCACTGCCACCCAGCTTGTAAGCAAAGCCGATTCTGGGCTCAAATAAGCCCCAGTCCTTGTTTATGCCTGCGGACCACGAAACTCCTGCCACGCCCGCGATCAGTTGCTGATTGGTGGCTGGGTTGTAATTTGCCAACTTCCCATTCACTTCCGTGATGGGGTTCTGGATGTCCCACGCGAGACCCAGGTTCAAGGTCAATTTGCTCGTGACTCTCCAGTCGTCCTGCACGAACGGCCGGTAGACCTTCCAGCGCCGCCCTGTGACTGTTCCGTTGAATGTTTGGTCGTGGTTCGCAACGTTGGTGAGGCCCATCAGGAAATCTGCCTGCGGATTGCCTGAGTAAAACCCTAACGGAATCCAGAAGCCGTCCTGGAAGGCCTCTGTACCGACGTTCATCTGGTTTGCGCGGATGCCCATGCCGACCTTGATGTCGTGTTTTCCGCGAATGACGTTCAACGTGTCGTTGACGGTGAAGATGTTTGTGCCGCCCTGGAAGGGAGAATAACCGCGATCACCTACCGCCCAGTAGCCATTGAGGAAGAGCAAGCTCGTTAGGCCGCAGCTATAGGCCCCTGGCGTGCACTTGGCGCTGGGTCCGACGGTGTCGCAACCCAGGTTCGCGCCGACGATGCCCAGCTTTGCCGCTTCGCAGCTACCAGTTCCCTGAGAGGTGATGTAGTCGAAGATGCGGTTATAACCGAAGCTGAACTGGTTCACAGTAATCGGCGAGAAGATGTGTGTCTCGCCGATGGCTACGTTGCGGGCGTGGTTGATGATGCCCTGGTTGCTGCCGAATGCGCTCTGTTCGGCGAATCCGGGCGCGCCGCCAGGAACGTAAGAGTTGGCCTGGTCATAGCTGAAGCGGGCGAATACGGTATCAGAAGCCGAGAAATTGTGATCGACGCGGATATCGAACTTCGTCTCATCGAGTTTTCTGACAGGAGAATTAACGAAGTTAATACCGGCGCTTGGGTTGTTTGCATTCGGCGCGGGGTAAAGATTCATCATGGCCTGTCCGATCGGATCGATCAAACCATTGGGATGAGACGGATCGTTGCCGGGCATCGCGCCGGGAATCTTGGCACACGCTATGCCTGCTCCCTGCGAGCCATCGGCGTTGACCGGTAGCGGGTTCCCGAGCGCATCGCACCGGAACAAGGCGGCTGACCCAACCGCCCCGACCATGTTTGGATTAGGAAGGGTAGCTCCGGGAATCGTCTGGCCGAAGGGGTCGGCGGAGAAGTCGCCGTTCCGCATCGCCAGACTTGGCACCAAACCGGTAAACGTAACGCCGCGGCGCAGATACTTCTGTTCGCCGTCCACGAAGAAGAATGTTTTGTTCTTGCGGATTGGTCCGCCAATGGATCCGCCAAACTGGTTCAGATTGAATTTCTCTGTCGAAGTCGCAAAAAAGCTCTTGGCGTCGAGATCGGTGTTGCGAAAGAACTCGTACAAGCTGCCGTGAAAGTTGTTGGTGCCGGACTTCGTTGTCAGCAGCACCGTCGGTCCCGCACGGGTCCCATATTCGGCGGAGTAGTTGTAGGTGAGAACCTTGAACTCCTGGATGGAATCGATGTTCGACAGGATGGAGATGCCGCCAGCCGTCAACTCATTATTGTCCACGCCGTCGATGAGCCAGTCCGTGGCATTGGGGCGTGAACCGCCGACCGACAGGGAAAAGGGGCCACGAGCAGCCACTTCGCTGCTGGGAGCAGAGGTGAAGAAGCTGTTGGGATTCGTTTCTGCTGCAGTTCCCGGGGCCAGCGTAGCAAGTTGCACGAAATCGCGGCCATTCAAAGGCAATTGCGCCACCTGCTGTGAATTAATCACTTGTCCGAGCGAAGGGTTCGAGGTCTCCATTGCCACTTCCGAGGCCGTAACTTCCACCGTGGAACTGACTGTTGACGGAGACAGTGAGAAATCCAATTCCCGGTGCTCGTCCACCTGCAACTTCACATCTTTGCTTTCCGTCGCCTGGAAGCCCTTAAATTCCACGTGTATCGTATACACGGAAACGGGAAGCAGATTGATCGTGTAATGGCCCGTTTCGTCGGTGGTCGCAGTACGAGCGACTCCAGTGCCCTGCGAAGTCACGGTCACAGTCGCCCCCGCGACCGCAGAGCCGGACTTATCCGTCACCGTTCCGGCGAAACTTCCCGTAGCCTGTCCAAAAACAGACGAGCTCCAACAAAGTGTGGCGATAAACACAACAAGTGAAAATACAAATTTACGACTCATTCGTTCCACCCCTCTCGGCAACCCCAACAAGCATTTTTCCCTCGGCTGTACAGCCAATAGAAAACAGGATGCCCTCCCCCTCGCGCACCGGGAAGCCACCCGATCTCCTGATGTGAAGCATGGACTAAAACGAATAACTTCAGACTTCTCCGCCGTCCTCAGACCCCAACGGAACTTCGCTTATCATCCAACCAAAACATTCGGGAAAATTACTTCTCTATGAGAGTCATGTCAAGGGATGTTTTGCATCGCCTGTGTAAGATTTTGAATAAATTGCCCTTCCTTGGGAATGGTCATTGACTTTTTCATTTTTTAACCTTCTTGCGCGCCATTCTGCCTGCATTTTCGGTACACTTGGGGGCTGGCAGAGCGGGACAAACATCTTCACCATTCATGACAGGTTCGACATGATCCGTGGCAAGCACGACATCAAGGTGGGCGGCGGAATCCGCATCAACCAAATGAATGTGCGAGCCGAAGGACTCCAGGACGGATTTTGGATTGTAAGCGCCGACTGGACGGGCTCCTCGATGGCCGATATGGTCGGCCAAAGCTAACGTTCTAGGTCTCGCGCGTTTGGTGGTCATAACTTAATTCTGTGGCCGACCGACTGGAGTTTTGGTGGGTCGGTTTCTTTTTGGCGGAGCTCGAGACACTCTGGGTCGGATTTCATCGAGCAAACTACGCACCCGCCTTGGAAGGCGGCCGCTACAAATGCAACACCCGCACCGGCTTGAACCTACTGCGGCTTCGAGGTTGGTGCAGGTTGAGAAGGGTTCTGGCCGCGTAGGGCGTAGACGAATTGCTGGATTTCGTGGCGCTGCTGCTCGGCTTCTCTCGTTTTTTGTTGCGAGGTCTGATCGTAGAGCGCCTTTTGCTGGCGGGCTTTCTCGGTTTCCCCGGACTGGCGGTAGAGTTGCGCCAAGCGGTAGTGCGCTTCATCGGGCAGCGGCAAAAGTTCAATGGCTCTTTGGAAGGCACGGATGGCCGCGGGTGCATCCTTTTTTGCGGCATACAGAATCCCGAACTGTAGATAGGCATTGCCAAGCTTTGGATCGAGTTCGATGGCGCGCATCAACTCAGACTCAACCAAACCGAAGTCCTCTGTCCCTGGGCTTTGCTTGCTTAACGCCACCGCGTAGTAATAATGCGCCATGGCGTTCTCCGGATGAAGGCTGGCGAACCGTTTGAATTCTTCTGTCCAGCCGGGCGGTTCGATTCTCTCCGTCTGCTGTAACTTGCCCAGGAACAAATACGGAGCAGGGTCGGAGGGATTCAGGTCGCACGCTTCGAGGAGAAGTTGCACGCCTCGCTCGGTGGCTCCCTGGTCATAAGTGGCAACACTGAGTCCCAGCAGCATGCGCACGGAATCAGGATAGAGGCGGTGGCCCTTGGTAAAAACCTCGATTGCTGGTTCAAATGCGCGATGAAGGAGCAACTCGGCTCCCCACACGAAAAGATGGGGCTCGCTGGGCTGAAGCTCCGCGGCGCGCTGATATTCCTGGACAGCCACAAGCGGCCGGCCCTCGCGCTCCGCGGCATCCCCAAGGCGGACGTGCGAATCCGCAACGCTTTCAGGAGCACCGGAAATACTCGTCGGCTGGGCCGGTTCTTCGTGATTCAGAGCCGCCGTATCTTTCGCCAAAGCTTCTTTGGTACGCAAGACGGTGTCGGAGCCGTGACCGCCGAGGTTGGTCGGATCGGTGACACCAGAAACGTTGAAGTGCAGTTCTTCAGAAAATTCCATGGACGACAGAGCATCCTTTGCGGATGCGGAAGACTCAACCGGCGATAGCTGCAGCGCAACGGACTTCACTTCTTTTTGCTGAACGGCGAACGGGCCCTCACTCTTGTCCCGGTAGCCCGGCTTGTGTGCGCGCAAGGTGTAGTTGCCTGGCAGGATCGCCGCGAAACGGTAGTGGCCCTGGGTATCGGAGCGCGCAACGAATTTATGCGCTTGGCCATCGCTTTCCAGCGAAATGACCGCGTCCGCAACGGGTTTATTCTGTGAGTCGCAAACCGTTCCTTCGACGATCGCGCGATCATCGCCAGCTTTGATTTGGCCGCGGCTCGTCGGGGCGAGCAGCGCAATCAGCGCCAGAAAGACGCACAGGGCTCGAAGAAATCGCAGTGAGCTTCGATTCATGTGAACTTAGCCATTCTAGCGCGGAATTGGCCCGATGCAATTGAGGCCGCGGGTTTGCTTGGAGCGGACTATTGACCAAGTTGTGCCAACTGCTCTTTAGCTTGAGGATGATCGGGATGCTGCTTCAAGAGTTCAAGAAGCACGGCGCGGGCCTTTTCGCGATCGCCTAGAATCGAATAAACGTGCGCCAAGTTGAGGTAGGACTGATCGTAGGCCGGCGCCACGCGGATAGATTCTTCGAAACTGGCAATCGCTTCCTGCGGCCGCCTGGTGCGCAAGTAGAGAACCCCGAGATTGTTCAGCGCTTCGGGATAGACGGGACGCAAGGCGAGCGCCTTCTTTAGAAGGTCGTAGGCGCGGTCCGTATCACCCAGTTGCGCGTAGACCATGCCGAGGCCGTAATTGGTTTCGGGATCTTCCGGGCTCAGATCCAGAGCTTTCTGCAGAGATTCCTTTGCGGCAGCCCAGTCTTTCTCCTGACGATAGGCGTTCCCAAGATTCAAAAGCGCGATGGTGTGGGCGGGATCGAGTTGCAGCGCCCGCTGCAAGTAGCCGATGGCCGCCGTGGTATTCCCCTCGCGCGCCGACAAGATTCCCAGATTATTCCAGGCGTTTGGCAGCGTACCAGGATAGCTGGTGTGCAGTTGAATCGCGCGCTCAAAACTTTCGCGCGCTTCTTTGGTTTTTCCTTGCTGCAAATAGACGCTTCCCAGCCCATAGAGCGCCTCGGCGCTCGCGGGATCATCTTTCAGCGCGAGGCCGAAAAAGGCTTCGGATTGGTCGGGATAGCCTCGTTCGTAGAAAACCGAGCCAAGTGAAAGATAGTTGCGGCCGAACTCGTAGGTAGCACTGAGGCCGGGAAATGGCAGCGCCTTGGCAACGCGCTCCGCATCGCTCCGGGGGATGGTCTTGAAGTCTTCGCCGTAGTGGGCGTGAGGGATTGCGCCCTGGTAAACCTTGACGATGGCGCCGTCCTTGTCGACGAGGAAAGCGATGGGCAGTATCAGATCGCGGTGGCGATCAAACAGTTGACGATACAAAAGATCATAAACGGCGATCAACTCCGGCGTAGCCGTCAGGGTCGGGAAGGACTGGCGCGGGCTCGTTGCCACTGAAGCGTTTTTGTTATCACTCTGCGCCTCATCAACATTGATGGTCAGCAGTTGCAGCCCTTCCCTTCCCCAGGTTGAATACAGTTTTTCGAATTGCTCCAGGTCATCGCGGGAATTGGGTGAAGAATCGGACCAGAAATAAAGAAGCACCGGCTTGCCGCGCTGAGCAGAGAGCGATTCGACATGCCCATCGGCATCCCGGAGAGAAAACTCCGGAGCCAGGACGGGCACGAGCAGCCAGGTTTCGACATTCAGCGGCAGAATCTCCGTTTTTGCTGCAACACTTGGAGTTGCGGCAGACCATGGGGATGGCGCAGCAAAGGGCTCGATGCGCGTCGGCAGCTGGCCTTCTTCGATCCAAACACGATGATTCGCAGGCAGGTTGGTCAGATTCTGCTCAAGTCCACTGGGCCAACGAATCGTTGCTCGCACAGCCTGTTTCGCCGCTCCCAAACCGAAAAACAGCTCTTTGCTGTGTTGGGCGAGAAACCCCGAACCCGCTTGCAGCAGGCGCGTCTGGCGGCCCGATTCCGTTTCGACCGTGACGGCTGCGCCAATCGCGTCGGGATTGCTTTTTTTGCCCGCGAGGCGAAAGGTGATCGCAGCACCAAGGTCGGGCATCACGTTTTTGAAGAAGCGCACCTGGGGGCCATTGCGGTTTTTCAGCACGACTTCCAACTTGCCATCATGATCAAAATCGCCGAGGGCGAAAGTGCGCCCGTCTTCAATGCAGTCCAGGCCCGCGATTCCTGAAATATCAGAAAATGTGCCGTCGCGATTGTTCAAGTAGAAGACATTGCGTTCGAAACCACTCCAGGTGCCATCGGAACGAATCAATTCGTTGATGGCGTTCCAGCCTTGCTCATATTCGTGATTTGGCCGCGCGTCTTTCGGAGAATTAGCTACGACCTGCCGCCAGAAAAAACTGTTAAGGTCGTCTTGCGAGGGTCCGGAGATCATTCCGTTGGCAATATAGATGTCCGGGAAACCGTCGTGATCAAAGTCCCAAGAGTCGCTGCACCAGGACCAGCGACCCACGGTTGTTCCGGAGCGCATACTGGCGTCTTCAAAGCGGTCACTGCCTGTGCTTCGGAATAGGCAATTGCCCATGGCGTGCTGACGATAGAGGGCGCGCGTTTGTTCTCCTACCTCGGCCTGGAAATTTTCTTGCTCCGAAACGCGCAGTCCGGCTGCGGTCCACATGTTGGCAACATACAGATCGCGGCCGCCATTGGCGGAGTCGAGCCAGCAGACGCTCATGCCGGCGCCAACATCCTCAACGCCCGCTGGCGGCGCGACGTCGATGAATGTGCCATCGCCATTGTTGCGATAAAGATTCTTGCGGCCGAAATCGTTCACCACGAAGAGATCCGGCCACTGGTCGCCGTTGCAATCGCCCCAAGCGCAGCAGAAACTGAAGCGCGTGTTGTTCTGATGGAGGCCCGACGATTTCGTGACGTCATGAAAAGTTCCGTCGCGGTTATTTCGCATCATGAAATTTGGCGGGCCGTTCTCCGCGTCGTAATAAGGCATGGGATAGCGATATTGGTCGGCGCCCTGGTAGTAGGAGTACAAACAGAAGTAAATGTCGAGCCAGCCGTCGCGATCGTAGTCGGCCAGGGCTGCTCCGGTGAACGTGCCCTGTGGAGGGTTGGCAAAATGAAAAGCATCGGGTTTGCCGCGAAATTTTCCGTCGCCCGCGTTCAGGAACAACAATGGGCCGCTGGCACGCACAACGATTAGATCCTGGCGTCCGTCGTTGTCGAGATCGGCAAAAAGGGCGCAGGCGGTATTCTCTAGAACTCCAACTCCGGACTGCTCCGTAATGTCTTCGAAAGTGCCGTCACCGCGGTTGCGGAAAAGACGATTGGGGATTCCGGCGGGCTGGCATATATACAGGTCCTCAAAGCCATCGCCATCGATGTCGGCAACGGATACGCCGTTGTGGCCATAGATATCGATGCCGCTCGCCGAGTCGAGAACGGTTCGCCAATAATCTGTGCCGTGAATCAATTGGGAGGCATAGGAGGAGTTGCCCGCGAACGCAGGCTCCGTGACATCAAGGAAGACCGGCGCCAGCGTTCGGCTGCGCACTTCATCGAGCACTTTCCACTGTTGGAGGCGCAAATCGCCGGAGGCTAGGAGTTCCCAAGACATTTTCCAGCTACCCACCCGCTGTTCGCGGTGGCAGCCCGCCGCGGTGCCAAGGAATTCGAATCGCACCACCGTTTCCAGCAAGCGAGATGCATCAGGCACGGACGAAGGAGCTGCAGAGTGGATGCTGATCACTTGAAACTCGGCCGTTATGATCGTGGAGTAGGAAGCGAGCAGCGAACGCAGGTCGGCTAGAAAATCATTTCGCGCCAGCACAGGCGCAACGGCAAACTCTCCCTGCCACACGTTGAGAACGCCCCCGGTACGAACGGGTTTCCACTTGCTGGCCTGTACAGAAGCAGCCGAGAAATTTGCGGGGGTGACCTTTTCCAAATCCACGATACTCTGCGGCCAGCGCAGCAGTTGTACACTCCATCCTTTCAGCACCGCAGCAACCTGATCTTGATATTTCTCGGTACGAAATTCGTCGAAGCCTGCTGGGACTTTCCGCAAAACGGCATCGATACCGCGTTGAACCCGATATTGTGGATGGATGTGCAGTTCGCCCGGTGCAGCGGACTCTTGCGGAGAGGAGGACGGGAAAAATGAGAAAAGGGGCGAAGGAAGGAATGCGAGAGGGACGCCTTGGCAATACTGCAGAAACTCACGGCGGCTGATATCGCTGCGTTCCTTCCGAGACCGGCTCAGTGAGATTCCCCCGGCGTTTTATTGTGCAAAAGCGAAATCTAGCATCGGCGTAGAGGCACGTCAAGTTTGCCGGTTGGCTGGCGGCTCAGTCCCGAACGCCACGATCGGCTGCGATAGCCTTTTCGTTGATCGCTTATCAGCAAGGAGGACGTACCAACGTCGGGTTTCTGGCAAACAAATCTTCCCTTGCTCCCGGCGCTCCTTCTGACCATCACGTTGTTCGGCCAGCAGCACTCTTCCCCGAAGTCGGCAACCAGTGACTCCGTGGAGCTGCACTTAGGGAAGGGCTACGAAGCGCTGAACCAGGACCGCTATTACGACGCGGCGGAAAACTTTCGCGCTGCATTGAAAGTCGATCCGACACTGGTGATTCGCGCGCGATTCCCATTGGCGACTGCCCTTTTCCAACTGCGCAGCTTCAGGGAAGCGCGCCACGAATTGGAAATGGTTCGCCGCGAGGTGGGCGAGCGACCCAGCATCTGCTACTACTTCGGAAGGCTGAAGCCGGAGGAGCAGAACTATAAGAGCGCAGTCGCCAATTTGAAAGGCGATTGCGAGCAAGGGATCACCGTCTGCGAGGAGCATGATATTCCCGACGATGAGGAAATGCTGGCCACGCTGGAGGCCGCCAACCTTAAGCCCGCCACCCCGGAGCCTCACCAGCAAATGCTCTCGATTTACACGCGCGCAGGCCGCG
>Ga0126379_10001476_pt1 | contig 14367 bp, 9 predicted proteins | sample PanSoiMetPlot_24_FD_92640 | JGI IMG/M metagenome (GOLD analysis project Ga0126379, IMG submission 92640) | Tropical forest soil microbial communities from Panama - MetaG Plot_24 | ecosystem: Environmental > Terrestrial > Soil > Tropical forest > Bulk soil | place: Panama | collected 2016-02-17 | reverse complement strand
TAACTCCAGGTGTTGGGCCGTCGTCGTCTCGACATCCGGAGTTAACTGTGCGTTCGACAGGATCGAGGAGGCCGCGTCGCTGTCCGTCAAATCTGCCCAGGCAACTGCTTTGTCTTCGCGGTCCATTTTGATTAACGAGTCGGCCCCCACCACCACCAATGAAGAACCGCCGCCGCCCTGCTCGAAGTGAATCTCCTGGCCGTAGATCGGTCCTTTCACCAGACATTCGGTACTGTCCGCGGTCGGCACGAGAATCTGGATCTCTGATCCGGGTCCCAGCTTGCCTTCTTTAAGCAACGGAAAGTCGTCCTCGGCAATCTGAAGTCCGTACTCGAGGCGGAAGTAGGTGCACTGGCCGACACGCTCGGTCACTTCGACATAAGCAGCTGAAGCCGCAGTCTCATTCGGCGCTCCGTCCACCCTGATTGAAATTCCCAGACCCATAGTCTTCTTTAATTAGCCTTTGCGGGGATCTCGATCTCCCGCGCTTCGGTCAATGCGTCAGGCAACATCACATTGTTTTGTTCAGCGATGCGCCAGTAGCCGGCCGCATCGCTGAGATACTTCGCGGCCAGCAGATCGAGTCGTTCTCCCTGGCGCAATAGGTGGATCCCAAGCAGCACTTGCGCCGGCGGCGGTGGTGACGCAACGACAGTTACCTGTCGTCCGCGAGCGTCGGTAACGACGTAAGTCTCGGCTTTTAGATAACGACTCTTCGGATCGAACATATGGTCACCTCACAGCGGCAGCATGCCGATAATTGATTCGACGCTGTTGGCAAGGTTAGCCAACGCCAACGCCTCCTTTTGCGCGCGCGTGAACTTGTAACAAGCCTTGGCGATATCAATGATGGCCGACTGGCCTTTCGTACCCTCGAGATTCACGAGATGGTTTTCGTCGAGTACCTTCAAACCAATTGTGACTTTCGCGCGAATGGGATAGAGCAAGGGCGAGTACTGTTGTTCATCGACGGAGAAACTCGTGATGCGGACGGGGACAATGCGGCCGGGTCCCCAGAAGAAGAGGACGATTGGCACGTCGGTTCTTGGCACCGCATCGGCTGTACCGGACGCGCCCAGGCTGACATCTCCGATCGAAACACTAACCGAGACGTTGAGGAGGCCCCCGAGCGCACTTGGCCCTGGTGGGTAACAAAGCATTTCCATTGCCGAAATTCGATCGGCCACACCGGTGAGCACCGCTACCGGATGTGTGCTGGGCGATTCCAGCGCGTCAGCCGCATCGATTTCGAGCGCGAGCGAAAAGGTTTCCTGCGGATCGAACGGTTGTGTCAGCTGATTCAGTTGTTCCCCCGTGAGCTTGTCTTCTTTGACGTTGCCCTTTTCGTCGTAAGTAACCTGACGTTGCGCAGGACTCCAGGGCGTCAGTTGTCGCGTCATCGTTTCCGGGTTGTACTGAAAGATGATGATGTTGGGGATAGGGATCAACAGCGGCGCCGAGAATTGAATCAATGCGCCTTTGAGGAGTTTCGGACTACGTGAATATCCGGTTTCCGGCATAAGGGTTAAGGAGTGGGCCATCCAAAGCCACTCATAACTTTGTCGTTGTTTATCTTTGCTGCGTCCCAAACTGGTGTCAGGTCTGACGCCTGCATGTCGAATCCCGGCTGGAGTTCATCAGAATCAGCACTCTTCCGGTGCTTGATTGCAGCCACGCCGCGATAGTAGGCAAGTTCTTCCGTTTGCAGACCACTCTTAAGTGCCGGGACCATCCGGTTGTACATCCAGTGATAAGTAGCCTTCGCAGCTTCATAGAGCTCACGGTTGGCACGTTCGTCATCCAGAATGGCCTTACTGAATGCTTTGCGATGCTCTTCGCTATCACCGTGCGGGCGCAGTTCGGGTGGAAGTGTCCGATTGAAAACATTCTCTATTGCGAAGCTCTGGGTCGCAGTACCTTTGCGCTCCGTCTCATACTTCTCACCCGGCACCCACCGGGCCTCGCGCAATACGTGCAGCTCGCCACGTTGATGGGTTCGAGCAGACAACAGGATGGCCGGCATGTTGTTGCCACGACCCGAAGTCGGATTGAGACCCTCGATGTCAAGACGACGTCCTCCCGATCGGATCGCCTTTACTTCACCACTACTGCCTGATTTGAATTCAATCCCTGAAGGATAAGCTGCGTGATGTGCGGGAAACGCCTTGCGCGTCGCCTCGTCCAGGTTACCGAAGAATTCAACCAGCAGATATTGCGTCGTGTGATGTGATTCTCGTTTGAATGTACCAATGCCGCGGCCAATGAGATCTCCATGTGTTGAGACTGCCAGGCCATCGGCGCGTTTGTTCCTGGGTTCTGTGTACTGCTTAACCGGTTCGATGTCCTCTACCGTTCGCCCACGTGATCGCACAAGGTCGAGATAGTCGTTTACAAACATTGAGGAGAATTGAAATGACGAAAAACTGTAAAGCAGAGGTGTGGGAGGCAAGGCTTTCAGTCGTTGACGAATGTCTGCTTGAGCAGCACTCAGGTCTGGAAGATCAGCCGAGTGCCCAGAGAATGACGCGTACATTGCAATTCGCCACAGGCCACTCGTCCCACCGATATTTTGCAACAATACGTTATTGACTTTGACGCCGGAAATCGTGTTATCCGTCGCATTGAAGCTAATCTCGAGTGCGATGCCACGTTCGACTGAGATGAAGTCTTCGAGCAAATTAACAAAGCGTGCGGCATTGAGTTCGGTTTCCGGCTCCTCGGGCTTGCGATTCTTCCTGGGCCTCTGAGCTAACTGTGCAATGTCCGGAATTTTGCTTCCAATCTTCTCCTCATGACTTTCTTTGAGGTGGTTTTTTATTAACTCCTGAACATTTGGATTAGAAACACCTGGTATCGAAGGCAGCCCGTCAGGTGTTTTGAGAAATCCGGCGAACTGCGCGACTGGAATACACTCCACAGTTCGCGCCCATAACTGTCGCGCGAGATCGACCCCTGGAACATTCGCTGCTGAACCGCCGTGAGGCGTTTCTGTGAACTCACTCGATTTTCGCGCGACCGTGATCGTATCAATGACGGAATTGACGATTCGTTCGGGCAACGCTGGTTGTGGTCCACCCGAGAAAGTTCCGCCTTTGATAGGCGAGACCGGACGGCCGGAGGCAACGCTTTTTGCTGCGCTGTCCGCGTGACCCTCTCTAAACTTATCAAGGAGCAAACCACGATTCGGTCGGCCTCCAATCACTTCAGGCGGTGGCCCACCAAGTGGATGCGAACCCGTCTGCTGCACAACGTGGGTCAGTTCGTGGCCCAAAAGGCTCTTGCCGGTGCTTCCGGCGAGGGTCTGCGATGGTGCTAAGAACACATGACTGCCGGAAGTAACCGCAACTGCGCCAATGGGCTGGGTGGCAGCTCGAGCCTCGGCCCCCTGATGCAAACGCACGTGAGAAAACTGTTCACCAAAGGTACCTTCAAATGATCGCCTCAAAGAACCAGGTAGTGGTCGCCCGCCCGAGGTCTGCAGGCGCCACGGCGAGTTACTGGAGATCGGAAGTTCGTTTGAGAAAGAAGCTTCGGCCTCCTGGACCGCTTCAACCTCAGTTTCAGGCAACTCGCTTGGTCGCTGCAGGTGAGGTTGACCGATGAGCTCCAAAAAGGTGTCGACTGCTTTGTATAAGCCATCGACCAAATCGTCACGAGTCTCAGTAAACTTGGTCTTAACGACAGGAATAACATCTTCGCGCCAATAGACATTCGGGTCGATTGGAGTGTCACGCCATACCTTGGCGATCTCGCCGCAAATCGCCTGATATAACGTCTTCATCCCGGTGAAGCGACCCTCGTGTTCCTGAGGAATCGGTATAATTTGCAGGACCATTCGGATCAAACGCGCACGTGGTCCAAACCGGTCAGCGATGAAACCGAGGATAATTTCTGTCGCCGCGCCCAGATCCAGAAGTTCATAAGGCAGTTCAAAGTGATGAATAGTTTCCAGCAACCGAACGACGGATACTTGCATATCGGCGGTTGTGTCCTGAATACCCTCACTAACTGCACCGGTCAGTTCTTCGCGAGTAAGGGACTCCTTTTGCTCTTTTGGTTTGTCCCCGGTAACCGCGTCGATCACCTCAGGCGGTATGAGGTCTATTGCGGCTTCGATCAGATGCGCAGCGCGACGGAGGAGCCATGCCAACGTTGGCCGCATCGAGATGAACCCCTGAACGCTACGTATTGGAGGATCAGCGTACAAGCGCAATCGGTGAAGCTGATCGCTGATCCATCTCCCAATCTGTCGCAACCTGAAAATAATGCGACCCAACTTGCTGTTCGGTTGCACGGTTGTGCGCTGGCGTGCTCGACTCGGAACTATGTCTCGCAGAGCTTCAAACGGACTATGCTGTCCCCCAAGTAAGACGTACCGCCAGACGTTTTCCGGCGTGAAATACTCATCACGAAGTCGCTCGAGCAGACGTTTTAAGACTTCAGCCGGATCATTGCGAAGTTGCTTTACGATTTCCTCTAGTTCGCCACTCAGGATGAACTGCATCACAGTGGTTGCCAGTTCCGCGTATGTCACCCCGGGTATGAGGGTTCCAACCACCGCCATGACCCACTTCATGTACTCTTCACTCAAGAACGCCAGGTTCTCCATCTGAATCTGGAAGGATCGCCAGAGAAAGACTTCATACATGGCTTTCAGGAACACATGGTCGTCGGCGAACACTTCTTTCGGTGTACCGTCGATTTCAAAGCGAAAGATCGGGATGTGAGGAATTGGTTCACTTACCCCGGCTTCGTTTATACGCGGATATTCGACGCCGTCCTCATCGATGTAACGGGGACCAACCCCTGGACCCTTACCGTTCAGTGAGCCAATCGTCGGGTGGTAGGTAAATTTGCGATAAACCTGGATTAGTCGATAGCGCGTGCCGCTGGCGAGGTCTATCTGGCCATGTTCGTCCACCGTGTTGCCAACAGACCACTCATGCTCATCGCCAGGGCGATGGCTCGGGTAAATCTCGGTGGAGAAGCCAAGGGGGACAATCGTCTTCCCGTTTTCACTAGCGAAACCAACGGACTCTTGTGCGGCTTTATATGAATTATCGATTGCCTTCTTGAGATTTTGCAGTTGCGTCGTGGCAGCCCTCAAATCACTATCGATGTAAACGATGCGTCCAGCTTCATCAAAGCTATTTGTACCTTCGCGCAACTGTTTCAACTTTTTGGCATCGCCATCGAGGAGATCCAGGGCGGTAAGAAGGTACGGATAAATCTTTCGTCCGAAATCGGGTTGCGGATCAGCTTCGGTAACGACATTTTCGAGCAGGTCAGCCAGTTGAAGTAAGAACAGCGTCGTTTGCACGGGCGCCAATTCGGGAGGCACAACTGAGGCATCGAACTGAATGATTGCGTTGGCCGTGTCCCTGGGTGCACTGATCCTGGTTCCAGTGTCGATCCTTTTCGTTCCGCTGATGGTCTCCACCTCAACGACCGTTGGACCGGTGACCTTGTTACTTTGGTTGAACGCCGCGAGTGGGGGACGCAGCAGCATCACCAGTATGCGACGACGTAAAATGTTGAATCGCAGCCAAAGGTCTGGCAGATCCTTTTCAATATCCTCATTGCTTTTCTCGAGTCTCTTGGTAATTCGCTCGTTTACCTCAGCCCATTCGGCTTCCGATAATTGTTCAGGCGACAAGCGAAACAGCCAGGTTTCGTCGTCAACATCAGTATCTCCGGCAATACTTCTTAGTCTTGAGATATTCCTGATAAATGCGATTAGTGGTTTTATCGAGGGTAGCATCCAGGCGAACACGCCCTGCGCTTCGCTCTTGGGGAATATCAGCACTGAATAGAATTCGTCTGCCTTGTGACGTTCAAGTGAATACTTAGTCTTGTCCTGTGACGCAATTAGCTCCTCCCATTCAAACTTTGCTCCCGGCGGAATGGCGACTTCCCAATCGCTGACGGTGAAACGTTGCGGTATGCGCACGTCAAATGCCGCGGCGGGAATCTTGAGCTCTTCGGCGGCGCGTTCAGCTTCTGCGTTCTTTCCCATTACCTCCTTGATCTCTTCGCGCGACTGACGCAACGCATTTATTTTTTGCACATCGACCTTCGTCCTTTCGGTCGCATATGCCTCGGGCTGAACTAGTTCCATGAGCGTTGCCCGCAGACGAGTGTTGTAATCCAGGTGAAACCACGTGACTAAGTGACCAACGGTTAGCGGTGAATCGTGAATGATCGGTGTGTTCAGATTGGCTCGAAAATCATCACGTAACCGATCGATTGGCTGACGAGGCTCCGGTGTCCACTCACTTATCAGCCACAGCCTCGCTTTTCCTATATCGTCCGCGCGCAATGGTGGCGCACATGCATCAAGCAAATCCGTCCATTGCATCCATCGAGCAAGCCAACTCAACGACCGCGCCATGCGGATACGATGAGCCGCGCGTTGATCCGGGAAGTGAGGCATCGCTGCATCTGCTGCACGATCGTAGAGAAGCGTTAGTTGAACGAGACGATCCAAAACCAGTGACAGCAAACCCAGAGCCTGGACTGTCTCCTGCACGGGCTTTTTCGCCCGTACCGCGGCTAATAAGGCGTCATCCAGTTGTCGGAATACGGATGTCGTGGCGGCTTTGCCTTTGCCGGAGGCTACTTTCTCACTCAGCGAATCGCGGAAACTACCGAGTCGTTGGTCATAAACATCAGGCGCCGGGAGAATAGGGTCGCTTCCTTCGACTTTATCGAGCATGAGTAGCTCTTGCGTTTGCGCGACAAGAACTTGCCGAAGAGTTTGTAAAAACGTACTCGTGAGCGGGCTGTGGGGAAATTTATCAGCCGGCGCCTTAAGCAAATCTGCATCGGTGAACCGATGGAAGGCAGCCTGCCAGGCGGTGTATGCACTCATGATGTCTTTGTACATCGGCGCGATGTCGCTCACGAGACCGGTCAGCCGCTCAGCGAGCAACCGCCGAAAGGCGGGTTGTGCCTGATCATCAAGTACTTTCTGCTCTCGTACTTGCAGGTTGTTGAGTACATTTTGTCGGTATTCGGTCGCAGTTATGAGTGTCGTCGTGCCGGATTTAGACTGTGCTTCGCCACATTCCTCGACCCGCCTCTTATCTATGTCGCGCAACAATATCCACGCCAACAAAACACGCTCCTGGGGAACGAGTTCAGTCGAAGTATTTATGCTGTCTCGGCGATCGATTTCGGTTTGGGTTCGATCACGAAGCTTTGCGTTCTCACCTGGAGGAGGTGAATGAGGTCGCAAAAGGAAATCGCGATATCCGCTAACGATGACGGAAGGCCAAAACGAACTGATCTCTTTCTCTCTCAGGGCTTCACCGCTCCACTTGTCACCGCGTGCCGGCTCGTTCAGAAACTTAAGGAACTCGAGGTCACTGATGCCTACCCGAATTTGCAGTTTCACGTCCGTATCTAGTAACCAATAGGCGTCGTTGAAAAACCTCATTGTTTTCAAGCAATCAACGATAAAGCCCTGTGCATCACCGGACTTGGAATTGAACTTCCGCGTCTGAACAGCATCGCGAAAAGGTTTCGCGAAGTCTGGCTTGTTTGGATCTAAGCGACCGCCCAATAAATTACTGGCGTCATCGATAGTCTCCTGTAAGTCAGTAGCTGTACTTCGCTTCTTATAACGATCCGCCAGCGTCAAGAAAATCTGTTTCTGCTCGTTTTCCGAAAGTGGTGGTGGTGTGGTAGGGGTATCGTCACATTGCACGAGGCCGGCACCGGTGAGAGTCGTAGCTCCTAACCGTCCATCGAGACCTGTGCGTCCGGTTTGCTGAAGTACGTGGACCAACTCATGAGCCAGAAGGAAGCGACCGGCTTCACTATTCGGTGCATAACGTCCTCTTCGAAAATAGATGTTGCGGCCACTCGCAAAGGCCTCAGCTCCATATTCGCAAGCAGCGAGATCAGCTGCTGTTCCCGTGTGGATTCGCACCTCTTTCAGATCTGCGCCGAAGGCTTCTTCGAACATTTCCCGAACTGGACGCGATAGTTCTCGGCCACTGCTGCCGGTCGGGCGGTAATCAGCAGCGCGTGTGGTGACAACATGGTGAGCCACATATCGTTCGCCATGCACAACGCGATTAGCAAGCGCGTCGGCTTCGCGCTCCAGCGCATCAGCGCGATGACGATTGCCGGCGCCGGGACGGATCTTTGTCTGCACGCGACCTCGACCGTTGCTCCGCGGCGGTTTGTTCCGAGGACGGCTTTGTTGTGCAGCAGTTTTCACGTTACCTCTCAATCAAAGCTGGCGCCGCACGGAACCACTGATTTCATCCGCGATTCGCCGAATTGAACCATTCAGAGGTGCGCGGATGTTGAGGTTCAACCTGGGAACCCTTCGTCCTGTCCTGCTTCCTTCAAGGTTCATTTCAGCTAAACCCTCCGCCACCATCTCTCCCAACGCCCGGGCTTGCTCGCGGGTTAGGCCCGGGGCTCGTAAACGCAATTCGTTGATCTCAACTCTTCCGCGACTGGTGCTGTTGTCTCGACTCATGCCGCTTCCTTTAACTTCAAAATCTTCTCCCGCTCCTTTGGTCCAACTCCGCGACCTTCCTTCCCCAGTTCTCGATCCAAACCAAGCAACAGATGCTGCGCGCTTAGCGGCTCATTTGCCGCCCGCGCTGCGAACAATGACGCCAACACGGCAAACTTGATCTGAGCGCCCGTCGCTTCTCCCGCCACACTCAGCAGCTCAATCGCCGGCGTCAGGGCCCTGGCGCGGACTTCACCTGCCAGCGCGGTAACCAGCTTGAGCCAGAGTTTTCTTTGTAGCGTGGCGTCCGGTTTCGGAAACTCGACGAGGTAACGAAGCCGGCGCAAGAAAGCGGGATCGATATTTGATTTTAAGTTGGTGGCCAGGATCGCGACTCCGGGATAACTTTCTATGGCCTGCAGCAGGAACGCGGTGTCTGTATTTGCAAATTTGTCCTGGGCGTCGCGTATCTCCGTCGATCTTCGCGCAAACAGAGCATCCGCTTCATCGAAGAAAAGAACGACATCATTCTCTGCCGCAACGCGAATAACCTGCTCGACGTTCTTGGGCGTCTCTCCTACCCATTTGCTTACGAGCTGGGCCACGTTCACCCGGCACAGATCCTGTGTCAGTTGTGCGGCAATGACCTGTGCCGCCATCGTCTTGCCGGTGCCTGGCGGCCCACTCAACAACGCGACCAGACCACGTCCCTGTGGAAACAGGCGCCGCGGTTCCTTTTGTTGCCAGAAGCTGACCCGTTCCTCAGCCTCAAAAGCGATCGCATCCAGAAGTTGCCGCACCCCTTCAGGAACAACCAGGTCATCGTTGGTGAAAGGACACTCGAGAATCTGAGCCAGGTTGCCGAAACGAGATCGCGCGGCCTCGCGAACTGCAAGCGCGGCCTCAGCGGGTGTTTGCACTCCGAGACGGCCGGCTCGCTCGATGTCGCCGGGCCAAACGTTGTGCTGTTCGGCCAACTTGCGACGATCGTCGGCATCCCATTTCTGAGCTTCCGGTACCGACTGCTCCCACAGTTCTTCCCGTGTCGCAGCCTCCGGCATCGGCAGCTGAACCCGTCGATCGATGGCGCCGGTGATCGGTGCAGGTTCTGCTCCGGGCTCGCACAGTACAAACTGCAGGGGAAATTGCGGCTGATTCGCCGGCCACTGTCGTCGCAGGGCCGCGTCACCCGTCCACGCCAGCAACGCACTATCGAGAAACGATTGGCGTTGTGCATGCATGAACAGCCGGGCCCAGTGCGACTCTTCGGAGTTATCAACATTCAGCAGCAGCAGAGGCATCCTGAGCTGCTCTGCTACTGCCGCCGCGAACCTGGCCTTTCCACCTCCACGCGGCGCGACCACTATGACCCGCAGTCGAGGCCGATTCGAGACCGACACCGACTCATTTATCCACCAGGCAATGTCATCAACCGGCCATTCAGGCAGGGTCGACCCGTTCGCGGCGATCAGTTTTGCGTCGCCGATCAGGTTTTCATCCAAAGTGCTGCGGCCGAGCAGCCAATCTCTAACCTGGGGATCGCCCAGCAGCGCACTCGGCTCACCTACCGCCAGCTCGCGACGCTGAACTAATTCCCATTGAAAGACATTCATTTCCGCGACCCACGGACTCGGTCGCGCAAGCCCCAGCAGCCGGGCCGCCAATTCTTCCGTCAAATAAGTTCGGGCTGAATGGTCCTGCAGATAGGCACACACCCGGTTCAGTGAAGGATCGAAAGCGGTGGCCGCAACCAGTCGAAGTAGATCAATTTCTTCGGCGCTCAGATTGAAAACGCGGGACAGCAGCGCGAACCGCGAGTCCGGCAACTGGTCCATGGCTCGTTTGATTTCATCTGCCTCACCTTTCCAGGCGCGTACAGTGTCCTGTTCCGCAAACCACGCCGCCTCCGCTTCCGGCGAGTCCTCGTCGGCGAGAATTCCTGCCAGTTCCGCGTGAGTCACTGTCGCGCGGCCATCGATACTGCCTTCGTTCATCCAAACGTGCTGCAACCACGCGCCGCGACAACGTGCCAACAAGCGAAACCACGCCAATACGAGCCCAGACTCGTACAGTGCTTGCTCTGGCGGTTCAGTCTGTTTCGTCTCAGGCTGCTTTGGCGCACGGCCGGCTGCCGGCGCCGCACGCTTTTTCGAGGTCTGGCGCGCCGCCTTGCGTCCGGCTGTTTTCTTTCGTGCAGGACTCATGGCACCAATACCCAACGAGGAGAATTCTCTGCGCCGTTTACGATGATTCGTAACGGCAACGTCTCGCCGCTGTTTACTCCGGCAAGCGGAAACCGAAAGCGGATCCTGTTCGGGTTAACAATCTCAAAGTGTCCGGGTGTTAAAGCGATCGTCGTTTCCAGAGGAACAGGTTCGCGCCCCACGAATACGCGCACGTTCTCCGGCAAAACGTCCGCGTGCTGGAAAATGCCACCATCGACTGTGACGATATTTTGCGGCCCAACTGCCACGGCGACTGCGTTATAAGCGGGATTTGTAATCGTTGGAGCGACCGTAAAAGGGACCTGATTTGACTCGTGAGGAAAAACGCGGGTCCTGCCATCCGGCATGATCCGAGTCCGTGATACCCGCGCGGCAGCAGAATAGAGACCAGGCACAATGTCTTCTGTACCTGCGCGACTGCCGATCCGGGCCAGTATTGTCGATGTTCCGGCGACAACTCCCCAGTCGATCCCGACTTCCTGCGATTGGTCCCAGGCAGGTTTACCAATCACCAGAGTTGTGTTGTCGCCTGCCAGGTCAGTGCCATCGAAAGAAATGTTCTCACCGGTGGCCACTTCGCCCGGCTGGACCTCCGCGGTGCGATCGGTCGCCTCTCCCGGAAGACGAAATGTCACTGTGTTACGACTTGCTTCCAGTCGCGGTGCGCCGTTTACGAAGATCTGCACTCCATAACGCAACACACGTTCGACGCGTAATAGCGGAGCGTCGGGTTCAAGTAGCGCGGTGTTGATTTCGTAGTAGGCTGCCAACCGCACCGCCTGATTTCCCGCCGTCCAGAAGTTTGTGACTTCGTTGGCTGCGATGTTTCTCAGGGTGATTCGAAATACGTTGTCAGTACCCTGCAGAGCTGTGGGAAAGACAAGTGCTCCGGAGATTTGTGTGTTACGGTCAAGACTCGGAAAGTCGTGAAGGGTCTTTACCGCCAGCCCAAACAAGCGCTGCAAACGGAGCACTGCACTTTCAGGATCGCCGAGATCAGCTGCCTGCGCTATGAGCTGATACTGAAGTATCAAACCCATCGGCGTGAAACGTATTGGTGGTCTGTCCTGATAAAACGGCGGTTGGTTTTTGAAGTGCGGATCTTCGGTAACCGAATAAAGAAAAAACCCGAGTGACTGATCACCGGTTAACCGATCAATTGACAGACCGGAGTAAGTGATCGTCGGCGGCGGAGGCACCGGGGGAAAAAGCGTGGCCCATAATGGATCGACTCGCGCCCTTAGCAGACGCAGGATCGTGGCAGTTACTAACGATAAGTCGAGCAGTGGCATGCGACTCAGAATTGATTCAGGCCAAATCGCCGGCCTGACGGAACACCGCTCCCGCGACTTCCAGCTCCGCGGACGACAACAATTGGCGCCGGGGCCGGAACCGGCGCCGGAGCTGGGGGCGTCACTTCAACCGTCAACTTGCCAATCACCAATGACGGCCGCTCTGAATCCTGCTCGATCCTGGGCAACGGTTGTGGTGTTGGCTGCAAAACGGACGTCGTCTGCGGTTGGGGGTGCGCCGGCGTAGTCTCACGTGACCCCGGCGGCGGATCAGCGGCGGGTTTTGTCTGCGCCGCTTTCCGCCGCTCCAGGATGTGGTCCATGAACACATCTGCTTTGTGCAATAAAGTGGCCTGCTCGCGCTCAAGCTGTGCGAGCCGATTCTCGCTCAGCGGCGCCTCATCAGTTGGCGCAGTCGTGGCGCGGTCATCAACTGACTTTGCCTGGGCAAGTGGTGGTTGCGCTGGTGGAGCTGGTTTTTTCTCGACAGCCGTTTCCAAGTTCGCTTCCGGCTTGCCCGGCTCCAGAGCGGTGACCTTCGATTCAGTGAAATCGTCTGATCTGTCTCGCTCGCCCGACCTGGGTTCAATGGCGGACTGCTGAGTTTGATCAGCCGGAAGAAGAGTCGTGGCCGTCAGCGGAGGCTGCGTTCCTGTTACCTCGCTCGGTTCCTCTGGCGGTCGCAGGCTGTCGCTTGCCGGCTTGGGTGGTTTCGCTTCCGACACGCGCCTTCCCGGGACTTGAGCAGGAAGGGACGGCTTGTCGACAGATGTGGTGTGAGGCTCTGCCAGAGGAGGTTCGTCAAACGGATCGCCGGCCCTGGCTGCGGACACTGGAGAGGCAGCCGGTACGTTTGCGAGTGTGGCACGGTCGGCCAGTTTGGCGAAGTAGCTTTTCATGGTTTGGGGCACGCATTACGTAACGTATTCGTTTTCGATAAGCTCAACGAACCTGCGTCTATCGCTACGACGCAGTGACAAGATCTCATCCAGAGACCATGAGTAAGAGCGCGCGATCCGATTTATCTCAGCCAGTAGCCGGCGGCGCTCGGCTAGGAGCGCGCCCAGCACGTATGTCTGAATGTCGAAATGAATCGTGTGAACATGCCCGCATTCGGCGCATTTCGCGATGAGTTCAAGATCAAGTAGCGGCGCAACCTTCTCCAGGAGCTCCTCCAGTAGACGGCGGCGGCCGATCCCCTCGCCTTCAAGACAGCGATCGAGTAATAAGGCCTCCATTTCGGGAGCGCTTAAACCGGTCAGCGCCAGTTCGTCAGTCCCAGTCGGCAGGCGAAAAGACAATCCATCTGAAGTTTCAAACCGTCCATCACCCAAAGCGCGCCATTCCTCCTGTGGCGTTGGCTTATTAACTGTCTCAATCAAGCGTTCCAGCGAAAAAAACAGATCGAATGGCTCACCACATTGAGCACAGGTCAGGGTGCTTTCGATCCGATCGCCATACGCCCGCTTGTAAACCGCAGCCAATAACCGGTCACGATCAGCGGCCACCAAATCCGTAGCCTTCAGCTTCGTTTCTCCTGCGCTTTCGTTTTCAAGGAGCGCGGACAGTAGCTCGATCGCGTTGGCTGTGTTGGTGCCCAATACTGCGTATTCGTCACGTCCGGTTAATTCCCGGAGACGCGCGCTGCGCTCTGGGCCCGCGAAACGTAATGGAATGCAGTCTGCAGTCATGACGAATACGTTCCGCGTGTCGGTGCTTATGTCTGTGCGGGCTCAGGTACTGAGACGTCCCGCTCCCAGCCTTCGTTCTGAATCACCATGTGCTCAATCGCAACTGCGTGAGCATTGGCATCGAGTTCAGGCAGCGCCTGATATTCACTGACCCAACAGCGATAGACTTTGTACGCCTTCGCGACTGTACCCTGTTCGTTCAGCAGTTCGATGATGATGTCTTTTCTGAATCTTTCGAGTGAGATTGCGGCATCACCATCGGTGTTGTAGATGAGATTGGCCCACGCCTCGAATTCAAGATCGTGAGTCACACCGCGCTCGAGCGTAATCGGTTCAAACTTCCAGATACTGGGCGATACGCGAGAGGTGCTCGGATCGCCTCCCTCTCTGTGTGTGACCGGCTCAGTACTACGCTTGAGCGCGCTGATCTTGCTGACACCAGCCACATACTTTCCGTCCCACTTAATTCGGAACTTCATGTTCTTATATGGGTCGAAGCGGCTCGTGTTTACGGGAAATTGAGGTGCAGCCATGATTCATCAACTCCGGTTTTTTGCAGTTAGGTTTCGATCTGTCCCGCCATCTGCTGGAGATACAGGATCACAAATTCAGCCGGCTTTAAGGGCGCAAACCCGACGACAATGTTGACGATGCCCAGGTTTCGATCATTCTGAGTAGTTGTTTCG
>Ga0126379_10001475_pt1 | contig 14372 bp, 14 predicted proteins | sample PanSoiMetPlot_24_FD_92640 | JGI IMG/M metagenome (GOLD analysis project Ga0126379, IMG submission 92640) | Tropical forest soil microbial communities from Panama - MetaG Plot_24 | ecosystem: Environmental > Terrestrial > Soil > Tropical forest > Bulk soil | place: Panama | collected 2016-02-17 | reverse complement strand
TGATGCGGTGCCAGAGCTCTCGCTAACAAAGGACGCGCTAGCGTTGGCGCTGCAGTCGCGTCGCACGCAAAAGGAAATTGCGGACGCACAAGCACCGTGCACGAAATAGCAGTATACCGCCAAGTTTCTGGTGCTCATTAGTTACCGAGTATTCTGGATGTTGGCCTACATGGTTCTCTGTGTAGCAATGCGGGCAACACTTCCGTACATTTGTGATTGGCAGCGTGAACCTTAGCGAGAATGCCGCAGGCCTGAGGGACTGAGCTACAGGTCCAAGCCCTCTGTTCATTCTCGCGTCTGCATTGAAAGAAAGCAGCGCCCGGAATGATGAGTCGCCCCGTGGACGTCAAAAAGATTGTGCTGCTCGGGTTTGCGGCCGTTGCGCTGATTCTGGGCGGACTCGGCATCCTTCTGGCGCGGCACTGGCCCTTTTCTCAGGAACGCGTTACGCAGTCGTTGCGATCCACCTTTCCTGCAAGTGTGACGTTCCAGAAATTTCATTCCACCTATTTCCCGCATCCCGGCTGCCTTGCGGAGGGCGTAGTTTTCATGCGCCTCGGCGCGACACCCGGAACACCGCCAGTCGTGAGCATCGAGCGGCTGGCTATTCGCGCTGACTATCTGGATCTGATATTCCGTCCGAGTTACCTCGCCGAAATCGTCTTAGACGGTTTTCGCGTGCACATTCCTCCGATGGGAACTCCGGTCCAGGAATCGAACTGGCAGGAAACCAAGTCAAGCACGAGAGTCGGTGAAATCGTTGCGGATGGCTCTTCGATCCAAATCGATCGATCCTCGCGTGACGCGTTGCTTTTCGCGATCCACACACTGAGGCTCCATTCCGTTTCCGATACACAACCAGCTTCCTTCACGGTCTCGCTGCATGCCCCGCTGCCGCCCGGCGATGTTCGAGCGCAAGGCCAATTCGGCCCGTGGAACTACAACCTTCCAGGGCAAACGCCGCTGGCAGGTGAATACACATTCGAGAACGCGGACCTCGGCGTATTTCAAGGCATTGCGGGAACGCTCTCGGCACAGGACAAATTTGAAGGCGTATTGCAACATGTCGATTCGCAGGGGAATATCGACGTCCCGAACTTCATGGTGACGCGCAGTCAACACCCGGTGCATTTGCGAAGCGAGTTTCAAGCGATCGTGAACGGCACGAATGGCGACGTGCAACTGGAGCGAGTGAGCACTAGGTTCCTGAAAACTACAGTACTTGCGAGAGGCGAAATTGCGCATCATGCCGGAAAGGAAGGCAAAGTCGCTTCCCTTGCGTTGTCTGTGCGCGACGGCGGAATTCAGGACGTGCTACGACTTTTCGTCCGCGAGGCAAATCCGCCCTTACACGGAGCCACCAGCTTTCGCACTCACGTGACCATTCCTCCGGGAGACGCGCCTTTTCTTCACAGAGTTCGTCTGACCGGAGATTTCGGCATAGAGGATGGACAATTCGCGACGGCTGCCACGCAAGCCCGTGCGGACACCTTAAGCCAGAAGGCGCTAGGCAAAAGAGCTGGGAATGATTCCGACGCCGGCGATCCCGGAACGGTGATCTCCCAATTGGCAGGGTATGTTGAACTTCGCGATGCCACCGCAACGTTCAAGAATTTGCGATTTGCCGTGCCTGGCGCTTCGGCGGAAATGCACGGTACTTATAACCTAGATAGTAGGGCTATCGATCTGCACGGCACGCTGCGAACCGAAGAGGAATTTTCAGAGATGACCTCCGGCTTCAGGTCCATCGTGCTGAGGCCATTCGACGTGTTCTTTCGCCGGAAGCACGCTGGCGCGGTGATGCCGGTACACCTGATGGGCACGTACGACGCGCCGGAAGCCGGCCTGGACCTTCCCGCGAAGAAAGCTGCGCCGGGCAAAAAGCCCTAACGTATCTCTCCGCAGATCCTACTCCCTTTCGCGTATGGTTCGCGTCAAGGCTGGTGCGTACCCTCGATTGAGTAGAAACGATACCGCTCGCTGAGAAGGAGGTCCCAGGTTCATGCCATTGATACAAGTCGTAATGGTTCTGATCGTGGTCGGCGTGGTTCTGTGGCTGATCAACCGTTTCATCCCGATGCAGGGAACGATCAAGTCTATTTTGAACGCCGTGGTAGTGATCGCGGTGGTGCTGTGGCTTCTGAATGTCTTCGGGCTTTTCAGCTCGTTCTCTCACATCCGCGTGGGTTCTTAGCGCGGCATTGCCCAGTCGAGAAATTGAGCCGGGTCGAGCCCGAACTTCACGGACAGTCAGGAGACTTTACGACCGCCGATTGAAATTCCGGGAACCAGCGAGCAGTGGAACCGCACTGAGCTCAAAGTTTCTTTTTCCTTGCGGTAGCCTTCGGTTTGAGAGAGGCAACGTAGCCATAGCTGGCGTCGAAGAACTTCTTTAACTCCCGCGTAGCGGAAAGCAACGAAGCCGGAACTTCGACGTATTCGGGCTGAACTACGCCATAGGCGCTTGGCACAATTTGGCATTGTATTTCTTCAGGAATACTTCACGCTGAGCGGGCGGCAAGCGCAACGCCAACTTGCCCTGCTTGCTCATATAACTGAACATATGATCATTTAGCGAGGTATAAGGCACGGTCGCGCCTTTGCGTTTGACGCTTGGATTTGTGGCCAGCAGCTTTTCGTAAAGCTGGAGTTTGTCTGACGCTACGGTTGCGGGCGTGGGCTTTGCCATACCGGATCCTCCTTCTTTGCTCTTCGCCTCGGGCAGCACTATAAAAAATGTATGTCGCACCCGCAAGACTTGGTTTTGTTTCCTCCTGACCAACGCAAGCTTAAGAGCAGTGCTGAAAAGCAGTTGCAAAACTCTGGCGCCGCGACGAAGATGTTGCCACTGTCGATGGCAACCTCCGATCCAGCGCGGCGCGTCGGAATCCCTGGCGCTCTGAAAATCGTTCTGTTTTTGCTGGCTGTTTCGATCTTCATCAACTATATCGATCGCAGCAATCTATCCATCGCCGCTCCCATGCTGAAGGACGAGTTCGGCATTACCTCGGGGCAACTGGGCTTTTTGCTGTCGGCATTCTTCTGGACCTATGCGAGCTTTCAGCTGCTGTCGGGCTGGCTGGTGGATCGGTTGAAGGTGAACTGGGTATTCGCGGGGGGATTTCTTCTGTGGTCAGCGGCGACCGCAAGCACGGGCATGGTTCACGGGTTTTCAGCGTTGTTCGTTTTCCGGTTGCTGCTGGGCATCGGCGAGTCGGTGGCGTATCCTGCGTATTCGAAAATCATCATTTTGAATTTTTCTGAGGAGCATCGCGGATTTGCCAACTCCGTGATCTCCGTCGGCCTTCTTTTGGGTCCTGGCTTTGGCCTGCTGCTAGGGGGACTGTTGATGGCGCGGTTTGGCTGGCGTTCCTTCTTCATTACCCTCGGCCTCGCCAGCATGCTTTGGCTAGCGCCGTGGCTGAAATGGATGCCGAAAAACCAGCCCAACCTTGGCGGCGATGCTGAAGGCGCACCGAGCCTTCCTGAGTTCCTGCTGTTGCGATCAGCTTGGGGAACATGCCTGGGCCAGTTCGGGATTAATTACGTCAGCTATTTCCTGCTGACATGGCTTCCCTACTATCTGGTGCGCGAGCGCCACTTCTCGCTGATAGAAATGGCAAAAATCGGCGGAATCGCCTATCTTCTCGGCGCTGGCCTCACCGCTCTTTGGGGCTGGCTGTCCGATCGCTGGATCAGCTATGGCGGCAGCCCTTCGCTCGTTCGAAAAACGTTCGTTGGTGGAGGGCTGGCGCTCTCCGGAGGTTTTGTCGGCCTTTCTGTCTTCAGTAACCCCACCCTGTGTATTGCCGCGCTGATTCTCGGCGTGATTTTTTTTGGCGTTACCGCGTCGAATGTTTGGGCAATTACCCAAACGCTCGCGGGACAGCAGGCCGCCGGACGTTGGACCGGCTTCCAGAATTTCACCGGGAATCTCGCAGGCATCGTGGCCCCGTGGCTGACCGGATTGGTGTTGCAACGCACCGGTCACTTCTACTGGGCGTTCGTCATTCTGGTGGCGGTTGCCTTCGCGGGCGCAGGTTGCTGGATTTTTCTGGTTGGACCAGTGCAGCAAGTCGCTTGGCGCGCGAACCTTCGCTCGCTTCCACTCGGCTCATAGACCGGCTTGCCCTGGCCGATGGCGGGGTGAGCTACAGGAGTACCATTTCGAGTTTCGAGTCTCTTCCGTTTTCCGGCATACTATTCACAGCCAACTCATGCTCAATCATCACGATGTCACCGTCCGCGTGCGTTACGCCGAAACCGATCAGATGGGTGTGGTCTACCACTCCAATTACCTGATCTGGTTTGAGGTGGGCCGCGTAGAACTGATGCGTTCTCTCGGTTTCGATTACAAAAGCATGGAAGCGGAGGACGATACCTACATGGTCGTCGCTGATGCGCACTGCCGCTACCACTATCCCGCGCGCTACGACGAATTGTTGACCATCCGCACGCGCATCCTGGAAGCGAAGACGCGGGTCCTTAAATTTGGCTACGAAGTTTTCCGCCAGCACGATCAAAAACTTCTCGCCACCGGCGACACCACTCACGTCACAACGAGTCGCGACGGCCGCGTAAAACATTTCGCGGAGAAATACAAAGGCGCATTTCTTGCGCTGGGGCCTGCCATTTCCGACCGGAGCACTGAATGAGTATCGTTCTCACCGGCAACGAACTCACATTTTCGCAACTCTACTCCGTCGCTCTCCACCACGAAAAGGTTTCTCTGTCGCCGGACGCCATCGCGCGAATGAAGGCATCGCGCGCCGTAGTTGATCATCTGGTCGCCTCCGGCAAAACCGCCTACGGCGTCAATACCGGTTTCGGGAAACTTGCTTCGGTGCGCATTTCCAGCGAGCAAGTGCGCCAGCTGCAGGTCAATCTTGTGCGCTCCCACGCCTGTGGTGTTGGGGAGCCGCTTAGCGAAGCCGAGACGCGCGCGATGATGCTGCTGCGCGCCAATGCGTTGGCGAAGGGCCTAAGCGGCATACGCCCCAGCGTGGTTGAAACGCTGATCAGTCTGCTGAATGCCGGCGTTCATCCCGTGATTCCTTCGCAGGGATCGGTGGGCGCCTCTGGCGATCTCGCTCCGCTGGCGCATCTGGCGCACGTGGTGATTGGTGAAGGCGAAGCGCTGTACAAGCGTGAGAAACTGCCTGGGGCGGAAGCGCTGCAACGCGCGGCCATTGCGCCCGTTGCCCTTGAAGCCAAGGAAGGCCTTTCGCTATTGAACGGCACGCAGGGCATGCTGGCGCTGCTGAGTCTCGCGCTTCGCGAAGCCGACATTCTTACCGACACCGCTGACGTCGCCGCTTCTCTTTCGCTTGATGCGCTTCGCGGCAGCCCGAGCGCGTTCGATGCGCGCATCATGCACGCGCGCGAATATCCCGGCGCCGGCACCACGGCTCGCAATCTGGCGCACCTGAACGAGGGTAGCCAGATCCGCGAATCGCACCGTGCTGCGGAAGCAGATCCTCGCGTACAAGACGCTTACAGCTTGCGGTGTACCCCGCAGGTCCATGGAGCGGTGCGCGATTCGCTGGTGCAAGCGCGCGAAATGGCTCTCGTTGAGCTGAACAGCGCCACGGACAATCCGTTAGTGTTCGTAAAAGAAGGCGGCACGGGCGACATCATCAGCGGCGGGAATTTTCATGGCCAGCCGCTAGCCATGGCCGCCGATCAAGTGGCCATCGCGCTGGCCACGCTGGGCGGCATCTCCGAACGGCGCGTTGAACAAATGACCAATCCGCTCACTAGCCTGCTACCGGCGTTCCTTACGCCCGACCCCGGCCTGAATTCCGGGTTCATGATTGCGCAGGTTACGGCGGCAGCGCTAACCAGCGAAAATCGCGCTTTGGCTACGCCACATTCTGTTGATTCGATTTCTACGTCCGGTAATCAGGAAGACTACGTTTCCATGGGCATGGGCGGCGCACGCCGCCTGGAGCGCATGCTTCACAATCTTCGCCATATCCTTGCTATTGAATTGCTGTGCGCCTGCCAGGGCATCGATCTTCTCGCACCGCTGCAGACCGGCACGCTCGCGAAAAGAGCCTACGACGGTGTTCGCGCCCTGTCTCCGAAAGTCATCGCCGATCGCCCGCTCGCTCCCGACATCAACGCCGTGCACGACCTGATTGCCACCGGCGTCATCTCTAGAGTTTTGCAATAGCCGCCGATCGTCCTCGCGCGAAGAGGAGAGCCGGAACCCTCGGCCAACAAGACCCTCAGGCCTCAAAGGCCTGACCTACAGCTCCCCCGCTTGATGTCTAATCCGGTAGCTCACCCTTCAGTGGTGAGTACCTTTCGCGCCTCATGCCAGGGCTTCGAGGAAATAGGTGAACATACGATACCCGGCGATGTAGCTGAACGGCGCCAATTCCAGTGAATAGTGCCCTACCGGCAATTCGAGTGTGCGCGGTTCGGCGCCGTGGCGTCGCAGCGATGAGAGCATTTCGTGGGTCAGTTCCGGCAGAAATGTCGGGTCGTATTTTCCGTAGACCATGAACGTGTTGCGTCCGGCGCCACGGCCTTGTTCCACATACGGCATGGGGCTGATGGGGGCCCAGAATTCGCGCAACTCCGCCACGCTTACTTCATGACGAAGCCCTTCCCACACATGATTGGTGGTCATGCCCTGGCAGACAACATCGGCGAAATAGGTGGACACGTGGAAGAAGCCGCCGGCACGCACGCGCTTGTCATGTACCAGCGTGATGTATCCCACCGACGAGCCGATACTCGTGCCCAAAATCCCCAGGCGGTGATATCCGCGCTGCTCCAACCAACTTAGGCATGCGCGTGCATCCTGCACGGCTTGCCGGTTCGCGTGCAGCGTCAAACCAATATTGGGTCCCACGAGTTGATCAGCGCGTTCATGCCCCTTGGCCATGCGGCGGTCGTGATACGGCAGGCTCATCTTCATCGCGGAGATGCCCATACGTTGCAACCAATGGCAGAGTGCCACCTGGCCGTGCCATTTGGCATTCCAGTTCGGAAGAATCAGCACGGCCGGTCCAATCTTCTTGCCGGGAAAGAACTGCGCATGCATGGTGTTGTTTTCCGGCCACGGCGATTCCACCGTGCTGGTGAACGTCAGCACATTATTTTCATCCAAATGATAATCGCGCACGTCTTGGGTGGAGTACCATTCATCGCTCTTCGCGATGACATCTTGCGCATACTGGCGCACAAACGCGCGTGGGTCGTCGTGCGTGGCGCTGCCGTTGATGTGCTCCAGGCCCCACTCGAACGGCCGCACCATGCGGTTGTCGTCGGTGGTCCATCGCCGGTGCTCGTACCGGCGGATCGCATGCTCGTACCAGCTCATGGCCATATAGGAACAGTGTAGCGAACAGCGCCTTTGGCTGCATCCCCGTGGCGTCTGTCATGCGGCGTCACCCTGTAGAGGCTCTTTGAGAACTAAGAAACGACGCACTCAGTGAGCAAAGGCGGGTCGTAAGGCCACCACATGCGGCACGACTGAGCGGGCTGCGGAGTCGGTGCTTGGCTCGTCATTTCGAGTGAGGCGAGGGACTATCTTTGGCGAAAACCCAAGAAAAGAGAGATTCCTCACTCCGCAGGCTCCGTGCGGAATGACAAAATGAGGATTTTTCCGCGGCTTGTGACGTCGTGCCCTCCCGAACTACAGCAGTTCTCACTCAGACTCTGTCGCTGACCCGCTTCACGGCCTGCAACCCTACTCACGCCTGCCAAGAGCTACGGGATCTCTCGTTTAGGCATGGGACACGGGTGTCATGCGCGCGCATTGAGGCGCTTCTTCGCCTGTGGCACATTCAAAGCTGTGATTCCCTTTTTCTTCTTCCTGGTCGGCATTTGTATCGGCAGCTTCCTGAATGTCTGCATCTCCCGCATTCCGGAGGGCCTTTCGATTGTTTCGCCCGGTTCTTGCTGCCCGCGCTGCTCGAAGCCGATTAAACCCTACGACAATGTTCCGATTCTTGGCTGGCTCTGGCTTCGCGGCAAATGTCGTAATTGTCGCCTGCCCATTTCGCTGATGTACCCCGTCATCGAGTTTCTGACCGGCGCCATGTTCGTGCTGACCTACTACACCTTCGGCTTGACGTTGCACACCTTCAAATTCCTGATCTTTGGCTGTCTGCTGATCATCTTGATCGTTACGGACCTGCGTGTACGCATCCTACCAGACGCGATCAACTGGCCCGGTTTCGGCGTGGGCTTGGCGCTTGCAGCACGCGTACCCCCGGACGATCCCACCGGGATGGCGCTACTCGTCCGGCTTCTGCGCTACTTTGACCTTGGCTATTTTCGCACTCACGCGGTGGCGCGGTCTTATCTCAACACTTTTCTCAATGTGACGGACGCTTTCCTCGGCGCGGCCTTCGGCAGTCTGCTGCTTCTCGGGGCTGCTGCGCTTTACAAACTGGTTCGCAAACGGGAAGGCATGGGCATGGGCGACGTAAAAATGATGGCCATGGTGGGCGCCTTCCTCGGCGTGAGAGACACATTTCTTACCATTTTCCTAGGAACATTGCTCGGCAGCGTCGTAGGGATTACACTTGTCGCCACACTCTATGCGTTCGGCTGGAAGAAGAGACTTGCAGAGCGAGCGCATCGGCGTGGCCTGGGTGAGCTCAGCGCTATCCGCTGGAAGCTTGCCTCGCAATATCACTTGCCCCTTGGCACCTTCCTAGGAATCGCGGCCTTTTTGGTGGTCTATGCCATGCCGTGGATTCTTCGGCGCATGTTCGAATAGCGCTTCCTGCGTCTTCCTGCGTTAATTCTTTCGCACGGCCTGGTCCCTCCCGGAGTTCTAAAGCGGTACAATGCTTTTAGGCGTTCAATCTTTCCAGGGAGCCCCTTGCCTGCCCCCGAAGTTCGATCCGGGCTGCTCCGGTGGAGGTAACTCAACATGCGTCGAGATTCACTCTTACGGATGGCGGCACTTTTGGCTCTAGCGGGCTTCGCGACTGAAGCACAACAATCTCCCGACCCACAATCATCTGATCCTGTGGCTGACGCAGCTCGCAAAGCTCGCGCGGAAAAGCAAGCCGCGGCCAAGCCCAAAAAGGTCTATACGGACGACGATTTCGCTTCCAAAAAGAATGCCCCAGCGACACCAGCTGCCAGCACCGCAGGCGACCAAGCCTCGGCCACGGATGCGACAGCAACGGACGCGGCAGCGTTAAACGATCCCAAGAGCGAAGCGTACTGGCGCAAGCGCTTTCGGACGGTTCGCGACAAACTCGATAACTCTGAAAAGGAACTGGACGTCCTGCAACGCGAACTCAACAAGGATCAAGTGCAATATTACAGTGACCCTCAGAAAGCCCTGATGCAGCAGTACGATCGCAAAGATATCAACGACAAAACCGCCAAGGTTGATGCCAAGAAAAAAGAGATCGAAGATCTGAAGAAGCAATTGAGCGACATGGAAGACGAACTCCGCAAGGCCGGCGGCGATCCTGGCTGGGCGAGATAGCGCAGTTTTCAGCTTGGAGTAAAGACGAACACGCGAATCACGCCAACGCTCGCGTTATCAGTTATCAGAAACTGGACTGCGCAAGTCTTTCATCCTTGGTTACGACGCAATTCCAGCGAGTGCTGCTTCAATTCACCGGACCCGTGCACTCCGCCGATTGCAGCTCATCGTAGATTTCCAGGCCTTCGCGCAACGCATCGGTACCCTTTTCCAGCGCCTGCAGCGCCACTTGCTCCGATTCCCTCGCCACGATGTCCAGGCAGCACTGCATTGCAACTTCATCGGAGAGAATTGCCGTATCCAGCATTGCCACCATGCGCTCTATGGCGCGCTCCTGGATCATTTGGAGGGCTTCCTCCACCGGGACCTGCTCCAGGCAAAGGTCGCACGCCATCCCTGCCAGCACATCGCCGAGGCGGCTGGCGCGGATGCGCACTTTCAGTTCTTGCGTGGCGATCGCCGTGCGCGTGCCAGAGTCGCTCTTCGTTCCCTTGGCGGAATTCGTTGGAGTCTTCATTTCTGGCCCTCCGAACGGGCGTGCTTCCCGGTAGGGAGAGACTACTGAGCCCCGCCCCTCGCCACAATAGTCCGGTCGTATTAGTCAATACATACCAACGCACAATCCACAGAAGGGATTCCCGGGCATCGCCGAGACCTGTGGCAGCCCGACGGCGGCCCTTGCCGGACAAGGCTCGCCAGGCACCCCTCCCGGGCCTAGCGCAGGCCCCCAAGTTCATGTATGAATTGTTGTTGACTGGTACTTTTGCCAGTTCCCTTTGCGGCGGTTAACCCGTAGTCTGGCCACAAATAACCCAAAGAGAGGATCCGGCCGAACCCCAATTACCCCCGAAGCGAGGCACCCAATGCCTCAAAAACTTCGTAGATCTCAGTCGGGTCCTCTCACCTCTTTCATTTACTGTCCTTCACTTTAGGCGGCCGCGCTCGTATGGCGCGGTCGCGCGAATACCAGCAAACCGAGCAGAAGCGTGATGCAGCACCACGCAAACCAGTTCCCGGCTCGTGAATAAAGCGTAACCTCGTGGTTCACCGGCACTTGCATGAGCATTGCCGAGAAAGGAGCTGCTGCCGTGCTCCGCTCGGCCAGCACGCGGCCCCGGCTATCGCTGACGCTGAGAATGCCGTGCCGTGGAGCGCGCGCGATGCTGAACCCGTCCTCGATGCCACGCAAGATTGCCATGCGCCCGTGTAGCCATCCATCGGCGTCAAAATCCCAGGCCGGAACCAAGAGCAGGCCCACACCGTCGCGGCCGTATTCCCGGCTCAGTCCGGGGAAATCCATATCTTTGCAGATGGTGACGCCCCACAGACCGCTGGGCTGTTGCAGCACCGTTCGCGAGTTCCCAACAGTGAATTTGGATTCGAAGGGCGGGAGCATGTGGTGTTTTTCGTAAGTTAGCGGTCGAGGGTTCACCGGCGCGTAGATGCGCGCCTCGTTCAGCCATTCCTTGGGAGCATGGCGGGCCACGCCGATCACCACCTGGCTGCCGTACACCGCGGCCAGCGTAGCAAAGAGATCGTCCACCGCTTTGATGTTTTCGTCCTGAACCACAACAATCTTTTCTGGCGCGACGACTACCTGCGCGCCCTGCTTCAAGAGCTCCTGTACCTGCGCGGCATACTGGGACATTAAGCGCTGCGCATCCTGCGGGTCCGAGGGCAGTATGTTTTGCGGCAAATCCGAGGCCAGCAAGCCCACGGAGACCCACTCAGCTCTTTGCGGTGCGTGCAAACGCCATTCCCCAAAGCCGATTGCCGCCAAAAGAAAAATTCCAGCACCCGCGACGAGTACGCCTTTTTCGCGGCTGCTGCCATATCCGGAGCAAAGTGCTGCCAACGTAGCAGCGAACAACATCAGACAAAAGCTGATTCCCCATATGCCGGTTAGCGCGGCAAGCTGCAGTATCGGAAGAAAATTCATCTGGCTATAAGCGAGATTGCCAAACGTGCTGTGAACGGAAGTCATCGCCAGCGCATATTCATACGTAACCCAGAATGCTGCGAAGCCTACTGCAGCCGCTGCTGGTTTTCCACCTCTCACCCATCGGGAAAACAGAAGCACTCCTAAGCCGAAGAAACATCCCGGAAGAATCAGGAACGCCAGCACCGGAACCAGCGGCACCTGCAGTACATTTCGGAGCATCCCCCACATGTTCAGGTTGCCCAGGAACCATGCAACGAGGGCAACGAAGAACGCTCTGGAGCCAGACGAGCGGGCCGCGACAAGCAGCACCGGAATAGGCACGGACCACATGAGCCACCAGCGCGGATGCAAGCCCGTTGCAAAAAATAGTGCGAGCGACGAGCAGGCAATCGCAACAATTAGCCATCCGATTGAAACTTTTTTGGCCGTTGAGCCCACGCAAAGCTCTCCGAGTTTGAGTATCGGCAAGCGCTCCAGCAGTTCCCTTCTTTGAATACTATTTCTTTTTTGGATTTGTCTTGCGCTTCGGCCGCTCCTGCCGCGCTCTGTCTTCGAGACGCCGGACAAATTTCGCCACCCTGCGCTCCAGCGTGGCTTGTCGTTTCACCGCCATCAGATAGCGCACGATCTGCCTTCGCAGGGCCGTGGTCATGTTGCGGAAAGCCGCCTGCGCTCGCGGCGCATTTCGCAAGGACAAGACCAGCAAGGGCGGCAGGATCGGTTCGCGTGGCTCTTCATCACGCTCGATGGCTATTTCCACCAGTGCGCCGGCATCGATTCGCAGTTTCTTTCGGATGTCGCCATGGATGGCTATCCGATGGCATCCTCTTCCGCGCGAAACCATCGTGGTACGCAGAGCGGCGCCCTCAACCGTGCCCCGTACCGGCACGTGCGCCTCCTGTGCTGACAACTTTCGCGTAACCTCTGCCGGAACGTCCACGTAACGGATCAAACCGACCTTGTAAATCCTGGCGGCGAAAACATGAAGAGAGTCTTCCACGCGCGCATGATACCGCAAAGGGATTCCGAAGCGATTTTTTTTCCGCGACTGTATTCATTCACCAAGACCCCTTGTCATTTTCGATTGACTTCTCCGTTAAAAGACGAATACTAGATGAGCCCACCGCAGGCGCGCATCGCCACCGCGTCCTTATCCTAAGCAGGCCTGATTTCATCGGAGTTTTTTGCATGTCTGAATCCGTCCGGGGAAAGTGCGCGTGGGTTGGGTGTGTCGAGGTTTCTGAGGCAGAGATTGCCGAACGCCCTCTTTGTTCGCGACACTTCTATCTGGTAGCGCAGCGAAGGCTTTCCGCTCTTCTGGGCCTGTTGTCTGACGACACGGCAGACCGCGCACCGTCGCCCGATGTTCAGCGATTTCTTGCCGAACTTGTCAACGAAACCGAAATCCTCACCTCGCAGTCTCAGCGGCTTACTCCGGAACGGTTGGAGGAACTCCTGAAGCTTTCTGTAAAGGCCGCGGAAGTGCAAAAAATGATGCAGGAGCCGACGTGACTACGCCGCCGGCGCCGGGCGTCACGCCGGCGAATCAACCGCAGGAGGAATTAAGGCCGAACCGCTAGGTGGAGAGCTACAGAATCGAGCGTCATCAAGTGGTAGCGGACCGGGGAATATCCCACCTGCCGCATCAACGAGGCGAGTTCATCGGGGCGAAAAAAGCGCGCCACGGACTTTGGCAAATAGGCGTAGGCTGCTGCGTCACCCGAGATGAATCCACCAATCTTGGGCAGGATTTTCTGACAATAGAAGCGGTATAGCTGCCCGACTGGGCCGGGGGCCGGCTCCGTGAATTCCAGAATTCCCAGTGTTCCGCCGGGTTTCAAGATGCGGAAGATTTCGCGTAAACCTGCTTCGTAATTGGCCAGATTGCGAAAGCCGAAAGCGGCGGTCACCAGGTCGAAAGAACCATCGGCGAAGGGCAGACGCAGCGCGTCGGCCTCCAAAAACGGAATGTTGCGCTTTTCGGTTCCCTGCAGCGCATTCTTTTCGTTTGCGCGCACCAACATGGCGTGCGAGAAATCCGCTCCGACGATGCGCAGCTTCGCGTCTCGCGCCAGCGCAAATGCCAGATCGCCCGTTCCACAGCACAGGTCGAGAGCAATTGCGCCTGCACGGTCGAGAATCGGCCGCAACTCGCGGCAAGTTCGCGTGCGCCATCGTTTGTCCATCTGCACGGAAAGAAGATGATTCAGCAGGTCATACCGCGGGGCAATGCGCGTAAACATTTCGCGCACTTTGCGGGAAGCGTCTTGTTCGGAGGTCGCTCCTTCCGGCTTGGTGCCGGTCGGCAGGGACACCTGCTCAACCATGGCGTTTCCCAAGCTCGCTGGCCGACCCCAGGCACTGCCGCGCACACCGCAGAATGCAGAGCACCACTGCTTCCGGGATGCCGTCATACGATGCGGCCCGGCCAATCCGCGGCGCCAGCACGAAACGCAACTTCCCTGCCCGGGCCTTCTTATCGGAACGCATAAATTCCAGAAGCCGTTGCGGTTGGATTTGCGGCCACTCCGGCAGCGGGCCCATCCGCCGGACGAGCGCCACGATTCGTGACACCGCATCCGCCGGCGTATCGATCGTTTCGTGTCCCAGCAGAGCGGCACACATCATGCCCCAGGCAACGGCTTCGCCGTGCTGGAACCGCTGGTATTGCGTGGCGGACTCCAACGCGTGGCCGAAGGTGTGTCCGAAATTCAGCGCCTCGCGCAGACCGGATTCTTTTTCATCGCGACTCACGACCTGCGCCTTTATTTCAATCGAGCGCCGAATAATGTGCGCCAGCGCCGCCGCATCGCGCTTCAGGATTGCTTCCATGTTTGCTTCGAGAAACGCAAATAACTTCGCGTCAGCAATCACTCCATACTTGATCACTTCGGCCAGGCCGCCGCGAAACTCGCGTTCCGGCAAGGTTTGGAGCGCCTCGGGATCGACCAGCACGAGCCTGGG
>Ga0126379_10001473_pt1 | contig 14381 bp, 10 predicted proteins | sample PanSoiMetPlot_24_FD_92640 | JGI IMG/M metagenome (GOLD analysis project Ga0126379, IMG submission 92640) | Tropical forest soil microbial communities from Panama - MetaG Plot_24 | ecosystem: Environmental > Terrestrial > Soil > Tropical forest > Bulk soil | place: Panama | collected 2016-02-17 | reverse complement strand
CGCAACGCTTTTCTTTCCGGGAGTCGAGACCTTCCGGATTTTCGACGTCCCCGTCATCACGTCGCGCCCGGCGGGACGGCGCGGTTTGATTTCGGCCTTCTGGACGTTTGCCGCGTACTGGCATCGATTACAGCTAACGATGGCATCTTCGCCGGATTCGGCAAGCACTTGGAATTCATGGGATTGGCTGCCGCCAATGGCTCCTGTGTCCGCCTCAACTGGACGGAAACGCAGATCGCAGCGGGTAAAAATCCGCGTATAGGTCTGAAACATATTTTCATATTCGCGTTGGAGGTCCTGCACATCGGTATGAAAACTATAGGCGTCTTTCATAATAAATTCCCGCCCGCGCATGAGCCCGAAGCGCGGCCGGACTTCATCACGAAACTTGGTCTGAATCTGATAAAGGTTGAAAGGCAACTCACGATAGGAGCGGACAACGCGCCGAACCAGATCCGTGATGACCTCCTCGTGCGTGGGTCCTAAGCAAAAATCCCGATCGTGGCGGTCTTTGAAGCGGAACAGTTCTTTTCCGTAAACCTCCCAGCGTCCACTCTCTTGCCAAAGCTCGGCGGGTGATGCGATGGGCAACAATAGTTCCTGGGCGCCGGCGCGATCCATCTCTTCGCGGACAATAGTTTCGATTTTGCGAATGACTCTGATCGCCAGCGGCAAATAATCATAAATGCCGCGGCTGATTTGTCGAATGAACCCAGCGCGGACCAGAAGCTTGTGACTCACCACCTCGGCATCGGCGGGTTCTTCCTTGAGCGTAGGGATGAACGTTTTACTCCAGCGCATGATTTCCCTGGGACAAGAAAGACGGCGGGCACGATTCTCGCTAACAGCAGGGCGCAAAGCGTCTTTCTTTGCTCTTTGCGCTTCTCGCTTTGCTTCTTGGCGCGTTCTAAAGCAGGCTGCTACGCTCCCGTTGCGTTTGCGTTGGCTTCGTCTCGCGCGGCGGCTATTTTTTGGACTTCTTCCATAAGCGCGTCGACGATCTGTGCTTCGGGGACCTTGCGGATGACTTCACCCTTTTTGAAGATTATTCCAATGCCCTTACCGCCAGCAACCCCCAGGTCGGCAGCGCGAGCTTCTCCCGGGCCATTGACCTCACAGCCCATGACGGCGACATGGACATTCAAATCCTGGTACGGCATCATCCGTTCTTCGACGCTTTTGGCGAGTGCAACAAGATCAACATCGGCCCGTCCACAGGAGGGACAGGCGACAAAGGTCAAGCCTTCTTTCTTAAGGCCGAGGGCCTTGAGAATTTCCCTGCCGACGCGCACCTCCTCCACCGGATCGGCGGCGAGGGAAACACGGATAGTGTCGCCAATGCCTTCCGCAAGCAATGTGCCTATACCGACGGCGGACTTGATCGTGCCGACGTTCGGCGTCCCGGCTTCCGTGACGCCGAGATGAAAGGGATACTCGACCTTCTCGGCGAGCATCCGATAGGCTTCGATCATCATCAGCGGGTTGGACGCTTTAAGCGAGATTTTAATTTCGGGATAGTTCAATTCTTCCAGGATACGGATGTGGCGCAAACCGCTTTCGACCATCCCGGAAGTGCTAGGGCCGTCGTATTTCTTTAGCAAATCTTTTTCCAATGAGCCGGCATTCACGCCGATGCGAATTGGAATCTTACGCTCCGCCGCGAGCTTGACGACTTCTTCGATGCACCACCGGGCGCCTATATTACCGGGATTCAGCCGCAGCCCATCGATACCCTGCTCCAAAGCGATGAGCGCCAGCTTATAGTTGAAGTGAATATCCGCAACCAATGGGATGCGAATGCGTTTCTTAATTTCACCGAGTTGCTCTGCAGCCTCGCGCACCGGCACGGCAACCCGCACGATATCGCACCCCGCCGCTTCCAAAGCCCAGATTTGTTGGACTGTGGCACGCACATCCCGGGTGTCAGTCTTGGTCATCGATTGCACGGTGATGGGTGCATCACCGCCGACTTTGACTTTTCCGAGCTGAACCGGTCTCGTTTTACGACGCTGAATCACAAGTTCACTATAGTTAACCGCAGAAATGGGGTCAATCACGGCCCATCGGACCGCTTCTCGACCGACTAATTCTTACCCGAAGCTCGTGCGCCTGGCTTTTCCCGCGATGGCGCTTTGACCTCTTCTTTCTTTTTGCGATCGCCTTCGGGAATGATCAACAGCCGCCGATAGGATCCCTGACCCAGGCTTTTGGTTGTCACCCAGGGATCGTCTTGCAATGCCGCATGTATAATGCGACGGTCGGCGGCGCTCAACGCATCCACCGTAACCGTTTTGCGCTGCCGTTTGGCTTTTTCGCCTAAGCGAAGCGCCATATCTTCGAGGGTTTTGCGGCGCCGCTCCAGGTAGTGTTCAATATCGACGACGACATGCGGACCCGCGCTTCCTGGCCGTTCGCCAACGATGCGCGTCACGAGGTACTGTAGAGCCTCTAGAGTCTGGCCTTTGCGGCCGATCAAGAGACCGCTATTTTCGGCGTGGATTTCAAGAATTACCTCGTCCCCACTTTCCCCGGTCTTGGCCTCCACAGATGCTTTGACATCCATCAAATTCAAGATCTCCCCCAAAACTGTTTTCGCTTTTTCGGCCAGCGCCGACAATTCAGCGGCGCTGATGCGCGGCTCAACATCTTCTGGTTTCACCTCTCGGTTATACAAAGCGTCCCTGACTGCTCTAATAGCGGCACGGATGCGTGCCTTTTGCGCTCCGAAGCCGAAGATTCCTCTCTTTCCCTCGGACAAAACTTCCACGGTGATTTTGTCGCGCTCCACGCCGAGTTGCCTAAGGGCGTTTTCGATCGCCTGTTCAATAGTGTCGCCTTCGGTTTCCACAAAATCCATAACCAAACCCATCCTATCACACGCGGCGGTTGATCCAGTACTGCTGTCCAATCGAAAGAATATTGTTCACCAGCCAATAGACAGTCAGGCCGGCCGGAAAAGAGACGAACATAAATGTAAACATAAGCGGCATTAGCATCATCATTTTTCGTTGATTCGGGTCACCGGCGCTGGGCGTCATCCACTGTTGTAAGAACATGCTCGCTCCCATGAGAATCGTTAAAATGGGGATGCCTAAATGCCAGTCGCCTATAGTAAACGGGAGCGACTGCCAATCTGGCCGCGACAGATCTTTGATCCACAAAAAGGAAGCGTGCCTCAGTTCGATGGGCGTGCTCAAGGCATTGTACAAACCAATAAAAACCGGAAACTGAAGCACCATGGGCAGACAGCCGCCTAGGGGGTTGACGCCGTTGCGGCGGTAGAGCTCCATGATTTCTTTGTTGAGCTTCTCTTTATCATCGGCGAATTTTTCCTTGAGCCGTTCCATTTGCGGCTGAAGCTTTTGCATCTGCTTCATCGACACATAGCTCTTATGCGTCAGCGGTGCCATGAGAAGCTTGATCAAAACCGTCAATAAAATGATGTCGATACCATAACTGCCGGTAAAACGATGGGAGAAATGCAACATATAAAGGAGCGGGATCGAAATAAAACTGAAATAGCCGAAATCGATTGATCGCTCTAATCCCTTCCCCAATGATTTCAAGATATCGAGTTCCTTGGGGCCGATGAAAAGCGTGTAATGGCCGGCTCCCTGGGGTTTAGCCGCCGGGCTACTCATGGCCGCGATCAATGCCGGTCCGTTCGAATGGACGGAAACCTTTTGTGGAGCGGGGTCCTGGGGCAATAAACCGAAGAAGAAGTAGGTGTATCCAAATCCGGCCCAGGAAATTTCACCCGTGAGATCTTCTCCCTTTTTAGTGGCCTCGGGTGGTTTTTCGCGGCTGATCTTGTTGTCGACAAGCGCAATCACGCCTTCAAAATGTGCGTCGGGATTTAAAACCGTCTGGTCGCTTTTCTCAGTCAGCAAGAGCTCCGGAACCGGAGCGCTTCCATCAGTTGCCTTAACTGAAAGCTCCAGTCCGATCGGGTAGGTCGAACCCGTGAATGTAAGCGACTTGGTTATGCTGTAGCCATTCGGCGCCTGGCCATGAAAGACGAGCGTTCCCTTGGAGTCGCCCGTCAGCTTCAGATCGTTCCCTTCGACACCGTAGAGCAAGTCTTGGTCGTCATTCGGCGGCGCACCCTGCCACTGAACTCCGAGGGGAAACGGTACACCCGCCGCCGAGGATACGATTTCGAAGGGAGGACTGCTTTCGTTTACTGCGCCACGATAGTGTTTGAACTTAAAGCTCTTTAGGCGCGCCCCTTGATTGGTAAATAGAGCCACGTAATTGTCGGTTTCTACCCGAATCTCCCGGGCGCCTTGTCTTACGGGCAGCTTAACCGGCGGGCTTGCAACCTGCGCACTAACAGGCGGCGCGGGCGGGGCGGCTTTTTCCGGTTCTTGCTTGACAGGACTCGGGGGCGGAGCGGGAACGCTGTAATAGCGCGCAATCCATTCTTGATAGCCCAGGAGTACCAGCAGCGAAAGAACTACAGCTATGAAAGCACGTTTTTCCATCAGAAAAAATTATCCAATCGGATCATAACCACCGTGATTCCAAGGATGACAGCGGGCTAACCGGCACAGGCCGAGCCTTGCTCCCTTCAAGACTCCATATTTCTTGATCGCCTTGGAAGTGTAGACGGAGCAGCTCGGGTAAAATCGACACGCCCGCGGCAAGAAAGGTGAAAAAATATTGTGATAGCCAGACAAAAAAAGAGCTAGACCATTACGTAGGATAACCATCTCTATTTCGCATAGCTCCTGTGGTTTCCCAGGCTCTTTCCCAGCTCGTTTTCAACCGATGTAAGAGAAACGTCTGCCGCGGTCTTTTTAGCAATAACCAGGATGTCCAAACCCGAAGCCAGTTCATGGCGGCGACGGCGGAAAAATTCTCTCACCAACCGCTTGATCCGGTTCCGCAGCACGGCGTTACCTACTTTACCGCTAACGGTGATCCCCAGTCTGGTTTCTCCGCAGTCATTGTGTTCGCAGATAACGACAAAATTGGGGGTGTGGCTCTTCTTGCCGCTTCGCGACAATCTCAGGAATTGAGGTCGTTTTCTCAGGCGGGCCGATTTTGGAAATCTCTCCGTGCCCTCAACCGACATTCCTGGCTCTACGTACGCGCTCGCTTAGGCGGAACGGTGACGGTCAGCTTCCTGCGTCCTTTGGCCCTGCGTCGTTTAAGCACTTTACGGCCGCCGGCGGTTGCCATGCGGGCAAGAAATCCATGTGTCCTTTTTCTTCGTATGTTGCTCGGTTGATAGGTTCTTTTCATCGAAAATGACTCCCTTGGGCCGGGTAAAAGGCCAAGTAATTATTTCAACCATAGAGTCCAGGTATTGTCAATTTAGCTTAATTCGGGCTTGAGCGAACGCTGCATCAGGTCGCGGACGGCGGCGGAAGGCGCCTTTTGCGCATAAAGAACCTGATACATTTGCTCCACGATGGGCATTTCCAAGCCAAACTGGCGAGCTAATAGATAAACCGATCGCGTGTTGCGGATCCCTTCAGCGACCATCTTCATGCCTCGGGTAATCTCTTGAATATTTTTACCTTGGGCAATCTCGATGCCCACTTTCCGATTCCGGCTGAGATCACCGGTGCAAGTGAGGATCAAATCTCCCAATCCCGGCAGTCCCGCCAGCGTCATTGGATCCGCTCCCATGCGAACCGCCAAGCGTGTCATCTCCGCGAGTCCCCTCGTGATTAAAGCGGCACGTGCATTGAAGCCCAGGCCCAACCCATCGCTTATCCCGGCCGCGATGGCGATAACGTTTTTGATTACCCCTCCCATTTGCACGCCAACGACGTCCTTCGAGGTATACACTCGCAAACTTTGAGTGCTCAAAATCTCTTGTATAGTGGTTGCGACGTTTTCAGCATGCGCAGCCACTGTGACAGCCGCCGGCAGTCCACGCGCAACTTCAATCGCAAAAGTAGGACCCGAGAGAAATGCATGCTGCGCGCTATGCTCTGCGCCAAAGATGCCTGCCAAGACCTCTCCCATGGTTTTAAGGCTTTGCTCTTCCAACCCCTTGGTCCCACAGAGAATCTTAGCGTGGTGCGACATATAAGACGCAGCGCTGGACATGACGGAATAAGCCGCATGGGACGGCACGGCGCAAATGATCAACTGTTTGCCGGCAACCGCCTCGTTTAGCACGCGGGTGATTTGTACCGTCAGAGGTAAAACAATACCAGGCAGGTAACTTTGGCTTTCTCTGGTATCAATGAGCTCACGATAATTTTCCGATCCATGACACCAGAGCGCCACCGGTTCGCCCTTATCCGCGAGTAGCTTGGTGAGAGCGATCCCCCAACCGCCGGCGCCGATAACGCCAATTGAACTTGACATAAGCTAATTGAGAGGATGCTCACCACATCGCCGTTCAAAGAGAACTCACACAATCTAAACTGCTGGATCGGAATTGTCTTGCCCCTCTTCCTCTTCCTCTTTTTCGGCTACCCTTGCAAGAGAGACCACGCGCTCGCCCTCTTCCAGGTCGATGAGATGCACCCCTTGTGTATTGCGTCCGATGACGCGGATATCCTTTATCCGCAGGCGAATGATTTTGCCTTTATTGGTCACGAGCATTAGCTGATCGTCCTCGGTTACTTGCTGCACACCCACCACGCGGCCGGTTTTGTCCGTGGTCTTCATCGTTATGATACCCTTGCCGCCGCGGGATTGGAGACGATATTCGTCCATCTCCGTACGCTTCCCAAAACCGTTCTCCGAAACAGTAAGGATAGCGGCGCCTAAACTGAGGATCTCCATGCTGACCAGCGTGTCTCCCTCATCGAGCCGCATGCCCACGACACCATAAGTGCCGCGGCCTGTGGATCGTACTTGCTCTTCCTTGAAGCGGATCGATTGCCCGTCCGCCGTGGAAAGAATGATCTCCTGCTGCCCATCGGTAAGCCGAACTCCAATCACTTCATCTCGATCTTCGAGGGCGATGGCGCGAATCCCATTGGAGCGCGGATTGGCATACGACATCAGCTCGGTTTTTTTAATCAATCCTTTTTTGGTGGCGAAGACGACAAAACGCCCTTCTTGAAATTCCCGCACTGAGAGAAAGGCGGAAACTTTCTCGCCGGGTTCTAGATTGAGAAGATTGACGATGGGCCGCCCCCGCGCCGCGCGGGTCGCCTGGGGTAGCTCGTGAACCTTGATCCAGTACACCTTGCCGATGGTGGTGAAAAAGAGAATGTAGGAGTGGGTCGACGCAATAAAGAGATACTCGACGAAATCCTCATCTTTGGTGGTGGTGCCGATTTTTCCTTTGCCACCACGCCGCTGGGCGCGGTACAGCGACACGGGATGGCGCTTGATGTAGCCTTCGTGGGAAATCGTCACCGCCATATCTTCTTCGACGATGAGATCTTCGATGGAGATTTCCTCGGTGTGGTCGATGATTTGCGTTCGCCGCTCGTCTCCGTACTTCTCTTTGATCTCTTTCAGCTCATCGACGATGATGCGATAGATTTCCTTCTCATTGGCCAGAATCGCCCGGAGTTGGGCGATCAGTTCAACCGTCTCATTGTGCTCCTGCAGGATTTTGTCACGCTCCAGGCCCGTTAGTCTCTGCAAACGCATGTCCAAGATGGCTTGCGCCTGAATTTCGCTCAGCCCAAAATTGGCCATCAAGCCGTCTTTGGCGATCCTGGGATCATGAGCATTTCGAATCAACGCGATGACGGCATCGAGATTGTCGAGGGCGATTCTCAATCCTTCCAAAATATGCAGCCGCTCTTCGGCCTTGCGAAGATCATACGCCGTGCGCCGGGTAACCACCTCTTTGCGGTGATCCAAGAATGCTTTTAGTGCTTCTTTAAGATTGAGAATTTTTGGCCGCCCCTCGACGATGGCGAGCATATTGATGCCGAATGATTCTTGCAGGGCGGTGTGCTTATGGAGCTGATTGAGAATAATTTCAGCCACCGCGTCCCGCTTGAGCTCGATGACAATGCGCATTCCCTCGCGGTCCGATTCGTCTCGCAAATCGGCTATTCCCTCTATCTTCTTCTCCTGCACCAGACCCGCGATTTGCTCGATGAGACGGGCCTTGTTAACCATGAAGGGAATTTCGCTGATGATAATCTGTTCCTTACCGGTCCGCTTGACTGTTTCAGTAAAAGCCTTGCCACGAGTCTGGATGATGCCTTTCCCCTCGTTGTAAGCTTGGGCGATGGGCTCTCTTCCATGTATGAATCCGCCGGTTGGGAAGTCCGGGCCGGGGATATGTTTCATCAGTTCTTTAATCGTGATATTTGGGTTCTCCACCAGGGCAACCAGCCCATCCACGACCTCGCCCAGATTGTGCGGAGGAATGTTGGTCGCCATTCCGACGGCGATTCCCGCCGCGCCATTGATAAGAAGATTGGGTATCCGCGAAGGTAAAACCGCCGGTTCTTTTAATTGGTCGTCGTAGTTGGGAATAAAGTCGACGGTCTCTTTTTCGATATCCGCGAGCAGCTCCTCGCCCAACCGCGCCATCCGTATTTCTGTGTAGCGCATGGCAGCTGGAGGATCTCCGTCAATGGAGCCAAAGTTTCCCTGGCCATCGATCAGGGGATAGCGCATGGAAAAATCCTGCGCCATGCGCACGATGGTGTCATAGACCGCCATCTCACCGTGCGGATGATACTTACCGATAACATCACCGGCGACGCGAGCTGATTTTTTATAAGGCTTGTCCCAGGTGTTGCCCAGGTCATACATCGCGTAGAGCACCCGGCGATGCACCGGTTTCAAGCCATCCCGGACATCGGGTAGAGCGCGGCTGATGATGACGCTCATGGAATAGGCCATGAACGACTCGCGCATCTCGTCTTCGATATAAACGGGGACCTTTTGTGACCTTGGCGTCGCTTCCATGGATTAATAAAAGGATGGGTTCAAGCCGTTCAAACTGTTCAAATCGTTCAAAACGTTCCAGGGGTTCAAAGTCGATTTGAACGGCTTGAACATTTGGAACTTTTTTCTATCAGATGTCTAGATTCTTTACGGTCAGCGCATGCTCTTCGATAAATTTGCGCCGGGGCTCGACTTCGTCGCCCATCAAGGTCGAGAAGATGTCGTTGGCTTCCACCGCGTCTTCAATCCTCACCTGTAAAAGAATCCGCGTTTCCGGATTCATGGTAGTGTCCCATAGCTGTTCCGGATTCATTTCGCCGAGGCCTTTGTACCTTTGTATGTACTGGCCCTTTTTGCCTCCCTCCATGACATACTCAAGAAGCTCGGTGAGGGAGCGAAGCTGAGCTTTGTGATCGCCATTTTCCAGCGAATAAGGAGGTAGGCCGAGACCGATCAGGTCAGTGAAAAGTTTTTTTATTTCTTTGTACTCGGGACTCGTTAGAAACTCCCGATCAATAACGGTTTGAAAGCCGGTACCGTTGGCTCGGGTGGCACAGATAAGTTTGAAACAATCGTGCTCTGGATCTTCTGCCAAACTGCACGATAAAGGCGCTTGGTCCGGCGCCATCAGATTGACATACGAGGTTAGCCGATTCATCAAGCTCTTTAACGCCTTTTCGTCTTTTAGCGTTCCTTCGTTAAACCCGCTTTCGAGCAACAGCCCTTCGACGATGGTCCGGTTCTTTTTCTTTCGAGCCGTCAAAGCCATCAATTTTTCCCAACGCGCGACCTTCTTGATGAAGTTTTGCAGCGGCTGGCCGGCAAGCCCATTGCCGTCATTGGTCGCTCTCACCTGGATGTTCTCCGTGCCGAGTTCGATCAGATGGTCTTCAAGGGTCGCCTCATCTTTTAGATATCGTTCTTGTTTGCCCCGTTTCACTTTGTACAGCGGGGGTTGGGCGATAAAAAGATGGCCGTTTTCCACCAGGTCAGGCATCTGGCGGTAGAAAAACGTGAGCAACAGAGTACGAATGTGCGAACCGTCGACATCCGCATCGGTCATAATGATGATTGAATGATAGCGCAGCTTCGCCGGGTCGTAGTCCTCTTTTACCCCTGTACCGAGGGCCGTAATCATCAGGCGGATTTCCTGCGATGAGAGCATCTTGTCAAAACGCGCTTTTTCAACGTTGAGGATTTTCCCTTTAAGCGGGAGAATCGCCTGATTGCGTCGGTCGCGCCCCTGTTTGGCCGACCCGCCGGCGGAATCACCCTCCACAAGGTAGAGCTCGCTCAACGCCGGGTCGCGTTCCTGGCAGTCGGCCAACTTGCCGGGCAACGAACCGGAATCCAAAGCCCCTTTTCGTCGCGCCAGCTCTTTGGCTTTGCGGGTGGCTTCACGCACGCGTGCAGCTTCCACGCCCTTGGAAACGATTTTCTTTGCGTCGGTCGGATGCTCACTTAAATAGCTTCCTAGTCTTTCATTGACCAAAGCCTCAATGATGCCCTTCACCTCGCTGTTTCCCAGTTTGGTCTTGGTCTGTCCTTCGAATTGTGGCTCAGGAACCTTAACGCTGATGACCGCGGTTAAACCTTCGCGGACATCTTCGCCTTGGAGATTCTCTTCATCTTTCTTGAGCTGTCCGGTATCTACGGCATAACTGTTTATGGTTCGGGTCAAAGCGGATTTGAAACCTATCAGGTGAGTACCGCCTTCGATGGTGTTAATATTATTGGCGAATGAAAAAACACTCTCGGAATAACCATCGTTCCACTGCATGGCTATTTCCACTGCAACCCCGTCCTTTTCGCCTTCGAAATAAACAACTTTCGGATGAATAGCGGTTTTGGCGCGGTTCAAATGCTCGACGAAAGACAAAAGCCCGCCTTTGTAGAAAAACTCATGTTTCTTCTGAGTTCGCTCATCTTCGATAGTAATTTTTACACCGCGGTTTAAGAACGCCAATTCGCGCAATCTTTGCGAGAGAATATCGAAGCTAAATTCAGTCGTCTCAAAAATCTCTCCGTCCGGTTTGAACGTCACGCGAGTGCCACGCTCTTTCGATTTTCCAACTTCCTTAAGCGGCTCTGTTGGAACTCCTCGCTTGTAGCTCTGCTGATAAACCTTGCCATCCCGCTTGATTTCCACTTCCAATGACTCAGCCAATGCATTGACAACCGAAAGGCCCACCCCGTGGAGTCCGCCGGATACTTTGTAGGAGGCCTTATCAAACTTGCCGCCCGCATGGAGTTTAGTCAAAACCACTTCGGCCGCGGATTTTTTTTCCGTCGGATGCATATCGACGGGTATACCGCGACCGTTATCGATTACAGTGACGCTGTTATCGATGTGAATCGTCACTTCAATCTGATCACAATATCCCGCTAAAGCCTCATCGATGGAGTTATCCACTATTTCATAAACCAAATGATGCAAGCCCCGTTCGGAGGTGTCTCCGATATACATCCCAGGCCGTTTCCTGACGGCTTCGAGTCCTTCAAGGACTTTGATGTTGTCAGCGCTGTATCGAGATCGATCTGGTGATGTTGGTTCAGCCATTTTTGACCAGTCCCTTTAGGAAAATTCTCCTGTAAAACTATGGGGTTAGCGAGAGTTGTTACCTACTGTTGATAATACCGGAAAATAAGCAAAAAGTAAAGCATAAACCTGTTGCTAACCTCGTGATTTTTAAAGCGAATTTTTGCTTTTTTGTGTTGACAAATTTTCCTTCGACTTTTGGTCTACGTCGCCAACATGTTGACAGCTTCGGAGGGCTAAGCGAAAAGAGGAGCCATGCAAAACGCCTTGGCGGCGTTCAAATTTCTAGTGCTGGGCGACCGTTTCAGCGGTCGTCAATTGAACGCGGAGCGGGTCGGGTCGGGTACACCTTATTTTCCGCTCGTGGGCTTAACCATCGGTGTTTCCTTGGCGATTTTAAATCGCGTTTTAGAACCTTACCTCGAATCAGAGATCCTCGGCGTTGTCCTGGTAACTTTCCTTATCTTCATGACTCGAGCGGCTCATTTAGCTGGAACTGAGAAAACTTTTGCTCTCTCGACGAACTCCAAGACTGCAGCCGACAGACCCGTTGGAATTTACGGCTTGTTGGCGATTTTATTGATTATCCTTTTTAAGATTCGTTCCATCGAGGTGATCGGTGAAATGCGCGGCTTGAGTCTTGTGCTCGCTCCCGTTTTCGCGCGCTGGTCACTCGTAATATTTCTCTACCGGTCCACTTCAGCGAGTGACGAGTCGGCGCGGTGCGTCGCTGAAAATGTGAGGGCATGGCATCTCATGATCGCCACCGCGATAACTTTGGGCGTGGCGATATTCTTGGTTGGGACTACGGCACTCTGGATCGGGCTGTGTGTTTCTCTTTTCGCGCTATTGAGTCGTGCTTACCTTCGTTGGCGAAGCGTAGACCTTTCCTGTTATCACTTTGACGCTCTTGTCGAACTTGGTGAAACTTTAAGTTTCGCCCTATTCGCGTCTCTATAAATTTTGTTGGTAGAACCGTGAGAACTAAAGAAATCTCAAAGCCTCAGTCTTACGCTTCTCGACCTGCGAAAAATTCTTCTTGACAACATTTTTTTTCCGTTATAGCTTTCGCGTCGTTTGGTGCTTTAGGTGTCAGGGAAGTCCGGTGTGAATCCGGCGCGGTCCCGCCACTGTAAAGGCGACGAAAACCGCTACGCAAGTCACTGCCTGGGGTTTGTGTTTGTGCCTCGTGATCGTGTTCGATTAAGAATTTTACGAGCACGAATAACGAGCACAAATAACGAACGGGGCGGGAAGGCGCGGTGAGTAGGTTCAAGCCTAAGCCAGGAGACCTGCCTAGAGTTCTTTCCACCGGCCTCTCCGGAAGAGAGAGAAAGGTTTCTTGAACTTTTTACCATGCTGAGAGCATATGACAGAGTCGTGGGTACGAAGCTGGGTGTGTTCTTACTTATCTCTGTCACGCTTCACGCTATCGGGTTGGTCTATCCGGTCGTCTTTCCAACGGCGCAGCAGGAAGGGCTAATTCCGGTGACTCTCGTCGTCGCGGAAAAAGAAAGTGTAGAAGAATCGGGCGGCAGCGGAACTGGCGCGAAAAATAAGCTAAATCGAGGAACGCCGAAACACCGCGCACAGGCACAGACCGCTATGACCAACTCGAATGAAGAAAGTGAAGAAACGAGCGAATCTCCGTTGCCGATCAAGGCAGCTGCTATGCCAATAGATGTTCTGACCGGGATTGAAGGAATAGCGGTAATTGCGGTGGCAGAAACGCAGAGCGGCTCTTCGGGTCAACTGGGACGCGGAAGTTCAGGGGAGGGCGGCGGGAGCCGTGGTAAAGGAAGTTCGGCCGGCGGTAATGGATCAGGTAGCGGGGTGGGAAATGGAGCCGGAGGGGAGAAATTCGTCCAGGCAAGCTATGCGTACAGCCCGAAACCGGAATACCCAGACAAGGCGCGGAAAGAAGGCAAGGAGGGGCGCGTAGTTCTGCGCGTTTTGGTTGACGAGGACGGAAAGTCTAAGTCAGTTGAAGTGAACGATAGTTCCGGCAGCGAGACTCTGGATCGAGCCGCGGCGGAAGCTATTAAACGTTGGCTCTTTTCGCCGGCTCATTACGGCAACAAATCGGTCGAAAGCTGGGTCAAAATTCCCATCGATTTTCGTCTCACCGACGTAAAGAATTAACGGTTCATTTAGGAGGAAATAGAGAGAAAGATTATCGACCGCGGACGGATATTAAGGGAAAGGGGTGACTTCGAAAGGCTGAAGGCGAAAGGCAAAAGGATGAAAGAAAACTCATCCTTTATCCCTCATCCTTCATACTTTCTTAGAAATCCCCTGCTGCCCCGCAACTGTAAAGGCCACGAAAGCTGCAAGCATTAGCCACTGCCTGGGATCGTGTTCGTGGCTCGTGATCGTGCTCGCTTAGGGAATTTTACGAGCACGAATAACGAGCACGAATAACGACTAAGGCGGGAAGGCGCGGCGAGTAGGTTAAAGCCCAAGCCAGGAGACCTATCCGATCTGCTCTAACATCCCCTTTCGCGGGAAAAGGAGAGGTCTAATGGTTTTTTTGTATGTTCTGCTGCTTTTTACTTTACTGCCAAACTTTTCTCAGGCCGCGGACCCCGTTGAGACACTTCCCCCCGTCGTTGTGACGGCCACACGGACGGAAGTTCCTCTTAATCAGCTCACAACATCACTGACGGTTATCACGCCGGACGAAATTCGCGAACGGCAGGGGGACCTCGTTTTGCAGGTTCTGCGGGACGTCCCGGGCGTCAACGTCGTTCAAACGGGTTCAATGGGAAATACAACTTCCGTTTTTATTCGTGGTTCCGAGTCGAACCAGGTGCTCGTCATGATCGACGGCGTTGAAGTCAACAGCACGACCACCGGGGCCTACGACTTCGCAAACCTGACGACCGAAAATGTTGAGCGTATCGAAATTCTCCGTGGTTCTGGTGGAACTCTTTACGGCTCGCAGGCGATCGGAGGTGTGATCAATATCTTTACCAAGAAAGGCCAAGGGCCAATGGAGGTAGGCTTCTCG